>Ga0302320_10026552_pt1 | contig 11209 bp, 15 predicted proteins | sample Bog_T0_3_FD_202130 | JGI IMG/M metagenome (GOLD analysis project Ga0302320, IMG submission 202130) | Peat permafrost microbial communities from Stordalen Mire near Abisko, Sweden - Bog_T0_3 | ecosystem: Environmental > Terrestrial > Soil > Wetlands > Peat | place: Sweden: Abisko, Stordalen Mire... | reverse complement strand
ACCCCATAATATTGTGGCAGAAATCGAAAAAATTGCAGGTAGTGAAGAACCCCAGCCTCAGGCTCCGGCCCCGGCTGCGGCTCCGGCTCCGGCCCCGACACAGGCTCCTCGTGGTCGCGGTGATCGCGGCGGTGGCCGTGGTGGCCGTCGTGGGCGCCCTCCGGGTGACTCTGATGGGGGTTTCGGCGGTTCAGGCGAAGAGCTGGTGGAGAAGGTTGTTTATATCAACCGTTCGGCCAAGGTCGTCAAAGGCGGCCGTCGTTTTAACTTCAGCGCCCTCGTGGTCGTTGGCGATAAAAAAGGCCGCGTCGGCGTGGCGCTCGGCAAAGCGGGTGAAGTGGCGGATGCCATTCGCCGCGGCGGCGAGCTCGCCCGCAACAAGATGGTTAGCGTGTCCTTGAAGGACGCCACCATCCCGCACGAAGTTTACGCCCATTTTGGTGGCGCCAAGGTTCTCCTGCGCCCCGCGTCTCCCGGTACCGGGATTATCGCCGGCAAAACCGTCCGTTCGGTTCTGGAATCAGCCGGTGTCAAAGACATCCTGACCAAGTCCCTCGGATCGAAAAACGCCGCCAACGTGGTGAAAGCCACCTTGAAAGGGCTGCTCAGCCTCCGTCTCCGCGAAGAGATCTACAAAGCCCGTGGCTTGAAGATCAAAACCGCGGAAACTCCGAAACCTCCGCAAGCTCCGGCTCCTGCGACTGTCTGATTTTATTTATGCGACTGCACAATCTTAAACCCCGTCCGGGTGCCAAACATCGCCGTAAACGCCTTGGTCAAGGTGAATCCAGCGGCCATGGCAAGACCTCGGGTCGTGGTGGCAAAGGCCAGACCGCCCGCTCCGGCAGCTCCATTCGAATTGGTTTCGAAGGCGGCCAGATGCCGTTGATCCGCCGTATCCCGAAGCGCGGTTTTAACAACGCGCGTTTCACCATCGCATACATTGCGGTGAATGTATCCAGCTTGAATCAATTTGAAGACGGCGCCCGGGTGGACGAAACCGCTTTGCGCACCGTGGGTCTCGCGAAGGGACCGGGTGATGGTGTTAAAATTCTGGGGACCGGCGAACTGACCAAGAAATTGGTCGTAGTTGCCAGCGCGTTCAGCGCTTCAGCCAAGGCTAAGATCGAGGCCAAAGGTGGATCCTGGGAAGTGGTGGGTGGCAAACCCGCTGAACCGGCCAAGGCTTAAGCTGAGCTGAACAATGCTCAAGAACATATATAATACCTTCGCGAATAGTTTCAGGATCCCCGAGCTCAAATCGCGAATCCTGTTTACTATCGGATTACTGTCCGTCGTCAGGTTGTTGGCGTACATCACCATCCCTGGTTTAAACTCCGCCGCCTTGGTGCAGTATTTTGACAAGGCTCAGACTAACGGGGGCGGGCTGATGGGTATGTATAATACCTTCGCCGGCGGTGCGTACGAACATTGTGCGGTGGGTTCCCTGGGCATCATGCCCTATATCAGCGCCACGATTATTATCCAGTTGCTGACTGCGGTTTGGCCGCGCCTGAGTAAACTGGCTCGCGAAGAGGGTGGCCGAACCAAGATTATTCAGTATGGCCGGGTTGGCACCTTGATTCTATGTGTTTTGCAGGGTGCGTACTTTGCCAATAATTGGTTGAATCCCCAGGGCGTGTTTAAAAATTTTACCGCGCAGTTGGTCCTGACCCCGAATCATTTCCTGTACATGTTCGAAACGGTCACAATCATGACCGCTGGCACGATGCTCTTGATGTGGTTGGGCGAACAAATTTCGGAACGCGGCATCGGCAACGGTGTGTCCCTGGTCATTACCATCGGTATTGTGGCCCGTCTGCCCCAGGCGTTTGTAGAATTGAAAGACATGTTTTTCCCGTCGGGTGATGTTCCGGCGAACTATACGGTCTTCGGGACCGGTCTGTTATTACTTATTTTGTTGGCGGTCGTGATCGGTGGGGTCATCGCTATCACCCAGGCGCAACGGAAGATTCCCGTTCAGTACGCCCAGCGCGCGGTTGGCCGGAAAATGATGGGCGGCGGAACGTCGTTTATGCCTTTGAAGGTCAATTACGCGGGTGTCATGCCGATCATTTTTGCGCAGTCCATATTGATGTTTCCGGAGACGATCTTTTCAAAATTGGCTGAGTGGTCCGCTCATGGTTCGTTTGCCTTTTTGCACGGACTCTTCGTCAACTTGGAAGTGTCCCTCAATTATGGATCTTTCGGTTACATGACCCTGGATGCGTTGATGATCCTGTTCTTCTCATATTTTTGGGTGGCCACGCAATTCAACGAATTGCAGATTGCCGATGATTTGAAGAAGAATGGCGGTTATATTCCGGGAGTTCGCCCGGGGCAGGGGACCAGTGACTACTTGCACAAGGCCATGAGCCGGATCACCCTGGCAGGTGCCGTGTTCCTGATGTTGATCGCCACCATCCCGATCGTTTTAGCCCGGCAGTTAAGCATCCCGCAAAATGTGGCCCAGTTTTTCGGTGGAACCAGTATTCTGATCTCGGTCGGTGTCATGTTGGACACCATGCGCCAGATGGAATCCCATCTGATGATGCGGAATTACGACGGTTTCCTGAAAAAAGGCCGTATTCGCGGCCGCTTGTAGGATTCGATTTGTGGGTGGAATCATCATCAAGACTGAGCAGGATTTGGAATTGATGCGACCGGCCTGTGTTCTGGCCGGAAAAGTTCGGGATGAAGTCGCCGGTTTTATCCGGCCCGGTGTCACCACCAGACAGGTGGATGAATTTGCCGCCGAGCGGATCAAAGCGTATGGTGCCAAAAGCGCTTTTTTGGGTTACCGGAAGTTTCCGTGTCATACGTGCCTGTCGATCAACGAAGAAGTTGTCCACGGGATGGCTTCCCAACGGCAATTGCAGCTGGGTGATATCGTCAGTATCGATGTCGGAGTGCTTTTTAATGGATTTATTGGGGATACCGCCCGAACCGTGGCGGTCGGCGGGTGTAGCGCCCGGGCGCAAGAGCTGATGGATGTTACGGAAAAGTCTTTGTACGAGGGAATTGCGGCAGCAGTGGCCGGTAACCGGGTTACCGACATTTCGCGCGCCGTTCAAACCTACGTCGAAGCGCATGGTTTTAGTGTGGTTCGCCAGTTCGTCGGGCATGGCGTGGGCCGGTCGATGCATGAAGAGCCCCAGATACCGAATTATGTGGATCCGCGGTGCGACCAGAAATTGAAGGCCGGAATGACCCTGGCGATTGAGCCGATGGTCAACGCCGGTGGTCCGGATGTAAAAACCTTGAAAGACCACTGGACAGTTGTGGCATTAGATGGTTCACTATCTGCCCATTTTGAGCATTCGGTCTTGGTGACCCACGGACAGCCGGAGATTTTGACATGGGCTGGGACAACGCCTTCCAAGTAGAAGGCCAGGTGGTCGAGGCCAGGTCGAACGGGACCTTTTGGGTTGTGTTGTCCAACGGGCATCGGTTGACGGCGTTCGTCACCGGTCGGGCAAAGCGGGATTTGGCCGGGTTCAAAGCCGGCGACAAAGTAAAACTGCGGTTGACGCCTTATGATTTAAGCATGGGGCGGATTGTAACGGAAAACAAAACGATTTAGAAAATGAAAGTTCGCGCGTCAGTTAAAAAACTGTGTGAGCATTGCAAGATTGTACGTCGTCGTGGCGTCATCCGGGTCATTTGCTCGAACAAACGTCACAAACAACGGCAAGGTTAATTGATTTATGGCACGTATCATTGGTGTTGAAGTTCCGCCGAACAAGCGCATAGACATTGCGCTCCGTTATATTTACGGCATCGGCCCGGTCAATGCGAAAGAAGTCCTCGAGCGCGCGAATATTGATCCCTCGATCCGCGCGAAGGATCTCACGGAGCAGCAGCTCTCGCAGATCGTCCGCGCAATTCAAGAAGGCAAGTATGTGATCGAAGGCGATCTTCGCCGTGAATTGGGCATGAATCTCAAGCGCTTGCAGGGCATTAAATGCTATCGCGGCATCCGCCATATGCGGAGCCTGCCAGTTCGCGGTCAACGCACCCAAACCAACGCCCGTACCCGCAAGGGTCCGCGGAAGACGGTCGGTGTCCAACGCAATCCGAACGCCAAAACCGGCATTCACTAAATAATTTAAGTTATGGCTGAAGAGAAGAAAAAACCCGCTCCGAAGAAGGAAGGGAAGCCGGAAACGGCGGATAAAGTCGAAAAGACTGCCGGGGCAGCGCCTGCCGCTGAGGCGGGCAAGGCCGCCGAAGGCGTCGTGAGCAGCGCGCCCACCGCCGCCGAGTTGCTTGGGGAAGATCCCAATGCCAAGAAGATCGTCAAGGCCAAGCATGCCAAGAACATCTCCGCCGGCATCGCCAATATTCTGGCCACGTTCAACAACACCCAGGTCACCATCACCGACGCTCAGGGCAACCTGATCGGCTGGTCCAGTGCCGGCCGGGTTGGTTTCAAAGGTTCTCGCAAAAGCACCGCCTACGCCGCCCAGCAGGTGGCCCAGGATGCCGCCCGCCAGGCCATGGCGCACGGTATGAAGGAAGTGGAAATCCGCGTCAAGGGTCCTGGTTCCGGGCGCGAATCGGCGATCCGCGCCTTGCAGGCCATCGGCTTGGAAATCAGCTCAATCAAAGACGTGACCCCGGTGCCTCATAATGGTTGCCGTCCCCGTAAAAAACGCCGCGTGTAGTCAATTATCAATTTATCAAGTTATGGCTCGTTATACAGGTCCCCGCGTTCGCATTAGCCGCCGTTTCGGCATCCCCATTTTCGGCCCCACCAAGTACTTGGAACGCCGCAACTACGGTCCGGGCGTTCATGGCCCGAAGTCCCGCCGCAAGACCACCGATTACGGTCTGGGCTTGATCGAGAAGCAGAAGCTTCGCTATTACTACGGCCTGATGGAAAAGCAGTTCCGGGGCGTCTATCAAAAGGCCCTCCGCCGCCGTGGTGTCACCGGCGAACAGATGCTGCAGATTCTCGAAACCCGTCTCGATAACGTCGTGTTTCACCTCGGTTTCGCCAATACGCGCGCCGCCGCCCGCCAGATGGTCAATCACGGCCATGTGACCGTGAATAACCGCAAGGTCAGCATTGCTTCCTTCGCCTTGAAGGTAAACGACGCGATCGTGATCAAAAACACGAATGTTTCGCGCCAGCTCGCCACCAAGAATTTGGAAATCGCCACCAGCCGCTCCGTGCCGGATTGGTTGTCATTGAACAAGGAAGAGTTCAAGGGCACCGTCATGCGGGTCCCGACTCGCGATGAAATCCAGCCGATTGCCAATGAGCAGGCGGTGGTCGAATTTTATTCCCGCTAAACTTAAACCGTTCCGGTTTTTCGGAACAAAAACAATTATACGGACTTCGGTGTTGCCGGGGAATAACAGCCCCGAAGCCAGATTGCAATTGTTGAAAGGAAACCATGCCAGTACGTCTAGGACGATTTGAAATGCCCAAGCGGTTGCAGAAGGAAGAAACTTCCGCAACCCACACTTACGCGAAATTTATTGCTGATCCGTTTGAAACCGGATTCGGTCATACCATCGGCAACTCGCTTCGCCGGGTTTTGCTGTCCTCCCTCGAGGGCGCGGCCATCACCTCTTTGAAGGTCGATGGCGCCATGCACGAATTTGCCACCATTGACGGAATCGTGGAAGATGTCACCGACATCGTCCTGAACCTCAAGCGCGTCAAATTCAAGGCCCATAGCCGCGACGAACAGGTTCTTTTGCTTTCCGTGAACAAGGAAGGCGCCGTCACCGCCGGCGATATCCAGCTCAACCAGAACATTGAACTGGTCAATCCTGACCAGCACATCTGCACGCTGGACAAGAAGAAAAAATTTGAAATGGAACTCACGGTCAAGGTTGGCCGCGGCTTCTGCCCCAGCGACGAAAACAAGAAGATCGGCCAGGCCATCGGCGTGGTCGCCATCGACTCCATTTTCTCGCCTGTTACCCGCGTCCGCTACGCCGTGGAAGCTGCGCGCGTCGGTAACCGCACCGATTACGACCGCCTCGTCCTGGAAATCTGGACGGACGGCCGCGTGTCGCCCGATGACGCCTTGACCCAGTCCTCGGCCATTCTCGCGCATCATCTCGATGTATTTGTCGGTTACGACAAGAACGCTGTCGAGTTTGAAGAAGCGGCTGACAAGCAGGACGATGAGAAGATGAAGATGAAGAAGCTTCTCAATATGAGCGTCAACGAGATCGAATTGAGTGTCCGGGCGGCGAACTGCCTGAACAACGCGAATATTACGACGGTCGGCCAGTTGGCGATGAAGAGCGAACAGGAAATGCTCAAATATCGCAACTTCGGCAAGAAGTCATTGAACGAAATTAAAGACAAGCTTTCTTCGCTTGGCCTGTCACTCGGCATGAATTTTGAGCCGGGCTTGATCGATGGTCCGAAGGAAGAAGTCAAAGCTGCCAGTTAAGGAATTCCATGAGACATTTAAAGCGCACGGCCAAACTTGGCCGCACTTCTGAACATCGCAATGCGATGTTGGCCAATCTTGTTTGCAGTCTGATCCTGCACAAGCGCGTGACCACCACCCTGGCCAAGGCCAAGGCCGCCCGTTCGGTGGCGGAAAAGCTGGTCACCCTGGGCAAGAGCGGCACCCTGCATGATCGCCGTCTGGCGGTCGCCCGCTTGCACCAGGAATCCGCCGCCAAAATCCTCTTCAAGGATATTGCCCCGGTTTACAAGGATCGCAATGGTGGTTATACTCGCATCATCAAGCTGGGCCAGCGCCAGGGCGACGCTGCGCACGGCGCCATCCTGGAATGGGTCGACTTTACCGCTGCGGTCACCGAGGCTCCCGCGGCTGCTGCTGGCGCCCCGGCCCCCGCGGATGCCCCCAAAGCCTGATCGGGATTCCATTTGAAATTCTCCACCCGCTCGCAAGGGCGGGTTTTTTATTTCCAGCGCAGATAGCAAAACCCCAGAATAAGCAGCAGCGCCAAGGCGGTCACATACCAGACCCAGCGGATTCCCTTCGGCTTTCGCGGGCCTGATCCAAATTCCTCCCGCACGTATTCCTCATACTTGAAATCATCATCCGGCAAGCCCAAGCCGCTCGCGTAGGCGGTTTCCGACCATCCCGTCGTTTCATCCGCCCCGCATTCCGGACAGCATTTCGCGCGACGCGGAACCGCCGCCCCGCAATTGGAACAATTTTCAGGAGGCATAATCGTTATCCAGGGAAATCACTCACTACCGATGATGGAAAAGTACCGGCCCGTTTTCAATTGAATTAAACGGTCCCGGCCGGGCGGCGCGGGCAGGGGGAAGGGATCTGTCAGATTACCGGCGCCTGATGGCGCTTAAGTCCACGCGGATTCGCCGGCCAGCCCGGTCGCCTGTTCGGTGGCAAAGTTTTTGACATCGGCCGGATCCAAGCTCCAGCGCGCCGCCAGGGCGGGAATATTTTTTACGTTTTGTTCGCAATCGGCGATGGTCACCGCATTGTCCCCGTAAGGATGGCACCGCAGGCCGAGATCCGTTTCCGAAAGCGTCATGGGACCCTGGTTCCACACGGTTTCACCGGTCCAGGCATACGCGCGCGTCACGCAGCCTTCATCCGTGCGCGCCCAGGCATGATGATCCCAAACCGGGTCAAGGTAGAAGAACTGCACATGCCCGAGCTTCTTGCTGATGCCGGTCAAAAACATGAAGCACGCGTCAATATCATCCGTGGGATTGGGCAGCGCCAGGCCGGTCACAATGATCCACCCGTTCACGCGCGGACTGATAAAGAATTCGTGGCTGCCCTTCATGCCCTCCCGCCAGGAACAGGGGGTGGAATGATCCAAGCCCAAGGCGGTCCGGACTTCCTCCGTGGTGCGCGACCGCACCGCCAGCCACAGGTTCGGGCGTTCACCTGCGGGAGTCCGGGGGGCAAATTCAACGAGAAAGGCGTCTTGCTCCCGTTGCCGCATCGACCGCCGACGCAACGCCATCACCCAAGCCAGCAAGGCGAGCCCCATGCCAATACAAATACCCAAAACCGCCAGGAGCAGCAGGGGAATGGTATCAGCCGTATTCATTTTGATTAGAATCTAATCTTGATTTGACCGACTTCAAATACAAAGTCGAGCATTTTTATAAAAATATCAAAATATTTTTGATTGTCACCCCGGATCGACCGGATTTGCACCACTCTAACCCCAAATTGGTTGAACCCGCGCTGCGGGCAGATTATCAAATCGGCCGCGCCCGGGGAAGCACAGACGCCGATGGAATTTCCTTTCACCATCATGCAGGCTTTGTTAGAAGAGACGGGTGCACAAGATACTTTTTCTGGTGATCGCTTTGTGGTTTGGCGCCACGGTCCTCTCCGTCAAGGCGGATTCTTATGCTTTAACGGATGGGAATGTGCTCTCGGGCGATGTCATCAAATTCGATGAAGGCGGCCTCATGTTGCGCCAGCCCGGTGAAGTTTACACCAATGTCCCGTGGATGCTGCTTTCCCAAGCCAGCCTCAAAAAACTTGCCGAAAATCCGAAAATCCGCCCGATCATTGAGCCGTTGCTGGAGCCGGAAATCAACGCTCGCGCCCCGCAACCCGCCGTCAGCGTCCACGACGTCACCCGTCTTAAAATCCCGCGTCAAACCTCCGTTCTCGGTGGCTTGTTGACCTCGTCGGTCGGAATATTCATCGGCCTGCTCCTCTATGCCGCCAATCTCTATGCCGCCATGGAAATCGCCATCTGTCGCAATCGTCCGACCGTCATGGTCGTTTTGATCTGCGGGGTCCTGCCCATTATCGGCCCCATCTTCTTTTTGGCGATGCCGACCTATTATGAGAGCGACGAGGAAGCAGCGCCGCCCGTTGAGGAAAGCGCGCCTGGCCCGGCTCCGGGACGTTTCGCACCCCCCGCCGGCGGCGCCCCCGTCCCCGACCCCGACCAAGAGAAGCAGGAAATCCCTCAAGCCACCTCCACCTGGACGACCGAGCAACCCAAGAAACAACAAACCCAGGTTTTTCAGCGCGGTAAATTCATGTTCAATAAACGGTTTATTGAAACCAAGTTTGCCGTCTTCCTGAAAGGTGCCAACAAGGATTCCGTGCTCGTGATCATCACCCCCAAAGGCCAGTTTGTGGTCAATCGTGTCGGTGAGGTCACGGCCTCCGAAATGCAGGTCTTTACCGACGAAGGTGAAGCGCTCGTGGCGTTCGCTGACATTCACGAAGCGCAAATCAAACCTCGAACCGCTTGAAATACCGCAGCATACTTTTATTCGGCGCCCCCGGTGCGGGCAAGGGAACCCAAGGCAAGATTCTCGGGGTTATTCCTAACTACTTCCATTGCGCCTGCGGCGATGTTTTTCGTAATTTGCGCGCCGATAGCCCCCTCGGAAAGCTCTTCATCGAATATTCCAGCCGCGGCGAGCTCGTCCCCGATGAGCCCACCATCGAGCTCTGGCGCCAGTTCATCGAAAACACTACCAAAGGCGGCCGGTTCCATCCGGAACAGGATACCCTCGTCCTGGACGGCATTCCCCGCAATGTGGCCCAGGCCGAAATCTTGCGCAATACCCTCGACGTCGTCGCCGTCTTTTACCTCAAGGATTCCAACGAGGAAAAACTCGTCGCCCGCATCCAGCGCCGGGCCATCAAGGAAAATCGCCTCGATGACGCCAACCTCACCGTCATCCGCCACCGGCTGGAAACGTACGAATCCGAGACCAAGCCCGTCCTGAATTTTTACGGCGACAAACTCGTCCACCAGATCAATGCGGATCAAACCCCGGCGAGAGTGCTGGCCGACATCCTGCAGTTCATCACCCAAACGTGAGTGCCATGCCTCCGGCGCCATTGCGACTCGTCTTCATGGGCACCGCGGAACTCTCCTGTGCCAGCCTGGAAAAACTCGCCACGGATGCCCGTTTTCATCTCGTCGCCGTCATCACCCAGCCGGACAAACCCCGCGGTCGCGACCTGAAACTCCAGCCCCCGCCCGTCAAGATGGTTGCCCAACGACTCAATCTCCCCGTTTTGCAACCGCTGAAAGCCCGCGATCCCCTCTTCCTGGAAACCTTGCGCGCCCACCAGCCGGATCTGATTGTCGTCGTCGCCTACGGCCAGATTCTGCCGCAAACCCTGCTGGAACTGCCACGCTTCGGTTGCGTGAATGTCCACACCTCCTTGCTCCCCAAATATCGCGGGGCCGCCCCCATCCAATGGGCCATCGCCAACGGCGAAGCCGAGACCGGCGTGACCATCATGAAAATGGACGCCGGCCTCGACACCGGACCCATTCTCTCCGTGCGCCCCACGCCCATCCTTCCTTCCGATAATTCCGCGTTGCTCCATGACCGCCTCGCCCGGTTGGGCGCCGAACTCCTCGCGGAAACCATTCCCGATTTCGTGGCCGGCCGCATCTCGCCCCAACCGCAGCCTGCCGCGGGGCACACCTACGCCGCCAAAATCAAGAAGGAGGACGGGAAAATCGACTGGCATCGCCCCGCCCGCGAAGTCTGGAACCGCGCGCGCGCCTTCAATCCCTGGCCCGGCGCCTTCACCTATCTCGCCAGTCGCGAACCGCAGGGTGGCGCCCCCACGTCACATGGCGCCATCGTTAACAAACCGGTACTCTTGAAAATTTGGCAGTTGGAGGTTGTCGCCGGGCAGGGGACGCCCGGCGAAATCCTGGCCGCCGATCAGCGTGGCATCGTGGTCGCTTGTGGCGAATCCGCCGTCCTCATTCTCGAATTGCAGCGCGAAGGCGGCCGGCGCCTCCCCGCGAAAGCCTTTCTGGCTGGCCACCCCCTCCAGCCGGGCGACCGGTTCCAATGACTTTCGCGTGGTGGACGGCTGCACGACAGGGCAGGGCGCGTCACTCCGTGCGCCCCGTCGTATGAATCACGGTAAGGTTTGCCTTTTGCGCGCTTCCGTGACGCTGGAGGCGTCAAAGAGAGTGGCCAGGGGTCGAGCAAAGTAAAACGCCGTGACACCCCGGGAAAATTTCCCGCAAAGAAATCCACCCCGAAGGCGGGGGCAGAAAGTTTACTATGGCCTTTCGGAAAGGCTTGTCTGTCCTCCGCGAAAAGCGCATAATGAATTTGCGACGTCACGCCGGCAAAAAGTTGTGGCGTCCGGTTGTTTCTCCGTCCGCGTGCGTAGCTCAATTGGATAGAGCGTCGGCCTCCGAAGCCGAAGGTTGTGGGTTCGACCCCCGCCGCACGCACCATTTGTTTTTTCAACTCATCTCAACAGACCCA
>Ga0302320_10026550_pt1 | contig 11209 bp, 7 predicted proteins | sample Bog_T0_3_FD_202130 | JGI IMG/M metagenome (GOLD analysis project Ga0302320, IMG submission 202130) | Peat permafrost microbial communities from Stordalen Mire near Abisko, Sweden - Bog_T0_3 | ecosystem: Environmental > Terrestrial > Soil > Wetlands > Peat | place: Sweden: Abisko, Stordalen Mire... | reverse complement strand
TCACCCCCACGGTCACCAACCCGGCGACCGCCGTCACCAACGGGCTGTTCAACACCACGATTGATTTTGGACCGGGCATTTTCACCGGCGGCAGCAACTGGTTGGAGCTGGCCGTCCAGACCAATGGGGGCAGTTGTTTCACCACACTCGCGCCGCGACAGCTCTTGACCCCCGTGCCTTATGCCATCACCGCCGCCGGGCTGAGCGGATACCTGCCGTTCCCGCCGTCGTCCTCACCAACGGCGCGGGCGGCGTGACGCTCGGCGGCCAATTCTCCGGCAACGGCGCCGGCTTGACCAACGTCCCCGGCAGCGCGCTCACCGGCGTCCTGTCACCGACGGCCTTGCCCTCCAGCGTGGCCCAGCTCCCCGCCAGCCAGACGTTTACCGGGTCGAACAATTTCACCACCAGCGTGGGCCTAGGCACCGCCCAGCCCGGCGCACTGCTCCAGCTCCACAGCCCCAACCAGCTCAGTGAACGGCTGCGCTTGTCCGGGCAGGTGTACTATAACGCGGGCTTCACCGCCAGCGACGGCATTTCGCTCCTCCTCGGTGTGAACCGGGTGGGCAACCGTCAGTTGTGGATTGGCGATAGCGCCGCCTTGACGCCCAATGCCACCAACAGCGTCCTCCGCATCATCCCCAGCACCGCCGGAGCGGAGATTGGCTCCATCGGGACCGACGGGCTGACCTCCAAACCGCTCACACTGGAGGGCGGCACCTTGACCATTAATCCGGGCGGCGACGTCATTGCCTCCGGCCATTACCGGCTGGGCCCGGGCGGCACCAATTACGCGGCGGACAGTCCGGAAAGCGTCCGCATCATCCGGGGAATTGTCAGTCCCACTTCGACCGGCTATGTGTACAATGGCTCGGGTTTCACGGTCATTTCCAATGACGTCGCCCACTTTACGATCGTATTCACCAAGCCGTTTGCCGATTTGCCGGCGGTGACGCTCACCGGTGCCGGGGTGGCCACCAGTTGGACTTCCATCCTCATTGACCGGGTGGATGTCGAACTTTCCAACTTCATCGTGCCTCCCACCGGATGGTACGTCACTTTTATTGCCATCGGTGCCCAGTAACCTCAAATCGCTCTACGTTTTTCCGTACAGCGGGCCGAAGTTGGCGCAGGCGCGGAAATCCGCGCCTTCCAGGTCGGCCGTGCCAAACGCCGTCCAGGCGCCGGGACGGAAGACCCGTTCCTCGCCCACGTTGTGCATATACACGGGGATGCGCAGCATGGCCGCGAGCGAGATCAGTTCCGCGCCGATGTGGCCGCTGCTGATGGCGCCGTGGTTGGCGCCCCAGGCGTTCATCACGGAATAGACATCGCGGAACACCCCGCGACCGCTCAAATTCGGCGCAAACCAGTGCGTCGGCCAGGTGGGGTTGGTCCGTTCTTCCAGCACCTTGAAGATTTCCTGGGGCAGGTCCACAAACTGGCCTTCGGCGATTTGCAGCGCCGGTCCGAGACCCTTGACCAGGTTCAGGCGGAACATGGTTGCGGGCATGTCGGCCCGTGTGCCGTAGGCGCTGGAGAAGCCGCCGCCGCGGAAGTACTCGTAGATCGCCGGCGGCCAGGTCGTGGCCGCCAGGCAGGCCTGCGCCTCGGCGGGCGTGATCTCCCAGAACGGTTTCATCACCGGGCGGCCGTCGCGGGTCAGCTTGCCGCAGCCGTCCAGCGCGGCCGCACCGGAGTTGATCAGGTGCAGCAGCCCGTTGGCCGCCGCGCCGGTCAGGTCTTTGCCCGTCACCCGCCGCACGGCATCCGGGCTCCAATAGGTCCGCACGTCGGCAAATATCTGGGCGCTGTCGGTCAGCAGATGCCCCAGCAACATGCACAGGCCGTTGAGCGAATCATTTTCCGTGGCCACCAGGTACGGTTCGCGGATGCCGTTCCAGTCAAACGACGAGTTCAGGATGGCCTCCAGAAAATCTCCGTTGGGGTGGTGATCGGTCCAATGCCGCTGGCCTTGGAAGCCGGCCAGAATGGCGTTGTGCCCGTGCGCCTCTTCCCCAAAGCCCAGCCTCGCCAGCCGCGGGTTGCCCACCATCAGGTCCCGCACAATCATCGCGGACTTCACCACAAATTCCCACTCCCGGTCCTTCCGTTTGCGGTCCCGCGTTGCCTGGTTGTAATCCCGGCCTTCCGGGCAATGTTGTTTCACCCAGGCCAGCGCCCGCGTGAATTCCTGTTCGTCATAAATCTTCTCCTCGATGCGCCGCACCAGTTCCGTCATGTCCACGCACTCCACCCGCATCCCGAGGTAATCTTCAAACAAATCCTGGTTTACAATCGAGCCGGCGATGCCCATGGAAACGCCGCCCACGGACAAATAGGACTTGCCCCGCATGGTGGCCACCGCCAGGCCCGCCTTCACAAAGCTGAGAATTTTGCCGCGCACATCCGCCGGGATTTCGGTGTCGCCGATGTTCTGGACGTCGCGGCCGTAAATGGTGAACGCGGGCAGGCCCTTCTGCGTGTGGCCGGCCCCGGCGGCCGCCAGATACACCGCACCCGGGCGTTCGGTGCCGTTGAAGCCCCAGATGGCCTTCGGCACCGTGGCATCCATGTCCATCGTCTCGGACCCGTAGCACCAGCAGGGCGTGAGTGTCAGGGACACCCCGACGCCCGCCTTGCGGAACTTCTCCGCCGCCAGCGCGGCCTCCGCCACGCCCCCGATGCAGCGGTCGGCGATGACGCATTCCACCGGCAGACCGTTGGCGTGGCGCAGGGAGGACTCGATGAGCCGCGCGACGTTTTGGGCCATGCCCAGCGTGGTTTTTTCGAGCGACTCACGGACGCCGTGGAGGCGGCCGTCAATGGTGGGGCGGATGCCGATTTTGGGGAGGTCGCCCACCAGGCGGTTGATCGGAGGGTTCAGTTTCAGGCCGGAACGGGCGGATGACGTTTTCATTTAAATTTGGTTAATGGAGCCCCCAGAATAATATTAAAAATTGATGGTTGGAAGCAAAAACGGCGACAGCAAAAACGGCGGCTTCACGCCTCCCTCTTCCCATCTGCGTCCATCTGTTTATCTGCGGTTAGTAACTTCGTTCCCTTCGTTAACTTCTGTAAAATATATTCTCCATGCCTCGGTGCCTCGGTGGTCCCGCGCCGTGCGGGATCCCCGCTTTCTTTGCGCCTTTGCGTTTAAACCCCAATACCTCCGTCTTCCCATCCGTGTCCATCCGCGAAATCCGCGATCAAAATTCCTCATCCCTGTTTTCGCTTTGTTAGCCTTCGCTTTCCCTCTGTGTTCTCTGCGCTTTGTGGAACCGGCGCGCCCCGATCTTTCAGCGCCGCTTCAAATTCACTATGGACACAGATGCTGCATTCCCTCAACGGCCCCAGTTCATGGATTTGATAAGTTATCTCAGGCATTCCAACTTGGTTAGTAAAAGTTGGGTTCTTCGGGCTGTGATTTCCTGTGCTTCAATTTGTTCGACAAAAAATGGCTTGTCCACCCCGCATTTAGCATGCCCCACTTTTAACGCGCCTTTACAATCATTGGCCACGCCGAGGATTTCCGTCGAGCGGATCACCACAAATTTGCCTGGCGCGGTGGTTAATAAATCGGGGAGGCGCCGTTCATACGTGGCCATTTCCGTGGCCAACGGAATTACAAGGTTTTTCGCCGCAGGATGGTCGTCGGCTCCCGCCTTCAACGTCTTGGCCACGGCACAATTCATATTAGTCAATTATATCATCATCTCAGGCCTTGGCAACGGCCTCACACAATCTCCACCGGGCATTTCGGCACGGCCTCCAGAAACGCCTGGCCGTATTGCTTGCTGAGAATCCGGTTGTCCAGCACCACCACGATTCCGGTGTCGGTCTTGGTGCGGATCAGCCGGCCCACGCCCTGGCGGAATTTCAGGATGGCCTCGGGCAGCGAAAATTCCGCGAACGCATTCCCGCCCCGCGCCTCGATGGCCTCCAGCCGCGCCTCGATCAGCGGATGGTCCGGGACCGCAAACGGCAGCCGGGTGATGATGACATTGCTCAACGCCTCGCCCGGCACATCCACCCCCTGCCAGAAACTGTCCGTGCCGAACAGCACGGAGTTCACGTCGTCCTTGAATTTCTCCAGCATGGTGGAGCGCGGCGTGCCCGTGCCCTGCACCAGGCAGGCGAGGTCCAGCCGGTCAAAAAACGGCTGCATCAGCTCCGCCACCTCCTGCATGAGCTTGTAGCTGGTGAACAGCACAAACGCCTTGCCGTGCGTTTCCGTCACAAAGTGTTCGATCCAATGGATCAGCGCGTCCCGGTAACCAGCCTCGCGCGGGTCGGGCATTTTCCGGGCCACAAAGAACCGCATCTGCTGCTCGTAGTCGAACGGCGTGCCCACCTGCAATTGCGTCGCCGCCTCCGCCCCCACGCGCTTGATGAAATAGTTCAAGGGAGGTGGGACCGGCTTCCCGCAGGTCTCTTCTTTGTTTTTAGTTTTGGACAGGCTGGCAAACTGTCCCACTTTGGCCGCCTGGGTGCCCAGCGTGGCGCTGGTCATGATCACGCTGGTGTCGCTCTCAAACAGCCGGCGGCGCAGGTACTCCGCCACATCCACCGGCGCGGCGTTCAAGGCCAGGTTGCGATGCAGCTTGCCCGTCCGTTCCACCCAATAAACATGGTCCCGCGCGCCTTGATCGAGAAAGAGCTTCACCTCCTCGCGCAGTTCGGCCAGGCGCCGGTTGCATTCCACCAGCTCCTGCCCGATTTCCTTGTCCGGGCTGGTCTTGATCAGTTCGCTCACCGCCTCACGCAGGCGCTGGATGGACAGCGTGAGCTTGTCCGGCACCAGTTCGGGGCGGCGGATGCGCAGTTCGGACCAGGCCCGTTTGCGGGCGGACGGGTCGCCGCCGGTGAACCTGGGTTTGGCGGTTTGATGGAGCTGATCACAGGCCGCCTCCACCTGCGCGAAGAACTGGTCGGACGCCTCCAGAATTTCCGTGACCAGTCTGACCGCGGCGCCCCGGACCAGCGTGGCCAGCAGACCCTTTTGGGTGCGCGGATTATACAACCGGTTGAGCGCATGACGCACCTGCGCGCTGGACACGCTCAGCCCGATGTGCCGGGAGGCGACCTGCTCCATCGTGTGCGCCTCGTCAAACACCACGAAATCGTTTTTAAACAGGATGCCGCCCTCCAGATCCTCGTCCACGCCGCCGAGCAGCGTGAAGAACAGCGTGTGGTTCACCACCAGCACGTCGGCGCCCATGATGCGGTTGCGGGCGCGTTGAAAGAAGCAGACGCCGTGGTCCCGCGCAAAATCGGATTGCCGCCCGCAGATTTTGGGCGAGCACAATCCGCGCTCGGAACAGATCAGGGACCAAACCTTCGGGTCCGGCTCCCTCTCAAAATCCGAGAGGCTGCCGTCCTTGGTCGTCTTGGACCATTCATAAATGCGCTGCAACTCCTCGGCCTCGGAGGAGGTAAACAGGTTGCCGGACTGTTGCATGGCCTTCTGCAGGCGGCGGGTGCAGAGGTAGTTCCCCCGGCCCTTCAGCATGGCAAAGCTGAAATCCACCGGTTCGGGCAGCGCGCCCAGCACGGACGTGAGCATCGGCAGATCCTTCTCCGTGAGCTGCTCCTGCAAATTGATCGTATGCGTGGAGATGATGGCCTTCTTCTTTCGTTCCACGGCGAACAGGATGGCGGGGATCAAATAGGCCAGGCTTTTCCCGACGCCCGTGCCGGCCTCCACGGCCAGGTGTCCGCCGTCCTGTAACGCGCGTGCCACCGCCACGGCCATCTGCTGCTGTTGCGGGCGGAATTCAAAGTTGCTCGCGCGCGACAGGATGCCGGTGGGCGAAAAGATTTCCTCCACCCGGGCCGCCAGGCCGGCCCCGGCGGAATGCGCTTCAATGAAGGAAATCATGTCAACCAAGCTGGCTGGACAGCACCACCTTCAGCGCGGAGGAGGCGCCGGGGGCCAGCGTGATCCGGTTCGGCCCCACGTTGCCGGATTCCACGCAGACCATCCGGTGATATTCCCCATCGCCAAAATCCGCCATGGCCCTGGCTTTGTCCGCCCCGGGATTCCACACCACCGTGGAGGCGGACCCGGTTTTATTGACGTGGATGGTGCGGTGCAGGGTGCCGTCCTCGATGAACACCGGCTCCGGCGCGTCCTGATACACCCGGTCCACTTCCCCTTTAAAGTGGATGGCTTTGGCGGTCTCTTCCTTCAGGGCCGGAACGCCCAACTTGTCCAGATAGTGCAACCCTTTTAGGCCGCGCACCATCACCGTGGCAATGTCGCCCACCGAAAAATACGTGTGCAAGCACTCCTCAAAAACCAAAGGGGCATTCGTCGTGTTGGTGACCTGCAATTCCAAAGTGAGCGTGTCCCCCACGGTCACGAGGTATTCCACTTTTCCGGCGAAAACGCCGCCGCCGGCTTTTTCCGGCAGGCGCAACCGCACCTGCACCCTGCCGTCCGGCCCGGCGCTGGTGGCCGCCAGATGCCAGTCCGTCAGGCGCGCAAAGCCATGCGGCGGCCCACCGGGGCGCGGACCGAACCAGGGAAAACAAATGGGCACGCCGCCCCGGATCGGCTGGTCCGGGGCAAACCGGCTGGCGGCGCTCATAAACAACAGAGGCGGCTCGCCGGTTTTCTGGAAGCCGGCCACCTGCGCCCCATGCAGATACAGTTCCGCCATGCTGCCCGGCGCGGTGATGGCCAGCCGGGGCAGGCCGTCCGCCCCGGCCGAAATGGCGACCGCGCCCGAGATTTCGTGCTGCTTCAGGGAATCCAGATCCAGGGTGTTGTCCATAAGTTTTAGCTTATCCAAATAAATCCATCTGCGGCGTCGGCGCCAGCTTTTTCAACCGGTCCCGGTTCTCCTGCCGTCGGGCCGCCCGCACATTGCCCTCCGGCGTGAGTTCGGATTCTTCCAGATTGGCCAGAATTTCCTTCGCCCGTTCCAGCACCACTTTCGGCACCCCCGCCAGCCGCGCCACCTGGATGCCGTAGCTCTTGTCCGTGCCGCCCGCCACAATCTTGCGCAGAAACACGATCTGATCATGCCATTCCCGCACCGCCACATTGAAGTTTTTCAGCCGCGGCAGCCGGGCGGCCAGTTCGGCCAGCTCATGATAATGCGTGGCAAACAGCGTCTTGGCCCCCGCCTGATTGTGCAGAAATTCCACGATGCTCCACGCGAGGCTCAGCCCGTCAAACGTGCTGGTGCCCCGGCCGATTTCATCCAACACGATCAGGCTGCGCGCGGTGGCGTGGTTCAGGATGTTCGCCGTCTCCGTCATCTCCACCATGAACGTGCTCTGCCCCCGCGCCAGATCATCGCTCGCGCCGATGCGGGTGAAAATGCGGTCCACCAGGTCAATCCGCGCGGCGGCCGCCGGCACAAAACTGCCGGTGTGCGCCAGCAACGTGAGCAGCGCCACCTGCCGGATGTACGTGCTCTTGCCCGCCATGTTCGGCCCCGTGATCAGCGCGATTTGCGGCAACGCCGGCGGGGCGCCGTTGCCGGGCCCGACCAGGCTGGCCAGCTCCGTGTCATTGGGCACAAACCGCTCGTCCGTCAATTGTTGTTCCAGCACTGGATGCCGGCCGTCCCGGATCTCCAGCACCCCCGCTGTGCTCACCACCGGACGGGTGTAACCCTGCAGCCGCGCCGTCTCCGCGAACGCCCCCAGCACGTCCAGTTGCGCCAGCGCGGCGGCCGTCAACTGCAGGACCGGCAGCCGCTCCAGCACCGCCTCGCGCACCCGTTGGAACAACTCGTATTCCAGCTTCACGCCGCGCTCCTCCGCGCCCAGAATTTTGCCCTCCATCTCCTTCAGCTCCGGCGTTATATAACGCTCGCCGTTCGCCACCGTCTGCTTGCGGATGTAGGCCGGCGGCACCTTGTCCAGATTGGATCGGGTGACCTCAATGTAATAGCCGAAGACGGAATTGAAGCGCACCTTCAGCGAACCGATCCCGGTGCGGGCGATTTCATCCGCCTGCAATTTGGCGATCCAGTCCTTGCCCCCGCGCTGGGCGGCGCGAAGTTCATCCAGCGCCGGATCAAAGCCGTCGCGGATCAGGCCGCCCTCCTTCACCGCCAGCGGCGGTTCGTCCACGATGGCGCGGCCGATCAGCTCCACCAGATCAGGCGCCTCGGACAGTTGGGTTTCCAAATCGTCCAGCAAACCGGGCGCCGGGACCGCCGGGGACGCCGGCTCGCCTGCGGGCAGCAGCGTCTGGTTCCCGTTCTCCGCCAGATGCGCGGCTTCCGGTTGCGCCGCGTGCAGGTCGCGCAAGATCTGTTTGACCGCCGGAATCTGGGCCAGCGCCTGGCTGAGCACCACCAAATCGCGGGCGTTTCCGCTGCCGGTGCTGAGCCGGCCCAAGGTGCGTTCCAAATCCCGCACCAGGGCGAGTTGGGCGCGCAGTTCCTCCAACCGGCCCGGCGCGACGAGGAAGCTTTGCACCGCGTCTTGCCGTCGGTGAATTGGTCCGGTGGCGGCCAGCGGTTGGGACAGCCAGTCGCGCAATCGACGCGCGCCCATGGGCGTGACCGTGCGGTTTAACGCGCCGTACAACGAGGCGGTGCGCGGGGCGTCGTGGTTCAGCGGCTCCAAAATCTCCAAATGTCGCAGCGTCGTGTAATCCAGCGTGAGAAAATCACTGCGGCGGTAAAACGACAGCCGGGTGAGATGCTTGACCTCCCGGCGCAGATGCTGCGTGAGGTAATGCAGCGCCGCCCCCGCCGCGCCGATGGCGGCGGCATGATCCTTAAGCCCGAACCCGTCCAGCGACGCCACCTGAAAATGATCCCGCACCGCGAACAGCGCCGTCTCCGGCGTGAACACCCACCCTTCATAGGGATTGAGAATGGGGAAGGCGCCCTGCAACAGGTCGCGCACCCGGATGGCTTCCGCCGGGTAAATGATTTCCGCCGGCCGCAGGCGTTCCAATTCCGTGACCAGCGCCGGGTCGGACTCCAGTTCTGTGGTCAGGAAATCACCCGTGGTCAGGTCCACCAAGGCCAGGCCGGTGACCTTGCCGCCGGGAAAAACGGTCGCCAGGAAATTATTGCGCTCTGCCACCAGCATGCGTTCGTCAAAATGCGTGCCGGGGGAGAGGATTTGCGTGACCTCGCGCTGGACCAGCTTGCCGGGCCGCGGCTCTTCCATCTGATCGCAGATGGCCACCTTGCGCCCGGCCTTGAGGATGCGCGAAATATAGCTGTTCGCCGCATGGAACGGCAGGCCGCACATGGGCACGCCGTGCCGGGCGGTCAGGGCCAGGTTGAGCAACTGCGCCCCGGTTTGCGCGTCCTCGAAGAACATCTCATAGAAATCGCCCAACCGGAACAGCAACAGCGCGTCCTTGGGCAGTTCCGCCTTGATCCGGCGGTACTGCGCCATCATGGGCGTGAGTTGTGGTTCAACAGACATCCCCGGAACGTTACGCGGGAATCAACGCCAGGTCGAAACGAAAGTTTGGCGGGCGGGCACCCGGCGGGTGGCTCCATGAGCCGCAGCACGTTCGCCTGGCCACCCCCGAGAGAAGGAAACCCGGACCGTCCGCCTGCCTTCGTCCCGCCTGCGGGTTACGGTCCCGCGCGCCGGAGCGCCGGTCTCAGTCCGGCTTATGTCGTCCGCCAACCTGGCCGTCCAGATCCAGGCCTAATCTCCGCACCACCAAAGACCAGGACCGGCGTCCCGCTTATCCAAAAATGCCTGAACTTCCTTCAAATTCCGTCTTCATGGCCAAAGCAGGTGTGAACCCTAGTTGACTGCCCGGAAAGCCTGAAATATCATCGCTGCATGTCGAGACTGATTTAACGCAGATCGTGGTCGAATACCTGTTAGGTCTCCAATATGAAAGTTCGGTGGGCATTTTTTCTTTCTCTGATGCTAGTGTAGTGTTGCACAAATAGCTAGACATATCCAAAAAACCGGGGCAAACTCATGGCTGATGCCAAAAGTCGCCAAAATTGTCGTTTTGTCCGAAGCCGACCGCCATCAACTCGGGCAATGGGTGCGCGCGCAATTCACCCCACAACAAGTGGTTCTGCGTGCCCGGATCTTATTGCTGGCGGCCGACGGTAAACAGGATTTGGAAATTGCCGAGGCTTTGGCGGTCAACCGGCATACGCCGGCGTTGTGGCGCAAGAAGTTCCAGACGCAAGGACTGGAGGGTCTCTGGGAGATTCAAGCCGGGCGCGGCCGCAAGCCCACCTATGATGAGAACCGAATCGCCGCCCTCCTTGAAGCCACCTTGCAAACCAAACCCAAAGGTTCAACGCATTGGAGTTGTCGGACGATGGGCCGGGCGCAAAAAATCAGCCCAAGCACCATCCATCGCCTGTGGCGAACCTACAATCTCAAGCCGCATAGAACGCGGACGTTCAAGCTATCGCGGGATGTCAAATTTCTGGAGAAACTGACGGATGTGGTGGGGCTCTACCTCAACCCCCCGGAAAAAAGTTTGGTGTTCTGCATCGATGAAAAGAGCCAGATTCAGGCCTTGGACCGCACACAGCCGGGTTTGCCGCTCAAGCAAGGGCGGTGTGGCACCTTCACCCATGACTATGTGCGCCATGGCACGACCACGCTCTTTGCCGCTTTGGAAATTCTGGAGGGCAAAGTGATCGGCCAGTGTTATCCGCGCATTCGCCACCAAGAATTCCTGAAATTTTTAAGCTGCTTGGATCAGGAGTTTCCCGAACCCTTAAAACTCCACTTGGTTTTGGATAATTACGGCACCCATAAACATCCCAAGGTGCAAGCCTGGCTCCAGCGCCATCCCCGCTTTGCGCTGCATTTCATCCCGACCAGTTCCCGTTGGCTCAACCAGGTGGAACGGTGGTTTGGCGAGTTGACCGAGAAGGCGGTCCGCGGTGGTTGCTTTGTCAGCGTCCCGGAATTGCAAGCGGCGATTCCTGAATTTCTGGCCGCCTGGAATGAAACCCCCCGGCCGTTTGTCTGGACGGCGACGGTGGAAAAAATCATGGAGAAAGTGGAGCGGGCGCGCCAGAAGCTCGACGAGACCAACCCCGGCTGGTCGCAGCGTAAAGCACGTAATAGGCGGAGATAATATATCTATCTATTTGTGAAACACTACACTAGATACTATGGCCACAAAAAAAAGACAAATCCCATTCCCGCCTAAATTTTGTCTCACACCCATGGCCGGGCCATCGGGCGACCCAAATCTCTCCACGTGCCGCAAAACTGGACGGGGCCGTCA
>Ga0302320_10026548_pt1 | contig 11210 bp, 15 predicted proteins | sample Bog_T0_3_FD_202130 | JGI IMG/M metagenome (GOLD analysis project Ga0302320, IMG submission 202130) | Peat permafrost microbial communities from Stordalen Mire near Abisko, Sweden - Bog_T0_3 | ecosystem: Environmental > Terrestrial > Soil > Wetlands > Peat | place: Sweden: Abisko, Stordalen Mire... | reverse complement strand
AATTTCCCCCCTTTAACCAACAAAAATAAAAAATTAAAATAAAAAATTTTATTTTTTAAAAAAATTCCCAAAAAATTTTTCAAAAAAAAAAAAAAACTATTTTTTTTTTTTGAATTTTAAAAAAAATTTTAATTTCTATTTTAAATATTAAAAATGTGGAGATCGCTTGATTTTTACGGTTTTATTTCGAGAACAGGAGCCAATTTTTCTAAAATAAACAAAAACTGCAAAAAATTTTAAGATTTCAAAATTTACTTCCAGAAGAAGGTGGTCTTTTGTCTTTGAGCTCTTGATTCTTTTGAGAAACTTCTTTAAGTTTGTCTTGCAATTGTTTTAATTCCATTCTTTGAGTCGAAATCAATTCCTCGTAATTTTCTTGCACTAAACCCGAGGCATTTTTTTTTTTTGAAAGGCTCGTGGCAGTTTGTGATTGTTTTTTTGCAATTTCATCTTTCAAGATTTTTTTTTCTCTTTTGAGATCGTTAATTTCCTTAATCAAATAGACATTTTCTTTCATAATTCGTTTATTATCCTAAAAAAAAATTTCCTTGATTATAAGAGAAAAAATCTTAAAAACCTGTAAATGAGCCTCCATATTTTTTTCGAATTTGAGTTTCAATGATTTGACATTTGTCTCTAAATGTTCTCTTTGATTGATGAATTCAGCTTGCAAATCCATTGTAATTTCCAATTTTTTCTTTTCATTTTGCACATATTTATTATAAAGACCCAAAATTCTTTTTTTCAGCAATTTGAAATTCTATAATAATTTTTAAAAGATTATTGATTTTAATTAGTAAAATTATACCGCGACTGATTGATAGCATTCTGACACCTCGGTTTCAAATGAGTTAATATAATTTTTATTTTTGCTCTTGACCTTTTCCAACCCCTCAATTTCAATTTTCATCCCCTTTTGTCTAAAATGCAAATCCTTGACGATCAACCCTTTTTTTAGATTTAACCGATTTCTAAAAACATAAATATTGTATATTTTTACATAAATTATCATTTGTTCTTTTGAAATGTAAAATTTCCTAAAATCACAATTAATCTTTTTACAAATAAAAAATAAATTACCGCATTCATGTTGGCTATTTGTTCCTTCATTTTTGCAATCTCTTCCTCCCTTGGACCAATATTTCGCTTCAACTCTTTGATCTTATAATCCAAAACAAATTTGAACTTTTCCAATTCCTGAGTTTTCTTCTTTAATTCCGCAATTCTTCTCGTTTTATCATCAATGGTCTTGTTTCTTTCCTCAATTTCTTTGAGATGTCCTTCCAACTCTTTATTGAGTTGTTTATTGGCTTCTTCGATTTGTTGAATATCTTCTTTGATTTCTTTCAATTTTGTTCTAAGGTCCTCCAATTTTTGAGATTCTGTGTCATATCTATCTTTCATCTTTGTTTTATCGACTAAACAAACAATATTTCTAAAATATGAAAAAAAAAATTAAAAAACCATGTGCTTTCTCCATAGCATCTCTCTTTTTCTTGATTTCCTCTTCATTCTCTTCCTTGAGCTTCTCAATTTGCTCTTCTGCCCCTTCTTCCAATTTATCATGTCTCCTATTATAATCATCCAAAATTTCTTGCTTCTCCTGCAAAATCTTATCTCTCAAAGCTTTTTCCTTCATTAATTGAGCCTCATAATAGTTTTTCTTCTCAAATATCTCCCTTTGATATTTTTCTTCATATTCATATCTGAAGGTATTAAAATCTTTGAATTCTTTAGCTGTTTCTTTCTCCAATTCTTCGAATCTTTGGGTTTCAAGGGCTTTTTTTTGCTTATAATCGCCTTCAAGAGCTCTTTTGGTTTGTTCATGTTTGGCCTTTAGTTGCGCTTTTTTCTCTTCATATTCAGCTTCCATTTTCTCCTTGGATTTCAAAAGGCTGTCATATTTTTCACGGCCTGTTTCATCTTCGTTTTTATATTCTTCATTCAATTGGCGAATAGTTTCATTTTTATCCTTTTTTTCTATTTTTTCCTTGATTTTGTTCTTCAGTTGGTATTCTTCAATCTAATGTTGTAAACTTTAGTTCTTTTGGATTAAAAAATAAAAAAATACTTGAGCCTTCAAATTTTCGATGTATTTCATTTTCTCGTTATACTTTTCTTTTTGGATTAGAAACTCTTCCGCAAAACTCATCACTTTGTCTTTTTTGATCTTGGCTAAAAAATTGTATTTTTTAAAGATTTTTTTCAGTTTTTCAGTTTACTATCTTTGTCTCGCACTTCATAAATTATTAAACAACCATCGTTTCCTGCTGAAAAAATGAAATTATCGTCAAAAGTGATCTTGAGTTTGCTGATTCCTCGAAAATGAGTCTAAAGGAAAAAATGTAAGTTTATAGGTTTTTTTTAATGAAAAAATTTAATTTTTAGTAAAAACAATTAAATAAAAATTTTAAGGTGAAAGTTTATTTACTTGATATTCTAAAATGTCAGTTGTGAGAGGGTATTTGGTGACTCTGATGGCCCCAGGCATATCCTTTGAAATGACATCATTTATTTTATGATTTAATTATTTTAAAAAAACTTTTTCATCAGTCCCAAAAAAGAATAATTTATTTGATTTCGACAACAACACTTGCGAAATATTGCTTCCGGTGAATATTTTAGTTGGGTCATTATAATGAAATTTTTTGTTAGAATCATGATTGATGTTTTCATGATCCTTGACTTCTTTAGTTGAATATTTTATTTCATAGATGTATTTTTCTTCTGGCAGAGTAGCGCCAAGATCAACACCAGCCACATAAAGTGCCTTTTCAAAACTGCAACCAATAACACTTGAAATTGCATAATTGGAATTGTTCATCACTTGTTGTCTTTGAGAACTGTCTTCCAATCTAAATTCGAAAATCGATCCATCATTGCTCGCAGAGAAGAATCCTAAATCATTCTATAGAAATAGATATAAATAACAAAACTTATTCAAAAATTATTTTTGGTAACGTAGAATGAAAAAATATTAATCTAAATCAATCCAATTAGGATTAAAAAAATTTTATAATAAAAATTAAATATCTTATTGTGTTTAAATAAAAAAAATGTAACATAAAAAATCATAAAAATATTTACATCCATCCAATGAATACTGACAACTTTTCCAGTGTGTCCTCGAAAAACATAATTTGGAGGGTTTTCTCCAGTGTAAGTTTGATAGACATGAATGATGTTGGTGTTGGCAATAGCAAATAAATGTCCTCCATTGCAGAAACTGACCTCCCGACATCCCTGTTCATGATAAAATCGCATTAATTACAGATTTATTTACCTTGACATTGTTGATTTCCTTGTAAGTGATAAGATGATCATCAAAAATGTTCAGCATTCTAATCTTATCTTGAAATGCTACGACCAAATGAAGTCCACTTGGATGGAAAGCTAATGCCAGAGCTTCTTCATCATATTCAGCTGAAATTGTTGAGGCATAATCTGAATAGTTCCAAACCTTTACTGTTTTATCTAAACTACAGGTCGCGACCAAAGCCTTTCTAACACAAACATCAATGCCAGTTATCTTTAAAAAAAAATGATTTATTAATATTTCCGTTTTTTAAAAAATAAACTTTATTTGTGTGGAAATTTTGGACAACTGGCTCAAATTTCTCCTCATTGATTTCTCTTGAAAACAAAGTTTGGAAAAAATGTCCGTCCTCTGTGCCAACAATTAAAAATTCATCATCAGCAGTCAACAACAAGCTCGTTATTTTGCTTTTTGAATCTTTGTTTTGAATCCTTTTGTCCAATCGGATATAAGGGATTTTCAAATCTCCCTCATGTTTTTCGTATTGGTAAATTGTGCAATTTTGTCCTCCGATCAGAAAACCTCTCTTATAGGCCAAAATTGTTTCTATAGGAAAGCCATCAAAGGGTGAACTGTTCAACACTGTTCTAAATTCCCAATTATTGTTGAAAAGAAGCAATTCTCCTTGGTCTGTTCCCACAATCATATTATCATCTTTAAGGAAACAATATGAGAGGAAGTTGGAATGACCCAATTCTTTTGATTCCTTTTTGGTGATTTGTTTAATGGTGTCAGCCGTGTATTTATAAAATTTGAAGAAGTTGTTCCCTAGGACTCCAATCAAATCTTGTTCCTTTGGATGATAAAAGCAATGATAAAGCCGTGTTTGGGCCTGGACAAGTGGGTAGTTTCCAAGACATTTGCCTTTGTTCCAATCCCAAAAGATTATGTTCCATTCAGGAGGACCTGTCTATAAAATAATTATAAGATGACAAAATTTTAAAAAATTTTAGAGATAAAGCGCTGAGAGAAATTTTGAAAAAAGAAATGAAAATAGATTATGAAATAAGAAAATTAATTGCAAGATGTTTAGGTCTTAAAAAAATAATTTTCAAAGGAATGAAAGAATTACCATAGAAACTAATGCTTTGGTCTCATCACTCGGAAAACTCAAAGAAATATAAGTTCTGGACCCTGCCTCGATTGATGTCAATGTTTTCTTTTTATTTAATTGCAAGTCGTGCACCACAATGATACCAGTGTCAGCTTCTTCGGCCCAAGCTAAATATCTACCATTTTTGAATTTTAAATATGTTAGGTTCATATTTTTTAAAAAATTAAAAAACCTTCTGGAAGGTGAGATTGTCATAGCAGTGATCGAGCTGGTTCCTGGATAGGTAAAAAGAAAGGATTGAGTTTTGCTATCAGTGTTGTATATGACAATATTATTGCCAGCTGGGTAAATGATTTTTATGGGTTCTTGATGAAGAAAAATGTTGTTTTTGAAATCTCCACGATATCCGAAAATATACCTAGATTATTGTTTAATATAATATAAAACACAGATTTACTTCGGAGAGATAACATCTTTGAAGAGAGATGGGGGTTGTGCTGCGATTTGTGCCATTTGGTTTGTTGTAATTTAGAAAAAAAAATATATGTTTTTTGTAACTTTCAAGGCAAAAATCTGAAAATGAATTATTTTTTTTAATTTTGATGTTATTTTTTTCTTAACAGAAAAGGATTTAAATTTTCTCTTTGTTTTCGTAAATTCAATAATTTTTTTTCAATTTTTTCTCGTATATTCTGTTTTTATAAAATTTCCATTCTTTAGCTTTTAACCTTCCAAATCATCAAAGTGCTATCATACCCTCCAACTGAGTACACATAATCTCCTTTTGCATTGAACCTCGTTCTCACAACATGGCTGGAATGTGCTCTAAAGGCTTTGTTTTTGGCTCCTTCTAGGCAAGGATATCTATATAGGTTCACCATTCCCCAATCATCTCCAGTGACAATTAAGGATTTCTCAGGGTTTCTATCAACCCCATTCACATGAGTCCCATCAACACCTGGAGGGAAAACTCCTTGCACTGGCCATCCTAATTTACACGTGAAATTGGCCCATTCTTCATCTCTTAATTTAGTAGCTCCACCTATAAAATTGTAAATTTTAAGATTTGGCGTTAGTTTTGATACTTGTCAATTGTTTTCCTGTGGCTGCTTCATGGAAAAGGTACTCATATGCCCCACAAGTACTTTGAATGTTCTTGCTATCAGTTGACCAATCTACCGAAGTGATGTATGATTTATGGGATGAGCATTTTGCTACCAAGCTATAGTTTTTTGTCTAAAAATGGTTATTGTTTAAGTTAAAAAAATTTTGACCTCATAAATATAAATGCTGTCATCATGAGAACCAACTGCTAAATGCTCATCATCAGGCGAATAGGCCATTGTTTCTACCCATTCTTTAGCATCAGTCAAAGTTTTCAATTTCTTGTCCAAATCAGATGTTTCAAAGATGTGAACCTCTCCACTATTCACTCCAATTGCAATGTGTCCCTTCTTGGCAATGGCTGCTGCTCTTGCACATTGATTTGGTGGGAAAGAACTTTCAGTTGAAGCTCCACCAATTTTTTTCTTTAGTCCAGCAACAGTGTTGACAACACCTGTTTTGATAGTTTTTCTTTGGATAGGATCGAAAAGAACTATTTTGTTATCGTCGCATGTGGTGACAATCTTATTAATTTTAATAAAATACTTTAAAGATGAAAAATGTACATTGCCAGTGTTAGGACATATCGCAAGACCCCAAACTTCTCCATCTGAATGTCCATTCATCACAATATTTGATTTGCCTTTATCAATTTCAACAATGCATCCATTTCTCGTTCCAACAATAATGAGATCACCCTGAACATCAATAGCTTTGGCATATTGAGGAATTTCATAGGAAGTGATTTGCTTCACATTGACATCCCAAACATTCAGCTTTTTGTCATTTCCACTCGTGTAAATTTGGTTGTTGATGATAGTCAAGGCTTGCACTGATCCAGTGTGGACTGGGAAAGTTTTTTGTGCCTGGCAGTTATCCCACAAATACAAAAGGCCTTCGGATGATCCAGTGATGAACTTGTCACCTGCTTCAAAGAAAGCAATGGCTAGTTGAGGTGCCATTTTTTGTTGTCCGAACAAGGCTTTTTTCTTCTTACCAGTTTTGTCGAATAAAACAACATCTCTCTTTCCCACTAGGCCGCAATCATATGAACCTGAACAGCTATCAATGTCAAAAACTGGATCTCCTCCGAACTAATAAGGTTTAATTCCTTTATTAAATCTTTAGAAGAAATTTCTTACTTTGTCAGTCCAAAGCATTGAGCCATTATCCGGATTCAAACCAAAGACTGTGTGATCATTGTCCAGGGCACAAGCAATTAAACGCTTGTTATCTGCGCTCCACGCCAATGATTTGCAAGCTCTCATCCCTCTTCCCAAAGAAAATTTGGTTTTCAACGCACCTGAATCCAAATCCCAGACACAAACCAAAGGTTTTTCACCCACTTGACCAGTCGCCAACAATGTTCGGTCTGCAGTCACAGCAAGTGAAATGATGTCATCAGTGTGGCCGTTGGCAGTTTTTTTTTCACCTGCTCCTAAAAATCTTTGAGTGTTTTTCGTGAGGTCAAACAAGACACCGACTGCTCCTGCCATGAAAACCACTTCATTCGTTTTTTTCGTGAAAAATCTGAAAATAATTTATTTTCAAATTCAAATTTCATTTTAAAAAAATTTACAGATTGTTTCTGGAATCTTCGCATCTATAGCCATTGATATATTGTAGCTCCAAGCCCTCAGATGGTTCTTTTGGGTCATTTTCAGGAGCTTTATTTTTAATTTCATAACAATGAAATGAAATTTAATTAGATTAATTGTAACCTTGTGTAGGGGAAACCAAGTTTGCTAACCATGGCTTTACTGCAGTAAATTGCTCACCTCCTGATTGTTCTTGGACTCCGAAAAGATTGTTCTTATTTAAACAATAATTGTTGATTTAAATTAAATGTTATGAAATTAAAATTACATCATCTGGTTTGTTCGCATCTCTATCATATCTGCTTTTGGCCTCTCCTTTTTTATTTGATGTTTGTCCGCCAAACTCATTCTTGATGTCTTCGTCATTCCAATCCTCACTAAAAATTAAAGACAATAAAGATGAATTTTGGAAGAAAGAAAATGATTTTGCTCACTTTCCTTTTGATGGTTGAGACTAAGACATTTAAAAATATTTAAAAATGGATATTATGTAAAAATGATTACTGCTCCCTCAACTTGACTTTTGCTTGCTCCGCAACCCATAGTTTGATGTATTAGAAAATGTTTTGTTTTGAAGTATTAAGTTTGATATTAGTTTGTTTTTATATAGATTGATTGTTTTTTTTTTATTTATATGAATGGAAATTTTATCAGTTACATTTTTTATAAAATTTCAAAAAACTCAAGAATTTGCGAAAGAAAAAAATTCATAAAAAAAAATTAATTTCAAAATTACCAAAAAGACACTATTTTATTCTTTAATAAAGTTCGGAACCATGGTGGTTCGCCTTTTATTTCTAAAAAATTTTTTCATTTTTTTAAATTTCTTCATAAACAAATTTTAAATTCTTAATTAAATTAAAAATTATGGAATCTATTTCTCCTATTATCTACATTCTTGGTATTGCTCAAGATGCGGGATGTCCAAGTGCTCTATGTCAAAAGACATGTTGTAAAAATATTCCTCTGACTTCTTGCTTTTACGCCACGAGTTTTGCCTTGATAATCCCAAAAGGATCCGAAAACGAAGTCATCCTCTTTGATTGCACTCCAGATTTTAAATATCAAATGATGAAACTGCAAAGCATAATAAATTTTTCAAAGATATCTGCTGTTTTCTTAACACATGCCCACATTGGACATTGTTTGGGATTAATAAATTTCGGACGGGAGGTTCTTAACACCAATAATTTGGATGTTTATTGTTTTGAAAGAATGAATGATTTTCTCACAAAGAATGGACACTATTCCCAATTGGTTAAACTCAACAATATCAAATTGAATCCACTTTTCGAGGAAAAACCTGTAAAAATTGATGAAAATGTCCAAATCACTCCGTTTTTGGTGAAACATCGAGGGGAATTTTCCGAAACCTGCGGGTTTCGAATCACAGGACCTAAAAAATCCGTGATTTATTTACCAGATATTGATGATTTGAAAGAACAGAATGTGGATTTCAAGCTAATTATAAAAAATAATGATATGATTTTCCTTGATGGCACTTTTTTTAATGAAAAGGAAATTGGGGCTTGCAGAAATGTAAAAGAAATTCCGCATCCTTTTGTGGAGGACAGCATGAAGTTTTTCGAAAATTTTGAAGTTGCAGAAAGGAATAAAATAAATTTCATTCATTTTAATCACACTAATGGATGTCTCAAAGAAAATACAGAAGAGAGGAAACAAGTTTTGGAAAAAGGATATCAGATAGCTAAGCAATTTGATGCTTTTGAAATATAAAATTGATTGTTATAACAAAAAAACAAAACAAAATTATTATAAGAAAAATTTAAAGATAGCAAAATAAGAATTTTTTTAGGAATCATGATTTTTTATTTTTTTTTTATTTTTTAAAATTTTCAATTATTATAGGTAAAAATGATGTAAAAATTTTTTTCTTAAAAAAAAAAAAATCAAACATTTAAAAAAAAAAACCTTAGAATTTTTTTTTTTCAAAAATGTCATTTTAATCATTCTTTTTATATATTTCTGGCCACCATGAGTTTTTTTCAAAACATTGAGGCATTTCCAAAGTCTTTTGCATGAATTTTGAATAGAAAATTCCTTCTGAGCTTCCCAAAGGAGAATCAATAATTTCATCAGATGGGGCAATCACATCAACAATATCAAGCATATCCTTCTTCAACTCGGAACAAAGATATGAAATCGTCTCCTTTATCAAAGGAATCTGCTTTACATTAAAATAAGTATTAAACTGTCCAAAATTCTCTTCGATGTTTTTCAGCGCATATAAAGAAGAACATTTCTTAATGATTTTCCTGGTTTTTTTATCATTTATCTTTTTTATTTTATTGGCCAATTCTTTAATTATGAACAATTCCCCATAAGCCATTGCGACATCTTTGAGGTAAAAGACTTGGCTATGGTTCCAGACATCAAATGGATTTTGATATTTTCTTTCATTTATATCAATGATTTTCATGCTCTGATAAAGCAGATGCATCACTCTGAATTGGAACATCTTGATCAATTCTGTAATCTTCATAGCTTCTTTCCTGGTTTTAATTCCGCACTTTTCCTTTAAAATGCTCTTATATTTAATGAAATCCAAAGTTGAATACGGAATCTTATTCCCATTTTTGATATGTTTCATACATTCAAAGAGAAATTTGGCTGATTGTTGCAAAAGAACCGTATTATCCCCTTCCCAAGTGATATTTATTTCATTGTCATCGTAAATTTGGCTTAATTTAGTATAGGCAGAATAACCGAATCCACCGCAAAGATCCCTACATTCTTGTATTCCCCTTCTTGCATACCAACTGCATAAAGGTTTCAAAGTTGACACAATGGCATGAATTTCTGCGGTCAGATTGTTTTTCGGATCTCGAATTATAATCTTATTATTTTCCCAAAGATCAAATAATGCCTGATTCAATATTCTCATGATGACCCCTCCTGCCAAATATGGAATCAAACGATATTGCACACTATGATATTCGATGATTGGAATTTCTTGTTTTAAGGTGTTATTGCCAAATTGTCGTCTGAGAATGCAAAATCTTGAGGTAATCGTTAAAACTGCCAAAAGATTAATATTAACACGCGAACACAAAAATATCCTTGATCTATTCATTATGCTCCCTAACAAAAACCCAAATCTTTCCAAATTCCCCTGAATCTCTGATGAAAAAATACCAGCCTCTGAAACTTTCGAATATTTATCCAGTAGATTTTCTAGAGGGATTCTAACGTGGGTAAATCTAATAAACCCATTATCTAAACTATTTAAACCGATTTTCGGACCACAATCCCCTATTTCTATTCCTTGTTTTGTAATTGCATCTCCTATCTTTTCTCTGATTGGCACAAGAAACGCATGTATTCCATAATTAATATTCAAAATTGAAAGTTGAGCGAAGACAATGGCTTTATTCGCGAACCTATAAGCAGACCCCACCCAAAATTTCAATGCCAAATCTGAGGGAGTGTTGAGAATGAATTCCTTTGTTTTGGGATCAAATTCCGCTATTGTTTGAATATTCTTCGCGTCAGACCCATGCGCCAGTTCAGTCAATGCAAAACAACCGAAATCTTGCAATTGGAAAAGATTTTTAATATAAATCATATGCTTTTCTGTTCCAAAGTTCAATAAAGAGGCTAAGTAGAGTTCGAAATCGACACCAAATCTGTTTCCTAAGGCTTGGTCAAAAGTAAAGAGGATTTCAGCGGAATAAAAATATTTATTTGGGTCCTTTAGAAAATCCTCATATTTAGCGTTTATCAATTTAAAGTATTTCTTGAGGAGAGAATAAATCAAAACTGGGGATTTTTTATCTTCAAGCTCTTTAAATTGCAGAAAATCACTATCTTTGGAAAGTTCGGATAAAATTTTTTCTCGTTCATCGTTTCGAGGATATAGCAAAGATTTCAAATATTTTTTATTGGAAGAAGAAAGTCTGCTATTCAAAGCAGGCAAGGGTTCATCTTCGAATTTGAGAAGCTTTGGATTTGCAGCCAAATGGTTTTTTATCAATAATAATCTGGAAAAGAATGAATTTGAGCTGTTGAACATTTATGGGTAGGAGTGACTTTCGTAAAAATCCAATAATTTAATTTAAATTATAATTAATTTAAAAAAAAATTTGAAAACGGATCAGAAAATGGAATTTTAAAAAAA
>Ga0302320_10026547_pt1 | contig 11210 bp, 5 predicted proteins | sample Bog_T0_3_FD_202130 | JGI IMG/M metagenome (GOLD analysis project Ga0302320, IMG submission 202130) | Peat permafrost microbial communities from Stordalen Mire near Abisko, Sweden - Bog_T0_3 | ecosystem: Environmental > Terrestrial > Soil > Wetlands > Peat | place: Sweden: Abisko, Stordalen Mire... | reverse complement strand
ACTGCGTTGGGGAGCAGAACAGTCCAGTTGCAGGGGCGGTTTAGTTTCTAAGGCGTTTGTGCTTCGGATGTGCTTCTAAATGGAAAGTCACCTTTTCGTGCGGGCTGCATACGATTGAATTGCTGCCCGTGTGGAATTCTTCATAACATGCGTATTGCTTTCTGGCTCCAACTTAGAGGAGGAATCTTCGTGTTTCGATTTCGGTCATTGACGCTCATTGCACTTTTGTCAGGATTAACGATTTCGTCTTTAAGTGCGCCTGCGCAGGAGAAGATCGAGGTTGACGCGCAAGCGCAGTCGACGCCGTTTCTGCATTATTGGGAACAGATGTTTGGATCGGGACGGGCGATCCTAAGCTTGCGCGAAAGCTATCGCGAAGATGTTCGTGCAGTGAAGCAGGTTGCGGACTTCAAGTATGTGAGGTTTCATGCAATCTTTCACGACGAGCTTGGAGTTTATAACGAAGATGAGCATGGCAATCCCGTGTACAACTTCTCTTATGTGGACCAGGTCTACGATGGGTTGTTGAAGAATGGAGTAAAGCCATTTGTAGAAATCAGTTTTATGCCGAAGAAGTTGGCGTTCAATCCGGACGCGCTGCATCCGTTCTGGTACAAGGAAAATGTTTCGCCGCCTAAGAGCATGGAACGCTGGGACGACCTGGTGAAGCACTTCGCACAGCATCTTGTCGATCGCTACGGGATCGACGAGGTATCGACGTGGTACTTCGAAGTGTGGAACGAACCGAACATCGATTTTTGGAATGGTATCCCGCGGGATAGGTCCTATTTCGATCTGTACGCGCATACGGCGCGCGATATGAAGAGCGTAAGTGCGCGGCTGCGTGTAGGTGGCCCGGCGACGGCGGCGACCGCATGGATTCCGGAGTTTATCAAGTTCACGACGGAGAACAAGGTGCCGGTTGACTTTGTGTCCACGCATGGCTATGCGGACGATACGGTAGAGGATCTGTTCGGTACGAAAGAGGATATCCCGATGGATGAGCGGGTGTGCCGCGCCTTGGGGAAGGTTCATGACGAGATCAAATCATCAAGCAAGCCGGACCTTCCGCTGATTATGTCGGAATGGAATGTGCAGGGCATGAACGGGTCACGCGATACGACGTTCGTTGGGCCCGCGCTTGCGAACACGGTCCGCCAATGCGATGGGCTGGCGAACATGATGTCGTTCTGGACTTTTTCCGATGTGTTTGAAGAGGGCGGACCGATTGCGAAGCCGTTCGAAGGCATGTTTGGATTGCGTGCGAAAGGCGGCATCAACAAGCCGAGTTACTACGCGTATGGATTGCTGCATGAGTTAGGCAGCGAGCGGATCGCGAATGCTTCGAAGAATGTTATCGTGACAAAAACTTCAAATGGCGGCTTGGCGATTGCCGCATGGAACCTGGTTGATCCGGATCAGCATGGAAGCACAAAGGTGATGAACCTTGACTTCAATCATGTAAACCCGGATGCGCGCGTGAGCATTCAGCGGATTGATGACGAGCATGGAAATGTGTTGAAGCGATTTGCGGCCATGGGTGCGCCGCTTGATCCGACGTCTGCGCAGGCGGAGCAGCTCAATCGGGAAACGGCGCTGCCCGCACCGGAAGAGAAAAGACTGGAGGGAGGGAAGCTGAGGTTGAATCTGACACCGAATGCTATGGTGCTTATTGAAATTCAGCCTTGAAGCAAATCGAGCCTTTGGTTGTGCAGTAGTACTTCGGGCAATCTAGGGAGACCGAGGAAAGCCAGGGCCTAAAGGCCGCGTAAATTGGGCCTATTTCAGGGGGTTAAAACCCACTGCTCCCTCCGCAATTGTCCCCAAACTTCCGCAATTCCCCCCGCTCTTCCGCAATTTTTCTTTCGCCGCTTGCGTGATTCGTCACTCGAGGCTTGCGTGATTCTCGATCCTCAACTGTGGTGCTAATCGGGGCGGGGCGAACTTGCGTTACTCTTTCAGCCGCGCCTTGAGGACGGATTTGCTGACGTGCATTTCGTGCAGCAGGAGTTCGGTTGCCTTCACTTCAGGGTTGGCATGGAACCAGCGCTGCACTGCGTTGTCGTGCAGAAGATTCAGAATCGCGAGCAGCGACATGCCTTGGTGGTGCGCCATCCACTCGCGCACCAGGACGGGTTTTTTTGAAGCACCTGAAAAGTCCGCGGCCTCATAGAAACCAAAGGCGCCAGTCCAACTCATAGAAGCCATGCGGCGCAGGTTGCGGAGGGCGTCAACTGAATCGACTCCAAGCGCAAGGAACGATGAATACGGAGAGACAACCGGGCCGGCAGTGGCTTCAGCCCAGAGAGCGACTTGCGGGATTCCATAGGCCTGGTAGTGGTAGTGGCCGAGATCGTCCTTACGCGCCCCGCCTGATTCTGAGATGCCCCAGGCGATATTCAGGGTCTTTGCAAAGGCGCGTTGCACGCGGACACACGCGCCGAGAGTGCGGGAGATGAGAGTGTCAGGATAACTGCGCATCCAGAGCGCAGGCATGAGGTATTCAAACATGGTGCCGGTCCATGAGAGCAGAATGAAATTGCCGAATGCATATACGTGCTCGCGTCCTAGCCGGAACCAGCTCTCTTGACTAACATGGTTTCCAGCTATGGCAACAAAGGTGGCGATGCGGGCCTCAGAGGCAATCATGTCGTAGCAGGCTTCGTGGAGTTTATTCGCACGCACGTCGAAGCCAATGGATAGGATTTGACGGCCCGGGGATGCGAGGAAATCGAACTCTGTTTCTTCAACGAGACGCTGAGCCTGGCGCGCAATGCCTTGAAGGGTGGCACCCAATGTGCAGAGGTTCTGCGTGGCATTGGGCAGGGTTGCGCGGAGTTGTTGGCCGAGTGCATAGAGCTGCGGCTTTGCAGTGAGCGTCGGTAACGCGCGGGCGAGTTCCGGGTGCAGATGCTCGGAAAATGCGGCTGCCTCGTCCATGGAGAAGTTGAAGGTATCGTGTTGAATCGCGAACTCTGGAACCTCGCGGAGAGCGGAGTATTGAGGAAGCAACCATGGCATGTAATTCTGCAGCAGAGCATGAATCGCTGTGATGCGCTGGGACGTCTCCGCAAGCCACCATTGATCCTGATGCTGGGCCTGATGCTGGTCCGGCGGTGAGCTGGATGATGACGCGAATGCATTATCAGCTTCGGTCAGCCACGCTATCCATGCCTCTGTGGAAGCATCTGCGCTGGGAGGAGAGAGTTGAGTTAGGGGAGCGGGCAGTTTGCCATCCGAGCTTGCCAACTGCCAATAGGCGCGAAGACCGACGAAGAGTTGACGGTCGAGCAACGGCTGTTTAGCGAGGGCAGCAGTACCGGAGCGCAGGGTATAAAGGGATGCTACCAAGTTCCCGCTGTCAACAGAGGAGACGAAGGGCGCGTCGCTGAGCGGCTTGAGCGACTGCGTATCGTACCAGTTATAGAGATGACCGCGGAACTTTTCGAGACGTGCGATTGTCGCCAGAGTGCGGTTGGTTAGGGAAGCCAACTCGGGAACAGTGAGGAAGCCGAATTCGCACGCAGCCTGGCGGGCATTGAGTAACAGACCGAGATTGGTGGGGGAGACGCGAGCGGCTTCGAAGAGACCTTCTTCTTCGACATTGTCGGGAATGAGGTAGTTGTGACGCTCTCCGCCAAATTGGTAGAAGTATCGCCAGATGCGCAACGCATGGCACAGGAGGAACGATTCGTCTCCAGAACTGAGGCGAGTTTGCTCGTCGCGCGGCGATGCGTTGAGCCATGCAGTAACGACCGGCGCAAACGCCCAGAGCAGCAGGATGGGTGCGGCGACTATGAGCGCATGGTGATGGCGCGGGTTTATGAAATAGACGAGAGCCGCAACCGCGATGGAGACGAAGGGTGTGAGGAAAAGATATCGGTCAACAGGTGTGCTGCGCGCGGATTGAAGCTCAGCCTGAGCCGCGGTTTCCCACTCAAGCAAACGCTCACCGGTGATGAACTGCCGGATGAGTGCGCGAACAATTGCATCGAGAGAAAGCAGTGTCTGCTGGGGAAGAAAGATGAAGTTGAGAAGGGTGATGAGGGCCGCGTTCCATGCCCCGGAGAGTGCTTCGCCAGCGCTGCCCTTTCGACCGCTGGCGAAGGCACGGCCCAGACCGAATGTGCATCCGACGAGAGTGGGAAAGATCAGCAGGAGCAGTGGAACGATGGTCCAGTAAAGCGGGCCGCCGGGAAGCCCGAGCCAGCCTGCAACGAAGAGGATGAAGGTGAGCGGTTCGACGAGGGAACGTCTCAGGTTGTCGAAGATCTTCCATCGTGCAACGGACGAGATGGGGCTGGGCGCCCACTTGCCTGACTCATCGGGGACTCTAGAAAACATCCATTGAGCGATCTGCCAATCGCCGCGCACCCAGCGATGTTTGCGGCGGTTATAGGCACTCAAGTGGGAAGGGTAGTCATCAATGAGTTCGATATCGGTAGCGAGGCCGGCACGGGCATATGCGCCCTCGATAAGGTCGTGGCTAAGGAGAGAGTTGCGTGGGAAGCGACGGTTGAGAACTGCGTGGAAGCTTGACACTTCATAGATGCCTTTGCCGGTGAAGATTCCTTCTCCATAGAGGTCCTGGTAAACATCGGAGATAGCGCGGGTGTAGATATCAAAGCCACTCTGACCCGAGTAGATTCCGGCGAGCCGTGAGCGAGACGCAGAGCGAACGCTGATGCCGATACGCGGCTGGAGAATCCCATAACCTTCAGTGACGATGCGGAGCGTGGGGTGAATGATTGCCTGATGCAAAGGGTGCGCGATGGCGCCGACCATCCGTGCAGCAGTACCGCGCGGAAGCTGCGAGTCAGAGTCAAGGGTAAGTACATAACGTGCCTGCATGAGGGCGTCAATAGGGCCAGCCTTGATAGGGAAGGCATCGAACTCACGCATTAGAAGCTTATTGAGATCGAGGAGCTTGCCACGCTTGCGTTCCCAACCCATCCAAACGCCCTGACGAGCACTGAAGACACGATGGCGATGAAGAAGGATGAAGGAGCCGTTTCTATCCGACGCGTATTTTGTATTCAGATCATCAATTCCTTTGATGGCAAGTTCGACTAATTCGTGAGCGTCGTTGGCGTGCGGCTTGCATACCGAGTCGGGAAGATCAGTGACTAGAGCAAAGTGCAAATGGGGGTCGCGATTGGCGAGAAAGCGGACTTCGAGATCGTCGAGAAGTCCCCGCACCTGGGCTTCATTGATTAACAGGGTAGGGACAGCGACAACGGTGGTGCAGTTCGCGGGGATGCCTTTGCTGAAATCGAGCTTGGGCAGGGGATCCGGGTCAAACAGAGCGGTGACACAACTGTTGACCAGGTCGACCGCGCACTGCATGACAGGTGTGAGAAGCGCGACGGAAGCGATCAGGCACTGGAACAGACTGAGATGAGGCAATGGCAGAAGGATCAGTGCGCCGATGAAGAAAATGGTGAGGAGTTGGATGCCGGTGATATAGAAGTTGTCGGCCTGGGCGCGAATGAAAGCGCGTGCCTTATCGATGAAGGGCGGGTGGTATCCAGTGCGCGCAGCAATCCGCGTGAACCCTTTATCGATGAGGAAGTACCCGACATGGGTGCGACGGTGTTGAATGCGGGCGTCGTTGGTGGGGTTGGTGAGACCTTCGCGGGCGAGTTCGAGTGCGGCTTGTGCCACTTGGCTCTCAGTGCAATCGGAGTGTTGCGCGATGAAGCCGACGCGCTTGCGATAGAACTCGCGGCTGTCGAAATCCATAGAGATGTAGGCCTGCGCGGGATCCTGACGCAGTGCGGCGTCGAATAATATGAGCGGCTCAAGGAGATCTGCCCAGTTGGTATGAGTGATTGTCTGAAGGCTTTTGAGATGAACCGCAACCGAAGGACCGGGAGCGGAACCGGGCAAGCCCAACAGGACGCGAGCATCGTCGAGGAGCGATTCGAGCAAAACGAATTTGAGAAAAGTAGGTAGATTCCACAACTCGTCCAAGTTCAACGGATCAAGCGCCTGCAATGCGCGAATGAGTTCCCGGAAGGCAGTCGCGGAGAAATTTCCATCGACGGCGCGCAGATAAGCAGTGGAGATGGCGGCAGCCCTCGGTTCGTCTTTTTGTGCAGGAAGCATGACGCGGGGAAGGCGGGCAATCATTTGCGGTCTATCGGAGACGCCGCGGACGGCGGCTCGAAGCATGCGAGCATTTGCGCGTAATTCAAGAAGAGAGCCATTTGAATTTGCGCCCGCCCCGGATGAAGGGCGAACCAGGACCAGGTCTTGTTCAAGCGCCTGGAGGGCGAGGCGCGTGGCGCGAACGCGGGCGGGGAATGTGCCTTGCTTCGTAGGCCGGTGGAGAAGATCCCAGGACTCGGCGAGGCGAACGCATTCGAGAAGTTCGTCAGTAAGCGGCTGTTCGGTCTGCGGAATGGTTGGTGTATCAATCATCGGATTCACCGGTAACTTGCGGCTTGCATTTCAAACATGGCGGCATAGCGGCCTCCGAGTGTCATCAGTTGCGAATGGTTGCCCTCTTCCACCAGCCTTCCCGCTTCGAGCACTACGATGCGGTCCGCCATGCGCACGGTCGAGAATCGATGGGAGATGAGTAGAGCCATTTTGTCTTTAGTCAATTCAGCGAAGCGCTCGAAGACCTGCAGTTCGCTGGGTGCATCGAGAGCGGCGGTGGGTTCATCGAGAATGAGCAGTTGCGCATCTCGAAGGTAGGCGCGGGCGAGCGCGAGCTTTTGCCATTCGCCGCCCGACAGGTCTACGCCGGTTTCGAAACGGCGGCCAAGCATCTGGTCGTAGCCGCCGTGGAGACGAGCGATTACTCCTGAAGCCAGGCTCTTGTCAGCCGCGTGTTCGATTTCTGCTGGAGTATGAGGGACTTCAATTCTGCCGACTGCGATATTGTCGCGAGCAGTCATTTCGTAACGCATGAAGTCCTGAAAAATGACTCCGATTTCCGCATGCAGGTCGGCGAGGTCGTATTCACGAAGGTCAACGCCATCAAGCAAAATCTGGCCCTCGCTTGGGTCGTAGAGACGCGTAATTAACTTGACGACTGTGGTTTTCCCCTGGCCGTTCTCACCGATGAGAGCCACTTTTTCACCAGGGCGAAGGATGAAATTGAAGTTGCTGAGGATGCGCCGGTCCGTGCCTGGATAAACGAACGAAACATTGCGAAACTCGAAGCCGCGTGTGATGGGACTGGGTGCGGGAAGGCCGTTGGCCTTGGATGAAACAGTAGGCTTCATTTCAAAGAACGCGATCAGATCGGTGAGGAACAGCGCCTGATCGGCCACTCCGGAGGCGGTTGAGAATGCTTGCTGAATATTCGCCATGGCCTGCATGATGGCGGTGGTGATTAGCGTGAGATCGCCAATGCTGTAGCGGCCCTGAATGGTTTGGTAAATGCTGTAGGCATACGCGCCGTAGTATCCAAGCTGACCGGTAATGGCGAGCAAACCGCCCCAGAGGAGTCGGCGTTTGTTGAGGGCGACATTCTCCTCATAGATGGCTTGCGAGAGCTCAGTGAAGCGGTCGGTGAGATATCCGCTGAGGTTGAAAAGCTTGAGTTCCTTAGCTGCTTCTTTGCTTCCGCCCACCTGGCGCAGGTAATCCATCTGACGGCGTGCGGGCGTTTGCCGGAAATTCTTGGCATAGGTTAGAAAGGCGAAATGACTCTCACCGAGGAACGCGGGCAGAATGCCGGCCACGAGCAAAAAAAGCAGGGACGGAGAGTAGCGAAGGAGGACAGCCGAAAAGGCAATCGCCGTAACGGTCTGTTGAATAAGCCGGCCCATCTGCTGGATCATCGCGAGCCGGTCGGTGGCTTGCACACGCGCGCGCTCCAGGCGGTCGTAGAAGACCGGATCTTCGTAGACAGTTACATCGAGTGACGCGGCTTTGCGCATGACTTCAACGCTGACATGGTGCGTGTAGCGATCGGCGAGCAGGTTATCGAAGTAATCCACCGCGCGCGAGAGGATCCCAGCGATTACGGCGAGTGTCATTTCGGCACCCACCAGCCACCAGAAGTGCTGAGGCAGGGCCTTATGCAGGCGAAGCTGATTCACTCCGTCAATGATGAAGCGGCCGATGATTCCTATGCCGACAGGCAGGAACGCGGACGTGATCCGGATGGCTATATTCCAGAAGACGACCGAGGGCCCGGATTCCCAAACAAAATGGAGAACCGGGGGAACATTTTTAAGCGCGCGAATGCGGTCGGACCAGGCGTTGCCGGGCGGATTCTGCGTACCGGATTGGCTTGAGCCGGCGTTGCCGGTTGGCTTCAGATCAGTCATGATCCAGGACGCTCCGTTTGCGAACAGCCGGGCAAAGCATTCGATTCGGCGAAGGCGATGTAATGGGTCAGCCGAGGCACATTTTCGCGTAGTGCTGAGGGCGATGCCTCGCTAGACATTTGAGTTCTTCGATGCACAGTTGCGGCGGCTCGTTGTTTGTCGGTTTCTGGGATCGGCTTGAAACACCCACTGTGGGTGGATGCCGGACTGCATTTCCGAGCAGTTTTGTGGGATTGCATTGAACGCACGGGAACTGCTATCCGGCGGGTGGGTTATAAGGTTTGAAACCGGCAATTTCCATACCGCGCTGGGCCTCGGGGTTTTTCATGAACGTTTCCCAAACGAAACCTGTGCGCGCATTCTCAGCCATCAGCATGGTAATGCCGACGTCGATGCCGATGACGTCGGTGTCATACCAGTCAGTGAGGGGGTTGAACGCATCGACAAATCCGTAGCGACACCAGGCATTGGGATAGTGGTCGTGGATGGTTCGAAGAACGCGCATGGTGGCTTGAGGAGCAAAGGGCAGTGAGCCGCCAGCCGCTGCGGGCACGATGGTGCCATCGATTGGGCCGGTCGCCGGTGGTCCTCCCCAGGCGACGTAGCCTCGCTCAGAATCGGAAGCTGTAATTCCCCATAGGGCATTGCTGTAATCGGAGAATTGCACATTCAATTCGAGGCAAAAACGGCGGTGCACATCGGTGGCGATGACCGAGTTCTGGAAGTAATCCGCGTAGCGATCCCGCTTGCCCCGGAAGTCAAACCATGCCTGGGAATACTGATGCACGAACAGCGGCGCAAACGAGCCGATGTATCGCAGGCCGTCATACTCAAATGTGGTTCGCTTCCAGGCGAACCACGCATCGCTGGCGAGCGGGTGCGACGAAGAGCCGAGGCCAAGCAGGTACATCATCATGAGTTCGCTGTATAGATCCCACCGGGACGGAATGAAACCGAGTTCAGGCGTCCACCCGTGCGAGAGCAGGGTTGTGTCTTCCGAGAGCCAGGTCCATTCCACGCGGTCGAATATGGCGTGGGCGAGTTGAGAAATTGTTTCGTCGCGAAAATGCTGGCGGCAGGTGAGGATGCCGCAAAGAAGGATGGCGGTATCAACGGAAGATACCTCCGAATCCCACATTCTTTCGCCGGTGTCGATATTGGCGAAGTGATAGAAGAATCCGCGATGCGTGGGCAGCTTGTGCCACAGAAAGGACAGGCATTGGAGAACGCGTTCGCGCGCCTCAGAATGACTGACAAAACCGCGCATTTCTCCGATACAGATGGCTGTAAGGCCGAAGCCGGTGGACGCGATACTGGCGGCTGTGCTGGTGTCTTTGGCACGAACGTTGCAGCGATCCTTGATCAATCCGGTGGGGGGATTTGCCTGTTCCCAGAAGAAGAGGAAGCTGGCGTGCTCAAGTTCGTTCAGGAATTGGTCGTCCTCCGGTGAGAGGGATGTGGGCACTGGCGGGGCGGCTGGGCTTTCATGCGGTTGCGTCGATTGCGACTGCGGCCCAGACTGTCCCAGAAGGGATAAGACACTCGATTGTGATAACGGAACACCCAAGGAGAGCCCAGCCATTTGACGGAGCAATCTCCGCCGGGAGCTTAGTCTTCTTTGTCCAATATTAGTTTTGTCTATCGGCTGCGACTTCATTCTCTCGACTCAAGTCCTTCCCGCGCATTTCGGCGTACCACGGTTCTTTCGCTCGGTGCCGGCATGAATAGCCAGTGACGTTAGATGCAGGAATTCCGCAGGGCGATAAGCGAGTCACGGGCGGCAAATTGTGTCTGGAATGCTTCAAACCATGAAGTGTGCAGGTGAGAATGAACGTGAAGTACAGAAAGCTCTTGTTTTGGGGTATCGCTGGAACCGCCGTGGCAGGTGCGGTGGCCATCGTTGTGGTTCGGCAGCACCACTGGAATCCCCGCACAATGACGATTCAAGGCGCGGTGATCCGCAAAGATACAGATGTGCGGAAGCAATTGCCGATCTCGGATGCGCTCGTAACCGCGTCGGACGGCGAAACTGTTGCCACTGCGGAATCTGACGCCTCCGGCTACTTCAAGGTCACGCTTCCCCGGGTTGTTTGGCCTGGACGCAACGTGAATCTCAACTTTCAGCATGTGGACTACAAATCTCTGGACATGGTGGTGCATGCAAGTCTACGGCCGGGGAGAGAGCTTCACGTTGCTGCTATGTCCCCGATCTTTCAGCAGTACGGCATGGTGCCGGTCGGTAAGCAGACGCTCGTGTCAAATATCCGCGTGCGATATACCGTGAATTCCCAGACAGAAGAGAATGTTGGCACCGCGGTAAGAACGTTTCAAGTGGTCAATAAGGGGGATGTGGCATGTAACGGGCAGGCGCCGTGTTCGCCGAATGGCGCCTGGAAGGCCACCTCCGGATCATTATCACTGGATGCGGGCCCAGACAACGAGTTCCGAAACGTACGAGCCTCGTGTATCGCCGGGCCGTGCCCCTTCACACGGATCGATTCAAGCGGCTTTGCGAATGGCGGCCGGAACATTACGGTTTCCGCTGTTAATTGGTCGGACACGGCCACATTTCTAGTGGAGGCCGAGGTTTTCCACACCGCAATCCGATCGAATGTACGTGAGTCGTATCCCGTCATCTTTGGCCCGACACTGAACTTTACACTCCCTCCGACTCAGGAAGGGGTGAGTATCGAGGCAGATGTTGATGGCGCGCCAATGGTCTTTCCGCTTGGACCGGAACTCTATTTGAGTTGGGCCACCTGCACAGCAAGAACCAGTGATGGCGACAAGCAGACGACGACGATCTATCGCTGCGAACTTAAGCCCGGATACCGGTTTTCGTAAGTCCCGAAAGCAACAGAGCTGCCATGACTGTGCAACTCGCTATTGACGCGGTGATGTCATTTATCTATAACTCTCGGT
>Ga0302320_10026545_pt1 | contig 11210 bp, 8 predicted proteins | sample Bog_T0_3_FD_202130 | JGI IMG/M metagenome (GOLD analysis project Ga0302320, IMG submission 202130) | Peat permafrost microbial communities from Stordalen Mire near Abisko, Sweden - Bog_T0_3 | ecosystem: Environmental > Terrestrial > Soil > Wetlands > Peat | place: Sweden: Abisko, Stordalen Mire... | reverse complement strand
GAATTGTTCCGCGCTTACAGCGCTTGATCGCAATCAGGACGCCAAACCCAGGGCGCTGCCCTGGGCTATCCGGTTGCGGCCTTTCAGGCCTTCGTTGCGTCCGGCGTCTTTGCGTCTTTGCGTTAATAGCGCGGCGTGGTTCCGGATTCGTTGGAACTCGCGGGCGGGACGCCCGCGCCACTATATAATTTGCGGCTGGAGCATTTCGGGATCCACGCCCAAGTCCTGGATCGCCTGCGCCACCACTTTGCGGTCGATCAGGTTTTTCTGCGCCAGGGCATAGAGCGTGCCCACCACCGTGGTCTCCGCGTCCACCCCGAAGAACCGGCGCAGCCGGGCCCGCGTGTCGCTGCGGCCAAAGCCTTCCGTGCCCAGCGAGAACAACCCGCCCGGCACCCACGGGGCAATCTGGTCGGCCACGAGGCGAATGTTGTCAGAAACGGCGATGAAGGCCCCCTGCTCTTTCGTCAGGATTTTTTCAAGATAGGATTTTTTCGCCGGTTCCGTGGGATGCAACAGATTCCAGCGCTGGCAGCGGATGGCGTCCGAGCGCAACAACTTGTAGCTGGTGGCGCTCCAGACATCCGCGCTCACGCCGTATTTCTCGGCGAGAATGACCTGCGCCTGCAGGGCGGATTGCATGATGGAGCCGCTGCCGAAAATATGCGCCTTGATTTTGCCGCCGGGGCCGGGCTTGTACTTGTACAGGCCCTTGACGATGCCATCCTCCACCCCCTCGGGCATCGGCGGCATGGCGTAAGACTCGTTGTAGAGCGCGAGGTAGTAGAAGATGTCCTCGTGCTCCACGAACATCCGGCGCAACCCATCGGCGATGATGACCGCGAGTTCGAAGCCGAAAGCCGGATCATAGGTCAGGCAGGTGGGCACGGTGCCCGCCAGCAGCAAGCTGTGCCCGTCCTGATGCTGCAATCCCTCGCCGTTCAGCGAGGTGCGCCCCGAGGTGGCCCCCAGCAAAAAGCCCCGGGCGCGGATATCGCCCGCCAGCCAGAACAAATCGCCCACGCGCTGCGGACCGAACATGGAGTAATAGGTGTAGAACGGAATCATCGGCACCCCGTGCGTGGCATAACTGGTGGCCGCCGCCAAAAAAGATGACATGGCCCCGGCTTCGCTGATGCCTTCCTCCAAAATCTGGCCGTCCTTGGCCTCGCGATAATACAGGAGCGACTTGTTGTCCACGGGCTCGTACAACTGGCCCTTGGGCGAATAGATGCCGATGTCCTTGAACAAGGCGTCCATGCCAAAGGTACGGGCTTCGTCGGGAATGATGGGGACGATGCGCCGGCCCACGGCCTTGTTGCGCAGCAACGTCCGCAAAACGTTCACAAACGCCGTGGTGGTGGAAATATCCGTTTTCCCCGCGCCAAAGAAATCCGCGAACGCCTCCAACGCGGGGACCTCGAGCGCAGCCGGCTTCACGATGCGTTCCGGGACAAACCCGCCCAGTTCCTCGCGGCGCTCCAGCAAATACCTGGTCTCCTCGCTGTCAGGCGCGGGACGGAAGAACGGCGTGTCGGCGATCACATCATCGCTGATCGGGATGTTGAATCGCTTGCGGAACTCGCGGAGTTCCTTCTCGTTCATTTTCTTCTGCTGGTGCGAAATGTTCTTCCCCTCGCCCGCCTCGCCCAGTCCGTAGCCCTTGACGGTCTTGGCCAGCACCACGGTGGGCTGACCTTTGTGGTCCATGGCCGCCTGGTAGGCGGCGTACATTTTGCGCACGTCATGGCCGCCGCGCAGCAATTTGCTGATCTGCTCGTCCGAGAGATGATTGACCAGCTCCAGCAGTTCCGGATATTTGCCGAAGAAATGTTTCCGCGTATAGCTGCCGGGCTCGACCACATATTTCTGGTAATCGCCATCCACGCATTCCTCCATGCGCTTGAGCAGCAGGCCCGACTTGTCGCGCCGGATGATCTCATCCCAGGCGCTGCCCCAAATCACCTTGATCACATTCCAGCCCGCACCCCGGAACAATCCCTCCAGTTCCTGGATGATCTTGCCGTTGCCGCGCACCGGGCCGTCCAGGCGCTGCAAATTGCAATTCACGACCCAGAGGAGGTTGTCCAGATTCTCGCGCGCGGCCAGGGTGATGGCCCCGAGCGATTCGGGTTCGTCGGATTCGCCGTCGCCCAGGAACGCCCAGACTTTCGGCTCCGTCTTCCAGTTGGTCAGCCCGCGCGCCTGCAGGTAGCGGTTGAACCGCGCCTGATACAGGGACATGATCGGCCCCAATCCCATGGAGACGGTCGGGAACTGCCAGAACTCCGGCATCAAATACGGATGCGGATAGGAGGACAAGCCCCCGCCCGCCGACAGCTCCTGGCGGAAATTTTGCAGATGCGCCTCGTCCAGACGCCCTTCCATAAAGGCGCGCGCGTACATGCCCGGCGCGGCATGGCCCTGGAAATAAACCTGGTCGCCCGGAAAATTCCCGGTTTGCCCGCGGAAAAAGTGGTTTTGCGCCACCTCATAGAGCGTGGCCGACGACGCAAATGACGCGATGTGCCCGCCGACATTCGTCGTGGAATTGGCTTTCACCACCATCGCCATCGCGTTCCAGCGCATGATGCTTTTGATGCGCCGCTCCACCGCGCGGTCGCCGGGATACTCAGGCTGATCCTCCACGGGAATGGTGTTCAGATACGGCGTGGTCTGGCCGCCCGTGGGCCGGGGGGCCGTGCGCAGTTCGCGCGCCAGTTGTTCCAGCATTTGCGCGGTCCGCTCTGTGCCCCGGCTTTCCAAGGCCAGTTCAAAGACCGATCGGAAGGATTCCGCCAGTTTATCGCCTTGGCCGCTGGCCGAAGCCGCGGGGCGCGCATCAGTGTTTTCCGTTTTGGACGATTTCACTCGGTAATCTTGTTTTGCAATATCTCTTACAATCCTTGCACATATAACCGGATTTGTCCCGCTTGCACCAGCCAAAAACCCGACCTTGTGAAAGGGCAAATGAAAAAACGCGGACCGCCTTCGCAGTCCGCGCTTTGAAAGAGGCACCAGCTCAGGCTTTGGGAGCAGCCGGAGCGGATTCGGAAGCCATTTCCTTGTCGCGGTCTTCCATGGCGGCTTTGCGCGAGAGGCGCACGCGGCCCTTCTCGTCCACGCCGAGGCATTTCACCGTGATGTCGTCGCCGACCTTCACAATGTCCTCAGTTTTCTTGACGCGGAAATTGGCGAGTTCGCTGATATGCACCAAGCCGTCCTTGCCGGGCAGGAATTCCACGAAGGCGCCGAATTCCTTGACGGTGACGACCTTGCCGCGATAGATCTTGCCGATCTCGGCTTCGGAGGTCATGCCGCTGATGGCGTCCACGGCAATCTTCATGCCTTCCGCCGAAACGGAGAAGATGTTGACGGTGCCGTCGTCCTCGATGTCGATTTCGCAGCCGGATTCCTCGACGAGCTTCTTGATGTTCTTGCCGCCGGGCCCGATGATGGCGCCGATCTTCTCGGGGTTCACCTTCAGGGTGGTGATGCGGGGGGCGTAGGGGCTGATGTCTTTGCGCGGGGTGGCAATGGTCTTGGCCATTTCGCCCAGGATGAAGAGGCGCGCGATGCGGGCCTTGTCAATGGCCAGTTCCATGATGCCATGGGGAACGCCCTTGAGCTTGAGATCGAGTTGGAAGCCGGTGATGCCCTTCTCGGTGCCGGCGATCTTGCAGTCCATGTCGCAATAGGCGTCTTCCCAGCCGATGATGTCGGTGAGGAGCTGGTATTTGGTGATGCTGCCGGTGTCGGATTCGGTGCAGATGCCGATGCTGATGCCCGCCACGGGGCGGATCATGGGAACGCCCGCGTCCATGAGGGCAAGCGTGCCACCGCAAACGGAGGCCATGGAGGTGGAACCGTTGGATTCCATGATCTCGCTGGTCACGCGGACGGCGTAGGGATAATCCTTCAACGGGATCATCGGCTCAATGCTACGCTCGGCGAGCGCGCCGTGGCCGATTTCGCGGCGGCCGGGACCGCTAATGCGACCGGTTTCGCCCACGGAGAAGTTGGGGAAGTTATAATGGAGCAAAAACTTCTTGGTGTTTTCGCCGCCGGTGTAGGAATCAAATTCCTGGGTGTCATCGCCGGTGCCGAGGGTGGCGAGAGTGACCGCCTGGGTTTCACCTCGGGAGAACAAAGCGGAACCGTGGGCGCGGGGGAGAATGCCGACTTCGCTGGTGATGGGGCGGATTTGGTCGAAAGAACGTCCGTCCAGGCGTTTGCCGCTTTCGATGATCAGCTTGCGAACGGCTTCCTTTTGGATGTAGTAGAAGGCGTCATTGATGACGAATGGCGTGACCTTGTCGGCGCCGAATTTCGCGACCAGCTTCACGCCGACCTCGTCCTTGATGGCGTTGCAGGCACCTTCGCGGGCGAGTTTGCCGGGGGTGAGGAGCGCGGGGACGAAACGGTCGCCAGCGAGGGTCTTGGCTTCGGCCAGGATTTCGTCGGGGACGATTTTAAGGGTGATTTCGCGCTTTTTCTTGCCGAACTTGGCGGCGAGTTCCTTTTGGGCGGCGATGAGGGGTTGGATGACTTCCTGCGCGTATTTCAGCGCGGCGTTGAAGTCGGCCTCGGTGATTTCGTTGGCCGCGCCTTCAAACATGACGACATCGTGGTCGTTGCCGACATAGACGAGGTCGAGATCGCTCTCAGCGGTCTCGGCGTGCGTGGGATTGGCCACGAACTTGCCGCCCACGCGGCCCACGCGGACCGCGCCCAAGGGGCCGGCCCAGGGAATATCGCTGACCATCAGGGCCGCGCTCGCGCCGACGATGCTCAGAATATCAGGCTCATTTTCGCCATCGGCGCTGAGGAGAATGGTTTGGACCTGGACTTCATTGTACCAACCTTTAGGAAAGAGCGGACGAATGGGGCGGTCGGTGAGGCGGCAGGTGAGAATTTCTTTTTCGGTGGGACGGCCTTCGCGCTTGAAGTATCCGCCGGGGAATTTGCCGGCAGCGGCGGCTTTTTCGCGGTAATCCACGGTGAGGGGGAAAAAGTCCTGGCCTTCTTTGGCCTTGGTGGCGGCCACGGCCGCCACGACGACGATGGTTTCCCCCAGTTGCACGGTGACGGCACCGTCGGCCTGCTTGGCCAGCCGGCCGGTTTCGATGGTGATTTGTTTGTCGCCCACGGAGGCGGTTATTTTCTGTGACATAAGTTTCTGCCGCCACCCTCAGAGGAACTTCAGTGAACCCCGAAAAGAAATCGGAGCTGAATGAAATTTCCCGAAGGCGGCGGATTTCTTGCGTGAATTATTGGTTGAGGAACCGGATGCCTCACGCAGACCGTCCGGTGCCAAATACGAACGGCAGGCTTGAAGGTAAGACGCCTGCCGAACGCAAATTTAATGACGCAGCTTGAGCTTTTTGGCCACCGCCTGATACCGGCCCAGGTCGGTGCCCTGCAGATAATCGAGCAGGCGGCGGCGTTGCCCCACCATCATCAACAAGCCACGGCGCGAGCTGTGATCCTTGTTGTTGCCTTGCAAATGCTCGGTCAAATGGTTGATGCGCTGCGTCAACAGCGCGATCTGGACATCGGCAGAACCGGTGTCCTTGGCGTGAGTTTTAAATTGTTCAATCGTCTTCGACTTTGCTTCCATAATCAAATGAGTTCGTGAGGATAAAGACGCGGCATTCTCATGTAAAGCGAATTTACCGGCAAATTTTAGACGGGTTGTTTTGGTGGGAACGCAAAAATGGGTTCCACGGTTGTGGAACCCATTTTTGGCTGGCGAATCGTGGGTAAATAACCGCTTTATTGCCCCACCAGCCTGTAATATTGCTGGTTGTTGGCAATGTTTGAAATGGTTACGGTGATGTCGGTACCGTTGGTCACTAAAGGTAAGGAGACATTGCCCATGTTGCTCCATGCCAACCTGACGCCCTGGAACCGGGGAGAAACCCATTGACAACCCCGGCCTAAAACGATACCCCTACCCCCTATGATGGTCCGGGGCCGCGGCTGGTCCGGCGGCGACCCGCAGCAGACTGTCACCTGATCAAACCATGAAAGCCAAATATGTTCGTCCCGGCCTGGAAAAACGCGCATTAACCACGCGCCTTCACCGGATCAAGGGCCAGATTGAGGCCATCGAGCGCATGGTGGAGGCCGACGCCGATACGTCGGACGTCCTCATGCAGGTCGTTTCCGCCCGCCGCGCCTTGAAATCCTTCAGCGAGGAAATGATTGAATCCCACCTGCAGGAATACGTCGGGAGCACCGCCAACCATGCCCGCGGACCGCACGAGCTGCATTCCCTGCTCACCCTTTTGAAACGTTACACCGTCTAAACCAACCCTGCCATGAGCACCCTGAAACCTGTTGCCGGCCAGCAACCCGCCGACCTCCTCCGGGACGCCGCCACCTACGACCACGCCGCCATCCTGGAACGGTTGAAATCCACGCCCACCGGCTTGACCGAAGAGGAGGCCGCCGAGCGGCTCGAAGTGTTCGGCCCCAACGAAGTCGGCCAGGAAAAACATTACGAATGGCTGCACCGCTTTTGGACCGCCATCCGCAACCCGCTGGTCATCCTCTTGACCGTGCTGGCCACCATCTCCTACATCACCGGCGATCTGCGCGCCGGCACCGTCATGCTGCTGATGGTCGTCCTCGGCGTCGCCTTGCGCTTCGTGCAGGAAACCCGCGCCAACAACGCCGCCGCCAAACTCAAGGCCATGATCAAGGTCACCGCCACCGTCCTCCGCGACGGCCAGCCCAAGGAAGTCCCCCTCGGCAACCTGGTCCCCGGCGACGTCGTGAAATTATCCGCCGGCGACATGATTCCCGCCGATGCGCGCCTCCTTGCCGCCAAGGATTTGTTCATCATCCAGGCCACCTTGACCGGCGAATCCCTGCCCGTGGAAAAACAGGATGCCCCCGACCCCCGCCCCGGCGTCTCCTCCATCGAACACACCAACATCTGCTTCCTCGGCACCAGCGTGGAAAGCGGCGCGGCCACCGCCGTCGTGGTCGCCACCGGCCAGCAGACTTATTTCGGCAAAATGGCCGCCAGCCTGGCCACCCAGCAGACCGAAACCGCCTTCGACCGCGGCGTCAAACATTACGTCTGGCTGATGCTGGCCTTCATGACGGTCATGGTGCCCATGGTCTTCTTCATCAACGGCCTGATGAAACACAACTGGAAGGACGCCTTCTTTTTCGCCATGGCCGTGGCCGTCGGCCTCACCCCCGAAATGCTGCCCATGATCGTTTCCGTCTGCCTCTCCAAGGGGGCCCTGGCCATGTCGCGCAAAAAAGTCATCGTCAAAAAACTCAACTCCATCCAGAACTTTGGCGCCATGGACGTCCTCTGCACCGACAAGACCGGCACGCTGACCATTGACCACGTCATCCTGGAAATCCACTGCGACGTCTTCAAAAACGAAAGCGAGGAGGTCTTGCGCGATGCCTATTTGTTGAGCCATTTCCAGACCGGCCTGAAAAACGTCCTCGACCGCGCCGTGCTGAAATACAAGGAACTGCACAGCGAACTGGGCATCGACAAATACAAGATGATTGACGAAATCCCGTTCGACTTCTCCCGCCGCATGATGTCCGTCGCCGTCGAGGGGCCGGATGGCGAGCGGCAGTTGCTCACCAAGGGCGCCCCCGAGGCGGTCTTTGCCAAATGCTCGCAGTTCGAGAGCGACGGTGAGATTTTCCCGATGGAACCCATCCTCGTCGGCAACCTCATCGAGCAGGTCAATTCGTTGAGTGAGGATGGCTTCCGCGTCCTCGCCGTGGCCACCAAAAAACTGGGCGCGCAGACCACCTTCACCAAGGCGGACGAAAGCGACCTCGTCCTGACCGGCTACCTCGCGTTCCTGGATCCGCCCAAGGACTCCGCCGCCAAGGCCATCACCGCCTTGCGGCAAAACGGCATCACCGTGAAAGTCCTCACCGGCGACAACGATCTCGTCACGCGCAAAGTCTGCACCGAAGTCGGCATCCATGCCGATAAAATCCTGCTCGGCAGCCAGGTGGAGAAAATGGCCGACGAGGAACTCGCCCGGGAAGTCGAGTCCACCGACGTCTTCGCCCGCCTCTCGCCCGCGCATAAAAAGCGCGTCGTGCAGGCGTTGCAGCGCAACCAGCACGTCGTGGGCTTCATGGGCGACGGCATCAACGACGCCCCCGCCCTCCGCGCCGCCGATGTCGGCCTGTCTGTGGACACCGCCGTGGATATCGCCAAGGAATCCGCCGACATGATCCTGCTCGAAAAGGACTTGATGGTCCTCGAGGAAGGCGTGCTCGAAGGCCGCAAAGTGTTCGTGAACATCCTCAAATACATCCGCATGGGGGCCAGCTCCAACTTCGGCAACATGTTCAGCGTGCTGGGTGCCAGCGCCTGGCTCAAGTTCCTGCCGATGCAGCCCATCCAGGTGCTGTCGAACAACCTGCTTTACGATTTCTCCCAGGTGCCGATTCCCACCGACAACGTGGGCAGCGCCGTGATTTCCAAGCCGCGCCCCTGGGCCATGGGCGAAATCGCGAAATTCATCCTCTTCATCGGCCCGATCAGCTCGATCTTCGACTACACCACCTATGCGCTGATGCTGTTCTATTTCAAATGCAGCAACCTCAACCTCATGCCGCCGACCGAGGAATTGATCAAGCGCTTCCCCATCCCGGCCGCGGACTCCGACCACACCTACGCGGCGGCGCTGTTCAGCACCGGCTGGTTTGTGGAATCGCTCATGACCCAGACCCTCATCGTCCACGTCATCCGCACCAACCAGATTCCGTTCCTCCAATCGCGCGCGAGCTGGCAGCTCACCCTCACCACGTTCGCCATCATGGGCGTGGGCGCGCTGCTGCCCTATTCACCACTGGCCAGCTCGCTGGGCTTTGTGCCGCTGCCCTGGCAATTCTGGCCGCTGCTCGGGTTGACCTTGCTGTGCTATGTCGGCCTCACGCAACTCATCAAGGCCTGGATGGTCAAAAAACGGTGGATCTGAGCTGTATCCATACAGGCAAAGATTAATTTAACCACGAATGAACACGGATTAACACGGATGAAGAACTGTCAATCCAACGTTCCGGCCCGGTTCACCGCCGGTCACTGAACGGTGCGCTTTCCGGTCAGCCTGAAAGCCACGTTTTTATCCGTGTTCATCTGTGTCCATCCGGGGTTATAAATCCGTTTTACTGAAGCGTTCCGGATGGCAGCCACCGTCAGCGCAGGTGAAACCCGCCCTGAAAAATCACCTCCGCCGCCACCACCACTAGAAAAACCACGCCCACCAGCGCGTTCAACCGGAAAAACGCGACGTTGATCCAGTTCAAGCTGCGCCGGCGCGCCACCCAGTGCTCCAGCCCCAGGCAGCCCACAATGATCAGCCACCCGACCAGATAAGCGATGCGAAACTGGCAGGCCAGCCCGAACCCCAGCAACAACCCGCACATCACCATGTGCGCCAGAAACGCCGCCTTCAGCGCGTTCTGCGGCCCCCACGCCACCACCAGCGAACGCAAGCCCTGCGCCCGGTCAAACTCATAATCCTGCAGCGCGTAAATGATGTCGAAACCCACCAGCCACAACACCACCGCCAGCGCCAGCGTCACCATCTGCAACCCCTCCCAGCCCGACACCGCCCCGCCCCTCACCGCCAGCCACGCCCCGATCGGGGCCAGCGCCAGCGCGATCCCCAAAAACACATGCGTGTAATCCGTGAACCGCTTCGTCAACGAATAGAAACACACCAGCACCAGCGCCACCGGCGAAAGATAAAAACACAGCGGATTCAACCCCCACGCCGCCGCCACCAACCCCGCCGCCGACAACCCGCACAGGCTCACCGCACTCCCCAGGGAGATCGTTCCCGCCGGCAGATGCCGGTTCTTCGTGCGCGGATTCAGCGCATCGAATTTGCGGTCCACAATCCGGTTGAACGCCATCGCGCACGTGCGCGCGCAGACCATCGCCGCCAGGATCAACCCGAACACCCGCCACCCCGGCCAGCCCCGATGCTCCCGCGCCGCCACCAGCATCGCCGCCAGCGCGAACGGCAGCGCAAACACCGTATGCGAAAACCGCACGAACGAACCCCATTTTTGGATCCCGGAAAACATGGGCTACTCCCGTTCCTCCGCCCAGCGCGGCGCCAGCGCGTTGGCCACGCCCAGATGATCCAGCACCCGCGACACCACCGTGTCCGCCAATTGCTGCACCGTCGTCGCGCCCGAATAAAAGCTCGGGTTGGCCGGCAGGATGGTCGCCCCCGCCAGCAGCAGCAGCTCCATGTTTTTCACATGCACCAGGCTCAACGGCGTTTCCCGCGGCACCAGAATCAGCTTCCGCCGCTCCTTCAGCACCACATCCGCCGCGCGCAACAGCACATCCTCGCTGTAACCGTGGGCAATGCGCCCCATCGTCCCCATCGTGCAGGGAATCACCACCATCGCATCCGGCGGATTCGACCCGCTGGCAAACGGCGCATTCATGCTTTTAATGCCGTGCGTCCGCACCCCGGCGGCCAGCTGCAAACCCGCCGGCAGCTCCATCGCCACGACCTGCTGGGCATAATGGCTCAACACCACATGGACCTCATGCTCCTGCGGATGCAAATTATCGAGCAACCGCTGCGCGTAAATCGCGCCGGTCGCTCCCGTGATGGCCACCAGAATTTTCAACCGGAACAGGATGCCGCCCTCGCCGCCCCGCAGCAAGCCTAACCAACCCGTTTCAGCGGCTCAAGCGGCTCAAAGGTCGGACCGACCCGGACTGACTCGGACTCCGCCAACGCCATGGCAAATCCGCAATTGGTAGGGCGCGCAGTCCTCTGCGCGCCGCGCCTGCCAACCAACGCGTCCGGGCGGGCCACGGCGGCGCGCACGGAGAGACGCGCCCTACCACCGCCATCGTTGGCCGGCCAAACTCGACTGCTACACCATTCGTCAATCCTGACCCACTCCTCGCGGATCCCTTCCCGTTTTAGCTTCCCAAAGGTCGGACCGACTCGGACCGACTCGGACTGACTCGGACTCCGCCAACGCCATGGCAAATCCGCAACTGGTAGGGCGCGCAGTCCTCTGCGAGCCGCGCCTGCCAACCAACGCGTCCGGGCGGGCCACGGCGGCGCGCACGGAGAGACGCGCCCCACCGCCTCAAGGCACGCAGCGGTCCGTTTAGATTTCGGGACCCGGGTGGCATCCCCGCAGAACCGGCAGCCAATGCGTTGCCTCCC
>Ga0302320_10026544_pt1 | contig 11211 bp, 13 predicted proteins | sample Bog_T0_3_FD_202130 | JGI IMG/M metagenome (GOLD analysis project Ga0302320, IMG submission 202130) | Peat permafrost microbial communities from Stordalen Mire near Abisko, Sweden - Bog_T0_3 | ecosystem: Environmental > Terrestrial > Soil > Wetlands > Peat | place: Sweden: Abisko, Stordalen Mire... | reverse complement strand
GATATACATTCATGACAGGAAGAGGTTGTTCGGGGCACCCCAAGTGGGGCGCCCCATTTTTTGAGTGCTTATGGCGAAAAACAGTCGTAAAGGGATGCAAGAAGCCGCTAAGGAGACCCGCAGGGACCGCATTTTAAAATTACTCGAGAAAATCGAGAAGATCGAAATAGATGTGCCGGTTAAGGTGACGGTGGCCGACTTTGTTCGGCTGACGCAACTCGCGCGTGAGTTAGAGGAGCATGTGCCACCGAGGGAGATCAAAATCACGTGGATAGACCGGATACCGAAATCCTTCACCGGAAGATTGAGTATAGTCAGCTAGCGTCACAACAACAGTTTCACAATTCCAAGGCTCGATTCAAGGGGTTTTCCGGTCCCATCGGTTCTGGCAAGAGTCAGGCCCTATGTCAGGAAGCCATCCGGCTTAGTTATATAAACCCAGGGCGTTTGGGCCTTATCGGGGCGCCGACTTATCCCATGCTGCGCGATGCAACTCTGACGAGCTTTACCGGGCTGCTGCGCGCCAACGATATTCCCTACGACTTTAACAAGTCGGAGTCGGTGATGACCATGAAGGACAGCGGATCGAAGATCTTATTCCGGGCGGTGAACGAATTCGAATGGCTGCGTGGAACAAATCTGGCTTGGTTTGGAATCGACGAGTTGACCTATACCAGTGAGGAAGCTTGGCTGAGGCTGGAGGGAAGGCTAAGGGATCTGGACGCAAAGCAACTGTGCGGTTTCGGAGTTTGGACGCCGAACGGTTTCGATTGGGTCTACAAAAGGTTCATCCGCGAGCCGATTCCGGGCTACGAAGTGGTTCGGGCCCGGCCTTATGAAAACAGGTTTCTGCTGGATTCCATTCCGGATTTCTACGAGCGCCTGAAAAGCAGCTATGACGAACGCTTGTTCATGCAGGAAGTACAGGGAGACTATGTGAATATCAATTCCGGCGCGGTGTATTCGGCATTTGATCGGGAACGCAATGTGAAGGAAATGAAGCTGGACCGGTTTCTGCCGCTGTTCTGGACACTGGACTTCAATGTGGATCCGATGTGCTCTCTTATCGCGCAACGAGAAGACGGCGAACTAAGGGTTCTGGATGAGATTGTGCTGCATCGGGCCAGCACGCTGAACGCGTGTGAGGAATTCCAGGCGCGGTTCCCGAATCATCAGGCAGGCCTGGTGGTTTACGGAGATGCCACCGGATGCCGGCTGCAAAGCGCCGGGACCACCGACTACAAGATCATTGCGGACTTTTTGCGGCGGGAAGGTTACCAGCGGGCGCAGCTAAAGGTGCCTCCCAGCAATCCCGCGGTTCGGGAACGAATCCAATTGGTGAACTCCAAGCTACTCTCGGAAAGCGGTGAAAGTCACCTGCTGGTTTCGCCGAGGTGCAAGGAATTGATCACAGACTTCGAAGAGGTGACTTACATTCCGGACAGCGTGATTATCGACAAGGACAAAGATCCCAGACGGACGCACCTCTCGGATGCCCTTGGATATCTGGTGTGGCAGGAATTCCGGGAGAAGCCATCGGTAGGCGGCCAAAGCAAGCGGCTGTTCTGGTAGGCGGGTTAGGAAGGAAACGAGGAATTGACGAGTGTTTGACATCAATCGCGAGCATCCGGACTACGCCAACAGGCGGGAGCTCTGGCGGCAGTACCAGGACATGTATGTTGGCGGGGAACACTTCAAATGCAACGCCGATCGCTATCTGGTCAGGCGTCAAAAAGAGCCGGCCGATGTCTATGGCGAGAGACTGATCCGGGTCTTCTACGAAAATTATGTGGGGTCGATCATCGATTGGTACACCGCGACGTTGTTTCGGCGTGAACCAGCGTTCTCCTTCGAGGGAACGAACGAGAACGCGCGCCAGTTCTTCAACACTTTTACCGAAGACTGCGACCTTAAAGGGACGAATCTAACCGAGTTCTTCCGGGCGCGCTTTATCCAGGCGCTGATCCTCGGCAAGAGTCACATCCTGGTCGATTTTCCGCGCCGGGCGCCGGCCGGGAATCGCGCCGAGGAGGACTTGCAGGGAACGTCGCGGGCCTATCTGGTGGGTTACTCAGCCGACGATCTTATTAACTGGAGTTACGACGAGTACGGGAATTACGAGTGGGTGGTGCTGCGTACCAGCGGCTTGCGGAAGCCGAACATCGAGGATGCCAACTGGCTACGGGAAACACGATGGGCGTATTACGATCGCGAGAATTACAAACTCTACGAGCGCACGGGGGAGCACGAAGGCCAAGGCGAGGTCCGCATGACGGCCTCCGGGCGTCATGGCCTGGCCCGGAACCAACGCGTGCCCTTGTTCGACCTGGAAGTGATGGAGGGGCTGTGGCTGATGAACCGGGCGGGGTTGCTACAGTTGGAACATTTCAATAAGTCGAATGCGCTGGCTTGGGCCTTGACCATGGGATTGTTCGCGATGCCGGTGATCTATTCGGAACGGGACTGGAACCAGATCATGGGCGAATCTTATTACGTCCAACTGGGTCCTCAAGATAAGTTCGGGTGGACCGAGCCGGAAGGCAAGGTCTTCGATATCGCCGGCCAGAATCTTACGCGGCTGCAAGGCGAGATATACCGGGTGTGCTATCTGAGCCAGGCCGGAGGGGAGCTGCCCTCTGGAAAAGGTCAGTCGGGTGTTAGTAAACAACGCGACTTCGCCATCACTAACGAAGTGTTACGCGCCTACGGCGACGAAGTCAAGGAGAGTATGACGCGGGTTCTTACCGCGATCAATCTAGCCCGGGAAGACGGCCTCCAAATCGACGTCTGCGGTATGGACGAGTTCGATATCGGAGACTTTGGCTCCGAACTCTCCGACGCGCAAGGCTTGCTTGGCATGGGTATGAATTCTCCCACGCTGAAGAAGCAGGTATTCAAGAAGCTGGCTCTGAAATATCTATGCGATGTCCGGCAGGACATCAAAGACCAAATTGTCCGAGAGTTAGACGCGGCATAGCCAGCGGGACCGGCCCAGAGGCCTGTTTCAGAACTGAAGGAGAGCTATGGAAGATCAGAAGCTTGAAGGCGCGGACCTGCGCGCGATCATACGTGGGGCGATTGAAGAGTTCGTCCGGGCCGAGCAGACTAAGGCCGAGCCGGCGTACAAAGTGGAGCTGCTGGAGGAGCGCAAGCGGCGCGAGCAGCTGGAACAGCGCATGAACGACCTGGTGAACGAGAACCAACGCTCCCGCAAAGCGGCGGAGGAGGCGGAACGAGGCTCGGCCATCAGAGCGGAATTGCAGAAGCTAGGGGTTGCGAAAGTAGACCTGGCTTATCGGGTCGTGCGGGACGACATCAAACGCGGCGATGACGGGCGCTATACGGCGCAATCGGAAAACGGTCCCCAATCGATGAAAGAGTACCTGTCGCAGTTCGTCAATGATAACCCGGAACTGCTGCCCGCGCGCATTTCCGGGGGGTCAGGTATGGGATCGGTACAGAAGCCCGCGCCGAGCCCGGGCGGCTTCGATATTGACAAGATTCGGCCGGGCATGAGCGCTGAAGACCTGGAAAGAGTACGCCTGGAGATCTCGCGTCTGGCAAGTCAGAGCATGCGAGGCCTGTAAACGGCTGTTAGCCGGGAAGAAAAGACAAAGCGAAAGAAAGACAAAAAATAGATGCCATCAATTACATCAGCAAATGTAGCGAATGCAATCGTGAAACTGGTAGCCGTAGATGCATTGCCCGCTCTTATGGGCAACCTGGTCATGGGCAACCTGGTAAATCGTGATTATGAGCCGACACTGGCACAGGCGGGCGACACGGTAAACGTGCCGATCCCTCCCGTTTTGGTTGCTAACAACATCGCGGAAGGCGGGACGGTTCAGACCCAGAATCCGAACCTTGGAAACGCGCAGATTGTGCTCAACACACATGCTGAAGCGACCTTCCAGATTCCGGATGTCACCAAGGTTCTGGCGGTTCCAGACCTGTTAAAGCTCTATATGCAGCCCGCCGTGGTTGCGATAGCGGAGTCCATCGAGACCAGCCTGCTGTCTCTGTACTCGCAATTCACTTCGAACGTGCCCGTGGGAACAACGGCCACGCCCCTTACAGAGGAAGTTATAGACGCTGCTGAAACGGCGCTGTTCGCGGCCAAGGTTCCGTCCAGCGCGTCGAAATATCTGATTGTCGATTCCCAGGGTTATTCCGCCCTGCGTCAGATTCCGCGGTTCAGCGAATTTTACACGGCCGGAGAGGCCGGCTTGCACGCCTTGGTCGATGGAACTGTCGGCAAGATGAAAGACTTCTTCATCTTCCGGTCGCAGTTTGTGCAGTACACCGGGAGCGGTCCGGTAACCACGCACGATCTCGCTTTCACGAAGGACGCCATTGGTCTGGTAGTAAGGCGTTTGCCGCAACCTCTGCCCGGTACCGGCGCGATCGCCGAATACGCCGAGATGGGCAATTTCGGAATCCGTGTGGTGATGAGCTATCAGCCCAATACACTGGCCCAACAGTTCACCGTCGACGTGCTGTATGGATGCGCGGTATTGCGCAACAACTTCGCCGTTCAGGTTAACGCTTAGTCTTAGGGTGACTTGAGAAGTAGCTAAACCAAAAAGCGCAGGCGACCACGTCTACTTTACACGATTTTAAGTAGAGTAGGCAGGCCTGCGCTTTTCAAATGACAAGGGAAAGGACAGCCATGGATTTGAAACTGTACTATCAGAAAATGCGCAAACTGGAGAGTCAGATACCGGATGCGCACGTCGTCGTGGTGAGCCTGGAAACGGCCGACGGTGGCAAGGCCGGGAGATTGACAGAGGTGAACCGCGAGGCGGCCGCGCGGTTGGTGATTGAAGGGCGCGCGCAACTCGCCAGTCCCGAGCAGGCAGCCGAATTCCTGAAATCCATCCGCCCTGCACCGCGCGGAGCCGAGACCAGGGCGCTGGATGAAGCCGTCCTGAAAGCAATGAAAGAGACACTTCGGACCTTGCAGGAGTAGGAGAGCACGCCATGGCGCTATTTACCGACGGAGAACTCAACACTCTGCAGGACTTGACACGTTATGAGAGCAGTCTTCTCAACGTGGCCAGCGTGGAGCAGATCGATCTCAATGACAAGATGTCTCTCGCCGCCGATGAAATTGGCGCCGAGCTGCTCAGTTACCTGCTGAAACAAACACCCAGAGACTTGAGCAACCTGGCCTACATCTTCCAAACGGTTTCGGCGCGGCGGGTGCTTGGCGTCTCCGACGTCGTGGTTACCGATCCGATCCAAAGATGGCACGCCTTGAAATCGATTGAATTAACCTATGAAGACGCTTACAACAATCAGCTGAACGATCGCTATAAAGGAAAATGGCTACAATATCAGGTCCGTGCGGATGCGGCGGCGGAACTGGCCTACGAAATCGGCATTGGCTTGATGTTCGATCCTATTCCTCAAGCAACCGCCCCGCTGCTCCTTGCTAGTGAAGGAACGCAACTTGGCAACACGTTCTACGTATGTGTAACGTGGTTGAATTTAGCGGGACAGGAAGGCGCCCCGAGTGACGTTACCGCCCTTACGACGGTGGACGGCACACAGTTGGTAGTAACTCCTGCGAATCAACCAACCAACGCCACCGGGTGGAACGTATATGTCGGCCTAACACCCGACGATCCAACGCTACAAAATGGCGCCCCCAACGCGCTTCAAACGCAATGGCTGCTGCCTTTTAGCGGAGTCTTTGTAGGGGTTGCGCTGCCAACCGGACAGACTCCCGACTGGTATGTCGTGGAAGACCGGGTCCTTCAGCGAGGCTAACGATGGCACAAGCAGGCAGCTTAGCGACCAACCAACTTTTCGCGCTTTTGACTTCGCCCGCAGGGGTGCCGGCCACAATCACCGAGATTGCCGATCTAAACGGTGTTCAGCCGCCGGTTTTTACCGCGGCTCAAGTGACGGCGGAAAATGTCTCGTCTGAGATCGTGGAGCGCAGTAAGGCTGTGCAGTATCCGATCCTGAACGTCTACTGCGGCTCAGTGAATAATCTGCAACGGGAGAAATTCCGGACGTTTTCCGGAGACGCGCATATGGTGATTGAATCACGTGTATCGCAAGACCGGCTGGACGGCCTCGAAACTACTTCGCAGCTATACGTCGATGCCGTCACCATGGTGCTGGACCAGAACCGGGGAGACTGGGGCAGCGGCGTTTCCTATAACGGTGGATACGAAGTAAATTACGGCCCAGTGAAACATGGCGGCCGGAACTTCCTGCAGATCGCCAAGATCACTTTTACAGTCGACATCAGCGAAGAATAGGGTAAACATGTCATACATTTCATCCAACGACAATCGCTTTTATGTGGCGATCGAAGCGGCCTACGGTGTTGCCGCCAGTGTTACCGCGGCGAACCGCATTCCCGCGGTCCAGCTGACTGCGCAATACAGAGTCCACAAGGGCCAGCGCAAAGACAAAACGGGCACAAGAACGTTTCTTGGAGATCCCAGCCAGTTGCAGAGCTCCACTTCGTTTGGACTTAGAACCTACCTGACGAACTGGGCGGACACGACTCAACAGCCCGCTTACGGTCCCTTGGTTCAGGCCGCTTTCGGCGCGGCTCCGATGATGTGGGGTGGCGGGACAGTGAATACCGCGGTCGGCGTGCAAGTTGCCTTTACCGGTCCCCATAATCTGGCAGTAGGACAGGCGGTTAGCTCCGGGGGAGAGATCCGCTTTGTGACGACCGTGGTGGATGTCTTGACAGTCCAGTTGAATGCGCCGTTCGCGGTGACAACGGGAAACGGATCGGCTATGACCGCGACTGCCACCTATCAGCCGGCCAGCGAATTGCCCAGCGTCAGCGTCTTCGACTATTGGAGTCCCTCGACCGCGGTGCAGCGGCTGATGTATGGGGCGGCGGTGAACGAAGTGAAGCTGATGGTGAACGGGGACTTTCATGAGTTCACCTTTTCAGGCGCCGCTTGCGATGTCTTAGACAGCGCCAGCTATCAGAGTGGTCAAGGGGGCATGACCGCGTTCCCGGTGGAACCGGCGACCGCCCCGTTGACCTACTCGCTGGTGCCGGGACACCTGGGCGAGGTATGGATGGGCAGCACGTCAGCCGAGTTCTTCACCGTCACCAAGGCTCAGTTGACGTTCAATAACGACCTCGATTTAAGAAGCAGTGAATTCGGATCGCTGCTGGCTCGCGGCATCAGCCCAGGAAGTCGCAACGTCTCCGTGGAATTCAGCCTTTACCAGCAAGACGATTCCATAACGCCAGGTTTGTATCAGGCCGCGCGGCTGCGATCGCCGATCGCGGTGATGCTGCAACTGGGGCAACAGTCCGGCCAGATGTTCGGCCTCTACATGACTAACGTGATTCCTGAAGTTCCCGAGTTCGATGACAGCGATAAGCGGCAACAGTGGCATTTCGTAAACTGCCGCGCCCAAGGAGTGATGAACGATGAGCTTTTTGTCGCGTTTGGCTGAGTTATGCGGTGGCGTTACCTACACGCCCCCATCCCCGGCGGTGGTCAACTACGAGAGCAGCAGGGCGATCCCGTCGCGGACTCTTCCTGGCGTCCGGTTCTCTATTCACCGCATGTCCTTCGGGCGGCGAGTGGAGCTTTGTAATAGCATTCGGGAGATCGCTCCAAAATTGGAATATCTGGAAGCGGGCAGTGAGTTCGGCGAAAAGGTGGAAGCGAATCTCCTGGGCCAGGAGATCGAGAATTTGTACCTCCGCTGGGGCTTGGCCGGGGTGGAAGGAATCCTCATTGACGGCGAAAGCCCCACTACGGAAGCTTTGATCGCAAAGGGCCCCGAACCCCTGGCCAAGGAAATCGTGGCCGCCATTCAATCCGAGTGCGGCCTGACGGAAGAAGAAAGAAAAAACTAGTCGTCGCCTTCCATTTCCAGTTTGCGAATACGGCCGCGTGGAAGTGCGACTCCTGTCGAAGAAGCGGTTTGCAGAGAAAGCGAAATTGCGGATGGCTGCCCCAGACTGACTCTGCTAACACTCGCATTGTATGGGCGCGCGGACGAACCACTACGCCACACTGCCCGGTCTCGTATGTCACCGCCGGCAGCCGGTCGTTCCTCGAACAGTTCCACGTTCGAAAGCAGTTTGGCTGGGGTGACGTAAATGCACTCCCGAGCAGGTTGGTGGAAGCATTTTGCATTTTAGAAAACGAATTTCGAACGGAGATCAGAAATGGCCAAACATAAACTGAAGAGCTTGATGGCGAGCCGTCTGGGCAATCATCGAAACAGGAGCGATCTCCTGGGAGCAGGCGCCTTTCCAGGATTGACGATCGATAATCTCCCCAGTACGCCCATTAGCAGTTCCAACACGACGGTCGAGAGCCAGATCGCCGCCTTAAGCCCACAACTAAGCGCCCTCAATGCGACTCAGCAGGCCGAGGCTCAATTGGACGCCAATGCGATGGTGCAGCATACGTCCAGCAGCTCATCGGGTGGTTCCTCGCTCGGTGGAACCATAGGAGACTTGGCCGGCAGCTTACTCGGAGGCGGTGGCGGCTTGACATCGCTCGTGCAAGGGTTATTCAGCCTTTTTGGAGGAGGCGGCGGCCAAACAACTCAGCCCTTGACGCCATTCACATTACCGGATTCGATTTCGTACGCAGCCGGAGTCAATGGACCCGGCAGTACTCCGGTGCCAGTCGATTACGGCCAGGGAGGACAGGTTCGATCGTTGTCGTCCAGTGCCCCGGCCGCTAGCGGCGGGAATTCCGGCCAAACGGTGCAAGTAAATGTAAGCGCCATGGACAGCCAGTCGTTTCTCGACCGAAGCGACGATATCGCTAACGCGGTGCGAGCGGCCATGTTAAATTCGCATCCCATTAACGACGTTATATCGAGTCTCTAAGATGCCCTTTCCCACTCTCAGCACCGGCGCGGTATTGCAATATCCCGCGAACAAGACCTACAGCTTCTCCACGCAGGTAGTGCGCTTCATCGATGGCTCCGAGCAGCGCTTTCGCGAGTATCCACAGTATCTTCACCGGTGGATCGTGACGCTGGATCTGCTGAACGAGAATGAGCTGAACGGGCTGCGTGAATTCTTTCGGATCCAGAATGGGGCCGCGAGCCAGTTCAGCTTTACCGACCCCTGGGACGGTAGCGTGTACCCAAGTTGCAGCCTGGAAACCGACGCTATGAAAGACGTCCTCGAGAGTGAAGGACAGAGCCGCACGGAACTCATCATACGGGAGAATCCAAGCTAATGCTTTACTACCCTCAGCTCCCCACGGGCTCGATCGCTCAGTATCCGATCACCAGAAATAACATTCGCCGGACCGTTATTAACTCCTTGCCGGATGGAACTCAAATCGCCATGACGGACCCCGGCGCCGCGGCTGTCAATTGGAGCCTCGCCTACCAACATTTGACTGCCGCTGAATTATCCGCTCTGCAGCAATTGCTCTCAACCAGTTTTGGCCGCTGGCAGACGTTCGGCTTTCTAGATCCTACCGACAATCTGCTCAACTGGAGCGAGGATTTATCGCAGCCGGAGTGGCAACCCGGTCCGCTGCTAACGCTAACAGGCGGCATCGCCGACCCGCTTGGCGGCACGGCCGGCTGGCAAGTGGTCAACACGGCCCAAGCAAATCAGACCATCCTCCAGACTTTGTTAATTCCGTCATCTTATCAATATGTCTTCAGCGCCTATGTGCAGGCGGCGGTTCCTTGCTCGTTTAGCCTGATCGCTAATTCGCTTCAACAGGCTGCCGCCGCATCTCTCACTTGGACCCGGGTGATTTTTCCATTTCAGATGACTGTGGAAACTGGAAGCCTGCAAATCGGAATCAGTCTGCCGCCGGGATGCAGCCTCAATTTGTTTGGCCTCCAATTAGAGGCGCAGCCGGGCGCGGGCGCATACAAGAAAACGCGCGATATTGCCGGCGTTTATCCAGTCTCGCGGTTCGACCAGGACTCGCTGACTACCACGGCTACCGGTTTGAATCAATACGGTACCACGGTCAAAATCGTCAGTTACGTAGCTGGTTAACGGGCTATCGAAAGGGAAACTATCATGGGAACAATTGTAGTCTTAAAGGAGCAAGAGGCGCCGGAAACGCCTCTTTTTCTGGCTCAATGCACACTGACGTCGGGCCAAGCGTTTTACTGGAGCACGCACAACGTCACTGTTGGCGGCCAGGTCTACTCGGGTCGCATCCTGAAACACAATTTGTTCGACCTGCAGTCGTCGGCGGACCAGGCGACGGACGGAATCTCGCGAGTGTCCTTGACTCTTGCCAATGCCGATTCGTTTCTTTCAGGTGTGGAGAGTAGCGTCGGGTGGAAGGGCTCCAACCTCGTAATTCAGTTCCTTTTCTACGATCTTGTCAATGCTATAGCGGCATCGGAGACGCAGGTTCTCTTCAATGGCTCGGCCAATCCGCCCGATGAATCCACGGAGTCTTATCTGCGGCTCAGCTTCACCAGCCGTCTCAGTCTACAGCGAGTTTCCCTTCCCAACGTCCGAATCCAGAAGCGCTGTCCATGGATGTTTCCGACCAACATTACTCAACTCACAGAAGCCATCGACGGGGGGACCGAGGGCGAATTCTCGCCATTCTACCGCTGTGGTTATTCGGCCGGCGTGGTAAATGGCGTGGGCAATTTAGATAACGATGCGCCCTATATCAGTTGCGACTATACGCGGCTGCAATGCCAACAGAGGGGCATGTTCGATACTGATTCAAACGGTAATGTTACCAGCCGTTTCGGAGGCATCGAGTTTGTTCCGTCATCCATCGTTGTTCGGCCCTATGGAAAACCGTCCCTAATTTCGATCACATTGGTCAATGAAGCCCAGTACAACGATTTCGTCCCGCTCATCTACGGAACCGGTTGGTATTACCCACCGATTGTATTCGCGCGGAACGACGGCAATCTAACCCATACTGAAGTCCTGCTAGGCCAGGGGCCACTATATGCCGTTGTAAAAGTAATCGTTAATGGAGTGCAGATTCCCGAAGGCGTTAGCGGGGCTAACATGACGGCGACAGGCTGGTACAACGTGTTCACCCTGGGTACGCGCTCCGGCGCTTTCAACTTAGACTATGTTGATTCGAACGGAAATCCGCTGGGTGATCCCTACGGCAGCATGGCTTGCATGTCGGTGGTGGTGCCCAATCAGATCAGTAATGGAGGGTCGCTCCCCGAGATTGAAGTGCTAGTGCAGGGCCTGCAATTGTCCACCTTCGACAGCACCGGCGCGTATCTGGC
>Ga0302320_10026540_pt1 | contig 11212 bp, 7 predicted proteins | sample Bog_T0_3_FD_202130 | JGI IMG/M metagenome (GOLD analysis project Ga0302320, IMG submission 202130) | Peat permafrost microbial communities from Stordalen Mire near Abisko, Sweden - Bog_T0_3 | ecosystem: Environmental > Terrestrial > Soil > Wetlands > Peat | place: Sweden: Abisko, Stordalen Mire... | reverse complement strand
CCAGCAGCGTCCATCATCCTCTCAATGTCATACCCTTCAAGTCGTATGCGCTGATCATAGTAGAAGAGGGTGATGGCGATGGGGTAGATAGGTCCCGTGATCGTGGAAAGCAGGGCGCGCAGAAAATGAACCGACGGCAAATAAAGATCCCGTGTCGCCGCTCCTGGTGCATATCCATGGCATAGATCAATAAAGATCCATCGGAATAACCATTCCAAGCTATACATCAACAGCGACGAGAAGACAAAGATCATCAACCACGTGGCCATGATGCGCGCGCGGCTCTCTTTGCTGAGCTTCCAACTGCGCCGCAGAGACCTGAATCCAGACAGGTCTTCGAGGGCGCAGGCCGGAACAGCCAACGACAGGCAACCGCGTAGCCAGAGAAACAGGACGCAACCGGCAACGGTCGGAAACGCAACTACGACTACTGCGGCACCGCCCCCAAAGACCTTAGGGTTATTCAAACTGCCTGCGAGGGCAGCAATGGCAAACTCGCATACGAAGAGCACGACAAACAGAATCTCGGGAATCAACAATCCCGCTGACAGCTTGAGAACCGCGATCCAAAGATAGCTGCGCCATCGCGCAATGGAAAAGCGAAGCGCTGTGAAAATCGAGCTTCGTTCGCCGAATAGCGTCGTTGAGGCTACGTGTATCTGCGCTGGATAAAACAAAAGTGCCAGGAAGCTTCCAACGTGATAAAACCCAAGAGAGACAGCGAAATTCCAGAGAGTTACCCCTTGTCGAGACAGATAGATGGTCGAGGGTCCGTGCAGCCAGCGATCCGGTGACAGGCGCAGCCCAAGCATCGCCAGCGCCGGCAGCGCCGCGATCCCGGCAAACACAAGAAATCGCGACCGGTAAATCTGAAAGGTCCGGTCGAGAATCTCGCCCAGGTTCATGGGCCGCAAGGGTGCCGTCACACAGCTTCTCCGGTCCCCGCGGGCTGAGCTGGCAGGCCGTCCGTGCGCAGCCGCTGGTCGTTGTAAATCACCCCAAGAGCCGTCATCAGGCTGGCATACGTCAGCGAGGTAAAAAGAATAAAGGCGCCGCACGCGAAGACGCCCAGAAGGCCCATGCCGGCATAACTCCATGGCGCTTGCAGATGCACGTGCAGCACCACTGCGATCAGGACGCCAACCAATGCGAGCAGAGCCGCCCCGAGTTCGGCAACCAGAATGCCGGCATAGAGCAGGGCATAAATGACTAGAATGACCAGGAAAATGCGGCCCTTAGCGCCTCGTGTGAGCTGGAAGCTGCGCTTGATTGCGGCGCTGGCCGTGAGCCCCTGCGTCACGCAAGCCGGGAACGCCACTGAGAGCCGCAGCCCCATCAGAATCCCGTACACGAGGGCCGCAAGATACAACAGCGCTGCCAGCGGAATCAGCAGGAACATTGCGGGGTTAGCCGCCGCGCCGCTGTGGACGAGCAAGCCAGCCGCCACCACGACTAACACCTCGATCAGAATGAGCGGGAGACCTGCGCACAGGTAGCAAAGCGTCAACAGCCACAGATGGCTTCCCCGGCGCTTCCAGGCCAGCCCGTACGCCTCGCCAATGCTGATCTTGACGCCAAGGTCCGCCTGCGTTGCCGCATGACTCGCCGCCGCCAGATAGATCGAAAAGATCGCCAGGTTCAGCAGCATCATGACAATCATCGCGGGGAAAATGACTGCTGGAGTCAACGAGCGAAGCATGACCCCAGGATCGGGCGGATTCGGCAATTGCCGGAGCATCGGAATCCAAAAGACCGCCTCCAACCCCGCGATGACCAGAAGCAGCAGCGCCGACGGAACGGCCGCAGTGCCCACAAACAGCGTGAAGTGGCTGCGTGTGAGCCGGAAGGTGCGGTCTAGAATCTGGCTGATGGTTTTGGGGACAATTGGACCAGGGGACGAAGGTCCGGCAACGCCGGGAAGATAGGCGGCAGAGGCTGGGACATACGGTTTTGGGGCGTCGTGTTCGCTCATGAGGATTCTCCGGATACTGCTGATGTTGCGGATGGTTCTGTGGATTGCTGAATCGTTTCAACCTGCATTTCGGGATCGGTCGCAGGCGCCGTCAGCGGATTCACAACCAGCCCGGCTCGATGCATCAGCCACTCGATATCGAAGCCCTCCTGGCGGATGCGCTGGTCATAGTAGAAAAGCGTGAGGGCAATGCCGTAGATGGGCCGGGTGAGCGCCTGGACGGCAAACGAGGCGCCATAGATGATGAAGATCATCACCACGTTGGCGGCCTGCGCATGTTGCGGGCTGCTGAAGGCGGGAATCAGAGCCGCAATAATCGCCAGGGGTATGGTGATTCCCAGGGAAAGCAGCGAGGTGAGCGCCCAGCCCAGCAGATAAAGCAGAAAGATGCGACCCTTGGTTCCCTTGCTCAACGCGGAACTGCGCTTGAGCGCGGCCCACGCGCCAATCTGCTCGATGACGCAGGCGGGGAAGGCCAGCGAGAGACGGAGCAGCATCCAGAAAAGGTAGCCAAGCAGAGCGACAACTGCCAGGACCGCCGCCAATCCGATCAGCGCATCGTTTGCGTCGCCGCCCATGCCGGCTTTTTGTGCCAGGGCGCCCAAGCCGGCGGCGATGGCCACGAGCCCAACCCATACGGCCACTGGAGCCACCCCGATGATGAGTCCCTCAAGAATCAGCAGCCAGACATAGCGCCACCCCCGCCCCCAGATTCCCTTGTAGGAGTCTCGAATCGTGGCCTTTTCACCCAGGTAGGCTCGAGCAACGGCATGGTTCATGGCCGCCATGGCCAGCGCCGTGACCGCCGAGTACACCGCCAGCCCAACCACCGCCACGGCGACAAGGAATATACCGGCCAGGAGTTTGACATCCGCCGAGGGCGCGGAATTGTTACTACGCGAACCAAGCCAGGCAAGAAATGCAAAGATCCCGCAGACAGGGACCAGCACCCCTACGGTCGGAACCACGGAGATGCCCAGGAAGACGAAAAAGCGCGAACGGTAGAGCTGGGCCGTGCGGTCCAGGATCTCGCCGAGCGTCGACGGGCTCAGGCTCGCGGGGCGCGACGGCTCATTCATGGCCGTTCTCAGGGTTTGGCGGGGCAGGATGCTGCTCCGTTTCAGGGTCAGCCGGTGGCGGCTCGAAGTGTGCATCGAGAGCAGGCCAGGGCTCGGTGGTGGTCTGTGCGGCATTTGGCTCGGCAGGCGGTTGGGGCGCGGGTACGGTCATCCCGGCGGCCTGCATCATCCACTCGATGTCGAACCCCTCCTTGCGAATCCGCTGATCGTAGTAGAAGAGGGCAAAACCGGTGGCATACATGGGACCGATGAAGCTATTGGTGAAAAATCCGATGATCTGCTGCGTCACCTGCGCCCAGGCCGGCAACTGGCCCTGCTGCTTGATCGCCATCACAATAAAGAAGACCTGGGTAAAGCCCACAAGGCCAATCTGAATGACCGCTATCAGCAATCCCAGCACGAAGATGCGGCCCCGCGATCCCCGTGACAATTCCACGCTGCGGCGCAGCGCCTTGCGGGCCGGTAGATCCTCCACCACGGAGGCAGGAACTGCCAGCGAGTAGCGCAGCGCCATCCAGATGGCATAGATGAGAGCCGGGAAACACAGCAAAAGAAGCCCGATTGCAGCAATTCCGACGAGGATTCCAGCATACGGGTCGGCCCCGGCACTGGGATGGGAGAGAACTCCCTTGGAAAAGACGAACAGCAGTATGAGGACGGCGTAGATGACCGCAAACGGAAGGTAACAGTTAAACGTGGCGATGGTCATCAGCCACAGATAGCGCCCCATGCGCGGCAGGATGCTCAGGTATGCGCCGCGAATAGTGGCCGGCTGGCCCAGGTAGACCCAGGCCACGGCGCGGTTGTTAGCCGCCATGGCCGCGCCCCCAATGATGAACGCGATCGGCAGAATAAGGATCACGAAATACAGTGGGACCAGCTTGGCCTGCTGAACCATGTTGTGTGTGCGCAGCAGTTCCGCCACGCCGATCTGCACCAGATTCAGCGCCAGCAGCGCCCCGGCATAGACTGCCGCGATCCCGGCAAAAAGGACAAAATTAGAGCGGTAAAGCTGGGCCGTGCGGTCCAGTATCTCGCCAAGTGAGAGTGGGCGAAGGTTGGTTTCCATGCTAGGCTCCCCGAAAATCGGTTGTGATCGCTTGCCGGGATACTAGCACAGCCTGAAAACATTGCGCCTGCGCAGGCCGGCCGGCGGGCAATTTGTATTAACAAATAAATAACTAACGCCGCGCCGTTGCGATAAACTGAAATCCCGCGCGATGAACGTATCCAGCACTTCAATGAACGATCTCGCCAAGGCCTGCGCCCACTCCGCCGATGCCGCCGAGTGGGAGCAATTTGTGCGCCGGTGCTCGCCCCTGGCGTCGCTGGTGGCGCTGCGCATGGCAAGGCAGTGGCTCGGCAGCCCATCCCCGGCAACCGTGGACGATATCGTGCAGGAGATATTCCTGAAGCTGTGCGAGGGCGAGCGGCGCATCCTCAGGGAGTTTGAGCCGCGCGGCGAAGATTCCTTCCTGGGCCTGCTGCGCATGGTCTCCACCTCGGTGGCGACCGACTATTTCCGGCGTCAGTATTCGGCGAAGCGGGGCGGCAAAGTGGTTACGATGCCGCTGATCGAAGAGGGTGTGCAAATGCCCGTGGCCAGCACGCAACCGGCTGCGCAGATGCGCCATCAAGCGCTGCTGGCTCAACTGGACGAGAAGCTGCGCTCTGCGCCCGATGTGATTGGGGAACGCGACCGCACCTACTTTTGGCTCTATTACCGCCAGGGTTTTACGGCCGAGGAGATCGCCGGCCTGGACTCTTCCGGATTGTCGGCTAAAGGCGTGGAAAGCGCTCTGAGGCGGGTGACGGTCTGGCTCCGCGGTGAGGTTGAGCGCCCGAAGCCGGCCGAAGAGGCTGAAGCCGGCTAGAACTCGAAAGATAATCCGTGAAAGGAAGATTACAGCCAATCCCGTTAAACAGAGTGCAGATATGAACGAAGACATAAATCCGAACCGCCTCCAGAACCTCCCGGACGATGCCTTGAAGAAGGCTCTGGAGGCTCTAATCGATGGGCGTTCATCCGGTGTCGCGAGTCCGAGCGCAGACGCACAGGCCGCCGCGACCGCCGCAAAGCCTGCCAGCGCAGCGGGGCGCTGTCCGGATCTGGGTGCTTGGGCCATGATTCTCAACGGCGACGAAGAACGGGTTGAAACGGCGGATTCGGCGAGAACCGCGAATCTTGCGGGCGCTCTCAATCTCGACGCGTTTCTGGCCCATGCGGCCGAGTGCCACGCCTGCGCGGAGCACCTGCGCACTTTATCCGCGGAGGCCTCGCCGGAAGAAGACGCCGAGCTTGCCAGCCTCGCTTCCGCTTCCAAAGATTGGCAGCGCAACCTGGCCGCCCAGCTTGCAAGCACTCCACGGCCAGCACTTTATCTGGTGCAGGGGAATCGGCCGGCCGGCATTCGTCCCGCGGTCAAGCGAACGCATCGCAACCAACTCTGGGCGTGGGCCGGCCTTGCGGCCTCGCTGCTGCTTGCTGTCGGCCTGACTACGTGGTGGCGTCTGGCAAACACTCCGGAACGCCTGTTAGCCGAGGCCTATACCCATTCCCGCAGCTTCGATCTGCGCATGCCCGGCGCCGGTTTTGCCGAGGTAGCCCCGGAAGCGCACCTTCGTGGTAACACGACCGGACGCGAAGCGGCCGGCTTGCTTGAAGCCCGCGCTCGCATTGAACGCCAACTGGAGAGCGCGCCCGACGACCCGCACTGGCTGCAACTGGAAGCCCGCGCCGATGTGCTTGAAGAGAAATTCGATCCGGCCATCGACATTCTTGACCGCCTGCTGGCTGCCGGACCGGTTACTTCTGGATTGCTGGTGGACGATGCGGCCGCTTACTTCCAGCGTGGCACGGCAACTGGCAGCGAAAACGATCGCGCCACGGCTCTCGAATACCTTCGCCACGCCGACGAGCTGGCTCCAGGCGACCCGGTCGTGCTCTTCAACGAAGCTGTCGTCATGGAGGATCGCGGCCAGACGATGAATGCTGTCGAGACCTGGAACCGCTACCTGCGCTTTGAGCGCGATGACCATTGGCTAGCCGACGGACGCCGCCGCTTGCAGGCTCTCGAAGTCAAGCTGAACCAGCTAAAGAGCCATCAGAGCCGCCTGGACCAGCGCCTGGCGGACCCGCAGTCGATGCGCGCCCTGGCGGCCGATCCCGCCGCGCTGGCCGCCTTTGACGAGGAACTCTCAAGCTACTTGCTGCCCCGCCTGCTCGACGCAGCCTTCCCTATGCCGGTGAACCGTTCTCGAGGTTCACCGTGCGAAGACGGGTGTCTGGCCGCCCGCACGCTGCTTCATTCTATTGCCGGCTCCCTGCAACGCAATCATAGCGATACATGGCTCACCCAGCTTCTTCCCCCCAGTTATTCAACACCCGATCCCCAGTTCATTCAGGCCGCGCGCGCCCTGGCGCAGGCCATGGACGCGGATGTTCTGGGCGATTACATCGCGGGCCGGCAGTCGGCCATCCAGGCCGGCAGGCTCTTTCGCGCCCTCGGCAACTCCGCGGGAGAAGACCGGGCGGAAGTCGAACGGTCTTATGCACTGTTGCGCACCTCCGATCTTCCCGGATGCTATGCGGCGGCTCACCCACTGCTTGATCGCGACCCGCAGTACAGTTGGATTCATATCTACGATCTGTTGCAGGACAGCCTCTGCGATCCCGCCCCAGGGACCGCCTCGGAGGACAATCCCTTATTTCTGCGCGCCGTCGGGCTAGCCCATGACCGGGCCTATTCCATGCTCGAAATCCGGGCCAGGAATCTTCTCGGGGCGCCTGCTGTCGATTCGGGGGATTCCGAGGCCGCATGGCGGATTTATTTGTCCACGATACGCATGTTCTACGCTGGCGATTTCCCTCCCATGAGGCTTTACGGCACATTGTCAGGCTTGCAGCAGGTGGAGCAGGCCACGCCGCGCGTCCGTCTCGCTCTCTTGATGCAGCGGGAGGTGGTGGGCGTTCTCGAGCTTACCGAGAGCCGGCAATTGGTGGCCACAGAGCGCTTCAACCTGGCTGCTGCGGCGATTCGCGCTGGGGATATCTATGAGGGTGAGCAGTTCATGCGGGTCGCCCAGAGCGAACTGGCTGCCAATGGCGGCGAAAAATCCGTTCATGGGCTCCTGGCGGAGAACGAAATCGCACTGGCAAACCAATATCTGGCGCGAAACGACCTGACGAAGGCAGCCAGGATGCTCGATGAGGCCGAAGGTCACATGGCCGGGGAAGACAACTCGTATCATCGACGGGACTACGCGGTGGCTCGCGGGCAGTTGGAACTGGCCGAGGGCCATGCCGGAACAGCCGAACCCTTGTTGCGGAATGCGCTTCTCGAAGAGGAGCGCCTCGCGGGCAAAGCCGGCGAGGGCACCATCGTCCTGGCCCAGCAGGATCGCGACCTCTATGCCGTACTGGCGGGCGTCTGGCTGGCTCAGGGCCGTTCCGGCGCGGATGTGCTCGCCCTTTGGGAACGCTATCGGTTACGGATTCTGGGCAATTCCGTCCCCGTCTGCCCGGACCAGGGCTTGGCCTGCCTTGCTCCCAAGCTATCTGACGTGGTGAGCCGGCTTGGCCCCGATCAGTTGATCGGGCAGGTGGTGCTGCTTGACCGCCTTCTGCTCTACCGGGTCACAGCGCAGGGAGTCGTCTGGAGCTCGGTCCCGGTCGGCAGGGAAGATCTGCTGGCGATTGCGGTTTCCCTCGAGCTTGCTGTCAGTTCGCCTGCGACTTCGATGAGATCCATCGATCAGGTGGCGCGGCGGGCGGGCGCGCTCGTTCTGAGCCCGCTGGCGGAGACGGCTGGCGCAAACAAGCCTTCCCCGGCAATCGGCCAGCTTTTTCTGGAGCCCGATCCTCTGCTCGGCAATCTGCCCTGGCCTTCGGTTGAAACCGCCTCCGGTCCCATCGGGCTGCGCTTCAATCTCGAGGAGTCGCCCTCGCTGGTTCTCGATCGCCGTCCCGAGATCGCAGGCTTATCCCCCTCCAAACCCTCCGGCCAACCCCTCGTTGTGGGAGCTTCGGTTGCCTCATCGGGCGGCCAGCTCCTGCCTGAAGTTCTTCGCGAGGCAAAGGACGTGGCCCGCTTTGACAACGAGCCCAATCTCTTGCTGGCCAATCAGGCCACGCAGTCGCAGGTGGCCGCGCGGCTGGGCAAAGCCACGGCGATTCATTTTGCAGGCCACGCCTCCCAGCAGGACGGCGCTACCCGGTTGCAGCTTGCCCCTCAGACAGACGCTCTCGCGGGAATCGCCTCGGTAGCGGTGAATTCGGGGTTGCCCGCTCCCAATCACGCCTACCTGGACAGCGATCTCCTGCGCAAGCATCCTCCCAAGGCTGCCCGCCTTGCGGTCTTCTCCGCCTGCTCCACCGGGAAGAAAGAAGAGGGATGGAATCACGGCATGGGCGATATTGTGGACACGCTGGTTTCGCTCGGGGTTCCCGATGTGGTCGCCACCCGCTGGCAGATCGACTCCGGGTCCGCCGTTCCCATGATGGACGCGTTCTATGGCGGCCTGGCCAAGGGGCTCAGCGTCCCGCAGGCCCTGACCAGCGCCCGCCAATCGCTCATCCTCGATCCCCGCTATCGACACCCCTACTATTGGGCCGCCTGGTATGCCTCTGGCTATGGAAACTCCGATCTGAGCCAGATCTTCCACGCCGGCCGGTGAGCGCGCCTAGAGCAACCAGATCGATGTGAGGGGTACGAATTTCACTGGGGTACCCCCTCCCCCGTCTCTGTAAGGAAATTCCTCATTCTAAATGGGATATGGGGTGGGTACGGCTGCAAATTCCTCATTCTGTTTGAGTTAGAAGCAAAATCCTGCAACCAAAGGAGTTACGGTCATTCTGGCCGGCTTTTTTGGGGGACGCTAGCTCGCATCCAGCGCTTGAGCACAGCGGATGCGCACGATCTGGAACCATGGTGCTCCTCCAAACGCTAATTGTCTGCAAAACGCGGAGTGAGAAGTTGCGGTTTTTCCGTATCCTTCCGACACGGCGTATGCACACGGGTTCGCAGATGCCATGGCTTACACTCAAACAATATGCTCAACCGGGGCTATGCCTACGCCACAATCATCAGCAGCAAGCACCATGGACAAACCCTGCTCTCTCACCTGGCAAGCCTTTATCCCCACTCAACCCCACAAGCCTGGCAACAAAAACTGAACAACGGCGAAGTCACCCTCAACGGCACAACGGCCACCGGAGGCGAATCGGTGGCTTCAGGACAGAACCTTGTCTGGAACCGTCCGCCCTGGATCGAACCAGACTCCCCTCAGCACTTTGAAGTCCTGTTTGAGGACGCTCATCTGTTGGCCGTCAACAAACCCAGCGGGCTGCCCACCCTCCCCGGCGGCGGCTTCCTGGAAAACACGCTCCTGCGCCTAGTTCAAAAGCAGACCGCTCAAAAGCAAGGCCCCAACGCCAGCCCTGTCCACCGGTTGGGCCGAGCCACCAGCGGCATCGTCCTCTTTGCCAAAACGCCGCAGGCCGCCTCTCGACTAGAGGCAAACTGGAACACGCCAAAAATCCAAAAAATCTACCGGGCGCTGGCTCAAAACATTGCACAGCACGACGCCTACGAGATCCTCACACCCATCGGCCTGGTGCCGCACCCACGCCTCGGTCAAGTGTGGGCCGCCAACCCAGGTTGCAAACCGGCCAAGTCAACTGCAAGGGTGATCTCACGCAGGGCGAGCACGACAGCAAACGCAGGCAACACAACAGGCACCACAACATTTGAGGTAAGCCTGCATTCGGGCCGCCCTCATCAAATCAGGATCCATCTGGCATCCATCGGCCATCCCCTGGTAGGCGATCCTCTGTACGGCTTAACCGGCCAGCCTCTTGAAAATCTTCCCGGCCTCCCCGGCGATGGAGGATATTTGCTGCACGCCCAATTTCTGAAATTCGAGCACCCCATCACCGGAGAACAAATCAATCTTGAGGCAGCTTTGCCGTCCGGATTCTCCCGGGTCCCCAACAGCGAGGGACCGGGGGCAGCCGGCCTCTAATTCGGAACGGCCGGATATTCTTCCTTCAGAAAAACTCGCCGTTCCTTTTATTACCGATTCGGTCTAGGCGCTCTGCGGTGGCAGGGCTGTGCTACCTATCGCATCCGACGTTTCGGGAGTACCGGAAGCCGTAGCATTCGTAAGCGTCCGTTCCAATTCGGCAGCCTCCGCCAGTGTCTCCTCGGTCCCAAAGAGCTCATCAACATCCTTTGCGAAGGCTCCCGAAATTATCCACTGATTTCGACTGAACGACTTTGATTTTTGCCCGGTCCGCGGTTTGAACGTTGTCTGCCAGAATTCGGTGCGACGGCTCACAACCACCTTCATGAAGCATTGCCAGTTACTTTCGACAAGTGGGGCTGCGGAGTCAGCAGCCGCTAAATAATCTTCTATTGCCTTTGGTGTACGGCGGGAAAGCGCGTACAACTGCATATAAAATCTATGCTCGCGGCTTTTTCGCGGGTCGAATCCAGTGCTCCCTACGATTCGCTTGTAGCACAGGAAAGAGAAGTAGAGCCTGTCCAAAATGCCGCTATCTTGGATCGTCTGGCAGGGGTTTTCAATCTTCATAAACAGCTTTTTCCTAACTGCCGAATCGAAGTTTCCAATCACCGCAAAATAAAGCCTAAAGAAAAGGTTTCTCTCGATAAGCAGATCGAGCGAAATGTATCCTTTATGCAAACCATCCGCAAACTCCCCTCGCTTTCGCTCATAGAGAATGCCGTACCGGTCAAAGAGGACTCTCTGGATCTGGATGTGATCCGCGTTATTGGAGAATTTGTCGGCGTTGATTACCGGAGTTTGCTGATTCGTGGCGGTTGATATTTGATCTATAAGTTCGAGCCGACGTGCGGCGTTCGCGCCACTAGGACTGTCAATTAGGGTAATTACCTTCAGAAGGACTTCCTTCCCCTGAAAGACGGCCTCCCTGTCTGGCCCCTCCGCCTCCTCTAGGATTCGGCTAAGGGTGTAGGCGGTTTGCCCCCCGTTGATGATTTGCGGATTTTTCAATGTCAGCTGAGCCTTGTTACGTTGCCCTATTCTCTCGTTGATATAGGTCTCGTCCGACAGCATCGTGATGCTGTCGGACGAGACCAATTTGAACGAGAGAATAGGGCAAATTCATTTGTTTGATTTC
>Ga0302320_10026537_pt1 | contig 11212 bp, 11 predicted proteins | sample Bog_T0_3_FD_202130 | JGI IMG/M metagenome (GOLD analysis project Ga0302320, IMG submission 202130) | Peat permafrost microbial communities from Stordalen Mire near Abisko, Sweden - Bog_T0_3 | ecosystem: Environmental > Terrestrial > Soil > Wetlands > Peat | place: Sweden: Abisko, Stordalen Mire... | reverse complement strand
CCTGCCGTTCCCCACCGTTACCGACCCAGAAGCACCGCCCATCCGCCCAGAGCGACACTTTCCCAACTCCATCCCGACCATGCGCCGAAGACTGATCGTCGCTCTCGCCCGCAGAATGCCCAGATGCTCGTGCTGCGCCAGGCCGTTCAAACCCGAACCGCGATCGAATTTATGACACAGTAAGATTAGTAGCGTGCGGGTATCAACGCCAGAAAGGCGAGACAGATTACTGTTTTTAAATGCCTTGGCAATTCATATGCTTACCGTTTTAGGCGCTGCTGGTGAGAGCGTCGGTCTTGACCGGACGCTGAAATCAAACACCTCGAAGCATAGGACGCACTCATTGTTCCGTCAGGGATGCATGCTTTACGAGTTGATACCAAATATGCCTGAACTCAGGCTTTTGCCGCTCATGCAAAAATTTATGGAAATGCTACAACAATGTCGTGTTTACTCAGAGGTTTTTTCTATCGTTTAAAAATGAGGGGAAAGCTGAGGGTCGTTGATCTTCAGGTGAAGATCGTACAGCCCAAAAAGGAGGGACCGCTTCCGGTAAGATTAATTATTCTTGCGAAGCCGGCTGAATCCGCAGAAAAAGAGCGAGTGCGAGTTCAACGTAATGGCAGCAAAAGGCAACACAAACGTGATACACGGAGTCTGATAGCGGCCGGTTATGTCATGATTGTCACCTCGCTCGCTGCTGACATATTTCCAGCACAAGACGTCGCTGCCTTATATCGTTTCCGCTGGCAAATTGAATTAGCCTTTAAGCGACTGAAAAGCCTTCTCCACATTGATCGTCTTCGGGCATTCGATCCAGATCTGGCAAAGACATGGATTTACACCCATCTCATCGCCGCCCTCGTGATCGACTCAATGACCCAGGAAATCCTGGAATCTTCCCCCTGTGGACCCTGGATCGATGAACTACACGCCTTGCACCTGGCGCATCTACGAACTCCTTTGTAAAATATTCATAGATATTGTACACGGTGATGTCAGCCCTCTGGACCTTCTCAAGGGGTTCGATCACGTCATACGAAAGCTCTTCGACCCACCACGTCGTCGAAAAAAGCAGACACAAACCATCCAGAAATGCTTATCCTGGCGCATATGGGGCTTCGCCCCTTGACCCTCACCGGGGCCGAGACGGCCCCGGACCCCGGGTTCCCTCAGTCTTGCGCGCCGCCTTATGGCTTTGGCCGACGCAGGTGCCCGATCAGCACGTTCCGGGCCTCGATCAATTGCCCCATGCGCTCGCGACACGGCAGGACGCCGGTGTCGGGGTGAAAGATCGGCGCGATCTCGCGAAAACGTTTCGAGACAAGCTGTTCGTCGCACTCGTGTTCGCCGGCAAATCCCAGCATCGACGCGGCGTCGCCGGGGCTCAGGCGACCACTGCGGGGACGAAAGGCCAGACGTTCGACCGCGCGCGCCAGCGCCCGGTTGCGATGCTCCAGCTTCTCGAAACCGGCGGCCAGACGACGGTGTTCCTCGCTGCGAATCAGGCGGTAGCCGCCGGGATCATCGCCGGCCAGCGCCAAAGCCAGGGCCAGCGACCGACGGATGGTGGCGTGATCAAGGCCGGAGGCCAAACGCAACACCAGGGTCGGAACCAGCGTCGGCCGCCGCGTGCGGTCGCCGCCACCGGGCCGTCCCGCAACGTCGGAGGCGTCAACACCCGGTTCGCCAGGATCGGCAACCGCGGCGCGAAGCCCGGATGAAGCCAGGGTCAGAACCATCCGCACCAGTTCGGCCACGGCGACACCGCGCGCCTTGGCCAAAGTCAGCACCGCGCCGCGAAAATCCGCATGGCAGGGCACGGCATAGACCACCCGCTGGTCACGCCGGCGCGGCATCGCCCCCGGGCCGAATTGACCGGCCACGGCCGGAACCGCGTCGGCCGCCAGTTCCGACCGATCCGGGACCGCCGGCAGCGCCAACCTGGGTGGCTCGGCAGCCGGCCAGGCAAGGCCACGCTTCGGTAGCATCGGATCGGTTGCGGGCTTGTCGGGTGCGGACATCACGGCATTGTTGCTATCGGGCGGCAAGTATTGAAAAGCCAGATCTAAAGTTGTCACAAAAGTCGGGAATCGGGTCAAGGGCCTTGAGCACAATCAGGACCGCGGGTCCAGACCCGCGGTCCGGGCCGCCGGCGGCACGAAATCCTGGCCAGCGCAAGGGCTCTCCCGGCGACCGTCGCTTGACCAGATTCGACACCAGGGCGTGCAGCATCGCCAGTCGGTTCCGCCCCCGTGCCGATCCCGACAGGAAATAGACGCCGATGTCGAAATTCAGGCAGGCCGCAGCCAGCCCTGGGAAGCCGTCGACTCCCTCCTGATGCGACCAATCATCTTTGACAGCTTGCCTGCCATGCTGCTTCCGGGCATCCCCGAGCCTCCACCCCACGCCACCGGGGGCCGTTGGAGCCATACTCAGCCGCCAGTCCGCCGCCGCACCCACTCGTAAAGCGCCACCGCCGCGGCGTTGGAGACATTGAGGGTGGCAAGCGCGCCGGTGGTGGGAAGACGGGCAACCTCGTCGCATCGCTCCTGAGTCAGGCGACGCAGGCCGGTGCCTTCGGCCCCCAGGACGATGGCCACCCGCCCGGTCAGGTCCAGTTCGGGCAGCGACCGGCGGCCGGTCTCGTCAAACCCCACACACCAGTAGCCGGCCTTCTGGAGATCACCGAGCGCCCGGGCCAGATTGGTGACGCGAATCAGCGGGATCAGGTCGACGGCGCCCGACGCGCTCTTGGCCAGGGTGCCGGTGGCCTCGGGGGCATGACGTTCGGTGACGATCACCGCGCCGGCGCCAAAGGCCGCCGCCGAGCGCAGGATGGCGCCAACATTGTGCGGATCCGTGACCTGGTCCAGCACCACCACCGCTCCCGGCCGCTGCTCTTCGGGCAGGCGGAACAGGTCGTCCAGTTCGGTTTCGGGCAGGGGCGCCACCTCCAGGGCCACGCCCTGGTGAACCGCGCCCTGGGGCAACAACCTGTCCAGCTCCGGGCGGCCGATGGGAACGGCGGCCGGCCGGGCCAGGCCCAGGGCGCGGGCCTTGTGGAGGATCGGCTCCAGCGCCCCCAGACCGGCCTCGGTGCCCAGCAACCGCCGGCACTCCCGTTCGGGATTGAGCCAGGCCGCGGCCACGCTGTGCAGGCCATAAAGAAAGATCGGCCGGGTGGCCCGACGGGACGCGGGGGCGGCCGGGGGCGGCTTTGGCGTCACGGGTAAGCTCCGACGGCGCGGAGCAATGCCACGTCGCCATCTTCCTCGGCATTCGGAGTGGTCAACAGTTTCTCACCGGAAAAGATCGAGTTGGCGCCGACCAGGAAACACAACACCTGGGCCTCCGGCGTCAGGTTGCGGCGGCCGGCCGACAGGCGCACCTGGCTTTGGGGCATGGCGATGCGGGCCGTGGCCACCATGCGGACCAGTTCCAGGGCTTCCACCGGCGGGCGGGCGGCCAGGGGTGTGCCCGGAACCGCGACCAGGGCGTTGATCGGCACGCTTTCCGGGTGGGGCGACTGGGCCGCCAGCATCTGGATCAGCGCGGCACGGTCGCGGTTGCTTTCGCCCATGCCGATGATGCCGCCACAGCACAGCTTGATGCCGGCGGCACGAACCACCCCCAGCGTCGCCAGCCGGTCCTGGTAGGTCCGGGTCCCGACGATGCGCGTGTAGAACTCGGGGCTGGTGTCGAGATTGTGGTTATAGGCGGTAAGACCGGCCTCGGCCAGCCGCCGGGCCTGATCGGGCCGGAGCATGCCCAGGGTGACGCAGGACTCCATGCCGATGGCGGTGACGCCGCGCACCATTTCCAGCACGGCGTCGAACTCGGCGCCGTCCCGAACCTCGCGCCAGGCCGCGCCCATACAAAAGCGCGAAGCCCCCGCCGCCTTGGCCTCGGCGGCGGCGGCAACCACCGTGGCCGGTTCCATGATCCGGTCCCGGGTCAGCCGGACCTCGGCATGGTGGGCCGACTGCGGGCAGTAGGCGCAATCCTCGGGACAACCGCCGGTCTTGATGCTGAACAGGCTGGCCCGCTGGATGTCGCGGGGGTCGTGATACAGGCGATGGACCCGAGCGGCGTGGTCGATCAGATCGAGCAACGGTGTCTCGTAGATCTCCACCAGCTCGTCCACACTCCAGTCATTGCGCACCGGCGCCAACGCCGGCCGAGGTTCCATTTGTCCCATAATCGGATGTCGGCTACCGGTTGTCGGATGGAAAAGCATCCCGGACCATAGCCCATCACCGCCCACAGAACCAGCCCGGAGCGGGACCCGCCGGATTTTGCCGACCGTGGCGTTCAAGCCCGTTGACAACCGATCGAAAATCGCGATTATGCGCGAACTCTGTTGGCGGTCCGGGCGGCCAGTCGGAGGAAGGGTGGCCGAGTGGTTAAAGGCAGCAGACTGTAAATCTGCCCTCTTCGGAGTACGAAGGTTCGAATCCTTCCCCTTCCACCAATATCTTAGCGGGTACAGCGTGACCCGGCCGAAGGGCCAGCGGAAGCACCGCGGGATCACCGACGCGGCGATCCCCTGCAAGCCGGTGTGCGCCAAGCAACGCATGTCATGCACCCTGCCCCGCTATCAGGCAGCGCGGAACAAAACCGGAAGACATAAAACTATCACAATCTTCGTCACGACCGGCAACGGCGGCAGGTCACTGTTCCACCCGTGAGACAGTCGGCGCCGTTGTGAGGTGGACTCGTGGTGTCCATGCCAAAGCCTCCCAATACGGCGTAGCCGACGCAAGGAGGCTTATCAAGGCACCCTGGCGCCGGGGCTGATAACCTGTATTGGGCAGGCCGGGATATTCGCCTTGCGGCTGTTGTATTACCCGACCCCCGACATGGGGGAGCACTTTAGCCTGGACGGAGTCCAGACGCAAAAAGAGCCGCTTCGACACGGGGGCGCAGGCGGTCGACCGCCAATAGGAGGTTATCAGGCTCCATTGGTTAATGGTGCGCCGGTCGACTCGTGGCGTCAAGAGGCTTATGGTCAAGAGCGGAGGTGACCTATGGCTGTGGTGGCGTTCGATACCCTGAAGCTGGCCGACCGGCTTGAAGCCGGCGGCTTTACCGCGGTCCAGGCCCGCACGGCCGCAGGCGCCTTCGCCGACGCCATGTCGGGGTCGGACTTGGCCACCAAGGCCGCCCTGGGAGAGGTGAAGGCCGAACTTAAGGGCGACATCGTCGCGGTCAGGGCTGACCTGGCGGAGGTCAGGTCCGAATTGCGGGCCGATCTGATCGAGGTCGAGCATCATCTGGAAGCGAAGATCGCGGTGGTGAAAGCCGATGTTTCGGCGGCGAAAGCCGACATCGAAGCGAAGATCGCGGCGGTGAAAGCCGATGTTTCGGCGGGGAAGGCCGACATCGAAACGAAGATCGCGGCGGTGAAAGCCGACCTTGCGGAAGCCAAGTCTGACCTGCTCAAATGGATGTTCGGTGCCCTGGCCGCGCAAACGGCGTTCCTGTCGCTGATCAAGTTTTTCGGTCACTGACCGGGTCCTTGTGCTGCCATCTGAAGGAGACCGCCAATGGTTGAGCCGACATTGGAACTGTTGCAGGCCATGGTGCAGAAGGTGCTGGATAACCAGCACAGGCAATCCACAGACATCCACGACATACGGGATCGCATTACTCATATTGAAGGCGAGATAGGCAAAGTTGTGCGTGACCGTGGAGACGACATGGAAAGCCGGGCGCACATTCATGCGCGCGTGGACAGGATCAGCGAGCGGCTGGACCGCATTGAACGTCGTCTTGAGCTTCGCGAGGAATAAAGCAGACTTAGGTGGCCGTCACCCCTCGGCATGCATTCCGCTTCCGCCGCCGACATCACGGCGAAGGCGGTATCCCGACGCCCATGCCACCGCCCTGGTAGAGGCGCCAGAGGCGGACCATCGCCCAACACCAGCCCGGGATGGTCCGGCGGGGGTTGGTGGGGTGCAGGACCCCGTCAACCTCCCAGCCCGGACCCGCCATCCGGGGGCAGTTCGCCGCAGCCGTCGCCGATGCCCAGGGTTACACAGGCGACGGCGAGCCGGAGTTTCCCACCACGTCCGGGGTGGGCGGCGGCCAGCTCGTCGATGCGGCGCGCCAGGGCGTGCTGGTCGGCCAGCGGGAGCGCGTTCACCGCGGATTCGGACAGCGGCGACGGCTGGCCGTCGATCACCAGATGATGGCGGAGCAGGTGAAGCCGGCGCAGGCCGTCCTGTGCCGGCAGACCGGCGCGCAGTTTCGCGGTCGGGGCGTAGCCGTCGACGATGAACTGGAACGACGACCACAGGCCGGCGTCGATGGACGCGGCGGTGAGTTCGGTCGGGCTCAGGATCACCAGGGCGTCGGTCTGGCTGATGCCGGCGATCAGGTCCTGGGGCCGACAGCCGCGCACCCAAGGCACAGGCCACCTGACCGGCGGCGGCGTTGGCGGGGGCGGTGACGGTCGGGGCGCCCGCGGTCCTGACCAGCTTCTTGATCCAGGGTTCGCCCGGCGTGGGTGTGGTCGGAAAGGCCGAACCCCGGGCGCCGATGAGGTCGTCCTCGAACCACACCGGCGCCTGGGCGAAGGTGGTTTCGAAGGTGAGGCTGTCGAAGACCGTCTGGACGCCGCCGACGGATTTCGCGTGCGTGCTGGTGAGGGTCATGGCGATGCTCCCGTGCTTCCGGGGGTGGCGCAAGCGGGGTGGTCGGAACCGCCCCGGTCACGTCAGTTGGTCAGGACCGAGGGCGGCGTCTCCTGTTGATAGGCGCCCCAGGATGTGGATTTGCGCCGTCGTGATATTGGCGGCGTTCGAGGCGCCGGTCTGGATCGCGATGGCGCAGAATCCGTTGGTGACGTCGAGCGCCACGTCCGGGGTGATCTCGAACACCACGAGCTTGTCCTTGAGGGTGGCCGAGGTCTGAAAACTCGCGGCGACGCCCTGGAGAACCAGGGCGTCGCCGGACGAGGTGTCGGCCACCAGCCAGATCGGCACGGCGCCGATGGGCTTCGACCCGGCGCCGCTGACATTGGTCGCCTGGAGCGGGGCGAAGGTGACCTGGGCGCCATCGGGCTGTGCCAGATGGGCTTGCCGTCGACCCGGTAGACGATGCGAAAGGCCATTTCGTCGGTGAGGAAGGCGATGTGCATCGAGGTCGCGCTTTGCACGCCGCCCTTGTCGACGAGGTAATACTGGCTCAGGCCGGCCGAGTGTGGCCATGCGCTGTTCCGCCTTCAGCGCCCGCTCGATCTGGCCCTCGATGTCGGCAATCTGCCGTTCCTTGGCCTCGAAGGTAGCCGTCGAGGTTCCAGCCGGCGGTGGCCAGGGTGTGGCCGTCCCGGGCGACGCTGCTGTCCGACAGCACGAAGCGGATGGTGCGGCTGGCGTCGGCCGTGACTTCGGGTTCGGCCGTCACGGCATACCGCAGCGTCCGGCCGAGGGGGGCTTGATGAGCGATGGAACGGCGCTCCTTGAAAGTGGGGGCCAAAGGGCCTACGATTGCCATGATCGTTGGCGAGGGCGGAAAGCCGTTATGCCGCCTGCGCCGCGCCTGCGGGGCTAATCGGGATGTGACGCACCCGCGCCAACGATCAAAATCTACGAAATCGGATTGAACTGCACTGCGTCCATTAAGGACCCGGGCGAAACGCGAATTATTGTTGCAACTCTATTTCCGCCTCTTGGATGATCGGCACGAATCGCAGCCTTTACCGTGTTTTTGCCATCGGAAGAGGGGTAAGCATAAATAACCGTGCGGTTTCGAACATCCCAGTAAATGCCGGAGGGATTCATCGCGCCTCTCTTGAGTGCGCTCATATCCTCAATCGTCGGCGGCTTTCTTGGCTGGCGCCCGCTGTGATGAGAGTTCCTCATCGATTTCAGAACGACGGAATCCTCGATCCTGAAAGCCCCATTTCCCGCGTTAATTCCTTGGGATGCGAGGTAATCTTTAACCTTTTCCGGGAATGTGCCGACACGCCTGGTCTGGCCCTGCGGCTTTCTCGCACCGGACAGGATCTGGTCAACCCACCCGCCGAACCCGACCCACCGCCCGTTCCCGTCGCGCGGCTCATCGGGATTGAACCCCCGGTCAAAATGGCGGCCGGCCGCCACCTCCCGGGCGTCGGCGTTCGGCTGGTCGGGGTTGGCCGGGCCGGTCCCGGGCGGTCGCCCGGCACCGTCGGGGGCGGTGCCGGATTTGTCGCTGCCGAACGGCACGCTGTTGGACGGTTTCAGGAGCACCTGATTTTCGGGCAGTCCGGTCGGATCGAGGCCGATCCCCATCGTCCATGACCAGGCTGATTCCGATGGTGTCGACCCAGATTGCCCCCTTTTCAGGAAGCAGGCCGGCGCCTTCGCAGCGGTCGATGACGTCCGCGACCCCTTCGACCGCGTCGTTGCTTTCGTCGGCGACCAGCACCAGGTCGCCGGTCTGTTCCAGGTCGAGCAGCTTGGGGGCGATCTGCCGGCGCAGCTCCAGGACCTTTCGGAAGGCCCAGGCGCGATTCCAGATCAGCCAGGTCCGATCGGTCCGGCGGCGCCCGATCACCGCCAGCCCCATGAGGTCATCGGAGCCGCCGCCGTCGATGCCGATCACCACCACGTCGGATTCGGCCAGCAGCCGGTCGAGAGTGAGATCGGGGGTCGCGCGCCTGAGCCACCAGTCGGCGCCCAGCCAACGGTCGGTCTTGAGGCCGATCCCGATCTCGACGTTGAAGTGTTGCGAGGCGAAGAGCGCCAGCGCCGCCGCCCCCTCGCGCCCGGCATTTTCGAGTTCGCGCTGAAGGAAGTCGGCGCTGACCGAGCGGCCGAGGTTGGGATTGACCGCCTGCCAATATCGGCGATCCTTCCAGCCTTCGTCCGCCGCCAGCTCGTCGGGGAGTTCGTAGAGGATCGGCAGCAGGGGCAGACTGATCTGGCCGTCCCGAACCGCCCTGGCCTTGGCCAGTTCGGACCGAAACACGCCGCTTGGCGGTTGTTTGGATTGGGTCGTGATGAAAATGAGAAATCCATCGGGTCTGGCCGCCAGGGCGCCCCGGAGTTCGACCAGGACATGACGTGAGTCTGGCACTGGAACAGCTTTTTCAGTTCGGGGTCGGCGTTGATGATCCCTTCGGCCTGTTTGTAACTGATTCCCGCCACCTCCTTGGTGGGCGCGACCAACACGAACTCGCCCTCGGGCCGGCGGTTGAGGATCAATGCCTCGACCATGATCGCGGCGCCGGACGATGATTTTGTGTTCTTTTTTGGGATGAGCCAGAAGAACTCCTGGATCAACCGCCGGTCGGTCTCGGGATCGTAGGAACCGAAGATCGCCTGGACGATCGGAAACAGCCAGGGACCCGCAACCTCCCCCATGGTCGGGAGCCCGTGAAGGTCGGGGATGCGCAGCCGGCGGAATATGCGCGCCGCCCGGAGCGCCTCTTCCTGGAACAGCGGCAACTCCGGCACCAGCGAACGGCCGGACAGCAGCCGCTCGCGCCAATCGGGGCACGCCGTCGACCAGATACTCATTGCATCGTCCCCTTGACCAGCACGAGGCCGGGCAGCAGCAGGTCGTCCCCCCACTCGGTGCCCTGGCCCGCCGTCCGGGAGGCCAGATCGAGCGTAACCTTCTTGCCGGCAGGCGAGAGCGGGCGTGGTTTCTCGTTATCGTCGGGGCGCCGGCAGACACCGGGGGCGGCCAAGGCCAGCCAAAGCCGTTGGGCCGCGTTGCTGCCTTCAACCGCGCTCCTATAGGCGGCCAGGAATACGTCGGCGTTGCGTCTGGCCGGCCCGTTCATCAGTTCGGGGGCAAACAATTCGCCGAGAACATCGGTCGGAACCCCAATTCGAGCCGCAATCTCTTGGGGAGGAAAATTTGCCGCGGCAAGGATCTCGACGATCTCCCGCGCTTCGGCGGTCGGCTGCATCAGCGGCGTCACGGTCCCCCCGTATCTGCTCAACCCACCTGGGGGACCGACTGTCCGCGTAGGGTGTTGAGGATGGCTGCGTAGGCGTCGATGCCGGTGCGAGCGGCGGTTCCGATGACGGATTTGACGGCGGCGAAGAGGTCGGCTCCCCAGTCGGATCGGAAACCGCCGGTGACCTTTCGATAGGTGGCGGTGGGGCGGAGTTCGCGTTCGGAGCCGTTATTGTCGGGAGCGACCTCTGGATGCTCCAGGAAGGTAAAGAGATGGGCGCGGACTTTGGCATAGCGTTTTCGCAACCGCTTGCCATGGCGACTGGCCGGGGCCAGGCTCATGATGGCGTCGAGGTCGCGGTCCAGGCGGCGTCGGTATTGGGTGCGGGTGCTCTCGGCCAAGTCCCGTCTTCGTCGGGCGATGACGAAGGCCCGCAGCAAGAGCGCCTTCATACGTGGGGCGAAGACGGTATCGCCGGCTTCGATGGGGCGTACTTGCAATCGCGAAGCTGGTGGGCCAGGCAAACCTGCCAGGCCTCGGCGTGGCCTTGCTGTCCGCCGTAGCGGTCGGAGACCCAGATCGCCGGGCGATGCCCGCCCATGACCTCGGCCACCACGCCGCCGCCGCGCGGGTTTTGCGGATGACGTGAATGACGACCTCCGCGTTCTGGAACACCCAGTTCCAACAGGTCCGGCCGTCGATGCGCACCGTGGTCTCGTCCGGGCACACCACCCGCGAGCGGCGCAACCGGGCCAGAATGGCCGCCACTTCGCTGTCGAACGCGGTCTTGGCCCGCCGGAACAGGCCGTCGAGCGCGGTCGCGACGATGCCGGGGCCGAACGGCGAACCCGCTTCCAACCCCTCGGGGACCGGCGCCACCGTCGTCCCACCGCAAGAGGGACAGCACCCGGCGTAGCGTTCCACCCGCGTCACAACCGGGCGCACCGGCGGCAGATCGATCTTATCGTAGCGTCCGTGCAGGACTTGATCGCCCGCGCCCAGCGCCGTCCCGCAGTGGCGGCAACTCGCGGCCTTGGCAATAACGGTCTGGTCGGGCTCCTCGGCCAGCGATCCCCGCCGCCCTTGCGCCCGACGCTGCCAGCCCGAGGGCCTTCCCGCTTGGGCTTCTTGTCCCGGTTGGCTTTCTGACCCCGCGACGGCGGCACGCTCGAATTCTCCGGCGTCTTGGGCGGTTCGCCCCGCTTCGCCTCAAGCTCCGAAACCCGGAACGTCAACTCTCCAACCCGCTCCAGAGCACGAACCAGTGCGTCCTTCTCTTCGGACGAAAGCTGGCTCAGGTCGGGCAACGGCGGC
>Ga0302320_10026528_pt1 | contig 11214 bp, 6 predicted proteins | sample Bog_T0_3_FD_202130 | JGI IMG/M metagenome (GOLD analysis project Ga0302320, IMG submission 202130) | Peat permafrost microbial communities from Stordalen Mire near Abisko, Sweden - Bog_T0_3 | ecosystem: Environmental > Terrestrial > Soil > Wetlands > Peat | place: Sweden: Abisko, Stordalen Mire... | reverse complement strand
CGGTAGCGGCCGGTCCTTTGTTCGGACGGGTTAGGCATTGGATTGGGTGGGGCTACCCTAACAGCGATTTGTACCTTGTTGAGTCCTCGAGGTAATGTTCATGGTTCTATATCAAGCTGTCCTCCTGGATATTATGATTGTGCTCGCCTGCGCCGTCCTGCTGGCGAAGTACGCCCGGGTGAGTGCTCTGCATCCCGGCACGGTATATTTGCTCTTCCATATTCTAGTGTTTACGTCTCGCGCTTGCGCGATATTGGCAGGTTCTCCCACATTGTTCACCGGGTCGAGGCATGGTGGAGTACCTGTCAGCGAAGAAGAGATCGCGTGGGCGCTAAATCTGGCAGATATGGGACTGATTAGCATGACGCTGGCGTGGGTTCAAGCCTCCAGAGACGATTGGCGCAAGCATGGCGCTCGGGGAAGCGACACTGCTTCCGGGACAAACTCCGCTATGCTGTCGGAGCGAGTCCTATGGATTGTCAGTGCGCTTGCCGCTCCGATTGGCATAGTCGCCCTAATTGTGTTTGGTAATACCGGCGACTCAGGCCTTTATAAGGTAGACCTGGGAGACTGGAATACCTCCAGTTGGACCATGGTCACACAGAGCTGGGCAGGGCTGGTATTGCTCGCTCTAATCTATTACTACGGATTCCGCAAGTGGCTCATGGTGCCTATGTACGGTTATCTTTTAGTCATGGCCGTCCAAGGTTTCAACCGATTTCGCGTGATTCTGCCATTGTTGTATCTGCTGTTAGTATACCTGTCGCGGAAGGAAAAAAAATGGCCTCCGATGTGGATGGTAGGCGTTGCGATGGCAGTGTTGCTCGTGTTTTTCCCACTCAAAACTATCGGCCACATGGTGCAAAACGGGGAGCCCATTTCCGATATAGCGGGAGTGGCTAACAATATGATCGCCGATGTGACCAGTGGGCACTCGGAAGACCAGATGGTTCTGGACGAGTTTGCCTCCACGGTATCTCTGGTCGATGACTCCCACCGATATTACTATGGAACACTATATTATCCTCTGTTGACATTGCCCATTCCGAAGCAGTGGTGGCCCGATAAGCCTGCACTCAACCAATATCAGCACGAGATATCCAATCCGTCTCGGCCAATGGCCAGAGCCGGGATGGTGGCGACCCTTCATGGGGAGTCGTACGCAAACATGGGCATCCTCGGAATTGTTGTTCTCAGTTACTTTGTTGCATACTACTTGGCGCGGTTTTATTTTACAGCGATGAGAGATAGCTACTATTCGGTCTTTCGCTTCATCTACATCATGGTAGCTTGTAACTTGATCCAGGTGTTTCGCGATGGGTTGATCTCGCTAGTCGTATTTACCTTAGTCAACATGGCGCCGCTGGTAGTAATTGCGGTTTTGTCGTCGTTGACGTTTCGCCGGGGCGGGGCGGCTACTCACGCACCTTGGCCGATCAACTCTGGACACGAGAAGGAAGCCCTTCGGGCTTAGCGCAGGGAAAATATGTTGCCGGTCACCATCTGGATGAACATGCCGTCGTTTTATCAGGACGATTTGTTTCGCACGGTTGCTCGCAAAGTGGATTTGCGAGTGGTCTATGACCATTCCTTGACATCGGACCGACGAGAACTGGGTTGGTCCGATGTCTGTACTGGCTATGATTTCCACGTGCTTGATCCCAAGCGAAAAATGCGTGAGGCCGTTGGTCTAGCCCGTTCCGAACGCGATCGTCTACACATAGTTAATGGCATTTGGGCTGAACCGGCGTTTGCCGCTGCGGCAATGACACTGGGGATGGCGGGCACGCGTTTTGCCATCTATGCAGAAGCGCCCAACCAACACATTTCTCGCTCTGGCGCAATGCGCGTGCTGCGCCGAGCTTTGGGCGCCTGGATAGCAAGTCGGGCTAGTGGCTTGCTGGCTGTCTCTCATTTCGCCACCGAGTATTACGGCGATCTGGGGTTTGACGCCAAGCAGCTTTACCCGTTTGGTTATTTCCGCGAGTCGGCGCCGGCGCCCCCAGTCAGTACGACAACGGACTTCCTCGACTTCGTGTTCGTGGGACAGTTAATACACCGTAAGGGCATCGACGTCTTGCTGGAGGCAATCGCTCCCTTGCTCGCAGAAACTTCCAATCTTCGGCTGAGCCTGATTGGCGCTGGCCCACAGCGCGACCAGATCGTAGCGCGCTTGCAAACTGATGGGATTAGCGAGCGGGTGGTATTGGAAGGCGTCCACCCCTCGGCGGGAATGCACAGGCGCCTTGCCCAGTCCGATCTGCTGGTAGTGCCCTCGCGGTGGGACGGGTGGGCACTGGTCATCAATGAAGCGTTGTCCGCAGGAACCCCTGTCATCGCCTCTGACCGGTGCGGAGCCTCCGACCTCATTTGTCACGGTGTGAATGGCTACGTGTTCCGTAGCGAGGATGTCAGAGACTTGCGCGCGTGCCTGCGCGCTTTCATGGTTGCCGACCGGGAGAAGATGCGTGCGGCAGCGGTTCAGACTAGCTCCGCTCTTGCTATTCCAGTTGTGGCGGAGTACTTGGTTGCCTGCTTGGAACATATGTCCGGTCTCCGAGCTGAACGTCCCTTAGCCCCGTGGCAGCGAGTCGTTGCTGACTTGCGTCGGCGTAACGATGGGTTTTCCGTCGTGCCCAATTGACGCTGCCGGGCGGTGCTGGTTCTTGGGCTCGACGGTACTACTGAGCTAAGTTTGCGAAATCGAAATGAGAATTTGCTTCATAGCCGATGCTCGCAGCCAGATCGCCAGGAACTGGATTTCCTGGTTTGTGCGGCAGGGACACGAAGTGTGCGTGATTTCGACGTATCTGGCCACTGCCGATTTGATTCCTGGCACTACGTTCCATACCGTACCCCTCCTAGTGAACCGGTTCGCTCGGGTTTGCCACAACGGCAGCGTAGGGACCAACGGTGCATCCTCGCGCTCCTCGCCATTCCTGGCTGAGCTTCGGACAGGCAAACTTGCTGGCTTCTCGAACCTGATGCGCTATTGGGCCGCGCCGCGGGAATTGCGATTTCACGTAAGACAGATTCGCTCGGTGATAGATGACTTCCGTCCCCATATCGTCCACGCCATGCGGATTCCTTTTGAGGGTATGCTGGCCGCCACGGCAGTGGAACACTATCCTCTTCTAATTTCGATCTGGGGAAATGATCTCACTCTCCACGCAACCGATTTCCGTATTATCGCTCGGCTTACGCGACAGACTTTGGTTCGTGCCGATGCGCTTCACTGCGATTGTCGTCGCGACTCTCGCCTTGCCATCGAGCAATGGGGTTTTGATCGATCTAAGCCGTTGGCTATCTTACCCGGCGGCGGGGGCGTACAAACTGACCTATTCTTGCAAGAGGCTGCTGACCCGCATTTGCGTTCCGAGTTAGATATCCGTGCCGATGCGCCGGTTGTGATAAACCCGCGTGGCTTTCGCGCGTACGCTCGCAATGACACGTTCTTCAAGGCGATTCCTAGGGTCCTGCAGGCTCGCCCGCATACGATATTCGTCGCGATCGGGATGAAGGGCAACCCTATCGCTGAACGATGGATTGAGAGGTTGGGTGTCCGTGCTTCCGTGCGCCTGCTTGGAGGACAGAGCCGGAATCAAATGGCGGAGCTCTTCAAGATCGCTTGCATCAGTCTTTCGATTACGGAGCACGACGGCCTACCCAATACGTTATTGGAAAGTTTGGCGTGCGGCGCATTTCCCGTCGTGGGTGATATTGAATCCCTACGCGAGTGGATCGAGCACGGAGTAAATGGATTTTTGGTCCCTCCTGGTGATCCGGATGCCGTCGCCGCCGCCATATTGCGTGCAATTGATGATAGCGAACTGCGCCGTTCGGCGGCCGCCCAGAATCGCGCTATGATCGAGGCTCGTGCGGACCATTCTAAAGTTATGCCTTTGGCTGAGAAGTTCTACTCGGATGTTATCGCCTCGCGTAATGGAATCGCCGTTAACGCTTAGCGCGGTTGCGCGTTCGTGAACGCTGTGAATGAAAACGGCCGAAACTCGGGAGCACTCCTAGGGTCGGGCATATCCGTGGCCCGCCACATGGGTATGAGTTGGGTAGGCCAGCGGGCCCAATATGCTCTCGAACGTAAATTACATTTGTTGCGACGGCGCCTTCCGATCAGCACCTGGGATCAGCAACCGCTATGCAAGTTTGTGCGGGAGAATGTTCCGGCGGAGTCGGCGCCTTACGCCACCTTCCGGCACTCCCATGCTGGCACATTTTTTTTCGATCATCTTCCCACGGCGGCCCGGATCCGTTCGGTTTCGTGGACGGAAGCCGTGAGGCAAGCGGACGCGCTACTTGCCGGCACTTGGCTGTACTTTGGAGAGGTGCCAGTCCAAGTTGGCTTCCCTCCTGACTGGCATCGCAACCCATTTACAGAGCAACAAGCCCCCACCAACCGTCATTGGTCCGAGATTTCGGACTTCGCTTTTGGCGATATCAAACTGATCTGGGAGGCCAGCCGCTTCAGCCCCGTCTACACTTTGGTGCGAGCCTATGCGCTGACTGGTGACGGACGCTATCCCGAAGCATTCTGGAAACTGGTTGAGGATTGGGCAGCGCACAACCCACCGCAACTCGGACCAAATTGGAAGTGCGGTCAAGAAGCGGCCTTTCGTCTGATGGCCTGGTGTTTTGGACTGTATGGATTTGCGAATTCACCAAGCTCCTCCGCAGAACGCATCCGGATGTTGTCCGTCATGGCTGCCGTCACAGCCGAGCGCATCGACGGCAACATTGGTTATGCGCTCTCACAACAAAACAATCATGGGATCAGCGAGGCGGTGGGATTGTTCACGGCGGGCACTTTGTTTCCTGAGTTCCGCCGAGCGGACCGGTGGCGCCGACGCGGCCGCAAACTACTCGAAAGCCAGGCGCAAGAACAAATCTACAATGACGGCAGCTACATTCAGCACTCGACAAACTACCAACGCGTCATGTTGGAGGACTTACTCTGGGCGTTGCGCTTGGCGGAAATCAACGGAGTTCCATTCTCCGACCAGTTATACTCGAAACTTCGGCGGAGCGTCGAATTCCTCGACACGATCACCGATGCGGAACGAGGCAGAACGCCAAATTGCGGCAACAACGATGGTGCACTTGTCCTGCCCCTAACCGATTGTGCATACGGAGACTTTCGTCCCATAGTTCAGAGTATGTACTATCTCACGTCGCGGCAGCGCCGTTTCGAAGTGGGACCTTGGGACGAGGCTTTGCTTTGGCTTTTTGGCGAGAATGCGATTAAAGCGACGCACCGTGAGCCCGTGCCGGTGCTCAACGCTTCGACCGGAGGTTACTACACGCTGCGCGGACCCGAAACCTGGGGGATGGTTCGCTGTGCTGAATATCGCGATCGTCCTGCCCATGCCGATCAATTGCACCTCGACCTCTGGTGGCGAGGTGCCAATATTGCGTTGGACAGTGGAACCTATCTCTATAATCCCGAGCCGGAATGGTACGACGCCTTTGTAGGCACGGGCGCTCACAATACCATAACCGTTGACAGCGGCGATCAGATGCGCCGCTTCTCTCGGTTCCTCTGGCTTGATTGGGCGCAGGGAAGGGTTAGGCGCAATTCTCGTGAAGGTGCATGGGATTGCTGGGAAGGAGAGCAGGATGGATATAAAGGCATGGGCGTAATTCATCGGCGGTGCATCATTCGTCAGAATGACACTTGGGTAGTAGTCGACGATCTACTCGGCGACGATCGGCACGGCGCTCGGCTTCACTGGTTGTTCGCTGCCTTCCCCCAGCAAACCGATATTGCTGCCGGGCAGGTAACGCTTAACACACCCGCAGGCATCGTTCAGGTCAACGTTACTGCGAGTACTCAACCCGAGATTAGCTTAGTCCGTGGAGGGCAGATTCTCGCAGGCAGAACTTCCGCTAAGAGCAATCTGACCCGCGGCTGGGTCTCGAACACTTATACACAAAAGGAGCCGGCGCTTTCGCTTGCCCTTGAAGTCGAGGCACAACTACCGATCCGTTTTGTTACCGTGTTTCAGTTTGGCGTTTCGAGGTTGGAAAATCTAACAACGTCTGATGTCAGCTTGAGAGACGGTGAAGAATTGAGAATTAAGCTCGATGCTCCCGGCTCACCGAATATCGTGAGAGCAATTGGTACCAATGTGCTGGGAGCTCAGTCCTCTCCGATACGTGTTCTTTTGGTTCATCAGGCGTTTGCCTCTCCGGCTGAGGGCGGCGGCACTCGCCATTATGAGCTTGGCCGGCATTTGGTAAGCCGCGGTCACAAATTCACAGTGGTGACTAGTGATCTAAGTTATCTCAGCGGCAAGCCGGTGCTCGGGCGTCATGGTTTGTTCGTTGAACAAGACATCGACGGCTTGCGGGTGCTGCGCGCATATGCCTATCCCGCACTGCACCGAAGCTTTGTATGGCGCGTCTTCTCCTTCCTTACCTTCATGGGATCATCTCTGCTCGCGGGCTTGCGGTGTGGGCCGATAGATCTGGTCATGGGGACGTCGCCTCCTATCTTCCAGGCGCTCTCCGCCTGGATTCTCGCGTTCTTGCGACGCAGACCCTTTCTGCTGGAAGTCCGTGATCTCTGGCCGGAATTCGCCATCGACATGGGGGTCTTGCGAAACCCATTATTGATCTGGCTTTCACGGCGGCTGGAGCATTTTCTTTATGCCCGTGCCTCGCAAGTGTTGGTGAATTCTCCCGCTTATCGTGACTACCTCTTAAAGCTCGGTGTAGCACCGCTAAAAATCGGTTTGATTTCTAACGGGGTAGATCCGGCAATGTTTGATCCTGTCTCGCGCGGGCAAAGTGTACGCCAGAAGTGGGCTATGCAGGATAAGTTTGTGGTGACGTACACGGGGGCGATCGGCATGGCCAATGACCTTGGCATGCTTCTAAATGCCGCAAACCGTCTACGTGAACATCAAGGTATCATTTTTCTGATTGTCGGGGATGGAAAGGAGCGCGCCAACCTGGAAGCTCGGGCGCGTCAGCTCGATCTGCGGAATGTGGTTTTCACGGGGACGGTCAGTAAGGCGGAGGTCGCGGAGGTAATGGCTGCATCCGATGCCTGTTTGGCCATCCTAAAGAACATTCCCATGTTCAGCACCACTTATCCAAACAAGGTATTTGATTACATGGCGGCCGGAAGGCCTACATTGCTGGCCATCGATGGTGTAATCCGCGACGTTATTGAGTCCAGCCACGGCGGAATCTTTGTCCAGCCTGGCGACGATGCAGCGCTAGCCAGGGCGGTTCTAGAGCTACGAGGAAATCCGGAGGAAGCGCGCCGAATGGGTGATCGTGCCCGTGAGTATGTAGTAGAGCACTTCCATCGCGAGCATCAAGCAGAGCAGTTCGCGTCATTGATTGAAAGCATGGCCGGATGCGGAAGCGCAGAGAAGAATCGCTTTTACCGGCGCTTTGGCAAACGAAGTTTTGACCTGGTGCTGACTGTTCCGGCTGGTCTGCTGGCTACGCCGATACTGGTGCTATTAGCGGTATTGATTAAGCTAACCTCACAAGGGCCAGCATTCTTCAACCAGGAGCGGCTAGGGAAACAGGGCAAGGTTTTCAAGGCATACAAATTCCGCACCATGACTCATGGCATTCGCACCCATCATGTCGAGATTCGTGAGGACAATCCGGAGGTAACTCGCCTCGGTCGCTTTCTGAGGCGATTCAAGCTTGATGAGCTTCCCCAGATCCTGAACGTGCTCAAGGGCGATATGTCGCTAGTGGGGCCGCGACCACCACTGCCTTCGCAACTGGCAGAATACGATGCTGCAACTGTGCATCGTCTAGATGTCACTCCCGGATTAACGGGCTTGGCACAGGTCAGCGGCGGCACGCACATGACTTGGCAGCAGCGGTGGCTTCATGATTTGGACTATGCGCAGAGGCTTTCATTTGGTTTGGATCTTCTGATTTTACTTCGGACTTTTCTCGTAGTGTTTTTCGGGGAAGAACACTTTTATACTCCGCCAAACACCATTGGGGAATGATGTTGAAATGGCCACTACGAAAATGGAATCAACAGCGAAAAACGTGCTCGCCTTAAATGGCGGAGAGCCTGTGTTGCAGAGGGCACTCCCGCCCTGGCCCTACTTTGCTCCCGATGAAATTGAAGCTGCCCGGGCGGTCCTTGCTTCCGGCAAGGTTAACTATTGGACAGGGGAAGAAGGGCGTGAATTTGAGCGTGAATACGCTGCTCATGTCGGAACAGAGTATGCAATTGCGCTAGCCAATGGCACGGTGGCACTCGAATTGGCCCTCTACGCCCTCGGAATTGGAAGTGGAGACGAGGTAGTCGTACCTGGTCGCACCTTTATTGCAAGCGCCAGTTGTGTTGTCATGCGTGGCGCTGTGCCTGTGGTTGCAGACGTAGACCCTATCAGCGGCAATCTCACTGCCGAGACGGTCGCTTCCGTGCTGACATCGCGTACAAAGGCCATCATCGCGGTACATCTCGCCGGCTGGCCTTGCGACATGGATCCGATTCTGGAAGTGGCTCGCCAGCGCCGTCTCAAGGTGATTGAAGACTGCGCTCAGGCCCATGGAGCGACTTATAAGGGCAGGGCGGTTGGATCAATGGGTGACGTTGGAGCATTTTCGTTTTGTCAGGACAAAATCCTCTCCACCGGTGGGGAAGGTGGTCTGCTTACTACCAATGAGGCTTCCATCTGGGATCTAGCGTGGAGCTTTAAAGACCACGGCAAGAGCTACGACGTCGTCTATAGGCGAGAGCATCCTGCAGGGTTTCGCTGGTTGCACGAGTCGTTCGGCACAAATTGGCGTCTGACCGAAATGCAGTCAGCGATCGGACGGGTGCTCCTTCGGAAGTTGCCGGAGCGCATTCATCTCCGGCGCCGTAATGCGGCGATCTTGGACGAGGCATTTAGCCGTATTCCTTCACTTCGCGTAACTTTGCCTCCCGCGGGCTTTTGCCACTCGTATTACAAGTACTATGCATATCTGCGCCTTGAATACCTCCTTCCCGGCTGGGATCGTGATCGCATCATGGCGGCCATCAACGCCGAAGGCGTCCCTTGTTTCACTGGAACTTGCAGTGAGATCTATCTGGAGAAGGCCTTTCCAGAGTCCATGCGCCCACGGGTACGGCAGCAGAACGCTCGTGCTTTAGGCGAGACCAGCCTGATGTTCCTGGTGCACAACACCATTTCGGAAGAAGAAATGCTAGACGTGGGACGTGCCGTACAGAAAGTCATGGCCCAAGCAACCGCTGCAGAGTATCAGTGCACAGCGGACTGCCGGGGTTAAGTCTGCTTTGAACTGCCCGCTCAGCGGTACGCGGCTGGGAAACGACGTACTTTTTTTGCCAGGCATGACTTGCTCCGCAGTCTAAGCGCGTCAGGTTGCCGGAGGACATGAACATGAACCGACTCTTAGTAGTGGCCGTCGTATTCTTGAGCACCATGGTTGTCAGTCGCTGTGTGTGGTCGATTGATTCCAGTCCAGCGCCGCAGCTAGCGACTGAAAGCAGGCCCACGGCTGACGCGAGTGCGGTCGAGCGATTGATCGAAGCTCGCTTCGCTGGACGCAAGCATTTTAATGTCATGAAGTATGGCGCTAAGAGGGATGCAAAATCAGACGACAGCTGCACCGTCGCGGCCCGCAGCACAACACTAGGCTGCACAAATCAAGATTTCAAAGCCGCTGACGTCGGGAAAGTCATCAGCATTAAGGGAGCCGCAGCCGACCAGCGCCAGCTCATTACTGTTATTGCGGGCTACATAGATCCTGAGCACGTTGCTCTTCGCGATGAGTCCGCAGAAAATGTGAGCCGTACTGGCATAATTTGGGGCACAGATAATCTGACCGCTTTTCAGTCAGCCCTGAATGCAGCAGCCGGGCAACGGCTTGTCTTTCCCCTAGGCGCCTTCCTGGTAAAGGTGAGCACGAAGGCACAGCTGGAAGTTCCTTCCGACACCGTCATCTTCCAAGAAAAAGGCGGCGCTCTATATATGGTTGGAGTGAGCGGCACGCCTAGCGGCGATGCTGGCGTGAGGCTCTTTCATCTGCCCGAAAACACTCACGATGTGCTGTTCGATGGACTTTATTGTAAAGGCGAGAACTCCCCCTACACCGTCATTCCGATGAATCAATCCGAATGTATCGGAGGGATTGGTTTTCACCCTGAATCCTTGCGAGACATTACCGTAATGCACTCGAGTTTTGAAAATCTCTATGGTTTCAGCGTGCACGATGCTGGAACGGGAATGCGAATCGATGCGATTGCCAACTATTTCTCTCATACTTCAAAAGGGCTAAACATCAATGCGGATTACTCAGTGCAAATGTATAACCACTTTGAGGAAGACGGGGGGATGGAGTCGGGCGGTGCGCATTCTGTATATGACAGAAACATATTCAGGAGGTGTTCAGGTCAGTACACATTGAGTCTCGGCGGACGTACTGGCAGTCCTGCGGGCACGGGAACCGTCGCTCGGGGAAACGACATAGAGAACCCCGCGCCGAGGGCTCTCGGTGCGATAGCGGCCTCAAACGGCTTCTCGGAAGGTGAGATTAGCGGCAACACTATTACCGGCTTGTCGGGTGCGCAGATCGGTATTGTTATGATCGACAACGGCTATCCGGCCTCAGCCGACAACAATGTGATCGCTCGTAATACGATCATAGGGGCTGGCTCCAGCAAGGGAGTATATGTTGCGAACGTGAAAGGCACGAAGCTAATTGGTAATAAGGTGGAGGTGGGCCTCGTCGCTCTCCTCGTTTCCGGCGGGAATAACACGGAAAGCACGAGCAACTCTTGGAGCGGGAAATTCCAGGACATCTATGTCAAAGGTACAGGGAACCTGCGCGTGCATGGAGACTGGCTAGCAAACGGCGTGTTTGTCGCCGCTGGCGATGTCACATTCGCGCCGGACTCACAGTTACCTGAACGGCGTAGGGTGTCGAGCACACAAGTGCGTTAGAAAGATATAAGCCTGCTTCTAGTGTGCTGTCCCGCAAGTTCATAGAATAAGTGTGGGACAGGCTGAATCAGCGAAGTGTCCTATTTTCAAGCTGCCGCCCGGTAAATACCGCAGCAGACATATGGTACAAACTTACGGGACACCACACTAGTTCTGTGCATCCTTTTAGCCCGCATTATTCATGATCTTGAAGACACGAAAAGCCTCTTCTGCTACAAACATGTTGTCGAGACAGTGTTTGTAAGAGCAAGAGAGGCCTTCG
>Ga0302320_10026527_pt1 | contig 11215 bp, 3 predicted proteins | sample Bog_T0_3_FD_202130 | JGI IMG/M metagenome (GOLD analysis project Ga0302320, IMG submission 202130) | Peat permafrost microbial communities from Stordalen Mire near Abisko, Sweden - Bog_T0_3 | ecosystem: Environmental > Terrestrial > Soil > Wetlands > Peat | place: Sweden: Abisko, Stordalen Mire... | reverse complement strand
CCCCAGGCCGCTCTTAGACGTGCCATTTCGACCCTAAGGGCACCTGCCATAGGGTCCTGAAGTCCTCCGTCAGACCAGAATTCGGGAACCGCGATCATGCTCTGGAAAATCGTATCGGCTGCGCTCAAATTCGAGCGCGCAATGGTTCCCTGCGAGAGAAGGGAGGTCCACTGGTCACTCGCAAACGTGGTCCAGTTGTTTTTCATCTCGGTGTCGATGCGAAACTCAAGTGCCGTGCCCTGTGCACCTTGCGTTGCAAATCGGCTCACTGGATCCTCGAGCGCGTCAGCGTCGAACCAATCGCGATTCAGGCTGCGCCACCAGCCCGCGCCCAAGTCGAGGTCACCGATGCGGAATCCGGGCGGCAAGGGCTTTCCGACGTCGGCGTAGCTACGCCGCACGGCGCGGCGTAGCAGCCCATCGGCCGCCACCGAGCTGTACAGCTCATCAATCCGCCGGGCGATCCCCTTATATTGATAGGTCGCCATCTCGAAGCTAGCCCCAGCCGGAGGAGGCGGGGGAGCCACGCTGCCGTCCTTCAAGGCTGCATAGAGCCAACCGATTCCCGTGTTCAGGGCCTGTTGATCATTAGGGTCGCCGAGCGCAAAAATCCGATGCCAGAGGGCGAGTGCACCGACACCCTGAAAGGGGGGCACCGCCGTGAGGTCGACGCTGGGCTTACGAAGCGTCACCCCATTGGGATCGCCCGACCTCCCGATGTCCGCCAAGGCCGCCTTGAGATTTGCGGCGATGGTGGACACCTCCGCCGGCCAATTGACAAGGTCGACCCTTATGGCGCTTGGGCGGAAGGACGGCGAAAGGCTGACGTTGAGGCGCAATCTTCCGTCGTCGGCGATGCCGTCCGGCACCACCAGGAAGTCGACGTAGACATTGTAGGGAGGCGGTGGTGGAGGTGTTGGAAGTGTCATTATCGCGTATCCAGCAGGTCCATCGAGACTCGCGTCTTGTAGGCGTCCCAGCGCCGCATCTTAGGAGGTGTGAGAGTGCGGTACCGGCGAAACGGCTCTTGCTGGCCGCTAGGCGGGCTGCGGAGGGCCATGAGATTGTCACCGCTGCTCGAGCCGCCTTGCACAGTGTAACCGGCTCGAAAACCGTAGGTGAACGTGATCCACCCCACACTGAAGCTGAAGCTGTAATCCGAGAAGCCCTGAAGCGCGCCCTTGCCTGACCTGGTCGCCCCGACTGTGATCGCCACACAAATGCCAAAGCAGGCTATGTTTCCCTCTCCAACGGCCTCAATCAGGGCGGTAATGTTTTGATCGTCGCCATTTTGATGGACAGAGATGCCGGCAACAAGGCGACCCTGGGCACTCAGCGGACCGAACGCTATCGCCGCGACCCCACCGAAGACGAATTCGAGGCTGAATTGCTGGATACCTTTGGCGGTCGCGATCATTTGAAGATAGCCGCCGCCCCCATAGGGCGGCGCAGCGATCAGGAACGGTAGTTCAGAGCTGGCGAAATCGAACTCAAACTCCGCGGCCGAGCCGTCGAACGGCAATCGGGCACACACCTTCAGCGAGATGTTGATGAATTCTAATTCGCCAACGGCGATAAACGGTGCGGAATAGATATATCCCGCCTCAATGCCGGGTGGGAACAACGTAAGATCGTTATAGAATCCATTTTGACCGCCGCCAGGACTGAAGTACTCTTGGAGGGCTTCGATGAACTCCATCATCGAACCAAGTTCGACGCCGCTGACCTTGGCCTGGAAGGTTGGCGTTTGACCGTTTACCGAGGTAAAACCTGCGCCATCGAACTTGATCGTCGCGATGTCGGCAGTGCCGAACAACTTGATGGCGAACGGTTTGATTATCCCCTTGACCGTCGCGCTGCGCGTATCGGCGGCGAAATCGATGTCGACGGCGACCGCCAAGGTCAGGCCATCGCCGGGCGTCTGCATGTAGAACAGTGGCGCGCCGGCGACATCGAATGTCTCGAGCGGCGTTTCCCAATCGTAGGTGAGGTGAGCGCTGGTCGGCACCAGGGACGTGATCAGCGCCTGGCCCTGTTCTTCGATTTGCTCCAGGATCATATGCAGATCTGGCAGGTTCAAGAGCGCACTTAAGTCGCCGCGCAGGATCTCGTCGGCGACGTCGGCAACGGCCTGAATAGCAGAGGTAATCGCAGGCGGCTGGGTCGTCCAGGCGTCGGCGAGATTCGCCGCCTTGGTGACTAGGTCCTGGAGCTTGCCGGCCAGGACCGGCAGCGGTGCCGCGCCGGGCTGGGCAGCAACGTTGAGCGCCGCGGCGGTGGCGACCAGCGCCGTCAAGGTCGCATCATCTGCCCGGATCGCCGTCACCGCATCCTTGAATCTCATCACCACCTTCGGATTGACGATGAGCCGGATGGTGGGTTGATCGAGTTGGGTGACGACACGGTCGAGAAGGTCGCCGACGGTCTTGTGCAGCAACTCGACGAAGCCGGCGGCGCGACCAAGAATCGTTGCCGCGGCGATCGCCACCTTGCGCACCTCAGGATCGCCGAACGCGACGGTTTGTAGGGCGAGCCCGAGCAAGGGTCCTTCGAGGTCTTGAACGTAACTGCTCACCGTCGCCGCCAGATCCGATAGCGGCGGCGGGGTGGCGGCGAGCTTCGCCGCCTGCTCCGCAAGCTTCGTCCGCACTTCATCCAGGCTGGCTTGGTAATCGCCACCAATAACGGTGCCGATCATCGCAAAGTCACCCTGGATGGCGCTCCATGTGGCGCCGGCCGCTGCCACGGCCGCGATCCCGGTCACCTGCCCAAACAGCGGCGCCACGAGGACGACGACGGGCGCGGTCGCCGCAGCGCCACCGTCCAATGCCGCGATCTCGGCCAGACGCCCGGCGATGTCGCCCAGAGCTTTCACCGCATCATGCCGGCCACGGATCAGGTCGCCTGTCGGCCCCAAAAAGGCCCCGGGGTTCGAACAGACGTCGGTCTGAAGGGCGAGCCGGACTTTGTGCAACCGGTCGCGATCAGTCTGAACGGCTTGCAGGATACTTGCCAGATCCTGAATGGCGCCCAGCAAGCGCCCTCGCGCAGCCGAATAGGCTCCCACAAGGCCAGGCGTCGCGCCCAGAGGTGGAACGATCGCCTGGGCAGCACCGAGCAGGTTGGTCAACGCGGTGACGAGGTTGGTCTTATCAGCCAGGAGGCCGGAGGCGTAGTCGTCTGCTAGGTCGACGGCCGCCCGGCCCTGCGCGGCCACCGTACTGCACCAACCCGCCGCGGTCTGGCCGATGGCGGACATGGCCGCGACCTGCGCGGCGCAGCCCATCGCCACAGATGTCCGGTTGAGCAGTTCGACCAGCCGCAGGACTGCCGCCTTCGGCGTGACGCCCAAGCGCGCCAGATCGTCCTGAAGAATGCTTGCCGTCGCGCCAAGCTGCGCTGCGGCCGCGGCTGTGAGATTGTCGCTCACCTGCGCTTTGACCGTGGTGATCACACTCGCAGGGTCGCCGCCGCCCACTAGGATGAAATCGGCGCTCGCGGCGTTAATCGCCACAGCGATGGCACCGTTCAAAATCGCGGGCTTGGCGATTCCAAGAACGTCACGGATTCGCTGGCTGAGATCTGTCAGGTTGCCCGGCGCGGGCGTTGCCTGAGCGGCGGCATCCAGCTTGGCTTGGATGCCGGTGCGGATCGCGCGGATCAGCGCATCCTGCCGCGCGGGGTTGATTATGTTGGGGTCCGTCGTGTGCGCGGGGGCCTGCAGTTGACCTGCCACGCCATTGATGGCGTCGCTTATGATCGGCCGAGTTGCGCTGAGAAACGCACCCTCGGCCAGCAGCAGGTCTCCGGTGAACTCTTCAACCGCGCCGACGACATAGGTAAGAAGGTTAGAGATCGCGTCGCCGAAAGCGTCGGCAAAAAGGCTATCGGTAACCTGATCGGCCCAGGCCGACGGATCTTCGACCGCAGCCGACCACTCAGCGGTGGTCCAACCAATTCCGTCAAAGCCTAGGAGTACGCTTCCCAGTTGCGCGGTCGCCAGATCCGCAAAGAGATCGCGCATCGTATTCTGGATAGTCGTGATGACGTCGAGTGGGATGAACTGACCTTGAAAGACCGCCTTAAGATCGTTCCAGTCGACCACGAGGGCGGTGATGTCGGCGTCGACAACCGGTGGTGTCGGGTTAGCCAAAACCCTTTGAGCTTCGCCGATCAAGAACTTCAGGGCCGCTGCCGTACCGGTGACATTTGTGATGACATTCCCGGCTTCGGCGTTCGGCGCCCTAATGGCCGCCAGAGTGGCGGTGAGCGCCGACTGCGCCGCCCGAAAGCGCGCGCTTAGAGCCGGATAGAGTTGGGCGAACGGAACAGGCGTGCCGCTTTGGTCGAAGGTCTGCACGGCGTTGGCAAGGTAGGCCAATGCCTGATTTAGAGGATCGCCCAGCTTAGAAGCGACGGTCTTTAGGGCATCGACGACCGATCCGCCTGCCTCACCAGCGGCGTACTGGAGCGTCTCGATCACCTGCGGCGCCGCACGATCAGCGTCGATCGCCACGGCTTTCACCACCTCGCTTAGGGGGACGATTCCCAGGAGCTTGGCGCTCCCAAGCTGCCCCATGAACTGGGATGGGTCGAAGGTACCCTTGTCGAGCGCCTTGCTGAAATCGAAAGGCGTAGGGTCATCTTGGCTCTGTTGGCTGGCCAGAGCACGGCGCCGGCGCGCTGGGGCAAGGCCCTTGAGCGAGCCGTGCATCAGTTGCGGCGCAGGAGCGACGCCCGCGTCCCCAGTTCCTCCAACTGGGCCGAGGCGCCGCGACAGAGCCGCCAGACGAGCGCTGGGATTGGCGACGGTCCCGGCAGAACCTTTCAGCCCATTAGCGGCCGGGTCGAGGTCGACGTTGGGTCCGTATACCTGGAGATAAATCTCTGCCCGATTCTGGACGCTGTCGAACCCGACAGCCTTGTAGACCGCATTGTAGGCGACCTCAGCGACGCCCAAGTTGCGCCCTAGGAGGTGTTCGAGGGTCTGCAGTTTGATGTGAGCCCGTTCGACGCGTGGATAGAATGGCGGCTGGTCGGCGCCATTCATCCGCGCGTCAAGATCGAAGATTTCCGCTGGCTGCCCGGTCCCAACCGCGGGGTTCTGCCGACCTTGAACTCCCAACACCCAGTGGTCGGTATCGAAGGCCACTTCCTTGCCACTGTTGTCGGCAGGCGCATAGCGCTGACGACTGCCGAAGAACTCTGCCCGGCGCGCCTGATCGGTCCTGTCCAGACTGCGGTAGTAAGCGACGAGTTGCGCCATCGTGGCGGCATTTCCGGCCGCGCCGTTCTCCACAAAAATTAGGCGGCTCTCGACCGGAGTCGGGTTATCGTCGAGGCTCCACTTGAAGGTTGCGTCCACGTCCGGCGAAGCACCGGCCGGTGGGAGGACCAACTTGGGCCAAAATACAAAGGGGCCATTTGGGTTGTCGCCCCCGAATAACAGGCGGCCGTTGGAGTCGACAACGACAGTCCCGCCGCCCGCCCCGCCGGGACTGGTACCGCTCCTGGGGTCCAAGAGATCAGGGGTTTGCAGGGTTTGGAATTGCAGGCTGCGGCTAGGAAATTCGCGGCCATCAAAGGGTTGGTAGAGCGCCGGCCAATGTTTGATGGGGTTCTGAACGATGAGGAAGTTGCGCTGAACCGGAATCGACACTGGCGTTCTGGAGGCGTCGTTATCGATAACGATGCGTCGCTCGGTCAACGTCACCCAGGCCGCCCGGATACCGAGCGGGAATAGGAAGCCTTTGTTGACGACTTGGATTCGAACGTCGCGTCCCAGTTGCGACTGGTAGTCGAAGCGCTCGACATTGAGGCTTTTCGTGGTCGAGAGTGTTCCGCCCAACATCCGATGCAGGCGCATTGCCAAGGTTGGTGAGAAGAGCAACGAGGGCGGTTCGCCGCGCCAATTCGCGACGAAATTGCCGCCGAGTGCCGTGAGAATGATGTCGGCGTCCTGGAATGGCGTCGGCTGTGCCACGCCGGCGTCCTCAGGTTTGGCGGTCAGCGCTCGCAGGTAGGCGTAGTCGGGTGCCGCTGTCACCTCGCCGCTAGGAAGATCTAGGAGCGCTGTGTCGACCGGATCGGTGTCGTCGGGGCCCTTCAGCCGGCGCAGGGCCGGCATACCGAACACCGAGGTTTGGGCGACGATTTCCCAGTGGTCATCTGCGGGCAGCACGAGCAAGGACCGATCGCCATCATCTTTTGGATCGCAAAAATCAGGCGGGTAGATGCCGGCCGAAAGCATCCGCGACCAGATCGCGCGCACGGTCTTGCGGCCATTGGCGTCCAGCCGTGCCGACCACAGCGGCGCGCGGCGATAGTCGGGCAGACTACGAGGGGTCTCCCAGCCGCTGTAATACGGTTTAGTGGAGGGCCCTGTTTTCGTCATCACGCCGCGCCGCCCTGCTTCGGTCGAGGGTGAGAAAATGAGACGCCCAGCCATTTCGAGGACGGTCTCATCGGCAGTGGGCGGCGTTAGGCTGGCACCAATCTTAGCCATGGCTTGGCTAACGCTGTCGTCTTTACCGATACAAACGATGTCCATCTGGGTGGACGGCGAGGCTAGGCATTGCGACCGATCGTGGCTTTGCGTGTCAAACGGGATGTCAGGGGCCGGCGCGCGACGGTTGACGGCCAGACGAAGGCCGCTCCAGTCGGTCAGAGCCTCGACGGTGAGCGGAACCCGTTTCCAAAGCGGAGATGCGGTCCCATCAGAGGCGAGCGCGAAGACGATGCGCGAGGGCCCAGAGAGCCGGGAGAACGTCGGCAACTGCTTGAGCAGACCCTTTGATGGATCCAATTCGCTATCCCGCACCCACTCCTCGGCAATGTGCTGCGGCGGGAACCCAACGGTGATCTGGGCCGCTTGCCACTGCTTCCTATGGCCGGGAGTATGGCGGCGTTCAATGTAACTCGCCCCACCCGACACCTTGAAATCGAAGCCCTTCAGACCGAATGTCAGGTTCACGAGATCTACGCCACGCCGAACGCTGACTTCGGCCTCATCAAGGTGCAAGAGCATCTGGGCCTTTGCGGCATTGGCAGTGATGCTATCGCCGCGATACTCAGAGCGCGCTTCCTCAATATCGTCAGCCGTGAACCGTAGCTCAACGGGGTGAGCCCGGGTCTTGACGACGGCGGCGTCCGCATCGGACACCGGCACACGCAGGCTATGTAGTTGCACATGGGCGCGCAGATCGGACTCATCGGCGCGCCCATGGAATACAGTGAAGAACGGCTTGGCTTCGTAGCCCGTCACGGTGGCCTGGACGTCGCCGAGGTCGAGGGTGTGAGGGCTCTGCCGGATTTGACCCGCAAGACCGCACCTAGAGTCGCCGGCCCCCCTCGAGAAGGTAAACGCTGCACGCTCCAGATGCAGCAGCGGCGACACCTTGGCACCGAGCCTCGCCACATGACCGCTGCCTTCCACGAGGAAAACTGCGGCTCCTCTGCCAGCAGCCTCGAATGCTTCGCCTGATACGGCGTCAATTGCGCCGTGGTGAAAGGCGGCAAACGTCGTGTCCGATCGCAGCCCGGGATGGACCGCAGGTCGATCCAGGACTGGGCAGTCCAACGCAAAAATTGTCGAACGCTCAGGTCGGCGATCAAGGATCCGCAGTGCGAGACCCGAACTCGGCTCCGTGCCGAATGCCAGCAGTATGCTCTTGGCGCTGACGCAGACCTGACCCTTTAAGCGAAGGGCCACGACGTCGGCGCCGCCCGGCGAAGAAATGCGCCACGCGGGGTCGGGTGAGACCGCCATCGTCGCGCCGTCGCCAACGTTCAATGTGCTGGGTCCAATCCTGATCGTTCCGGTCAGGACACGACTCTCCAGCGCCGCGGTGCCGGTGATCCAGTCTGCCAGGCTTGCCTGCGCCACGAAGGCTATCTGCGGCATCGCCATCGAAATGGAGCCGGCCGCCCGACGCTCGATCCGTGCCAAGAAGTCGACCACCAGCGTAGTACCGGGCAGGCGTGCGCCGCTCAGACGAACCTGCCAGGCATCAGCCTGCATCCGGTAGTCCGCCCACGCGCTGGGCCCGAACGGTGTTGGATCCACTACCCAGAGATGACGGCCCAAAGCGACCACAACGGCGCGTCCGTGGCGGTAGATTTTGGGTGAGTCCGCGCCGAGCGCCGTGGCAGGCAGCGCAGAACTAGGTGTCGCCGCGGCCGCCGCCCCTGCCAAAACCAGAAAGCCGCGACGGCTTACGGACGCTTTGTAGGGCGGTGTTGGACGATCTTGTTGGTCTGACGGTGAGCTCTGAACCACCGCGAGCAAAAGGTCCGCGAGCGGGCTCATGCTAAGCACCCGCCACGGATGGAGGGCTGATTCCAATCGTGTCCAAAGCGCTCAACATGTTGGTGTTTGGTCTCAAGGGCAGCCACTTGGCTCTGCGCTTGAGAATGAACGCATTCTTTGAAAAAGCAATCTGTATGCTCGCCGTTGCCGAGTCTGCACACCAAGCGCGGGTATCCGCCCTGGAATCGCCGCACGCCGTTAACGACCCCCTCCGTGCCAACAAGACTGAGACATCTACTCCCCAGGAATAAGAACCGCGGAGGATTGTCACTCCGGGGCGCGGCGGAAAATCACAAGGAAACCGCTCAGCGTGGTCTTTCTGAAAAACTAGTGATTGCGACTCCCCCATGGTCAACCTCTAGTATCTTATACAGGTGAAACGCTAACTGAGCGGATGGGGTGACGCAAGTGTCGGTGTGGTCAGTGTGGTCGGGCGATCAGTCGGGTCGTTCTCCCACGGGCTGAATAGCGTCGCTCCACTGTGGCGCACGCCGCGGATGTCGCTGGTCGCGAGATACAGATCGTGCTCCTTCACCGTCGCGGCCGTCGGGGGTGCCGAGCACCGTCGCTGGATGCCGTGTCCCGCCGCACGGCCCCGCTGATGACGCCCAGCGGCAGACGATGGCACGGAGACCGGCAGCCGGCGGGCGGCGAACTGAGTAGCTAGGCTGTCGCGCGTGGTTATGTAGACGATGCTGGGTGGATCGCTGTCCGGCAGATTGGCAAAATGCGATGCCTACGCCAAGTGGCTTGACGTCTACAGTGGCTTGACGTCTACAATGGTCTGCTTCCGGCCGCCTATCTCAATGCCGCGTTCTATGCTGGGTTGATTGCGTTCGACGATAACGGCGCGGTAATCTTGTCATCCATGTTCGCCAAGAGAGGCCGAGATGCCCTCAGGATTCACGGGCAACTCGCCCTCGGCCGAGTCCGTACCGGGCATCTGCCAAACCTTGCGTGGCACCGGGCGTTCCTGCTTGGGAAGGAGAGGCAGTAGTTAAGAAATCACTGCTGTCCGGTCAATAGCTGAACGAATTCCATTGGTTATCGTCCAGCACATGTTCGGAACTGTCGGTCGTTTGCAAAATCACAGATTCTATCGAAGCCTTTTCAAATACTGTCACCGAAAATACCTGCATCAATGTGTAGAGTGACACCTCCAGCTTCAGCCGCTTCCGGATAATGGCGACCAGCACGTAGACCGACACCGCGATCCAGATTTGCGTCTTCACGGCATTCTCGGAGGTCCCATAGAACTTTTTGATCCGGAGGTGCTGCTTGATCCACTTGAAGAAAAGCTCGATATCCCATACAAGATGCCGCTAATAATTTGACAGGATTCGACGAATCCCCGAGACTCGGTCTCCAAGCGCTATGCGCGGTGGTGCGCTGGCTTGGATCACGCAATGAGCGAGGGGTCCTCTTATCCGGTCTGGGAGACGCTGCCGCCGGAACAGCGGCACGGGCTGGTGCGCACACTCGGCCAAATGGCGATGCGCCAGATCCGCACCCCGTCGACCGCACGCCAGACCGTCGGGGAGACAGCCGATGATGACAGACGGGGATCTCACGCCACGGCCGCCCGGCGGCCTGTCGGAGAAAATCTTTCGGCGGCATCGTGAACGTTTGGCGATTGTCTACATCCGCCAGTCGACGGTTCAGCAGGTTGAACGCCATCGGGAATCGACCCGGCTGCAATACGCCTTGGTTGATCGCGCCTTTCATCTCGGCTGGGCGCGGGAGAGCATCGTGGTGGTCGACGACGATCTTGGCCGCTCAGGCGCAACGATCGAAGGCCGGCTCGGCTTTCAGCGCCTGGTGGCGGAAGTTGGTCTCGGCCGTGTCGGGCTGGTGCTCGGCGTGGAGATGTCGCGCCTGGCCCGATCGAACCGGGACTGGCATCAACTGCTCGAGATATGCGCGCTGTTCGACACGCTTATCGCCGATGTCGATGGAGTTTATGATCCCGCCCACTTCAATGATCGGCTTTTGCTCGGGCTGAAGGGGACGATGTCGGAAGCGGAACTGCACATCCTCAAGGCGCGGATGCTGGCGGGCAGGCGCGCCAAGGCGCGGCGGGGCGAACTCGGCAAGCCGGTGCCGATGGGGTACGTGCGACGCCCCTCCGGCGAGGTGGCGCTTGACCCCGACGAGCAGGCGCAGGCAACGATCAGCCAGGTGTTCACGCTGTTCCAGCGGTTTCGAACCGTTGGAAAGGTGCTGTGCTATCTGGTCGAGCACGACATTCGGATGCCGGTGCGCGCGGCCGGCGGCCCCGGCAAGGGCGAGCTCGAATGGCGCCCCGCCAACCGGCCTTCACTGCACAATTTGTTTGGCAACCCGATCTACGCCGGCATCTACGCCTATGGCGTGCGTGCGACGGATCGGCGGCGGCAGAAGCCGGGGCGGCCGGGCTCCGGGCGACGTCCGCCGCGTGCCGGCGAAGCCGAGGTGTTCCTGCCGGATCGGATGCCGGCCTACATCACCCGCGAGCAGTTCGATCGCAATCAGGAACAACTTCGCGCCAACCGGGCGGATCGTCTCGGGCCGGCGCGGTCCGGCACGGCGCTGCTGTCGGACCTGGTGGCGTGCGGTCGGTGCGGATTGCGCATGACAGCCGCTTACAACAATGCCGGCCATGCGGCGCGCTACATATGTGGCGGCCAGAACTCGAGCTATGGCGGCCCTTTTTGCCAATCTCTGAAGGCTGCTCCGGTTGATGCACACGTAACGTCCATAGTCCTGCGAGCGTTGGAGCCCGCGGCGCTGGAGGCCAGTCTTGCGGTTGCCGCCGATCTGCAAGCCGAGCGCGCTGCCCTGGAGCAACAGTGGCGTCAACGTCTGGAGCGCGCGCAATACAAGGTTGACCAGGCGCGTCGCCGTTACGCCAGCACCGAACCGGAGAAC
>Ga0302320_10026526_pt1 | contig 11215 bp, 6 predicted proteins | sample Bog_T0_3_FD_202130 | JGI IMG/M metagenome (GOLD analysis project Ga0302320, IMG submission 202130) | Peat permafrost microbial communities from Stordalen Mire near Abisko, Sweden - Bog_T0_3 | ecosystem: Environmental > Terrestrial > Soil > Wetlands > Peat | place: Sweden: Abisko, Stordalen Mire... | reverse complement strand
ATATTCCACGCCGCGATTTAAATTTCGTGCAAGTCGGCTGGCCATTCCTCCAAAACTGCCTGATGCAGATCATCCGGAGGCAGTTAAAGCCGAATTGGAATCGCAAGCGAACGCTGCTCAACGACCTGGGGTGCCGGAAATCGAGGACTCGCTCCAGCCGCCGCCCAGTGCCTTGATGAGTTGAACGGCGGTGATCAAACGCTGGCCGGCCAGCTGGGCATTGGCGCGTTCCGCTGTCAGCGTGTCGCGGCTTGCATCCACGACCTCGATGTAGGCCACGATGCCGGAGCGATAACGGTCGGTCGCCAGTTCCGAGGCGCGCCGGGCGCTGGTGACGGCGCGTTGCTGGGCCTCCGCCTGGACGGCGAAATGATAAATCCCGGACAGGCTGTTTTCCACGTCGCCGAAGGCAATGAGAACCTGCTGCCGGTATACCGCGGTGGATTCCTGAAAAGCCGCCTGGGAATTGTGATAACCCGCCCGATTGCGGCCGCCGGCAAAAATGGGTAGCGAAAGGCTGGGGCCGATGGACCAGGTGCGACTGTCCCATTTAAACAACGAGGAGAGGTCGCCGCTTAAATAGCCGGCCGAACCGGTCAGCGTCAGCACCGGAAAAAATGCGGCTTTCGCGACCCCAATCCTGGCATTGGCCGAGGCTAGCTGGCGTTCGGCATGGGCGACGTCCGGTCGGCGTTCCAGCAAATCCGAGGGCAGGCCGGCGGGAATTTGCGGCGGCGGCGGATTCCAGTTCGGATCATCCAGGGCGGCGAGCAGGAACCCGGAAGGATTTTCCCCAACGAGGATCGCGATGGCGTTTTCCAACTCATCACGCTGATGAGCGAGTGAGGCGGCCTCGGCTTCGGTGGTGGCGAGCTCGGTCTCCGCCTGGGCGACGTCGAGTTCGCTGCCGATGCCGCCTTCCAACCGGCTGCGCACGAGCCGGACTTGTTCATGGCGCAGAGCGATGGTGCCGTTCACCGTGGCGATCTCGGCATCCAGCGAGCGCAGGGCAAAATAATTTTGGGCCACGTCGGACTGCAGCGTGAGGAGGACGTTGTAATAATCCGCGAGCGACGCCTGCGCGTCGGCACGTGCGCCCTGGAACAGGCGGCGAATGCGGCCCCACAAATCCACTTCGTAGCTTAAATCCAGCGGCGCGCTGAAGGTGTTGGCCGTGATATTGCCAAAGCTCGGATTCGCATTGGGCGAATACGCCTCGCGGGTGAAACTGGGATCCAAGTTCAGGTTGGGCATCAACTGGCTACGGGCGACACGGGCCGTGGCCCGGGCCTCATCCACCCGCGCGACGGCGGCCTTGAGCTGCTGGTTGGCCGACACCGCCTGGACTTCCAAAGCATTCAGATTCGTGTCACCAAAAATTTCCCACCAATTGCCTTTCGGCACATTGTCGAGGGGCCGGCCTTCCTTCCAGGAACCGAAATTAACGGCTTTGTAAGCCGCCGGCACCGCATTGGTTGGCGCCTGGTAATCCGGGCCGACGGTGGACCAGTTGGCTTTCGCCGAGGCCATAGTGAACAGAAGCGCCAATGTTACGATGCCGGTGACGGCGGCGCTGGATCCGGGCAATGCATTTTTGGTTCCGGTGGCCGGGGCTGGCTTTTTCTTCAAGCCGAGTTTCATCAACGTGACATAGAAAACCGGGGTCAGGAACAAACCGAACAACGTGACGCCGATCATGCCGGAAAACACGGCGATACCCATGGCCTGGCGCATCTCGGCCCCGGCCCCTTTGGAAACCACGAGCGGAAACACGCCGGCGATGAATGCGATGCTCGTCATCAAGATTGGCCGCAGCCGGAGCCGGCACGCTTCGATGGCCGCGTCGAACGGCGCCATGCCTTCGTCCTGTTTGCGCTTGGCAAACTCGACGATCAGGATCGCGTTCTTGCACGCGAGACCGACCAGCACAATCAAGCCGATCTGTGTGAAGATATTATTGTCGCCGCCCTTGAGCCAGACGCCGGTGATGGCGCACAGCAGGCACATGGGCACAATCAGGATGATGGCCAGCGGCAGGCGGAAACTTTCGTAGAGCGCGGCCAGCACAAGAAATACCAGCAGGAGACACAGCGGTCCGACGTAAATCATCGTGTTGCCCGCGAGGATGCGCTGGTAAGTGAGATCGGTCCATTCATACCGCATTCCCCGCGGCAGGTTATCATCCGCGATTTTGGCAATCGCGGCCTCGGCCTGGCCGGAGCTGTAGCCGGGCGCGGGCGCGCCATTGATTTCGGCGGCGGGATAACCATTGTAACGCATCACGCGGTCGGGCCCGTGCGATTCGGTCACTTTCACCACGGCCCCGAGCGGCACCATTTCACCGCGGTCATTGCGCGTTTTGAGCCGCGTGATGTCTTCGGCGTGGGTGCGGAACGGGGCGTCCGCCTGCGCGATGACTTCGTAGGTGCGGCCGAACCGGTTGAAATCATTTACGTAAAGCGAGCCGAGATAAATCTGCATGGTTTCAAATAGATTTTGCAGCGGAATGCCCTGGGTTTTCGCCTTCACGCGGTCCACATCCGCGTCCAACTGCGGCACGTTGACAGTGAAGCCGGAGAACGTTCCGGCGAGGGCGGGCGTCTGGTAACTTTTCTGGACGACCCCCTGCAGGTTTTGATAAAGCGCGTCATAACCGAGATCGGCGCGGTCTTCGACATACAATTTAAACCCGCCGATGGTGCCCAGCCCCATCACCGCCGGCGGCGGCACAGCAAGAATGAAGGCTTCCTGGATCACGCTCAGTTTTTGGTTGAGTGCGGCTGTAATGGCCGGCCCGCTCAAATCCGGCGTGGTGCGTTCTTCAAACGGTTTCAACGCGAAAAACACAATGCCGGCGTTCGGCGCGACGCTAAAGCCGCTGATACTCAGGCCGGGAAACGCCACGGCATTTTCCACCCCCGGCTGCTTCAGGCCGATTTCCGACATCCGGCGGATCACCGCCTCGGTGCGGTCCAGCGACGAGCCGTCCGGGAGTTGCGCGAAGGCGACGAGATATTGTTTGTCCTGCGTCGGCACGAAACCCGTCGGCACCTTGTTGAAACCCCAGCCGGTCAGCAACACCAATCCGCCATACACTAGGAGTGCGATGGCACACTTACGGAGCACGTTGCCCACCCCGGTGGAATATTTCTCACCCGCCCAGGCGAAGCCGCGGTTGAACGGCCGGAAAAACCAGCCCAACAGATTTTCCATCACGCGGGACAGCCAGTCTTTCGGCGCATGATGATCCTTGAGCAACACCGCGCACAAGGCCGGCGAAAGGGTCAGGGAATTAAACGCGGAGATGACCGTGGAGATCGCAATCGTCAGCGCGAACTGTTTGTAAAACTGGCCGGTCAAGCCGCTAATGAACGCCGTGGGCACGAACACGGCGCAGAGCACGAGCGCCGTCGCCACAATCGGCCCGGTCACTTCGTTCATGGCCTGCCGGGACGCATCGTAAGACGACAAGCCGCGCGCGATGTTACGCTCCACATTTTCAACGACGACAATGGCGTCATCCACGACGATGCCGATGGCCAAGACCAGCCCGAAGAGCGACAGGGCGTTGATGCTGAAGCCGAACGCGAGCATGAGCGCAAACGTGCCGATGAGCGACACGGGCACGGCGGCCAGCGGAATGATGGCCGCGCGCCAGGTTTGCAGGAAAAGAATGACGACGAGAACGACCAGCAGAATCGCCTCGCAGAGCGTATGGATGACGGCTTCGATGGAATGCCGCACGAAAACCGTGGGGTCATACACGACGTCGTAGTCCAAGCCCTCGGGGAAATTCTTCTTCAACTCCTTCATCGTGGCGCGGACGTTTTTGGAAAGCTCCAACGCATTCGCGCCCGGCGACTGAAAAATCGGGATCGCCACGGCGGTTTTGTTGTCGAGCAACGATTGAAGCGCGTAGCTGCCGGCACCCAGTTCGATGCGCGCCACGTCCTTGAGCAGGGTCTTTTCGCCGTTCGGTCCGGTCTTGACGATGATGTTGCCGAATTCCTCCTCGGAGATCAGCCGGCCTTTGACGTTCACCTGCATTTCAAAATTCACCGGGCTACTCACGGGCTGCTGGCCGATGACGCCCCCGGCGACCTGCACGTTTTGCTCACGGATGGCGGCCACGATATCGCTGGCGGTCAGATTGCGCGCGGCAATCTTGTCCGGATTCAGCCAGATGCGCATGGAGTAGTCGCCGGAACCAAATAGTTCCACGTCGCCGGCGCCGGGAATTCGCGCCAGGACATCCTTCACCTGCAACGTGGCATAGTTGCGGATGTAAACCTTGTCGTACCGGTTGTCGGGGGAAAACAAATGGACCACCATGGTCAAATCCGGCGATTGCTTGGTGGTGGTGACGCCGAGGTTGCGGACCTCCTCCGGCAATTTCGGCAAAGCCTCCGCCACGCGGTTTTGCACCTGCACCTGCGCCTGATCCGGATCCGTGCCGAGATTAAAGGTCACGGTCAGGGTCATCACGCCGTCGCCGGTCGCCTGCGAAAACATGTAGAGCGAACCTTCGACGCCGTTGATGGCCTGTTCCAGCGGCGAGGCGACGGTCTCCGCGATGGTTTTGGGATTGGCCCCGGGATACGTCGCTTTCACTACAATCGTCGGCGGCACGACCTCGGGATATTCGCTGATGGGCAGCTTGAACATCGCCAGCAGTCCCATCACGAAAATCGCGATGGAAAGCACGCCGGCGAAGATCGGGCGTTTGATGAAATAATGGGAAAAATTCATAGGTTTGGGGCAGGATGAATCATGAAACTCCAGACGTTTAGAATCTCCTTGGGCGGTTAAGGCGTTTAAAGATTAACGATTCGCAACTTTCAACATCGCGCTGCCGGCCGTTGCCCATTGCGGGGTCACCGGCATTCCGGGTCGCACATGAGACAGGCCATCGACGACAATCGTTTCACCCGCCGTCAAACCCGTGCGAACGACGCGCTGGCCATCCACGAGCGGGCCCAGGGCCACCGGCTGATATTGCACCGTGTTGGTCGCCGACACCGTCAGCACAAACTTGTTGGCCTGGTCGGTGCCGATGGCGCGTTCATCCACGAGCAACACCGAATGCAGCTCGCTCAGGGGAATCCGGATGCGCGCGAAAAGTCCGGGCAAAATGCGCTGGTCGTCGTTGGTAAACACCGCGCGCAGCAGGATGCTGCCAGTACTGGGATTAAGCTGATTGTCAAACGACTCAATGTAGCCTTGGTGGGAAAAATCGGATTCGTCCGCGAGCTGTAATTCGACGGGAATTTTGCCGCCGTCAGTCAAGCCAAGTTTTTTGGCGCTCACCAGCTCGTTAAATTTCAGCAGGGTGTCCTCGTCAATGTCGGCATTGACGTAAACGGGATTCACCGAAACCACCGTGGTGAGCAAGGAAGCGGAACCGGCGTTGCCGCTGACATAATTACCCTCGGTCAAAAGCGCGCGGCTGACACGGCCGTCAATCGGCGAGCGCACCTCCGTGAATTCCAAATCGAGCCGGGCCGAATCCAGCGCGGCCTTGGCGACCGCGGCGCGCGCCCGGCGCGCCTCCGCATCTTCGGTGGAGATGGCATTGTTGGCCAGCAGTTTTGCCGTGCGATCATTCTCGTCCTTGGCCTGTTCGTATTCCGCCTGGCGCTGGTCGAACACGGCTTGATTCCAGCGCGGATCGATGACGAACAGCACGTCGCCCTTCTTAACCAGCTGGCCGGATTGAAACCGCACCTCCTGGATATAGCCGGAAGTGCGCGGGCGGATTTCCACCGACTCCACCGGCTCGGTCCGCCCGGTGAATTCGCTCCACTCGACGATTTCTTTTTGTTGGACCGCCGCCACCGTCACGGTCGGCGGCGGCGGAGTTTGCCGGGCCTGCGGCCGGCTGCAGCCCGTCGCGAGCAGCCCGCCGGTCAATGCGGCCAGGGTGGTCAGGGTGGTAAATAAATAAAATTGTTTCTTCATATTGGTTGTTTTTTGATTGGTCGGGTGGCCATCCGTCAGATGACTTCGGCAAAGGCGGTTCGGCGTTGATAAAGCGACTGCTGACGTTCATGCCAGGCGGCGACTGACTGCATCTTTTCCGCGGCCAGCACGGGAAACACCAGGTGCGGATAAGCGGTTTGCCAGGCCAAAGCCTCCGCCTCGTTCAAGGCCAGTTGGAATAATTTTTCCTGCGACTCCATGGCGTCCTGGAAATCGCCGGCGATGCGATTTTTGGCCTGCTCGATGCCGGCCAGCAACCGCTTGCAAGATTGCACGCAGCGATCAGCGATGGTTGGTTCACCCGCGAAATTTTCATGATGACGGTTGGTATTCATGTTTTGCCTTTCCTTTTATAGTTATCTGTTTAGTAAATTATACGGTCAAAAAAAATCAACTCAGGCGGCCACGGCGGCGCTCTCCTTGACTCCCAGAATCGTGAACATGCCATTGGCCGCCTCACGCAACACTTCCACGTCGTTTTGAATCCGGGCCTGGGTCAGCAAGCCTTCATAATAGGCCAGCAACATCCGGGCTTTGACGCCGGCATCCGGCGCGTTAATTACGCCGGCGGCGTGGGCATCGCGGATGGCGGATTCCAGATACTTGCGCTTTTGATCCATGATTCCCTGGATTTTTTCCTCCAGGCATTTTTCCTGCGTGCAAACTTCCGAGCCGAGCGAAACCAGCGGACAACCCAGCACATGACCATGCTTGGCTTTGATATTCCGCTGAAATTCATAGCCAAAATCGAAGTATTTTTGCAGGCGTTCCAGCGGCGGCACGGTGGGGGAGAAGATGGAATCCATCTCAGCCCGTTTATTTTGCCAGCAAGCCTCAAAGGCCACCACTGCCAGCTCCGACTTGGAATCAAAAAAATAATAAAAACTGCCCTTCTTAACGCCCGCCCGCTCACAGATTTGATCAATGGTCGTGCTACCATACGAGCCGGACCAGATCAGCTCCAGCACGGCATCCATCAGTCTTTGTTTGGCATCACTAACGCGGCCCATAATTTTATTTTGTATTCGGCTTCGACCAGGTTACTGCCGAAGCACAGGACCAGATTATCATACTAAACTAAACAGTCAACTACTTATTTTAAAATTTTTACCTTTGACGATTTTACAGAATAACGGCGCTTTGACTCCCTCCCTGCCAAAAGGGGCAGAGTTTTCTCAAACTTGTGCCTCGCCAAAGTGCCCTAGCAAATGGTCAGGGAATTAGGCCGCGATCAAGGCCCCAACTCGACGCGTCAGCGGCATTATCGAAACTTTACCAGGCAGCGGGCCAACTTTTATAAGTGCTTGATAGAGCATCCGGAATTTTGCCGTTTCTTTACCAACCCTTCGGGACGGGCCCCATGGATTAATTGAACCGTAAGGTTACTTTTTGATACCATTTGATACTTTTTGTGCCGTTTTGATACCCTGTTTTGAAAATGCAAAAATTTGACAAAAGGTAACATGGGGCCAAGTATTTACCTCAGAGGCAAATAGTTAGAACCCGGATTGGGAAACCGTCAGAGGCTCCTGACGCTGGCGAATAATGGAACTGACGGTACCAGTTTCTTTACCAACTCTTCCGGACGGGCACCATGGATAAATTATTGAACGGTGATGTCACTTTTTGGCACTTTTTGGCACTTTTTGTCCATTTTTGTCACCCGGTTTTAAAAATGCCGAAAATGGACAAAAGGTGCCAAAAGTTGAACGGACATAAAACTTTTCACGGCCCCACGAACTTTACCAGCCAAGCCCATTTTCTTTACCACCCCGGGGCCCAACTTTTGTAAGTGCTTGATAGAGCATCCAAAACTTTACCGTTTCTTTACCACTTTTGTTTTTTTGGGGTGGTAAAGTTTCAAGGGATTTGGCCGAAGCCAATCCATCCCATGGTGCGCATTCGAATTCCCTACCTCACCCGGCCTATGGCCACCCTCCCCCCGGTAGCGCGGGCCGGAGAGGGCATCAGGCGGCAACCATAAAATCAGACATGTCAAAGAACGAGGGCGGCGACAAAAATTCACGCCGCTGACCCGGCAACACCGGACTAGGTGTATATATCATTTTAATATACAACTTGGCAAATCATTTGTTGGGGATATATTTTGGTGAGTCAGGTGGCGTTTAAATTAGAACGTATCTTGACCTCCGTAATTTGCCTACTCGCCAGAAAGGCTGGCCGGCTTGGAGGAATTGCGGGCAAAGTATGCAACCAAAATCGCCCCCCGCCTTGCCGCCGTAGGGGGCGAGTCGGCCGCAAAATAATTTCCGGCAGCGCCCCAGCGGCTAGAGCATTTTCAAAAATATGGTAGCCGTTCGGTTTGACTGAAGGAAGAGGGCGGTCATTTTGGGTTTAGGCTTCGTTTCGGCTCAGTCACAGGGTTGCTTTGAACCTTGCTCCTTCGCCAAAGCCTCGCCAAAACCCAAAAATCCTCACTCCGAACGGCTACAGTATTTCTTCAAACGCTCTATTCCAGTGAAGCCAGGGTCTTGGTCAGTTCCGCTTCGCCAATGGTTCCGGCGATTGCACGCCCAGAGGGCGGACAACGCGAAAAGGTAAAAATTCAAAATGATTGAGGCTCCTCACCCCGGCCCGCTCCTCCTTTGGGGGAGGCGAGGGGGTAAGACCGAGGTATCGGTGACGCTTGGTCATCAAGCAGCCATTGCACGCCGCAGTATTCCTCTCCCCGCCAAAACGGGGAGAGGATTGAGGTGAGGGGCTCAATGTTTACGGGCATCCTTAGGAACTGCGGGCGGTGGCCCAGGCGCGGAATTTCTGCGGCCAATCGCGCTGCATGAACGGGCGTTCAAACAACGCAAACAGCCCGGCGCAAATCACGAGGATGATGGCCGACATCACCGCAAACTGAATTAACAGGTCCAGCCAGAAGATGTGGGTGGAGAGCTTGATGGTGAGGCGGATCAAGCCGGAGATCATCAGCCAGTGATACATGTAGATGGTGTAGCACATGCCGCCGATGGTGGTAAGCAACGGCTGCCCGAGCAGCCAGGCGACCAGCTTGCCGCGAAAGGCCGCCACACAGGTCAGCAACGCCAGCCAGGGCAGGAAGGGATAATCCAACGAGTACCGGCCCAACCCCACCACCAAGACCAAGGCGGCGAGAAACAGGATATCCCAGCGATGCGACCGGGCGGCGGTCGCCACGTGGCCGGACAAGTACAGGTCGCAGAACAGGAACCCGGCCATGAAAAATTCCAGCCGGCCCAGCAGCGTCCAGCCGAGCCAGGGCACGGCCGCAAACAGCGGCCCCAGCGCCGGCGGCAGCAGCATCAGCCCCATGATCGCCAGCCGCCGCGCCGGGGCCGGCCGCAGGCAAAACACCAGCGCCAGCAGCGGGGCCAGCAGATAAAACTGCACCTCATATTCCAGCGACCACAGCACGATGTTCGGCTGCGGATACGCGTGGTAAACCAGGCCGCTGCCGTAAAACAGGCTCACGCCCAGATGCGCCAGTGTGTAGCCCAGCCAGTCCGGCTGATGATACAATTCCACGTGCCGGGGTTGATGCCGCAAAAACAGCCAGGTCACCAGGAACACGAACCCCAGTTGGATGAGGTATGGCGGTTCCAAACGCGTGAGGCGCCGCAGATAATACGCCGGGAGCCGCACCGGCTCACCCTGGCCGAGATAATACCGCGCAAACGGCAGGCCGAGAATGAAGCCGCTGATGGCAAAAAACAATTCCACGCCCCTGCTGCCCACGCCGAACGTCCAGTTAACGAAACCGTCCGTGCCCGCCGGGCTGGTGTCGAGCGAGACCCCGTAATGCCAGGCGATGATGGCCCGGATATGGTAGGCCAACACGCCGATGATGGCCACGCAGCGCAGGCCGTCAATCTGCGGCAGGTAGTCCCGGCCTCGGGTCATCACGCGTGACAGGCGCGGGTAGAAGTTCATGCGGGTGGAAAATATTTCAGATTAGGCCGGCCAACCCTTCCAGAAATCCGCCCGGCTGTCAGCTTCTTTTTAGGCGCACCCCTGAAACTATTATATACAACGGTGATGGGCTTCGATTAGATTTAGGCTCCAAATTTCTTCGCCCGGCTTTTCGGTCCCGGTTTGAGGCTTGCCAGCGGGCCGGGGTAAGCCTAATTTCAAATCACAGAACGCGGATCCAAAGAACCAATTGATGCACCATGGAAATGACCATCGGCCGGGACCGAACCACCGGGACGGTGACAATCGCCAACGACCTTGAACCCATGATCCGCTTTTCTGATGAATTGCCGGTGGTTCTGACCGCCACCATCATTCCGAATGTGGCGGGCATGGTGACCAGCAATCCGGAAGCCCGGCTGGCGGAATATCGGCACACGCTTCAATTCTGCCAGCAATTCGCCCCGGTGATATTTCTGGAGAATTCCCGCTACCCGCTGGCATCGTACACCGAATTCGCGGATTCGCCGCGACTGCGCATCCATCGATTTCCCCCCTCGGCCCAGCCTGAACGCGGCAAGGGCTATCAGGAATTTGAGATGCTCGATGCGTGGCTGGCCTCGGAACCCCGCCCGCCCGCCCGCTGGCTGAAACTCTCGGGACGTTACCAGCCCCTGAACCTGCCGGCGATCCTGGCCGAATGGCGCCGCGAACCAGACTGCCAGCTCTTGATTGACCAAGTGGTCCGGTTGCGCCGGGCCCGCACCTATCTGTTTGGCGTCAGCACCGCCTTTTATCAGGAACGCTTGCGTGGGCTTTACCAACGGTGCGATGACCGCACCGGCGACTGGATCGAGCATGTGGTATACCGGGAACTGGAGAAAACCCCGCGCCCGCCCGTCCGTCTGCTGAAGACCCAGCCCCGACTACAGGCCTACGACGGCTCATCGGGAACCCCCTTTCCCGCAGGCAAATTTCAATGGCTGGTCAAGCAGGGGCTGCGTTCACTCAACCGAATCGTGGACCAGCGCCGCCTGTGGTATGCCAACTGACGATCACCCCATGCGCATCGCCATCCTCACCACGGACACGCGTGAATCCATTCGCGAAAACCTGCCCGGAAGCGCGCCGCGCCTGCCTGGCATCGGGTTCGCCCCGGAAGCTTTGCTGCAGGGATTCGCCCTCCTGCCGGATGTCGAAGTCCATGTGCTTGCCTGCCTCAAGGCGCCCCTGCCGTCGCCCGAAAAAATCACGCCGAACATCTTTTATCATGGCGTGGTCGTCCCCCAAACCGGCTGGTTGCGAACCCTGTATCAGGGGTGCATCCGGGGCCTCC
>Ga0302320_10026523_pt1 | contig 11216 bp, 7 predicted proteins | sample Bog_T0_3_FD_202130 | JGI IMG/M metagenome (GOLD analysis project Ga0302320, IMG submission 202130) | Peat permafrost microbial communities from Stordalen Mire near Abisko, Sweden - Bog_T0_3 | ecosystem: Environmental > Terrestrial > Soil > Wetlands > Peat | place: Sweden: Abisko, Stordalen Mire... | reverse complement strand
GCGAGGACTAATGAGAACTAATAGAGACGGCGTTGTTGTCCGATTAGAGGCGAGCTTGCCAAGTAGGCGTCGGAGACGAACTGATCTCAGTCGTCTTGGCGGCTTCAGGTAAGCCTGGCGTACCGTCGAAGTCCAGCAAGATAGCCCCGAACCACCGGGCCGTATGCAGCCGGGCTCCGGGAATGCCCGCATCGGTACCGTGAGTGGTCCTGATGGCGGCCCGCACCCGCCAGCCGGACCCGCGGTGTCCCGCGGCCGGGTGGTCGCCGGCGTGCTGTGGGCACTCTTGCCGTTGCTCAGCATCGGTCTCGCGGCAGGGCCGGTATTCGCGTATGCCGCGGTACGCCTGCGTTCTTGGAGGCTGGGCGCGTGTGGCTTCGGCTACCTAGCCGCTTCCGTAACCGGAATCGCCCTGGGGGCGACTTCATACAACTTCACTACTTTCCAGTCCGTCGCAGGGCTCGTGACGTGGATTGCGATTGTCCCGGCTGTCTCCTGCACACATGCTTTCGTCATCCGGCGGAGAGTCTTTAGCCCGCCACCGCCGTACACGGCGGTGGACCTCGCCATGGACCTCGCCAGGGAGCGGCTAAGGAGGCGGAAGAACGCCAGGGACCTGCTGCGCGGGGACCCGGAACTCGCACGCGAACTCGGCGTCGGAAGGCCCGACCTCCGCCTCGGTAGTGACTTCAGGAGTTACGACGACGGCGGGCTGCTGGACGTGAATCATGTGCCAGCTGAGTTCATCGCCACCGTCCTTGGATTTGACCGGGAAACGGCCGACCGCATCACTGGGACGCGGGAATTCCTGGGCCGCTTCGCTTCCGCCGAGGAACTCGCTATCCAGGCCGACCTCCCCTACGACCTGATCGACAGGGTGAAAGACCGGCTGCTCTTCCTGTGACACCCCTGACGAGTTCGCGCCGCAGGCCGGCCGCGAGCTCGCGGGCTGAGCCAGGGACCCGGTGCGAGCGGCCAGCGGTGATACGCCGTCCGGGCAGCGACGGGCGGGACGTTCGGCCCTGACGAGACCTGCCGCGCGCCGGCGAGCATGCCCCCTGCCCGGGACTAGCGGGCAACGGGAGGGAGGGCCAGAGGCGGTGGCCGAGGTGATGATCCCCGGCCCGGGCGGCCGGCCGGCTTACCTTGCTGCGCCGGATGGGCCGGGCCCGTGGCCCGGAGTGGTGGTCATCCACGATGCACTGGGGATGAGCCAGGACCTGAAGAACCAGGCCGCCTGGCTGGCCGGGGCGGGATACCTGGCGGTGGCACCGGACCTGTTCCACGGCCGGGGGACGATAGCCTGCATGATCTCGATCATGCGGGACGCGCGCGACCGGCGCGGCGGTGTGTTCGCCGACATCGAGGCTGTACGCGCCTGGCTAGCGGCCCGGCCGGACTGCACCGGCATGATCGGGGTGATCGGCTACTGCATGGGCGGCGGACTGGCCCTCCTGCTGGCGCCCGGCCGCGGGTTCGCGGTATCGAGCGCCAACTACGGCACCGCCTCGAAGAACGCCTACACCGCCGGCTTCCTCACCGGGGCATGCCCCATCGTGGCCAGCTACGGGGCAAGGACCGGTCGCTGCGGGGCGCGGCAGCCCGGCTGGAGAAGGCGCTGACGGCTGCCGGAGTCGAGCACGACGTAAAGGAGTACCCGCAGGCCGGGCACGAGTTCCTCAACGATCACGAAGGCGCCGGGGACAACGCACCGGTCCTGTTCGCCGTCCTCGGACGGCTGATGCCGGGATCCGGATACAACGAGGCCGCGGCGTACGACGCCCGCCGGCGCATCCTGACGTTCTTCAGTACGCACCTGCGCCCGCCCGGGACGCCGGACCCGGTGGCCGGACCCGCCAAGATAACGCCGGGACGTAATCGGCATCCGGTGCCGCCCACGGCCTGTGAATCACGGACCGTTACCGAACGCGGTAATGACGAACTGCGCGGGAAGCGCCGTTCTGCATGCTGTGGCCGCACCGGTTCGCCGCGCCAGGCTTCGCGCAGCGGGAGCCGGGCGTCAGAATGCAGCACCACGTTCTTATACAGGCGGCCTCCCACGCGGAAACAGGTACCCGAACCCATCGTTAAAGAAAACAGGTGTCGCCTATCTGACATAAAACCCTTCATGATCATGGGCCAAACATTGCCAGAGGACCCAGCGGGCAAGAAGCCGGATGTGGTTTCAGGCGAACCCAAAACAGCCGAATCCTCGGCTCACCCCGATGTGAGGCCGAAGTTCCCTGCCCCATGGGCCCATCGCCCCTAGCGGCCGCCCCAGCCGCCGCGTTACCCCAAATAGCACGAAACGAATGGAAGTCGCGGCCGCAACCTGCGGCGCACCGGGAGGTGAGTGCGATGGCCGCCGCCGAGATTACGCAGAAACTAGCCATCGTTACGCTCATAGGTGCGCTGGCCGGAGGACTGGCGGCCTGCGACAGTTCGGGCGGCGGCACGTCGGCGCCAGGATCGGCGGCGGGGACCACGACGGCGCCAGCGCCAAGCCCCACGCAGCCGAAGGCCGACCCCACGAAGGATATGGCCGCCTGGGTGGCAGCCGGCGGAGTGGACGATTTCAACTCGATCGGAAAGTGCCTGTCAGTAATGAGTGCCCACCCGACCCTGGGCCAGATACGCGCGCTCGACAGCGCGATAAAAAAGGCGCGGTCACACCCCATTCCGGTGAGCGTTGACCCAAAGGGCGCCTACAACAAGGCGCTAGGCCGATTCCAAAAGGCAGTCACCGCATACGAGAAAGGTGACGTCTTCACCGCGGCCTCCGAAGTAAACTCCACGTCCACCGACATGAAGACGCTCCAGGACGAGATGAAGGCAGCCGGCTTTGAAGTCAATTCGTAACCCCACTGCTCGCGTGGGCCAGGAACGGCAAGGCATCGAACCTGCTGGACGCGATGATCACCGGGGTGCGGGCGGCGCTCGGCCCCGATCGAACCAGCACCGCAGCGGCTCCTGAACCCGGCGTTCACGTCAAATACTCTGGCCACCGGGCGCACGGGTCCGCAGCTGCGAGAGATCCCGCATTTGACGTTGAAATTCTGGCCTCGGCCCCGCCCAACAACCGTCGGCAAGCCAGCCCCTGTCACCGGCACGGAACACAACAAGCCAACGCCGTCACGAGCCTGGACGCCAACTTGACCAGACAGGGAGCGCCACAAACCAGGAACCGCGGCTGGCGGTCAGCGGTGGCGACCCCAGGAAACATGTGAGTGCCCCGGCCATTGAGGTTACCGAGGCACTCTTCCTGGGATCAACATTCCGGCATTCGCTCCATAGGCTCTCGCCTTCCCTCCCGCAACGACTGCGGCTATGCGTATGGCGACCAGCGATGCCACCGCTCTAGGAGATGGCGGATAACGTGTGACCCGTGTGGCCTGTGTGGCATGTGTGGCCTGTGCGGATGAAGGGCCATCACGACCTCCCTTCTTGCCCTTTCGGAGTACACCTTCGGAAGTTCTGTCATTAGGGACCTTCGGCCCGCTCCCGGCGTGATATGGAGCACAGTTACCCTGCCCGCAGAGATGCTCGTAGTGCGGACGATGTGATGGTGTCGCCTCGGGATATCGGCAGTGACGTCTTCGGGTACTGCTGCCAGGCCGCGGTCGCGGGCGGTGTTCCCGGCCTAGATCAAGGCGCAGCGCCTCCGCGGTCTGGCGGGGCCATTTGGCGTCCGGGTATGACTGGCCCGCGTCCTCAAGATCGCGGAGAAGATGCTGGCAGCAAAGCTGGTGGATGACGCCGGGGATCTACCCAGGAATTCGCTACGCGGAGCGCGGGACGTGAATGTTTACCACGGAAGATCTCGAATTCGGGCGCTCAGGACACCAGCATGCGTCTCTGGGCTGAGGCGCTCTTGCGCCCAGCGACCGGCATCCGCGCGAACGCGCGGATCAACTAACTGTTCCCTAGTAGCCGCCCTCCCTGGCCAAGAATGCGGCAAGCCACTGCCGCTGCCAGCCCTGATGCCGACACGGTCGGCTAAGCGGCCGCTGTTGGTCAGGAGCCCTGGGGGTACGGTGAGAAGGGCAGAAACGTCACTTGGCGGAAGGGCCGTTAGCAAACTCGTTAGCACGCCACAGCAAGAAGGCCTCTTCCATAATCGGAAGAGGCCCCTGAACTGCGTAAATGGTAGCGGGGGCAGGATTTGAACCTGCGACCTCTGGGTTATGAGCCCAGCGAGCTACCGAACTGCTCCACCCCGCGTCGCGTACCCCTACTTTATGAACTTCCGGTGCACTAAGCAAATCAGCCGGGACGGCCCAGGTCAGGGCGCCGACCGGGCCGGAGCGGCGACGGCGCTCAGTGCCCGGGGCTACCGCGGCGCCAGACGACGAGGGCGACGGCCACGACAATGAGGGCACCGCCGATCAGCAAGGCGGGCGTGAGTCGCTCGTTCAGCAGCGTCGCGCCAAGGATGACGGCGACCACCGGGTTCACGTAGGGGACGGCGACCACCGGGTTCACGTAGGGGTAGGTGGCCACGGTCGACGTCGAGAGGCGGCGGACCGCGACGTTGTAGGCGGACAGGGCGAGGATCGAGCCGGGCCCGATGAGGAAGGCCAGCGCCAGCCAGGACCGCGGCGCCACGTGGGAGATGTGGAACGAGCTGAACTCCCCCGTCACCGGGGACAGGACCAGGATCGTCACGCCGCCGGTGAGCATCTGCATGGCCGTCGCAAGTGGTGCCCGCTGGGGCAGCGCCAGCCGGGTGGAGGCGATGGTGCCCAGCGCCCACGACAGGCTCGCCACCAGGACGATGAGGATCCCGCCGGCCGACGCCCCGTTTGCGGACGCGCCGTCGCCCAGGCCGGCCAGCAGGGCCACACCGGCCAGGCCGACGATCAGGCCCGCGAGCGGCAGCCACCCGATCCACCTGCGGCTCAGCGCCGCGCCCAGGACCAGCAGCCAGAGCGGAACAATAGCCACCAGCAATGACGCGAAGCCGGACGGAACCGTGCGCTCGCCGACGGAGACCAGGCCGTTGCCGCCGAGCAGAAGCAGGATGCCGACGACCGCGCAGGCCAGCCAATTGGCCCGGCTCGGGTGGTCCGCCGCGCGATTAGCGGCCGAGCCGCTGCGGATCGCGAACGGGAACAGGATCAGCCCCGCGATCAGGTAGCGGGCCCCGGCCAGCAACAGGGGCGGGATCGTCTCGACGCCGACCCTGATGGCCAGGTAGGTGCTGCCCCACACGACGTACACCACCAGCAGCGCTGCCCAGCCGCCGAGCGACGGGCGGCGCGCCAGGGCTTCCTCGGGGACCTGGCCGGCTGGGGCCGTCGGGCTGGCAGAGGTGGAAAGGCCGCTCACTGAATCCAGCCTGCCCGGCGGCGAGCGTGGCGAGCGACTCTAACGCCATGCTGCGCACAAATCCTGCCACCAGCCTGGGCACCGCGGAACGATGTCCGCTGGTGAACCGGAGGACGCCGGTGAACGAGGTGAAACGCATCCGATGGATGGCGCTGAGCGCAGCGGCCGGTGGACGGGCCTGCACAACGCAGCGGCCGGCTAATGCTGGACGGGGATGCCGCGTCCGGTGGGTACGCTGGCCGCGTGTTGCGCCGACTGAGCTCGAGCCCCTGGACCAGGGCCGGGCTGCTCGCCATCGCGCTCGGCTTCGCCTGCTACGGACTGGTGTCGCAATGGCCGCAGGTGCGCGCCGCGGTGGGGCAACTGGCCGCCTACGACGTCGTCGGCGCGGTCCTCGCGGTGGTCGCCGGACTCGGCTGCATGATGCTGGCCTGGCGCGCACTCCTAACCGATCTGGGCTCGCCGCTGTCGCTGCCGGCCGCGATCCGGGTCATGTTCCTCGGGCAGCTGGCCAAGTACGTGCCCGGGGCCCTGTGGGCCGTCGCGGCACAGGTCAGCCTGGCCCAGGACCACCAGGTCCCGAAGAAACGGAGCGGGACAGCCAGTCTGGTCAGCATGGCGATCACGCTGGTCGTCGCGCTGGTCATGGCCGCCGTCACCTTGCCGTTGGCGTATGCGGGCGCGCTGCGTCAGTACTGGTGGGTACTCCTGTGCATCCCGGTGATCCTGGCCGGGCTGTACCCGCCCATCACGAAGTTCGGCCTGGATATCGTGCTCCGGATCATCCGGCGGCGAGAGCTGGAGAAGCCGCTCAGCCTGAGCGGGATGGCTCGCGCGGTCGGCTGGACGGTGCTGGGGTGGGTGTTCTACGGGCTGCACGCCTGGCTGCTGGTCGGCGACATCGCGGGCAGAAGCCTGCACATCCTGTTGCTGTCGGCAGGTGGCTACGCACTCGCGTGGGCCGTGGGCTTCCTGCTCATCCCGTTCCCGGGGGGGATCGGGCCGCGGGAGATCGCGCTGGTCGCGGTGCTCTCCCCGGTCATGTCCCGGGGCCCGGCGCTGGTCATCGCGCTGGCGTCCCGTGTGGTCATGACGATCGGGGACCTAGTGTGGGCCGCGCTGGCCGCCGCGCTCAGCCGCCGCGCCGCCCGGGCGTCCGCGCCGTACGCGGCGGACCGGGTGGCGTTCCCCGCGAACAATGCGGAAAACACAACCAAGACGGGCGGTCCGCCTCCCGCGTCTTAGCGAGCCTCATTGGCTTAGCGCGCCCCCGCGGCCTAGACACCCCGCGGCCTAGACATCACAGGGAAACCTCACCACCTGGCAGGGGCACGATCTAGGCCTAGAGCTCAAGGCCCTGCGAATCCCACTGCTCACCTGCCAGTGGCTCAGCGACCATCCTGGTCCCTTAAGCAAGACCATGACGATCAATCCCGGTAGCCCCATCAGCGGAGCCCCCGCGGCCTAACGGAGCCCCCGCGGCCTACTGCGGCCGCCCGCCACCCCGCGGCCTAGTGGGGGGCGGGCCGCCACCCCGCGGCTCAGCGGGCGGCCGACCCTGCGGGCTAGCCGGGGCGCGGGCCCCGAGGCTGGGCGCGGCGGGCGGGCCCGCGCGTCAGCGGGGACGCCGCCGCCAGGCCAGGCGGCTCCCGCTCGGGCTGTTCGGCGAAACTCAGCAGCGCCCCCAGGTAGGTGTCCCAGTAGCCACCCGGATCAGCCGGCTGGACCGCCGCGCGCAGCCGGGTCACCTCCCCCGGCGCGCTGATCCGCAGCAGGGCGCGGAGCAGATCGTCCTCGTCGCCGGGCTCGCACACCACGCCGTCAACGCCGTCCCGGACGGCGTCCGCGAGCGTCCCGGCCCGGGTGGCCACGACCGGCACGCCGTACTCGAACGCGAGCCAGGCATTCTGCGATGAGGTGGCGGTGCGGTACGGCAGCACGAGCGCGTCGGTCCCGGCGAATAGCCCCGGGATCTGGTCGGCAGGCACGTAGCCGGGACGCAGCGTGACCCGGCCGCCGAGGCCGAGCTGCCTGATCAGGGCCCTTGTCTCCGCTTCCGCCTTGCCCCAGAACTCCCCGGCCACGGTCAGCGTGACGTGCCGCGGGGCCCGGGCCATCGCCCGCAGCAGCACGTCGAGGCCCTTGTAGGGGCGGACGATGCCGAAGAACAACAGCCTGCAGGGGCCAGGACTCCGGTTCCGGTCAAATTCGGCAAGGTTAACGGCGCCCGGCTGCCCGTTCAGGGTGACCGCGGGTGAGGCGGCCGGCAGGTGCGGTGGCATCCGTGCCACCCGCACCTCCGCGTCCGGGGCCAGGGCGCGCGCGCGGGCGGCTTCGGCGGGCGAATGGGTCAGTGCCGCCCCAGCCCGGCGCAACAGCAGCCGGGTCAGCTGCTGATCGGCCGGCCTGCTTTCGTGCGGCAGCACGTTGTGGCAGACCACCACCGTGCGCTGCGGGTGGCGGCCTGGCCGGCCGCGGCGCAACCCGGCCATGATGGCCAGGTACGGGATGGCCTGAGGGGGGATCAGCAACGCGAACACGATGAGGTCCTGGTCGCGGAGCCGCCGTCCCACAGCGACCCACCCGGCTGGATTGCGCCAGGACAGATCCCGCCGGGTGCCGGGGAACGGCTCACCATCCGGCACGTCGACCGTCTGCCGGCCACCGGGGTACAGCCCAGCCGGGTACTGCCTGATCCACGACTCGAGCGTCACCTCGTGCCCGGCCTCGGCGAGCCAGCGCGCGAGCTCGGTGGTGTGCCGGGCCCCGCCGCCCTTGTACGGGTGCGCCGGGCCGATCAGCGCGATCCGCACGGCTCCCGCCCGTCGGCCGGGCCAGGGCCACGAAGAGAGGCCGGGCGGCTCTCCGGCGGATTCCGGCGAGTGATCACGAAATGAGGATAACCGGACGTCACGTGTCGCCGCGGGATCTCACGATCAGGTCGGCGAGCAGGGCCAGGGAAGCGATTATGAGCCCGGTCACGAAGATCAGCACCGTGTTGATCGCGAAGTAGAACGGGTGCACCACCATGTCGTAGACGCCCTTGAACAGGCCCAGCGCCAGCAGGAAGAGAGCTACCGGCATAAGGACCTTCAGCGGGTTAAAGTACATCACCATGCGCAGCACCTGCAGGATGTACCGGTAGGCGTCGGAGAAAAACCGGAACTTCGACACCCCGGCCCGTTTGGCGTAGTCGACGGGCACATACACCACGGCGTGCTGGTTGGACAGGAACGCCAGCGTGATCGTGGTCACGCAGGAGAACCCGGGTGGCAGCAGCCGCAAGTACGGCTGGGCGACCTCCCGGCGGAACGCGCGCAGCCCAGAGTTCAGGTCCGGGATGTTAGCGTTCGTGAGCTTCTCGGCCAGCTTGCGGATGAGCCACTTGGCGGGCACCCGGGCGACCTTGTGCGTGCCCGCCTCACTGGTTCGCGCCCCCACCACCTGGTCAATAGCCGGGTCGGCGTCGAGCATGGCGACGAGCTCGGGGATGCGCTCGTTCGGGTAGGTCATGTCGGCGTCGGTCCAGACGACGATCTCACCCTTGGCCTGCTGGGTGCCGATCTGGCGGACGGTCCCCGCGCCGCCGTTGCGGGGGAAGTGCACGACCCGCAGCCGCGGCAGCTTCGGCTCGGCGGATTGGAGCCGCTCCAGCGTGCCATCGGTCGAGGCGTCGTCCACGGCGATCAGCTCGTACGGCAGCCCGCTGATGTCCATGGCCCGGCTGATCCGCTCCAGCTCGAGCAGCACATGGTCCTGCTCGTTGTAGCAGGGCAGCACGATGGACACGTGCGGCGCACGGCCGTCCAGCGGCGCCCCCCGGTAGTGCAGTTCCGGCTTGGGCGGCGGCTCCGCCTCCCGGGACGGCAGGGGGGCGAACGGCGACTGCGACGGGTAGGCAGGCTCGTACCCGAACGGCCCCGGGGCGGGCGGGGCGTCGTAGATCGGCTCGATGCCGTACGTGGGCGCGGCGTTGCACGAGGGGGCTGTGTCGTCTGCCCCGGGCGTGCCGTATGTGGGCGGCGCGTCATACGACGGCGGGGTCTCATAGCCGAGCCTTCCCGCGTAGCCCGCTGACCGCCCGGATCCGGGCGGATCGTAGGAGTAGGACGGCGGCCCCGAATAGCCCTGCTCTCCCGCGTAAGATCCACGGTCCGGATAGAGCGGCTGCTCCCCCGAACCGGGATAGCGGGGCTGCTCCCCCGAACCCGGAAAGCGGGACTCTTCGCCCGAACCCGGATAGCGGGGCTGCTCCCCCGAACCCGGAAAGCGGGACTCTTCGCCCGAACCCGGATAGCGGGGCTGCTCCCCCGAACCGGGATAGCGGGGCTGCTCCCCCGAACCGGGATAGCGGGGCTGCTCGTCCGAACCGGGGGACTGTGGCTCCGCCGGGCCAGGCCGGTCAGCGAAATAGCCCTGACCAGGGGGCGTAGACGGATCAGGCGGGTTGGGCCGCTCCGGGGTATACGGCTTCTCGGGCCCCAGCAGCGCATCCAGCGAGACCGTCCCATCAGGCGGAGCATGCCGTCCGTTTGCGGGCGCTTCCGGTTCCGGGCGTCCGTGTTCGGGCCAGCCGAACGGCCCTGGTTCCTGTGGAGTGCTCACGCCCGGCGAGAATACTCCGCTGTCTGGCCTGCCACGGCCCCTCCGGTCAGGCCGCCCGGCTCGGACATCCAGATAACGAAGTGAATCAGCCACGTTCTGCTCGGCGGAGAGGTCAGTTGGTGGGCGTCCTGGGTGGTCAGCAGGTTGAGTACCTCGTGCGCGCTGCCGTACGCCGCGAGCTGCGACTGCTGCCCGGCCAGCAGCACCGGCCGTCGCCCGGCCCGCTCGATGCCGGCCACGTCTGCCGCCACCGACGCCGCGGTCGGGCTGTCCATGCGGGCCGTCGGGATCCCGCACATGCTCCTGATCACCTGGCTGAACCGGTCCGCCGTCAGCGGGTCAACGATGATGACCGAGGCGTTCGGGCCAATGTTGCCGCACAGTTCGCGGACGGCCTTCTCCTCGCCCGCTCCGGTGCGCTTGAGCGCCAGGCCATGCGCGGTCAGCCGGGTCGACCCGGACTTCGTCATTGTCGTCCCCACGCCGAATGTGGTCACGGCCCCGGGAATTAGCAGGGCGAGCACGCAGCACACCGCGACGACCGACGCGGCCCGGTGGCTGGCCCCCAGCAGGCGCCCACGTTCCTTGATCCAGGCCGACGCCCAGACCGCCGTCAGAATCAGGCCCGGCAGCACCACCGGGACCAGGCGCCGGCTGGCCCACGGCTGGTCCGGGATAATGCCGGGACGCCAAAGGACCGTCACCGTCGCCCAGCCGATGATCATCAGCGGCAGCGCCCAGATGCGCGCGGCGCCATTGTCCCGCCAGGTCAGCAGGGCCCGCAGGCATCGCCGGGAGAGCAGCGCGATCCCGATGGCGCCGAGGATCACCGCCGGGACGCCGATGTACCAGATCACCCAGTACAGGCTGTCCTCGGCGTACGTGCGGGTCGGGTCGATGGGCAGGTGCGCGAGCTTCTGCAGTTGCGCGATGTAGCTGATGGTCGTGGGGTCGGTCTCGCCGCGGACCGTCTGGAAGTACGGGCGGGCGGCGAACCCGATGAGCGCGAGCACCGTCAGCGCCGCGACGGCCTCCGGGAGCCACCGAACCGGGCGCGAGCGGACCAGCGCCCGCAGCCACGAACGGGTCCGCGGAAGGCTCACCAGTCCCATGCCGACGACGGTGACCGCAACTACGCCCAGGGCGATCATCGCCAGCGGCCGTAGCGACGGGCCGATCGAATCCAGGTAGGGCCGGGACAACCGGTAGCCGTCGGCGAAACCGTACGCCACGCCGATGAAAAGACCGATGCCGAACGGAACGCCCTGGGGGCGCTTCCGGAC
>Ga0302320_10026522_pt1 | contig 11216 bp, 7 predicted proteins | sample Bog_T0_3_FD_202130 | JGI IMG/M metagenome (GOLD analysis project Ga0302320, IMG submission 202130) | Peat permafrost microbial communities from Stordalen Mire near Abisko, Sweden - Bog_T0_3 | ecosystem: Environmental > Terrestrial > Soil > Wetlands > Peat | place: Sweden: Abisko, Stordalen Mire... | reverse complement strand
GAACGCAGGTTTCGACGCCTATCTCGTTCAGTACAGCATCTAAAGCATTGGGTATGGCGGAATTCGACGGCGTCGCCCCCGGCCACTACGAATTGGCGCAGGGCAATCCGCCAAGGGTGATGGAGTTTGACGCTGCCACGAATCAACAAGTGGATCCAAGCCTGGGTACGCCGGTCGCAAGCATCAAAGGAAGTTTGCGAAACGTCTCGGGGGTGCCGCTGACGGGTAAGTTGACTCTGATTCTCAACCCGCTCGAAGTCACGCATCCTGCGGACCCGCTCTACATTACTCCCACTCAAGGCAACTTCCAATTCCCTTCCGTGCAACCGGGAAGCTGGGAACTGATGGCATGGAGCGGCGAGGCCACGGGTGCGGGCAAACTGATAACGATTGTTTCGACGGCGACGAGCAGCAAATCCCACGCCGGGAATCTGGTCACTGTCGGAGACAAGCCACTCTCGCTTACTGTGACTCTCAGCGACAACAATACCTGCGTGGAGGGCTTTGCGCGAAGAGACAAAAAAGAACAGTCCGGAGTGCTGGTCCTGCTGGTGCCCAAAGATCCGGCGGCCTACCGGGCCCTGATGCGCATCGACCAATCCGATTCCGATGGCAGCTTTTCACTGCGCAATGTTGCGCCGGGCGAGTACACGGTTGTTGCGATTGAAGGTGGCTGGGAGCTGGACCGTGAGCGGCCCGAGGCTCTTGCGCCCTATCTTTCTCGCGGGGTTGCCGTCACCGTGACTGAGACTTCGGAAAAAGTAGTCCAGCTCTCGGCAGGGATTCCGGTGCAGAACCGTTGAGCAGAATCCTTCCAGTCAAACTAAGTCGAAGTTCATCGAGCGGGGTCTGAGAGAATAGTCTAAGAGAGCAGGTTCCAATTGCAACCGAGGATGGTTGCGCGGCGGTTCGAAGAGCGCAACGCCCCGGAGCGCAAGAGAAAACAGAGTTCGCGAATGAGGAGAGAACCAAATTGAAGAGGAAGTTATCGCTTTCGATTCTGGCCGGGGTTGCGGCCGCGTTGATGCCCCTGGCGGCCACCAGCCAGATTGCCCCAGAGCGCCAGAAGCACGCTGAGACGGTGGAAGCCACATACAAATGGGAGGCCTTTGCCGGTTACGGCTACACCAGCCTCAATCAGGTGAACCAGTCGCGCTACGGATTGCAGGGCGTGGACCTGTCGCTGACCCGCGATTGGGGCAAACACTTCGGCCTCACCGGCGATGGCGCGTATTATTCCAAGCCAATCTCCTCGGGCAACCCATGCCCCCAGGTAGGGGTGGCTTGCACCCCGAGCGTGGATGCGGTGCTCTTTGGGCCGGTGTTGCGCTTCCCTATTTATGACAAGATGGACGGCTTCATTCATGTTCTGCTGGGCGGGGAGCACTCCGGCGGCGAGCAGCAAACTCCCAAGGTTTCGTTCGCTGGAGGATTTGGCGGCGGCGTGGATTACAAAGTGACCTCGCACTGGCTGGCGCGCCTCTCGGGCGACGACATCGCCTCGTCGTTTTCGCTGATTGGCAACACCAAGGCCCTTGCCTATTCTCCGCATGAGCGCCGCAACTCGCGCATGGCCGTCGGCATCGTCTACAGGTTCTAGTAGTCTAACCGTTACACTGAGACGGCATGGTTCGCGTAGCGATTGTCTGCAAACCGCGGAAGGAAGAGCTGGCCTGGCTGCTGCCTGAGTTGATCGTCTGGCTGCGCCAGCACGGCTATGAGCCGCTGCTGGACTACGAGGGCGGCTCGTATACCTCTGCCGCGCCGGCTATTGACCGCGCGGCAATGCCCGAGCAGAAGCCGGCGCTGGTGATTGTGCTGGGCGGCGATGGAACTTTGCTCTCCGTAGCGCGCATCTTTGCCGCCACCGGTACGCCGATTCTAGGCGTGAATCTGGGCTCTCTCGGCTTTTTGACCGAGGTCCGGCTGGCCGACCTCTATTCGACCCTGGAGAGCTGGTGTACAAGCTGCCACGATCTGGATGCGCGCGCCATGCTCTCGGCCGATCTCTGGCGCAATAACGCGCCCCACTCCAGTTTTGAAGCACTGAATGAAGTCGTCGTCTCCAAGGGCGACATAGCCCGCATGGGCGATTTTGCCGTTGAGCTGGACGGCAAGCGCGTGGCCCGCTTCCGCGCCGACGGCGTCATCGTCTCCACGCCTACCGGCTCTACGGCCTACACACTGGCCGCCAACGGCCCCATCCTGACGCCAAACGTAGACGCAATGGTAGTGACGCCCATCTGCCCGCATCTGCTCACGCTCCGGCCCATTGTGGTGCGCGGAGACGCCTCGCTGATCGTTCGCGTGGAGGGGATTGCAAACCAGGCGGCGCTGACCGTGGACGGCCAGAAGCCAGTCGAATTGCTTTTGGGCGACGAACTGCGCTGCCGCAAGTCCAGCCACACCGTCAACTTGGTCCGAATCAGCGAAGGCGGCTTCTTTGAAGCGCTGCGCAGCAAGCTCAGTTGGGGTGAGCGGTAAGTCGTTCTTCAGGAAGGACGCTTCCGCATCTTGCGAATTGAAATTGCTTTCGCGTAAATCTCTGTCAATTGGGGGTAATTGATTGCAGCGGTAAATCTGCTCAGATACAGATTCCGGCAACTCAAACGCATCCTTTGATAGCTTGAGCCAGTCGGGAAGCGCCGCGTTCCGGCTACCAAAGCGTCGATATTCCCCGGTGGAAAACGATAGCCCGTAACGCCTTCCTCCACCAACTCTCCGACGGCTCCAAGATCGGCGGCAAGTACAGGGGTTCCTTGAGAAAACGCTTCAATCACGGTGCGCGAGAGTCCCTCATACCACTCGGATGGAAAAACCAGAAACCTTGCCTTCGCCATCTCGCTGTAAACATTCGCCGATGGCTGCAACCCTAGATACTCTACCTGCGCGTTGCTGGCTGCGCAGGAGCGCACTTGATCCACCATCGGGCCAAGGCCTGCGATCTTCAAGCGAAAAGCTATCTTGCCTGTATCCCATGCTGCAAGCAGTGTCCCGATCCCTTTCTCCGGCGAGAGTCTTCCGGCAAAGAGCGCGAAGTCTTCGGTTTTTCTATCAGCCTCCCAAGTATCCGAAACAACAAAATTCGGCTTCACAACCACTTTTTCCGCAGGCAGGCCGCCGCGCACCAGTATCTCGCGTTGAAAGCCGGAAACCGCAATAAAAAGATCGACGGCATCCCAGGTGTGCGCCAAGCGATGAAAGGCATACCCCGCGGTGACGACTGCACTGCCCAGCCGGCTGCCACGGTAGCAGCCATGCAGCACACCATCGAGCGGAAGCGGCTTGCCTACGCAGTCCGTGCACACAACGCCATCGCGAAAGAGCATCGAGTTTGCACAGAGCATTCTAAAGTTATGCAAGGTCTGCACCACCGGCACCGAGGCCGCATCGGCTTCGAGGACGATCGACGGCGAAAGCATCGGGAACCAATTGTGAATGTGCACAATATCCGGCCGGTGCGCGCGAATCGCTTGCTTCATCCGTTCCCTGGAGCGCGCGGAATAGAAGATCGACGCCGAAGCAATGAGCTTGCCGCCGAGGCCTTGAATCGCATCGTTATCCTGCTCCAGCAATTCCACGCTGTGGCCGTGTCGCCGAAGCATCTCGATCTCGTCCCGCACAACGGCATCTTCGCCGCCGCCGATTTGGTACCTGTTATGGGCGATCAGGATTCTCATGCATTCATCCCAGGGCTGCTTTCCCTACTGTAGGTGACAGGCTTTCACAGGACCGGCGGGCACAAGGAAGGGTCCGCGAATCCGTCCGCGAAAAAACTCTAGGGAATGAGTTCCCCCAGCAGCACCCTGGCTTTGACGGCCAGCGTATGCGCGCCATCCACATCGCCGGAGCTCAACGCCGCTCGGGATTGTTTGAGAAACTCCCGAATCTGATCGGCTATCTTCTGCTCCTGCTCGTTGAGTCTCCTGTTCAGGCCGTTCAACCGGCGGTCCGTGTCTGCAATCGAGTTCAGCGTCTGCTGGCGCAGGTCGGCTGTGTCGCCTGAAGTAAGCTGACCAATGGCGCTCACGCCCGGGCTCCCATTCGAGGCCTGCTGCGTATTGTCAGGCGCGGGCGTCGGCTTTCTGTGTCTCACCGGAGGCTTTGGCTTGGTTTCCGTCTGCGCGTTTGCCGGCGGCGCGGGGGTCTGCACTGGAACGGTTACCACTGGCGGAGGCAAATCGGTTGGCGACGGCGCGGGCTTGGGCGGCGGTGTATCCACAATGGGCGGCGCCAGCTTTTCAGTCTGTGTTTTGGTCGTTTTGAAAATGCAGCCTGTCAGTAACAACGGAAGAAGAAGGATTGCGCAGCCCAGGAAAGAGGCCAGGCGGTGGCACTCTCGTCTCCTCTCGCCTGGATAAAGGCGAATCGACGATGCTCGGAGCAAACTTGAGGCGTCCGGCAAATTCATTCCGCAAGCCCTTTCTCGGTTGCAATCTTCGCCGGCAGAAGGTGCCGGCGTCCCCATTCAGGAGAGGCAAGAGGAATTCGCAACTGGAACTCCGTGCCGCGCTCTGCTCTCGATTGTACTTCCACGCTCCCATGATGCAATTGCAGGATTCGGTAGGTCATTGCCAGCCCAATTCCGCTGCCCCCGCTCTTGGTAGTGAAATAGAGGTCGAAGATCTTTCCGCGAATCTCTTCCAGAATGCCGGAGCCCTCATCGGCAACGCGAAGAACGGCCATCTTTCCATCCTCTTCGAGCGCGACTTCGAGGTTGCCGCCGGCCTCCATGGCTTGCGCGCCGTTCTGAATCACGTTCAGCACCGCCTGCTTCAGCAGGTCGGCATCGATATTGGCCAGCAACGGGCCGGAGGGCATTCGGCTGATCAAATTCACCTTGTGCGTAGAAAGCTCCTCGGCGGCCAACGCCAGCACATCCCCAATCACCAGGCGCAGATCCTGCTCGCGGAGTTGCAACTCAACGGGCCGTGAGAAATCCACCAGCGTCTGCACCACGCGGTCCAGGCGATGAATCTCGGCATCGATGACATCGAGATGGCGCACGGCCCCAGCGCTGCCCTCGCCCAGCTTGGTCTTCAGCAGCTCCAGATGCACCACGATGGCGTTGATGGGATTTTTGACCTCGTGGCCTACGCCGGAGGTCAGCCGGCCAATCGCCGCCATGCGCCGTGAAAGTTCCAGCTCCGACTCGATCTCCTCGACCGACTCGATGTCGTGCAGCGTGACCAGCGCACCCAATCCCTGCCGCGTCTGGTCGTCGTGAATAAAGTCCACGGAGGCTTCGATGCGTCGCCAGGTCTCGGTAAGAACTTCTTCCTTCTCCAGCGCTTTACCGGCGTCAAAGGCATCCAGCAGAATCTTTCCCAGCACCGTCGATCGGTCGAAAACCTCCTCGGCCGGCCGCCCCAGCAGGCTGCCTCTCTCCACGTTGAGAAAGCGACGCGCAGCCTCTGAGACCAGCACCGCTCGCCCGTCCGCTGTAAAAAGCAGAATCCCGTCCTGCAGATTGCCCAGAATCTGGTCCAGATTCTCCTTCAATGCGGAGAAAACCTCCTCCACATTCCTCATGCGCTGGCCGATCTTTTCAATCTTGTTAGCCACGCGCGCCGGCGTATCCTGCCTGGAGGCTCTTTCTTCGTTGATTTCTTGATCGGCAGCGGTCCAGTAATCCAGCTGCCGGCTGATATCTTCCAGCGGTTGCAGCGCCAGGTTGCCCAGCAGAAAGGCCACCAGCAGCGCGGTTCCAAGCGCAAAGCCCATCAGAGTGAGCGCCCGCAGGAACCAGGGTTTATAGGCCTCGCGAAGAAACGTGGTGCGCACGCCCACATGCACACTGGCAAAGTCTTCGCCATTGTTCTTGAGCGGAGTCACAATGTCGAAGACTCTGGGCTGGCCTTCAACCTCCCGCATCAATTGAATGGGATTGGCCCTGAGGAGCCGGTCGTAGTTGGGGCGCGCGGGCAGAGGCTTGTCTTCGTTCTCGGGATTGGTGCTGAGCAGCGTGTTATCGTCGGCGTCGGCGATATTGATGTCATAGACCGTAAGCGAGTAGCGATTCACCGAGTCGATGGCCACTTGCAAAGCCGCGTTGCCGCGCACCGCGGCGGCGATCAGGCTGCGCGCCTCGGCCGGATTGCCAGGATCGACCCTGCGGTCCCTGAGACCGCTCTCCAGGGCATTCTGCAAGGCAAAGGTCACCTGGTTGGCCACCATCTTGTTTGTATCGTAGGTTTGCTGAACGGCGGCTTGCAGCAACTGCCCCACATAGACCAGCGAAAGCATCCCGGCAATGAAAAAAACCAGCAGGGTAATCGCCAGAACGAGTTTGGTTTTCAGGCGCATGGCTCAGGCGTCAACCCCGTTGCGGGTCTGGTTGTACTCCTTGAGCTTGTTGTGCATCGTCTTCAGGCTGATCCCCAGAATTTCGGCGGCGCGGGTCCGGTTCTGCCCGGTGGATTCCAGGGTGCGCAGAATCAGCAGCCGCTCCATCTCCTCTACGGTGGTACCGATGCGCAACTCGACGGCGTTTTCGTCCAGAGCTATCGCGGCCTTCGCCAACCCCTTGCCAAAGCCCGCGGGCAGGTGGCTGGCATCCAGAGGCGCGCCGTCTGCGCAGAGAATGACCGCCCGCTCGATAGTATTGCGCAACTCACGGCCGTTGCCCGGCCAATCGCAGGCCATCAGCCGCTCCAGCATAGACGGCGCAATGCCGGAGACGCGGCGGCCGTGCTTCTGGTTCATCTGCGCCAGCATCGCCTCGGCCATCAATGGCAGATCCGAGAGATGCTCACGCAACGGCGGCATGTGAATGTTGAAGACATTCAGACGATAGTAGAGATCGGCCCGCAAGCCTCCCGCTGCAACGGCCTGTTCCGGGTCGCGATTGGTGGCGGCCAGTACCCGCACGTCCACCTCCTGCTCGGTACGCGCGCCCAGCCGGCGGAGCTTGCGCTCCTCCAGGACTCGCAGCAATTTTGCTTGCGTACCGGCAGGCATCTCGCCTATCTCATCCAGCAGCAGCGTACCGCCCTGTGCAAGCTCAAAGCAGCCCGCACGCCGCTCGGCAGCTCCGGTAAATGCGCCTTTTTCGTGGCCGAAGATCTCGCTCTCGATCAGCGTCTCGGGAATCGCCGCGCAGTTCACGGCGACAAAAGGCCGCGTCTTGCGCGGGCTCAGATCGTGCAGCGTTCGAGCCACCAGTTCCTTACCCGTGCCGCTCTCGCCGGTGATAAGTACCGAGACATTGGACGGCGCAATCTGCTCGATCAGCCCAAAGACCTCGCGCATCTGTTTTGAGCTGCCGATCATCGAGCCCAGGACACCGGTCTCGCGAAGACGGCGGCGCGCCACTTCCAACTCGATGGCCGTCTCGCGCTGCCGCGTGGCGTTGGCCAAGATCGTCTTCAGCCGGGTCGCATCCACCGGCTTCTGCAGAAAGTCGTAAGCACCCAGCTTCATCGCGTCCACGGCCAACTCAATCGAGCCCATCGCGGTGAGCACCACCACAGCCAGATTATTGAAGCCGGAACCTTCCTCGGTCAGTTTGGTCAGCAGGCCAATGCCGTCCAGCCGCGGCATCTTGAGGTCCGTGATCACGATGGCCGGCTCCCAGGCCAGCGCCTTTTCCCAGCCCTCGATGCCGTCGCGCGCAGTCTCGGTCTGGTATCCCCAAGCGTAGATGAGTTCTCCCAACCCCATCAGCGCATAAGGTTCGTCTTCGACAATCAGGACTTTGACTGAGTTTTGCATGGCGCCTCTGGTGCAGCTATCTCTCAATCTACCTTTCTACCATGCAAAACTCCAAAGTCAATCGACGCTTCTCATTGCACCGGAACCGGGGACGCGGCCGGAGCGGCCTGAGGCGCGCCGCTTTGACGCTCGGCGGTACCCTTGCGAATCGCCGCTAGCGGCCCGGCCAGCCGCGGATCTTCGCGGGTCAGAACCTGCGGATCGTGATAGACGGCGTTGACCAGATCGAGCGGGTTGTGTTCCTGGATAAACTCGCTCCAGACCATGAAGTAAGTCCAGCGCGGCTGCTTTTGCAGAATCTCCGGGCTAGGCAATCCGCCAACTTCGCCCAGTGCAATGGGCTTATCCCCGGCCAGCGCCAGAATGTTCGTGTAGTATTCCTGCTTGAACTCGCCGTAGACATCCAAAGTAACCACATCGGCGAACTGCGCGCCCGGATAATACTCATCGATGGGGCCGGCATTGCTGCCGTTCGGCGCGTTCGCATTCCACACCCACACCAGATTATCCAAATGGTGGACGTTGACAAAACGGTCGTAGAGCTGGCGATAAAGCGCCGAAGAACCGTCCTTGCCCGGCCTCCCGCCCCACCAGAACCAGTTGCCGTTGATCTCGTGATAAGGCCGGTAGAGAACCGGAATGTGAGCATCGCGCAGTTGTGCCAGATAACCGGCAACCACGTCCACCTGCGCACACCAGCGAATATTGAGCGGGCTTCCAGGGGTAAGCAGTTCCTTCCATTCAGCGTCGGTCAGATGACCCTGCACACTGTCGCGAAAGCTGACCGGCTCATCGTCGGTGGGCCGCACCTCATGCCAGGTTAGCGCGATCACAGCGCCGTTGCGATATTGCCGCTTGACCTCTTCGATCATCGCTGGCCGCGCCAGTACGGAATCCTTGTTTTCGCCGGCGGAGAAGCCGAAGTCGCCGCCAAAGAGTCCCGGATATTTTGCCGTGAGATCGTAGGCCATATCGGTCCAGCGCGCACCGGCGTTGGGATAGTTGTGCTGCCCGGCTATCGTCGCCTTGCCGGAGATCGAGTTCAAATAGGCCAGCAGCGCGCGCGCCTCCGGCGTTGCATTCGGGTTGACCGGAGCAGCGGCAGTTTGCGCCCAAATCGAGCAGCCAAGAACGGCCGCCAAAACAAAAATCAAGAGTAGTTTCAATCGCATCGTGCACTTCCCTTCGCGTGCGAATTATAGCTGATACCGATACCATCAGGAAAACCGGCCATTCCCGATTCCCTGCTCTTGCGGCTCCGATATACCTATGTTATTTTTAATCCATGGTCTTTGCTTCCGGCAGAACCCGGTCCTGCTGTTGCGCCTCCCCGGCGTACGCGGCCTGTTGTTGTCTGCGCTAGTCTTCGCAATGATCCGCTCTCGGTTAGTCGCACCGTAGACAGCCCTCCCCCACAAGACAGCCCTTTGGAGTTCTGAGTCTTGACGCCTATCATCCATATCCTCGGATTGTATCTGCGCGCTTATCCCCTGAACTCCGCCGCGGCAATCTGTTGTTGCCGCTGACCCCGCCGCACACTTCCCCTAAATTCAGATTTTTTCAACCGACTCTTTCAGGAGCCTTTTCATGCACATTTCCCCGCTCTCTAGACGCGTTTTCTCGCTTTTTGTTCTTTTCACATTGCTCGCCGCCGCGCCGTTTCTTCATGCGCAATTGGTGGGCGGCACCATAGCCGGCGACGTTGTGGATCCCAACGGCGCCCCGGTGGATCAAGCCAACGTGCTCATCCACAATGAGGAAACCGGCACGGAACGCAACCTGCTCACTGCCAACGGCGGCGCCTTCTCGGCTCCCTCGATTCCGGTGGGCCTCTACACCGTCTCAGTAACGCGCGACGGCTTTGGCCCGCTCAAACGGACGGGAATTTCGCTTGCGGTTGGTCAGAGCATCAACCTGCATCTGACCCTCGCTCTGGGCAGTGTTGCGCAGGAGGTGACGGTTGCCGACGTCCCCACCAGCGTGGACGCCTCGACGCTGCAATCGCAGGGTTTGGTCAACGAAACTCAGGTCAAGGAGCTTCCGCTGAATGGCCGCAGCTTTGACCAACTGCTGCAATTGAATCCGGCCGCCGTCAGCTATACGACGCAGCGCTCGGGCGGCGTGGGAACATCGAATTCCTCGGTGGGCAACATGTTCTCCATCTCCGGGCGAAGGCCGCAGGACAATCTCTTTCTGCTCAACGGCATCGAGTACACCGGCGCGTCGCTTATCAACGTCACACCCGGCGGAACCAGCGGTCAGTTACTTGGCGTAGAGGCGGTGCGCGAGTTCAACGCGGTCAGCGACACCTACGGCGCAAACTACGGCAAGCGAACCGGCGCGCAGATTTCCATCATCACCGCCTCGGGCAGCAATCAACTGCACGGCTCAGTCTACGAGTTCATTCGCAACAGCGCTCTTGATGCGCGCAACTACTTCGACCCCGCGAAGATCGCCCCATTCCAGCGCAATGATTTCGGCGTTGCTCTTGGCGGGCCCATCCGCCACGACAAGCTCTTCGCCTTTGCCAACTATGAAGGCTATCGCCAGCATCTGGGCCTGAGCGATGTGGCTTTTGTGCCGGATAATGAGGCGCGCCAGGGCTATCTGCCGAACAAGTCGGGAACCGAGGTTTACGTCGGGGTGAACTCCGCCGTACAACCGCTGCTGAGCCTGTGGCCCGCGCAGAATGGGCCTGAATTGCTCTCCAACGGACTGCCGAGCGGTATTGCCGAAGCCCTCTCCAATCCGCCGCAGCATGTGCGCGAGGACTTCGGCACCACGCGCATCGACGACAACCTGACGCAGAACGATCTGCTTTTTGCCGTTTACACGGTGGATGACAGCGACGCCACCACGCCATCGGCGAATCCTTACGCTTCCATCTATGAGCGCCTTCGTGAACAGGTTGTGAGCGCTCAAGAACAGCATGTTTTCTCTCCGAACCTGCTCAATACCTTCCGCTTTGGATACTCGCGCGCGAACTTTTTCTTTGCCAGCATCGTCGCCGGCGATGCTCCCAGTTGGGTTGCCAGCGGCCCGGTTGGCGCCATCGTCATCAGCGGCAGCACGGCATCGAACGGCGCTTCGCAGATTACGCTGGCCGGCGCAAATACCGGCAGCAACAATTCAACCGCCCGTAATCTCTTCACTGCCGACGACCACATCTACTGGACGCGCGGCAAGCATCAAGTGGAAGCCGGCCTCTGGGTGCAGCGCTTGCAGTCCAACGATTTTCTGGCGCAGAACCAATATGGGCAGGCCTCGTTCTCCACGCTCGCCAACTTCCTGGCGGGAACGGTCTCCAAGTACACCATCGTTCCCTCACCCACCGAACTCGGTTGGCGATCGCTCTTCAGCGCCGGATTCATCGAAGATGCCTGGAAGGTTACGCCGCGCCTGGAAGTTCGAGCTGGACTGCGCATCGAATCCACAAACGGCTGGAACGAGGCGCATGGCCACGCCTCGAATTACGACTTCACCGATGGCGTCATCAACTCGAC
>Ga0302320_10026519_pt1 | contig 11217 bp, 9 predicted proteins | sample Bog_T0_3_FD_202130 | JGI IMG/M metagenome (GOLD analysis project Ga0302320, IMG submission 202130) | Peat permafrost microbial communities from Stordalen Mire near Abisko, Sweden - Bog_T0_3 | ecosystem: Environmental > Terrestrial > Soil > Wetlands > Peat | place: Sweden: Abisko, Stordalen Mire... | reverse complement strand
GCGTCCTGCCAGATGCGTCCCGGCCGCCACGATGGGACCGTCTCGCTGAAGAACTTTGGCGCGGGCGCAATCATCAATCGATTCTTCTTTCTCGCCAGCCGCGAATACCTTCAGGCGTCAAAGCCATCAAGATATGGACTGGGTGGGTAATTAGTTGGGCTCCGCCCATATTAGGAAAATCCGTACTGGCCGTACTCGCGCTCCATCCGCTCATCCCGAACGCGACTGCGATCTTCTCCGACTCTGGGATACGACCTCTCGTGGCGAAGGGTCAGAGAACTTCGTGCGTGAAGTTAAGGCATGGGAAGGTCGGGCGGCCCGCAACAGAATTCGATCAAAGTCACACGAATGAAACACGAACGGTCATCGCTCGGCCGCATGGCTAAAATCTTCTTACGGAACCTCACGCGGAGGGCGATTAGCATGGCTTGTGCCAGACTCCTTGAGCACTTGGCGCATGATTCCTATCGTGCTCTCCATGAGCAACCTAAGATTAAGTGCTGCTCCCGCGCGCGTCCCCCGTGCTCCTGTAAGATTCTACGCAAGCTGGCGCAATTCGTCCCGCGCATTGGTTGTTCCCGCTACACCCTGCGCGTGGAGCGGCACCCCGCCGTCTCTCGTCAGTCCTTGCGTTTCAGCAACACCCCGTTCTGGTATTGCTTCACCAGCACATACTCGGTCTGAATGTGCTTCATCACTTCCATGTCCGGCTGGAAGAGCATGTGAACCGCGGTCAGGTTCACCGGGAAAAGCAGCAGGCCCGTAAGGAATTTGCAATCCGCCTCCCCCTGCGCCTGGAGCTGCAGCGTCGGATTGACCGGACGCAGGAAGTTGAGGCAATACGTCGGCACGAAGATATACTCCATCGACCGGAGGTCCTTGTATTCGCGCTCCAGATCCGCATCGTCGAATATGTCGTCGTACGGCGCGACGTGATATTGCGGAATGTACCGGTGGTTGAGAATGAGGTATCGCTCCAGGGTTTCATTGTCGCCCAGCGGGAGCCCCATGTTCACCTTCGGCAACTCGAGCAATTCGCCTCCCATCGGCAGCAACTTGCTATAGTGAATCGGGGGACGCGGGCTGCCCGGCGCCAGGTTTGCGTAGTTATCCGGGTCGTAGTGGTAACTCGAGAGCTGGCTGCGGATGTTTAGAAACGATTGGATTGAGTCCCTGTAATGATCCCAGAACGACACCTCGTTGAAAAACGGGAATACAAGGAAATAGATCGCCCATAGCGAGTACCACCACTTTTGCCGCATCCAGCTCACCGCGGACACCGCGATGATGAATAGGCCCACGCTGTTGCTCCACACATGCCCAGGGTCGCAGCGCCCCGTCGACGGCAGGATGAACAGCCCGCACAGGATCGCAAGTCCGGCGCAGAACGGGCCGGCGGGCGACTTGTCCCTCACCGCGATGATGCCCAGCCGCGGGATGACCAGCATCGCCGCCGCAAGGAACGTAAGGATGTGGATGCTCGGAAAGATCGGGAAACTGCCCCCGCCCTTGCCGAAGGAGAGCATCGCATTGAAGTACGGCCGCGGGAATAGGAACCCGGCTACCGCGACGCCCGCGAGGACCGGTAGCACCAGGAGCGCGAGCCGCCGTTGAGGCCCGAACACGAACCAGAAGAAATAGACGCCGAGCGCCAGCGTCAGCGCGATTCCCAGCTCCGGAGATATCGAAAAATTCGCGAGCGGCAGCAAAAACGCGGCAATCGCCAGGAGCACCGCCTGGCGCATGGGAAAGTCCCGCGTCGCGCGGTGCAGATGCCGGATCGCAAAGATCGACGCCAGGGCGATCGTAAAGCGCACCGGCGTGTATTGGATGCCCATGGTCAGGTTCACCAACTGGAAGCCGACCATTGCCAGCACGAAGACACGCCCGCGCGAGCGGACCTGGGAGATGATATAGGTCGCAAGGCCCAGCCCTATGACATAGTGGATGATCAGCGCTGCCCCGTACGCGGCCTCGACCGAGAGCGCCCCGTGGAAGAAATTATAGATGGCGTAGGGGGTTGCCAGCAGCGCCGGCCCGTAGTCGAACGAAAAATCCACATACGGCGCCCGTCCGAGCAGCATCGCTTCCACCCGCTGGAGGCAGTAGGTGAACTCACCGTAGTGAGTCATCGGCAGGATCGTATACCACGCGAGCAGCAGCGCGCATGCGAACATCTCCAGAATGCCCAGCGTCAGCAGCAGCGTCCGGAGCGATCCAGGCGACCTCTCCTCCGGGACCAGCGTCTGCGCCACCGGGTCCTCCTCGAGCGGCTTGTGGCTGAAGACAAGCTGCCAGCCAAACAGGAACAGCAGCAGCAGCGCGATCAGCAACTGCGCGACCGTGTTATTGAATCCGAACTCCCACGATTGCGAGTTCGACGGCGTATGGAGCGGTACCTGGTACGGCAGGAGAAAAATCGCGACAAAGAACAGCGCGCTGACCAGCACCGGCGCCAGCCGCATCAGCGATACGGTGCTGGCAGATGCTGCCCGCGCGGATTCCTTCTTTCGCTGCGAAACTGTTCTGGGCCGTGTCATGGGGAGGTTCTCGCCGGGTTACTGCTCCGCCCTCGGCGAGTCGGATAGGTCAAAGTTGACGACGTCAAACGTCATCATCCCGGCCTGCCCGGGCGTCGGAGGCGCGTCCGTGCTGAAGAAGAGCTTGCTCTCGCCCGGCGGGAGCGTGAGGCGCAGGTTCGTGACCCGGGCCGGATGCTGCTGGTCCACCCGCCAGCTTTGGTAGGCGCCGTCGCCTTCCAGCGTCACCGTCCGCGGCGTGAGCGACGCGATATAAAAGCTCGCATACTTGTCCACCGGCGCGTTCGTCTCATTGGTCAACAGCACATAGGCGTTTCCGTTTGCCAGGTGGTCCCGCTGCCCGTTCCCGTTATCCTGTTCCGTGTACCATCCGGCGGAAAAAAGCGGGCCGATCGGCGGCAACACGGGATTCGGCGACGGATTCAGAGCGACGCAATACAGATCCTTGAGCGGGCTTTCGATCACCCTTGTCCGTCCCGCAGCCTTGTATTGTTCCAGCAGGCTTTCGCCATGGTCCGGATAACCGGCGCGGTCCACATAGATCGCGCAGAACCCATACTTCTCCAGCGCCGCCACCTGCTCCGCGGGCGGCATGCCTACGATCACCCGTTGCCACGCGTTGTCTGGACGGCCCTTGTCGTCGCCGTAGGAGTAACGCAGGTCGTGCGTGAAGAAATACGGCCGGTACGGTTCGTATGCGGAGACACCCGGGATCGGGCTTTCCGGGTAATCCATCACCGGGAACTGGAACACCATTCCCCCCTTCGGCAGCGTCGCCTCCATCGATTGCGCAAAGAGCCGGTCAGAGTTCACCACCGCGCCCACGTACCGCATATCTTCTCCCGCCGTCGGCGGCAGCACCTCCATGAGCCCGAACAGCACGATTCCCACCGGCGCCACCAAAGGCCACGGCGAGGGCCAGCGCCTTGCCATCAACGTCATCCGCCGGATCGCAAACAGGAGCGCGATCGCCAGGATCACAATGCAATACCGCGTCGTCGAGCGGAACAACTGGAACCGCATCACCCCCAGGAATCCGTTGATCCCCCCCACCACCGCGTAGAAAAATATCCAGAGCGTCTGCACCGCCTCGATCGGCATCTTCTTTGCAGGCCGCCCGATCGCGCGCCCCACCGTATGCACCGCCAGCCAGAGAAACGCCGCAATTCCCACCAGCCCGAAGTAACACGCCGGCGGTATCTCCGCCGGGAGAATTGTCCATTGCTCATACCGTTTTCCCAGGTCGGCGAACGGCCCGAATTTATGCGTCGGGAACGGGATGAAAAAGTCGATCAGCTTCAGCGCATAATACTCCATCTGCGCGTACGACCGGACCGTCGCGGACGGATTGTGCCCGTGGAACATCGCATACAGCGGCACCCGGAGCGCCATCAGGATAAATACCCCGAATGCCGCCGCGCCGATGCTCAGCGGCGCCAGGCATATCTGCCAGTTCCGCCAGCCATGGCGCATCCATCGGATGATGAGGCTCACCCCCACCAGTTGGATGAAGATATTCGTGTAATAGACATTCTGGAGCCCGAACACCGCCGCCACACCCAGTGCCACCCAGTAATCCTGCGTCGCGAATTGCAGCCCGGAGCCATTCGCAATCCAGAAACAGACCAGCAGGCCCAGTGGAATATGCCAGTAACACGTGATGTCCACGTGATGCAGCGAATGCGCGAACGCATACGGCGACATCGCAAACAGCAGCGCCCCGCCGAAGCTCCATTTCCAATCGCACTTCAGCCGCCGCGCCGCGTAGTAGAACGCCAGCGCCGCCAGCACCTGATACAGCAGCACCAGGAAATTCGCCGCCGCAAACAGCCCGATGAAGCGCGCCAGCACGCCTGTCCCCCATGACATGAAATCTTCATTCACCGGGATATCGTTCCAATTCGCCCCGTACGGAGCGTTCAGGTGCGGCTCGTAGTGGAAGACTCCGGGGAAAAAATACCCGTCTTGGGCCGCCTTGAACCCCCCCATTTCCGCCTTCACGTCGGACGCCGCCGGATTTAGGCCGTACTCCAGCGGGATACCCCAGCTTTCCGCGCTCAGTCGGTTGTAAACCGTGCACCAGATCCCGATGCAAACCACCGCGAGCGCCACCATTCGCAGGAAGTCCACCCCGGCGCCTGCCGCGCCGGCGCCGGACGCCGCGCGTTTGCGGCCACCGGCCGGTTTTGAGACCAGGGCGCGGCCCTTCGAGGGATTCAATTTACGTGCTTTCGCCACAGCCCCGCGGAGTATGCTTATGCCTCGCGCACGGGGCAATGGAATTAATCGGCGACGCGTACCGGCAGCCGACTTTGTGGTCTCGGCGCCCCCGTGCCGCGCCGCAAAACGCCCCTTCCATCCCCACGTTACGCCGCCCGTCGACGCTCTTTATTTCGCACATCTTTTGATAATCTGCTACAAGACCGCGCGATGGCAAATCCCCCCTCACCAAATTCGAAAACGGCGGCTGTTACCGGGGCCGCGAGCGGCATTGGGAAGGCGTTTTGCGAGGCCTTTGCGCGTTCCCGAACGCGCGCATCGACACCTGCGTCGGCGATCTCCTCGAGCCCGACGATCTCGAGCGCGCCGCGGAGATGGTCGCCAGTTGCGCGACCCTCGAGCGCCTCGTGACCGCCGCCGGCTTCGGCATCACGGCAAATTTCAGCGACACCACCTTTGCAAAGCAAAAGGCCCTCATTGATATCCACGTCGTCGCCAGCGTGCGAATGTGCCACGCCGCCCTCCAGACCATGATCCCGCGCGATTCCGGCGCCATCATCAACATCAGCTCCATTTCCGCCTTCACCAGGTTTCCCCAGACCGCGACCTATTGCGGCGCGAAGATGTTCCTCATCGGGTTCACCGAGTCTCTCGCCGTCGAGCTGCAAAAAATGGGCCTTCGGAACATCAAGCTCCAGGCCCTTTGCCCCGGCCAGACCCGCACCGCCTTCCCGCTTTCCGAAGACATGCGCGGCTTCGATCCCAACCGCGTCCCCGCCTTCCTCTGGATGACTCCCGAGACCCTCGTCGAGTTATCCCTCGCCCGCCTCGAGCGCGGTTCCGGGACTTACATCCCCCATTTAAAAAACAAGCTCTACGTCTTCGTCTTTGGCAATCCCATCGTCACCCTGCTTCTCAATTTCCTCCGCAAGTTCGGCATCCTCGAGATGGCCCTCGCCCTCTTCCGCCGCCGCAAACCCGCCCAGGGCTAATCCACCCCCGCCCCGCTCTTCGGCGGCTTGCCGAGCGCCAGCAGATACCAGAGGCCGCCCGGCAGCGTCCATAGCAGGTCATTCGCCACCATCAGCAGCGAAAGGCTGAACACCGTGTCGAGCGATCCGCCCCCCACCGTCGCCTTGAGCGTAATATGGAGCTGCGTGAAATAGAACAGGAACAGCGCCTCCCTCAACCCGTGCCCGTTCACCGTGACCGGTATCAGTAACAGGAACAGGATAATGGGATAAAACGAGAGCGCCTGAAGATAAGTGATCGATATCCCCAGCGCCCGCGCAAACCCGAAGAAGACCGCGATATTCAACAGGTGGACCGCAAATGCGTTGGCCAGCCCCAGTACAAATGCGCGATTGAAGGTAAAACTCGTGCGCAGCGCCGCGACGATCTGACGAATCCGCGCCAGCCAATGCGGCGACCCGATCAGTTTGACGCAGCCAAATACGATCAGTCCGGCGACCGCCACTCCTCCCGCAACCCACGCCGCCGGCGATCCCGGGAGCGATCGCAGGTGCAGGTCCGGAAGCGCCCGGCCATATAGGAACGAGCCTGCCGCCAGGACCGTCAACGCAATCAGCGCCGTGACCCGGTCGATGATCACCGACGCCGCCGCGGCCGCCTTTTTCTCCGGAAACATCCGGCACACCTGGTAGATCTTGACGATGTCCCCGCCCGTGCTTCCCGGCAGCACGGAGTTGAAAAATTGGCCTGCCCACGCAAGCCCCAGCACTTTCCGCCCCGGGATGGCAATCGACTGCTGCCGCAGGAAAACCCGCCACCGCAGCGCCAGCAAGCCGATCATCAACGGCGCAACGGCGGATGCCGCCAGCAGGCGCACCGGGTTGAGATGTTCCCACGCCGTCAGCAGGACCGGCCAATGGACCTTGGACGCAAGCAGGCCGAGCAGGATCACCGATGCCGCCGTGCGAAGGTAGAATCTACTGCGGGCAGTGAGCATGGGTCGCGGAGAACTCCTTCAATTCAATCCGCGATATCTAGAAGTTGATGCGCTCTTTCTCGATCACCAGAGGCCGGTGCAGCACCTGCGTATGGATCGCGGCGATGTACTCGCCGAGCACTCCCGTAAAGAAAAGCTGGACCGAGGAAAAGAGAAACAGCCCGATGACCACCGGCGCCTGCCCAACGGGGAATCTGCTCCAGAATATGAGCTTGTAAATGAAGTAAGCTACGGCAAACAGCAGGCTCAGCAGCGCCATGCTGAACCCCATCATCGTCGCCAGCCGAAGGGGAATCTTCGAGTGGTTCGTGATCCCCAGCATCGCAAGGTCGTACAGGACGTAGAAGTTATTCTTGCTCAGTCCCCGCTTGCGCTCCGGCTGCCGGTATGGGATCCGCGCAACCTCATAGCCCAGATCGCATATCAGTCCCCGCCCGTACGGATTCGGATCGTCTATCTTTCGGAATACCTCCACGACTTTCCGGTCATAAATGCCGAAACCGGTGACATGATCGATAAGTTGCACATCGGCCAGCCGCCGGACCAGCTTGTAATAAATCGTCCGGAGGAAATAGAGCAGTTGCGACTCTTCGCTCGATACTTTCTGTCCTAGGGCAATCGCATAGCCCGCTTCCCATTTTTCAATGAAGGCCGGGATCAGCGTCGGCGGGTCCTGCAGGTCCGCGCACATCGTGATCACGGCATCGCCCGTGGCCTGGAGCACCGCGTGATGCGGCGAGCGCATCGGGCCAAAGTTACGCGTATTGACGATGACCTTTACCCGCGGATCGGTCGCGGCCATTTTGCGCAGGATACCCACCGTGCCATCGCGCGAAGCGTTGTCGATGAAGAGAAACTCCCATTCGTATTGCGGTATCCCGTCGGTTACCGCCGTCACCTGCCGGTAGAGTTCCTCGACGTTCTCCTCCTCGTTAAAGGTGGGGGTGATGATGCTGATGCGCTTCACGATGTGATGGACCTGTGCGTTGGGATCGCGTAGCATATTTGCTCCCAGGTATCATTGGAATACCGGCGGAGATATAGGTTGTAAGTGGGAACCAGCTCCTTGATCAGCAGCGGTATCTCCCATAAGTCGCGCGAATAATGGTAAAGGCAGATCGCCATGAACGGCTGATACTTTCGGATCAACTTCGACGCGCCCCGGATCGCCTCCAGTTCGGCCCCTTCGATATCCATCTTGAGAAATGTCGGCTTGTAGTCCGCGGCCGTGTCGTCGAGCGTGACCAGTTCCACCCAGACATCCCCTTTCCCAACTGTGGAGCAGACCGTGCCCGTCGTGTCGAATTGGATCCGCCCCGGCGCCGATCCCAGCGCGTTCGGAAAAAGGTGCACCCGCTCCCGCATCCCGGCGGGCATCTCCTCTACCTGCGCCTTCAGCTTCGCAAAATTCAATGCGTCCGGCTCGAACGCGGTATACGACCCGAATTTTCCGCCGCACAGCTTCAGGTATTGCCGCAGCGTATCGCCGTCGAATGCGCCGCAATCGACAAACGATTCGTCTTCGCGCAACGCGATCAAATCGGGCGCGAACAGCGTTTCCACCGCGGGCGAGAATCCCCCCAGCGCCTCCGGGCTCAGGCTCGTCCGCCAGCGGATTTGCGCCAGGTATTCCTCCCGCGAAAAATCATCGGCCCATATCCCGAACCCCTCCCGGATGCGCGCCGCCGCCGCCGCAATGACAGCCGGGGACTCGATGGAAAGGTATGGCATCATCGCCTCCGGGAACGTCCAGCAGAGCCGCGCGAATGAGATCGGCTCGACCCCCAGTTTTCGCAACTGCGCCCATACCCCCTCCGACGTGTAAACCGCGACCAGATACACGACGCTCTGCCCGTATTTCTCCACCGCCCCATCCGGGCTCATCACCGGCAGTCCCGAGATTTCCGTGCCCTGCTTTTGCTTGTTATTATCGGCAAAGGCAACCGGCGTCAGCCCGGCCTTCCGCGCCAATTGCGCCGCGGCGAGGCCGAGCGGCCCGGCGCCGGTCAGCACGAGACGATTTCCGGCTGCCCGCAGCAGTTCCCGCGTGGGCGCCGCCACTTTCTCGAGCGCTGCTGCCGGATCGGTCGCGAGTAAGTCATCCAGGGTTATCGAGGCGGTGGTGGACATGAGGGAATGGTGTAAGTCCGGCGCGAACCGGGGAAAGATAACTTAGTCGAGGGTCGGGATCAGCATGTTACTCTGGAACTCCTCCCGGTCGAGGAATGGAAACAGGTCTTCGAGCGGCTTGGAAACCATCCGCCCATCCGGCATTTGCATCGAGGCCAGCCGCGGGATGCGCGGCTCGTCATGGCGCACCATCACCTCGCACACGATCGGCCCGCCGCCCCCCAGCGCCTCGCGCAGCACCTTCGGCAGGTCGTCCTCCACCGTGATCCGCCGGAACGGGATTTCGTACGCCGCCGCCACCTTCCCCAGGTCCGGCAGCCACATCCCGCTGCTCGCGTCCGCGCCTATCAGGTTATCCTTGAAGTAACCCGTTTGCGACGACCGGATCGACGCGTACCCCCCGTTGTTCACCACGAAGAATTTGATCGGCAGCTTGTGCTGCGAGATCGTTGCCAGCTCCTGGATGTTCATCTGGAATCCCCCGTCCCCGTCCACGCTCACCGTCCGTTTCCGCCCCGCGGCAAAGCACGCCCCGATCGTCGACGGAATCGCAAATCCCATCGAGCCCGTCCCGCGGTTGTGGAAGATCCGCTGCCCCGCCTTCGCCTTCGTCATCAGGAAAAAGATCTCGCTCGCAAATCCAGAGCTGCCCGGCACGACCAGCTCCCCTTCCTCCAGCGCGTCCCACAGGCACTCGGAAAAATAATACATGCTCAGCTTGCTGTCCGCCTCCGGCAGATGCTCCGGGCGCAGCAGCGGGTAGCGCGACTTCCAGTCAAAACACTTGTCGATCCACGCCTTGCGATCCCCCTTCTTCAGCGAGCCCGCGTTCGCGATCAGCCCGTCGATGAACGCCGCCGCGTCCGCGACCACCGGCAGATCGATCTTCATGTGCATCTTCTCGATCTCCGCCGGGTCGATATCGACCATGATCTTCTTCGCCGCCCGCGCAAATTTCTCGTGCGCGTAACCCGTCAGCGCGAGGTCCAGCCGCGACCCGATCACCAGCAGGCAATCGCAATTCTGCACCGCAAAATTCGCCCCGCGCGGCGCGATGCCGCCCGGCCGTCCCACAAAGAGCGGATGCGCGTCCGGAATAAGATCCAGCCCCAGCCACGTCGTGACTACCGGCGCTTTCAATGCATTCACCAGCGCATCGACCTTGTCCGCCGCTCCCGCCACGCGGATGCCGTTCCCCAGCAGCAGGATCGGCCGCTCCGCTTCATTCAGCAGCGCGATCGCCTCCTTGATCTGCGTCTCGATCCCGCCCCGCGCCGCCTCCACCTTCGCTTCCGGCGTGTAGCCGCGCTGCTTCTCCGGCTCGATCTGGATCGCCTGGATATCCAGCGGCACATCGATCCACACCGGCCCCGGCCTCCCCTCCCGCGCCAGATGCACAGCCTTCTCCACCTCGTATCGCACCGTTTCCGGATCGACCAGCGTCACCGCGTATTTGGTGACGTGTTTTACCATGGATACAATGTCCACTTCCTGCACGCCGTTCTGCCGCTGGCCCGGGATCGTCTTCAGGTCAGGCGTCTTCACCTGCCCGGAGAGGAAAATGCATGGCGTCGAGTCCAGCCACGCTCCCACCAGCCCCGTCACCGCGTTCGTGCTTCCCGGCCCGGACGTCACCATCGCCACGCCCAGGTTATTCGTCACCCGGCAATACGCCTCCGCCGCGATCGACACCGCCTGCTCGTGCAGGTTGCACACGAACTCGATCTCCTTCCGCCTCCGTCCCAGCGAGTCATTCAGGTGCATCGCTCCTCCTCCCACCAGCATGAACACATGCCCCACCTTGTTCTTGACCAGCACGTCGATGATGTAATCGGAAACTTTCATAACTTCAAAAAATCGAGCATCTCCCGCACGGCTCCGTTGCCGCCTGGGTGTTGCGTGACCAGTTTCACCACCGAGCGGACCGCTTCATGCGCGTCGGCGGGGGCCGCGGAGAACCCGGCAATGCCGATTGCCGCCAGATCATTCACGTCGTCCCCCATGAACGCAACTTCATTGAGGCTCAGCCCGCAGCCTTCCACAAATTCCCGCAGCGCGCGGTCCTTATCCTTGCATCCCTGCCACACCCGCGTGATTCCCATCTTCGCCGCGTACCGGTCCACGATCCCGTTTCGCTCCCCGGATATCAGCGCAAAAATGACGCCCTTTTTCGACGCCAGCGATATCCCCATGATATCGCGAAACGAAAAGCGCTTCAGCTCCGTGCCGGCGCCGTCCCATGTGAAAGTGCCGTCCGTCAGCACCCCGTCCACGTCCAGGGCTATGGCCTTGATCATGTCTTACTTCTTTAGCCCCACGCGCCGGAGTTTCTGCATGACGGGGATCTCCCGCTCCTGG
>Ga0302320_10026517_pt1 | contig 11217 bp, 6 predicted proteins | sample Bog_T0_3_FD_202130 | JGI IMG/M metagenome (GOLD analysis project Ga0302320, IMG submission 202130) | Peat permafrost microbial communities from Stordalen Mire near Abisko, Sweden - Bog_T0_3 | ecosystem: Environmental > Terrestrial > Soil > Wetlands > Peat | place: Sweden: Abisko, Stordalen Mire... | reverse complement strand
GCACGTCGTGTTCGCCGCACGCACTGAGATTGAGATCATTTCGCAGCCCTCCGGCAGATGCCGCTGTTGGACAATGAATCTTCTTTCTGCGATTCTGCGAACTTTCAGTTACTTTTTGTGCGCGTTTAGGAAGCAGTAAGGTTATCGAGTTCAAAGCGGGAATCTGCCTGGGCAGACGGATGCGTCTAGGCCCCATCTCCTAAACCGACAGAAGCATGTTGGTTGGAGCCCGAGCCACGCGCTGTTTGGGTCGCTCGTACTTACTCAAGAGCCACAAAGCCTTTAGTGAGATGGATTGCAGGCATGCGACTCGATAATGACAACCGGCTATTACTCAATAGCTAAGTGCAGTTTGCGAATAGATTTCAGCAACTACTGTAGCGGCCAGTGCGCAGTGCGGCCGCATGCAATCCCGTAAGTCGCGGCCGAACCGCGCGCCGGAACCCTGAGTGGCGCGCGTATACGGGTCTGTGCGCAAGATCTCAGGAATAACCACGAGACTTTTCTTAACGTCTTTGATGCCCGTAGCTTCTTCTATTCCAGAGAGCGGGCTCTGAATGGCCGTTCGGGCGCGATTCATGCGCCGTTACGCGTCTGTATCACTTCAACAGGCGAAGTGCACGCCTAACTATACCCGACATGCAGAGGAACAAATGTCAAATGAAAGAAACCAAGGCCGGCGAACAAAACAGACCGGTCCGATATTTGCAATTGCGCTACTTCTTATCGTGACAACCGGAGTGCTGACTTCACTGCGCGCGCAGCAGGTAAGTAACTCCTCAAGCCTGGAATTGGGAATGATTGTTACAGCAACCGCTGAGCAGGCCGAGAAGGTCATCAAGGAATTCAAGGCAGGCACTGACTTTGGCGTGCTGGCAAAGGAGAATTCCATTGATATTACGGCGGACGACGGCGGGTACCTTGGACGGATGAACCTCGTCCAGTTAGAGCCGGACGTGCGGAGTGCGGTGAGTGCAATTCATGCCGGACAGATCACCGGCGTGATTCACACGTCAGATGGATACGCCGTTCTCACTATCTTTCCCGCGGCCCCGCATGCGCAACATCTGATAAGTCAGAGAGAGATTTCCTCTCTTGTTTCCACGGGTGTGGTACGGTCCAGTCTTGACGTTGGCGGACTTGGAGTAGCGGACCAGGTCTTTACCGCCTTTCAGAAGCCGGAGGGCTGGGACCGCGATCTGCATCAGATATGTAAGATCCGCAAGCAATCGCATGCGGAAGCGATTGTCCAGTTGCAGCACGCACTCGCAACCGCAGAGGCAGAAGGCACCGATCAAAGCCAACCAGACAAGATGATTGCGGCTCACATGAGCCTGGCACAGCTGTACGCCTTTGACGGGGAAATGGAGAAAGAGATCCAACAGCAGAAACTTGCTTTGGCAATTGCCCGGAAATATCTTCCCGAGGGCACACCGCTCATTTACCAAGTGATCGGTACCGCGTATCTACATTACTCCGAGATGGAAAACGACACCTATCATAGCAAGGGAAATCAGGGTATCTGGCCACCCCCGGTTGCAAATGAGAGTTATGCGCAGCAAGAGGAATCAAAACTTGCAATTCAGTACTTTAGCAAGTATCTTGAAGTGCAACCCGACGACTATCAAACACGCTGGCTGTTGAACGTTGCGTATTCTACCTTGGGCGAATATCCCGACAAGGTTCCGCCAGCACTGTTAATTCCGTTAAGCGATTTTGAATCCGCACAGAATATTGGACGCTTCAAGGACATTGCAGCCACCGCGGGGACCAACGCCTTTCTTGAGGCGGGTGGAGTTGTTGTGGACGACTTCGACAACGATGGGTTGCTCGATATAGTTGCGTCGAGCACGGATGTGTGCGATGCGCTCCACTTCTACCATAACAACGGGGACGGAACCTTTAGCGATCGGACAGTTCAGGCAGGACTCGCCGATCAGCTAGGCGGGTTGAACCTTGTGCAGGTTGACTATAACAACGATGGGTGCATGGATCTGCTTGTTCTTCGCGGGGGGTGGGAGTTCCCGATGCGGAAGTCGCTGCTGCGCAATAACTGCAACGGGACATTTACCGATGTAACAGACCAAAGCGGATTGGGAGCGACCGTCACTGAAACAAACTCCGCTGTGTGGGCGGATATTGACAACGACGGATATCTTGACTTGTTTATAGCCAACGAAAAGAGTCCTAGCCAGCTGTTTCGCAATCGTGGTGACGGAACCTTCGAGGATATCTCACATGCGGCGGGCATCGACCAGACCGCGTATAGCAAGGGTGTGACAGCGGCGGACTACGACAACGATGGATATGTAGATTTCTATGTATCTAACTTGGACGGTCCCAATTATCTCTACCATAACAACCTTGACAATACATTCACAGAGATAGCCAAACAGGCTGGCGTACAGGCTCCGGGCACCGGCTTTGCAACCTGGTTCTTCGACTACGACAATGACGGATGGCCTGACCTGTTTGTAACCAGCTATCCCAGCTTTTCGCCAGACGAGGTTGTGCGCAGTTATATGCATTTACCCACGCATGTAGATACGATGAAGCTCTATCGGAACAATCGTAACGGAACCTTCGAGGACGTAACTACGCAGGTGGGGCTGGACCGTGTATTTATCCCCATGGGCTCTAACTTTGGCGACGTCGATAACGATGGATTTCTGGATATCTATTTAGGGCCGGGGCAGCCTTCGTTTGGAGCTATCCTGCCGCACGAACTGCTGCGTAACGACGGTGGAAAGAAGTTTGTCGACATTACTGCTTCATCCGGTACCGGGGACATGCACAAGGGGCACGGCATCAGCTTTGCCGACTTGTTCAGAACCGGGCATGAAGACATCGTTGCGAACTTTGGTGGTGCGATCCCATCAGACAGACACTCGTTAAGGCTCTTTGAAAACCCAGGGAACGATAACGACTGGATCACCATGCGGCTTGTTGGCGTTAAGAGTAACCGGGCTGCGGTGGGAGCAAGAATCAAAGTTACTGTCGAGAACGACGGAAATACCACGCGATCCATCTATCGCACGGTTGGGTATGGCAGCTCATTCGGAGGCAATCCGATGGAGCAGCATATTGGACTAGGTCATGGGGCTCGTATAACAGATATCGACATCTGGTGGCCCGCGTCAAACACGCGACAGCACTTCACAAATGTTCCCAAGGATCAATACATCCAGGTAAACGAACTTGCCAACGACTACACGAAACTTGAACGGCGGACACCGAAGGGAGGATCAAGCAGCGGGTCTGCCGCGTCAAGATGATCGGGAACCGTAACTCGTCGCCAAGTTTTCTTGAATGCGGCGCACCCACTGGGTGCGCCGCTGGCGCTTGTTGCCGATGATGACGGCAATGTTTCCGTGGTAACGCAGGTTAGTTCTCGGTGATGTGCACCGGATGGAGGACTCGGAAGGTGAGCTGCGTCTCAGCGGGAAGTTCGATCTGCTTGTTGCCGGTGAATGCGCCGCCTGCCGTGCCTGCGCCGCCGCCTGCAATTGCTCCAATAGCCGCGCCTTTGCCGCCACCGGCGAGCGCACCCACAATTGCACCGAAGCCCGCGCCACCACCGGCAAACTCCGCGGTGCGCCTGCCCTTGCCCTTTTCCGCGCGGTCAATGGAACTGGTGGAGATCGGATAGCCGCCCCACTGAGTGTGCACGCGCTCCAGGCGAATCTCAAGATATGCTCCGCCCTTGAACTTGCCCAGGGGCTTGGCGTCGACCACGGTTCCATCCGCGCGCGCGCCCCTGGCGATGACGGTTTGGCCGCTGACGAGGACATCGTTGGAGACGGTGGCGCTGAAAGAGTCGCCGGGCTGCGAGATCTTCGATCCAAGATCCCGATCGATACGGACAATGAGCCGCGTTCCTGCGGGCAGATCGACAACGGCGGGCGGCGCAGGTTGCTGCGGAGCGGTTGCGGCCTGGGATTGCGAAGCAGAAGTTGCGGGAGCGGACGACGGCTGGCCTGCGGCGGCCGGTTGCGTGCTTTGCTGTGCGGGCGTGGCGGCGCCGGTTGCCGGCGGGTTGCTGGACTTGCAGCCGTCGCATGGGAACAGCGATGCCGAAGCGAGCGCGGCGAAAGAAATAAACCTGCGGAAGGAAATCATTGCACGTTCTCCTTGAGGGGGAGTGGAAGGCCGCTCCCGGGAATAAGTGAAGCTACCAAGGAAACGCAAAGAGGGGACATGCAACGAGCCGTTCTCGTGAAGAAAAACGCCCCAGAGAGTTGTAGCTTTGGTTTCTATCTACGGGTGCATTGCCAGATGACGCGCGCAGGCGGCGATCGGCACAACCTGCCTCGCCGCCTGCACGCGCTCTATTGAGTTAGATGTCAAGATTCTTTACGTCGAGCGCATTATCTTCAATGAATTTTCTGCGCGCCTCAACATCTTCGCCCATGAGTGTGGTGAAGATGGCATCGGTTTCGGCCAGGTCCTCGAGCTTGACGCTGAGCAGGGTGCGGCGCTCGGGGTCCATAGTGGTTTCCCAAAGCTGAGTCGAGGTCATCTCGCCCAAGCCCTTGTAGCGCTGCACCTGGTAGTCCTTCTTGCCCTGCTCGACAATGTAGGCGAACAGCTCGCGCGCGGTTGCCTTCTCGACTGGATCGCGAGAGATGCGCGCGGCGCGGCGCTGTTTGGTATCGGCTTCAGTTGTGGGTTCCTCGGCTTCGCCGGCGTCTTCGGCCTCTTCTGCCGCAGGAGCGGCAACGGGCTTTGTTGCGTACTCGATGAGGAAGGGCGGCTCAAGGAATTCCTTGATCTGCGAATACTTCGACATCATCTGGCGGAACTCGGGGCTGGCGGCCAGCACGCGGTCGATGGTGCGCGTTGCGCCCTGCGCGTCGGTAAATCGGACTGACCAGGTGTGGTGCTCCTCATCCTCGACCGGGTTTTCGACCTTCAGCTCAAAGTCTTCGGCCATCTGGACGAGCTGGCTGTGGATGAGTGCAAGCTTCTCCGGAACCTGGCCCTCGGTCTTCGATTCAAAGTCGGACCGCTGCAGCAGTTCTGCACGGGCCAGCATCTCGGTGAGCTTCTCATTGCGGATGTGCCGGTCGACCTTATCGACAAAACCGAGATACTCGTTGAGCGTGGACATGAAGCGCGTAAGATCTGCGCCCTCTATGCGGCTGGCGGCCTCGCCGTGGCGCACCACCAATCCCTCGGATGCGCGCTTGACCATCACCTTCACAAACTCGCGATCGTCCTTGATGTACTGCTCGAAGCGGCCCTTCTTGATCTTGTAAAGCGGCGGCTGGGCAATATAGATGTTGTCGCGCTTGATCAGATCGGTCATGTGGCGGAAGAAGAAGGTGAGCAGCAGCGTGCGGATGTGCGAGCCGTCCACGTCGGCATCGGTCATCAGAATGATTTTGCCGTAGCGGAGCTTGGAGATGTCGAAGTCGTCTTTGCCGATGCCGCAGCCGAAGGCCGTGATCATGGCGCGGATTTCCTCGTGGCCCAGCATCTTGTCGTAACGTGCCTTTTCAACGTTGAGAATTTTACCCTTCAACGGAAGAATGGCCTGGAAGCGCCGGTCGCGGCCCTGCTTGGCAGTGCCGCCTGCCGATTCGCCCTCGACCAGGTAGATTTCGCAGCGGTCGGGGTTCCGCTCGGAGCAGTCGGCGAGCTTGCCGGGCAGGCCGCCGCCGTCGAGCGCGCCTTTGCGGCGGGTAAGATCGCGGGCCTTGCGGGCGGCCTCGCGGGCGCGCGCTGCCTCAATGGCTTTGTTGATGATGCGCTTGGCGATGGGTGGGTTCTGCTCTAGAAATCCGCCGAGCCGCTCGTTCACAAATGCTTGCACCGTGCCGGCGATGTCGGAGTTGAGCTTGCCCTTGGTCTGGCCCTCGAACTGCGGCTGCGAGAGCTTGACGCTGACCACGGCCACCAGACCCTCGCGCACGTCGTCGCCGCTCAGGTTCTCTTTCAGGTCCTTGAAGAGTCCCAACTGCTGGCCGATGGCGTTGACGGTGCGCGTGAGCGCTGTGCGGAAACCGGAAAGATGCGATCCGCCGTCGACGGTGTTGATGTTGTTGGCGAAGCTGAAAACCGTCTCGGAGTAGCTGTCGTTGTACTGAAGAGCGATGTCGATCTCAACGCTGTCGCGCGAGGCTTCCATGACGATGGGCTTGTCGTGGAGCACGGTCTTGCCGCGATTGAGATGCTTGACGAACTCGGCAATGCCGCCGGCGTACTTGAACTCCGCCTTGCGCGCCTCGCCCGTCTTGGCGTCGGCAGTGCGCTCGTCGGTGAGGGAGATTTCAAGACCCTTGTTGAGAAACGCCAGCTCGCGCAGGCGCTGTGCCAGCGTGTCGTAGTTGTACTCGGTGACGGTAAAGATGCTCTTGTCGGGCAGAAAGTGAACCTTGGTTCCACGCCGCTTGGTGTTGCCGGCTTTGCGCAGGCCGCTGGTGGGGATTCCACAACTGAAATCCATCTCCCAGGTATGGCCGTCGCGCCAGATTTCGACGTTGAACTCCTGCGAGAGCGCATTGACGCAACTGACGCCCACGCCGTGCAGGCCACCGGAGACCTTGTAGGTGGAGGCGTCGAACTTGCCGCCCGCGTGCAGCTTGGTGAGCACCACCTGCACGGCCGGCATCATCTTGCCGTTGCCCACATCCATCATGTCTACGGGAATGCCGCGGCCATCGTCGACGACGGTAATGGAGTTGTCCACATGGATAACGACTTCGATCCGTTTGGAGTAGCCGGCCAGCGCCTCGTCTACCGAGTTGTCAACGACCTCGTAGACCAGATGATGCAGGCCCATTTCGCCGGTTGAGCCAATGTACATCGCCGGGCGCAGGCGAACCGCCTCAAGGCCTTCAAGAATCTTGATGCTGTCGCCGGTATAGCTGCCGTCGTTTCCGCCATCGTCCGGGCGGGGAGACTCATCGGGTACATCGATTGTCATTGTCTTAGTCGCCATTGGTGTCCATTTCGCGCTGCCTGGTGCTGCATTTTCCGGGATGGGAAGGGGCCGCGCCGGAATGCGATATCCGGCAGGAAAATCGGGGTTTAGCCATGTGAAAAGCGGTGATTATGCGCACTTCTTTCTAGCTCTAATTTTAACACGCGGCAGGGGGTAAAAGTGGGCTGGAAAAGGAGGGATAAAGGGCGGCGCAAGGCCCCGAAATGTCTTAAGGATTCGGGATTTTAGCGGCGAAAATATGTGACTGTAGTAACCTATAGCGTTACTACTTTGCTATCTACTTGAAAAAGCTATATTTATATGCAACAATCTTCCTGTATTTTATCCCAAATTGGCCGCAGTCCGGGCTGGACAATTTCTCCAAGGAGTTACTAAAGATGAAACTTGCCATTCGCACTTTCGCCATTTGCGCCGTGCTTGCCGGGGCGGCCGCTGTCTCCCTGTCCTCACCCACCACTCACGCTCTTGCCAGCCACCAGTCGGCCACCGCAGGTATGCCGGTTCCCATATGCGGACCCTGGGTTCCGTGCCCTCCAGGAGCGACGAACGGAAGTCTCGCTCGCTAGTAATCACTTCCTAACACTAAAGTGGCATTGGCCTATCGTCTTTGCGGGTTGAGAGTAGTAGAGATTGGCGCTATTCTGAGAGCGAATCAGATTGCGGCTTAGCCCTTATGACCTCACAACTCGCAATGTCGGCAATGAGCGTGGCTGAGTTCAGCCTTTGGGCGGTCATCGGCTTCCTGTTCTGGAAGCGAAAGCTATATCGCCGCTTTCCGTTCATGGGTGCCTATCTCGGTCTGCGCGTGGCGGCAATGCCCATGCTGATGGCGGCTTTCTACCTCCAGTCGCAGCCTTGGGGCCAGGCCTATTACGCGGTTTACTTTTTTGTCTACTGGGGCGCGTATCTGGCCAGCTCCATTCTGCTGCTGATGGTGAGCATTGAGGTTTTCCGCTCTGCGCTGTCGGCGCTGCCGGGGCTGATGAAGATCGGCATTGTGATCTTCCGCTGGGCGATCCTGGTTTCAGTGGTCCTTACCTTCTCATCCATCAGCTTTGCTCATCGCGGTTTTGCGCTGGTTCCGGATATCTCTACCGGCCTGATGCGCTCGGTGAGCGTGCTTGAGCTTTGCCTGCTAGCCTTCCTTTGCCTCAGCATGAATGCACTGCGGCTGTCGTTCCGGGATCTGGCCTTCGGGATTGCCTTGGGCTTTGGCGTTCTGTCGGTCAACGACTTCATCTTCGCCGCTCTCATACCGCGGACGCCATCGATGACCGCTTCGCTGCAGTTCGTCTATGAAACCCTGATCCTGGCGTCGCTGGCTTTGTGGGTGGTTTACTGCGCGCTGCCTGAGACGGCGCGTAAGCCGCTGATGATGCCGGCCAACTCGACGATCTACCGCTGGAACGAGATTGCCTCGGCTCTGGGCCACACCGGCACGCAGATCGCTGTGCAGCAGCCCGCCAGCAGCTTCTTCCTCACCGATGTGGAGCAGGTGGTGGAGAAGGTGCTTACGAGAAACCTGAAGGGGCGCGAGTCGGAGTCGTAAGAGCAGACATCGAAAAACAAGTCAATGCAGAAAGGCCACTGTTCACGCAGTGGCCTTTTTGCATTCCGGCTCCTGCAAGTCTTGTCGACAGATATAGCTCGATGTGAGTTGGATCACGTCGATTTGTGGCATTCAGTCACGCCTGAGGTAACTCGCGGGCCTGGCAAGAAGCCCACCAGAGCCCGACGATCCACACTGTTTCTTACTTCATGAGATGTCTTTTGACATATTGCCGTCTCTGGATGGAAATTATCCCGACATTTCAGGAGACAATTTGTGATGCAGTCTTGCGGCAAGGCCCTTGCAGCGGCAGTGTGTGGAGTTCTCCTTCTCACCATCGGATGCGGCGGAAGTTCAAGCGGCAGCTCATCGCAGCAATCCAATCCCACTCCCACAATCATTGTGGTAGGCCCGAATCCCGTACCCGCAACCAGCGTAGCAGTCTCAATTACTGTCGGAGGGAGTGGTTTCGTCCGCTCCTCGGTTGTGCAGTGGAACGCTGCGGCGCTTCCCACCACCTATTTCTCCAGCACCGCGCTCACGGCGGAGGTTCCGGCGTCGGATCTAACGGCCGCGGGCACGGTGAGCGTGACAGTCTACACACCGAATGCAAATCCCTCTGTATCAAACGCAATGACGGTGAGCCTGGTCGTTCCTGCTGCTCCCACCATTACCAGCATCAATCCACCAGGCGGCCTGGTGAACACAGCCAGTTCCGAGGCCATCGTCGGCACCGGATATGCCGCCAACTCTACGGTGGCCATCAACGGACAGACGATTTCGACCACCTATGTCAGTTCGACAGAGGTGGATGCCATCTTTCCTGCCTATGCGATTGCGACGCCTGGAAATCAAAGTATTACCGTGACCACGCCGGCGCCCGGCGGAGGAGCAAGCGCAGCTCAGGCCTTCACCACTTTTCTTGACATTCCTTGCAGGGATATCGTCTACAACTCGGCCGACGGCTTGCTCTAGCCGCGGATTGCCCGCAAACACCTCCGCGATAACTGCAGATGCACCGGCCCCGAAGACGACTCACTGCAATCGCACGATGAGTGTGGAGGCCCGCACTCGGATTGCAGAGGCACAAGGTGCAACGATCGACGATGAGGCAACCGGCGCTCTTGCAGTAGAAACCACGACGGTCAGTTCGGCCGAGTCGACAACTGGAAACACCCTATTCCCCCTTCTGATTCAGCCACCCATTCCGCTCTATCCAGTCGATAACAATCGATTGCCAGCGATCCTTCGGAATCAGGATCAAGGCATGCTCTCCCTTATTGAAGATCGTCATATCAACGGGAACCCCTGCATGGCGTAGCGATTCAAAGAACCGTATGCTGTTGTCTACGTCAACCAGATGGTCGTCTGCGGACTGGATAAGCAACGTGGGCGGGGTGTCCTTCGTCACCTGAAGTTCGTTCGACCAGAGCTGCACCTGCTCATCGGATGGATGCTGCCCAAGAAGCGCGATACGCGAACCCATATGCGCAATCTTGGGATCCATGCTGATCACCGGATAAAGCAGAATCATGAAATCGGGCCTCAGTTCGATGTTGTCGGAATTGGGCACGTAAGCCTGTATAAAGTGCGTCCCGAGGCTCGAAGCCAGATGACCTCCAGCGGAAAACCCGATAATCCCGACCCGGTTAGGGTCAAGATTCCATTCCTTCGCCCGCTTGCGGACGAGGATCATCGCCTGCTGAGCATCCTGAAGAGGCCCGATCGATTTGTCTTCCATCGCAGCATCCGTTGGCAGTCGATACTTCACCACGAACGCGGCAATCCCATGGTCCTGAAAGAATTGACCGATTGCAGGCCCTTCCGTATTCCAGGTGAGCCCGACATAACCTCCGCCTGGAAATACAAGGATGCTTGCGCCATTCGCTTTCACCTTCGCGGGAAGAAATACTTCCAGGGTGGGTCGCGTTACGTTCGCCATCTGGCCCATCGGCCTCAACACTTCCTCGTTCGGAGTCGGCTTCGAATTCGGAATAGCACTGTCTCCGTAAAGTGGAATCGACATCTGTGGTTGAGGCGTGGTGTTCCTTATGTACTCCATGAACTTGGAGTTAATCGGCGGAGCGTTGGGCGAAGGCGATTGTTGAGCACCTATCACACCCAGGCCCAGCATCCACATTGAGATCACGACGAGCAGCTGCATGTTTTGTCTCTTCATACTGTCTCCGTGAGGCGTCGGATTCGAACTTCCCGACACGCAAGTCTTAAGATACTCAATTTGTCCGGAAAGCTCCGGCGGCTTTCTCGCATGACATCTCACTGAGCACTCTGAATGATTTTGCATCCTTCACCGTACAATCGGCAGCTCCTTATCGCAAAAAGTTACCTATACTTCTTGGTCGAGAGTCAAATGCGGCAACCGGCTTGGAAGAAAACTTGACCTGCCATTCAGCCGCCGTCGGCTCGGCGCATGAAGAAGGGCGAGAGCGCCACGCGGCCTGCGCACTCAAGCGAATGAATCCACATGAGATGAGATGGGAACATCTCGGATCGAGATGTTCCATATACAGCTTTCTCTGCAAAGGTACGCAGTCTGTATTTACAGTTGTGCTACCCATCAATTACGGTGCATATCGGGTCGCGATCGGGATTATCTCGATCCGTTCACCGTGAGATCGACCCGGCCCTGGGAAGCCGTCAACCGATGGCGCAGCGAATCTGAGGTGAACATCGTGCTAAACAAATCATGAGGTTCTAAGGC
>Ga0302320_10026515_pt1 | contig 11218 bp, 7 predicted proteins | sample Bog_T0_3_FD_202130 | JGI IMG/M metagenome (GOLD analysis project Ga0302320, IMG submission 202130) | Peat permafrost microbial communities from Stordalen Mire near Abisko, Sweden - Bog_T0_3 | ecosystem: Environmental > Terrestrial > Soil > Wetlands > Peat | place: Sweden: Abisko, Stordalen Mire... | reverse complement strand
GTTTGGAAAATGTCTGGCGGTCGATAATCGGCACCGTGCCGGTCAACCCTGTCAAGACCATGCTGCCCTCGCCGGGCGAATTGTAGAAACACCAGCGGTCGCCCAGCGACTCGAAGGTGTCTGGGGGCAGCGGCGAATCGTCTCCAGATTGGAATGGCCCGAGAACCTTCGATGCGTTTTGCTTCACACCCGGATCGGAGTTCGCGGCCGAGGACACGGCGTTCAAGGTCTTCTGTAGATCGAACCTCGCCGCCAGGGCGATCGTCGCGTCACGCGGAATTGAAGCCAAATCTTCGCGCTGTAATCCGCGGGCCGCCGCGGGCAGAAGCAATCCGCGCGGCGGACCTTCAATGGGAAGGATGGTCCGCGTAACTACGTCCGGACCGATCAGGCCGCTGGCCGACATGACCCAAGGCACTTGGGTGACGCCGAGGAGTTCGAGCCACTTCCGGCGACGCGGATCGGCGCTGGCCGCGCTCGCCTCGCGCAGCCGCTTCAGGTTGATATACGTCAATCCCGTGGGCCGTTGGAAGGCGGCCAGTCGCTGTGCCTGCACGAGCCAGGCCGGAACAGGTCCGTGCATGCGATGCAAGATCGCGTCAGGACTCTCCTCGCCAACGGCCACAATCAGGTAGGAATCTTTGATGCCGACCAGCAGGCTGGGAAAGTCGGGCGTTGTCTTCACGCGATACCAGTTGTCGCCTTGGAACGGTATCGTCTCGATGCTCTGGGCGTTCAAGTTGATGAAGAAGCTGCGGACGTGCTGGTGAAAGAGGCGGCGAGCCAAAGGCGCGTCCGCGCCTAGAGCGACGACCATGCCGCCCTTGGCCGAAACCCGCTTGCCTTTGAACTTCACGTCGGAAACAAACAGGGCCGTCTGATGGCGGAGGACCAGCAGCAGCGTGTCGAACGTGGCGTCCGTAAGGCCGTTCACCTCGCGATCGGGTGGCGCCTGGTTGATGGCGTGGCGGATCCACTTTTCGATGTGTTCACCGAAGAGACGCACCTCGGGTTCGGCGAGCATCTGTTCGGCCTGATTGTCGCTGTGCGGGTCGGCCGGGACGGTGGCGGACCACGTTGTGTAGAAGACGCAGTCCGCGGGTGCAACGCGTGAGATGACCGGGTCATCCGGCCCGGGCGGAATGCCCAAGGGGACGCCCATTCCGCTTCCGATCGAAAGCAGGAAAAGCCAGGGCCCGATTTGTGAAAAGACGGTCTCCATTACCAATTAGGTTAGACCGTGCGGGTGCCGCGGTCAAGCACCAGGCGTGAGCGGAACACGAATACTCTCTCCGCCGCCGTGCTAACGCGGCCGAAGGATCCTACAGATAATCCGCGAACAATTCCCGGCTGGGCCGCGGCAACACGATCTCGGAGACGAGCATGCCGCGCTGGCGGGCCTCGTCGGCCGCGGCATCGACCCCGGCCCGCACGTCCGATACCGTGCCGGTCATCAGCAGCAGGCCCTTGCCGCCCAGGGCCATCGCCACGTGGATGCGGAAGAGCGTCACGCGGGCGGCCTTGGCTGCGCGATCGGCGGCGGCCAGAATGCTCACGCCGCTGAAGGTCTCGACAACGCCTAACGCGTCGGCCTCCTCAGGCTGCAAAGCAACCGATTGTCCCAGGGCCGGAAAAACCGACTCGTGGACGTTGGCCAACATCAACTCGTCGATCACCGCGTTGGAGCCGACCTTCACGCCGGCTTCGATCGACGCCTCGACGTCGCTTACCGATCCGCCGACCACGACCAGATACTTGCCCGAACAAATCGTGCGGGCGATGATCTGATTGACGGCGCCTGCCTTGAGCATTTCGTCCTGGGCCAGGTAGCCCAGGCCCACGCTGGAGAATTCAATTGCGCCGATCGCTTTGCCGTTAGCCATTTCAAAGGTTCCTGCTTATCGTTGAATCCAAATCACGCCGCCGCTAATGGAAGCTACCGTGCCGTCGATGGAGGCATGCACAGGGGCGCCCATCGCCGGACGGCCGTTGCTCAATGGCGGACGGCCGATTGCCTGGCCCTTGTTGACGCGGTCGCCTACGGCCACCACCGGCTCGCACGGCGCGCCAATGTGCTGCTTGAGCTTGATGCCCACCTTTTCGGCCGGCAAGAGTTCGGGCTTAAGCGGCCCGACGTTGTGGAACTGCCGCAGTCCCAACTTCTGGATCAGCCGCTTCATCGGGGCCTTGCGGTTCCGCATGTGCGTCTCGGCCCGCTGCGTATTGAAAGGCGGGTTTTCATACCGCTTCTTCTCCGCGGCCAGCCGCCGTTTGTTCTGCGTGCAGACTTGCTTGGGATCGAGGTCTTCAGGGCAGGAGTAGAGACTGCACAGGTTGCACTCGCAACAGAAGGTCGTGCCGATCGTATTCGCCTCGCCCACCATGTTAAAACCCAGGCTCCGCATCGCACGGTGCGGCTCGATGGGATGCCCCAGCAGCCAGCGGGGACAAAGCTCGGTACAAAAGCTGCACTGGTCGCACGCGCTCTGGCCGATCCGCGCGACTTGCTTCCAGGTTTGGTTGCGGCGGCGGATGACGATATGGTCGTCGGGCAAGACGATTACGCCACCGGTGGTTTTGTCCACGAGGGCGTCGTGGTCGGGCTGGAGTGTGCCCATCATCACGCCGCCGACCATATAGTTCGCGTCGGGAACCGCGGCCCCGCCGGCGGCGGCCACGCACTGAGCAAGCGTCACGCCCAAAGGCACGCGGAGCGTCACCGGTTCGGCAACCGCGCCGGCGATTGTCAGAAACTTCTCGGTCACGGGCCGGCTGGCGGCGGCAGCCACGTTGACGGCCGTTTCGACGTTCATTACCACCGCGTTGACGGCCAAGGGGATTCCGCCCGGCGGAATGATGCGACCCAAGGCGTCATAGACAAGGATAAACTCATCGCCCGCGGGGTAGGCGTCGCGCAACGGGCAAACCTCCATGTTCTGGGGCAGCCGCGTGCGGAGAAGGTCGATCACATCCTGATATTTCTCTTTGATGCCGACGATCGCCCGCGGAGCGCCGACCAGTTGCATGGCCACGGCCAGGCCTTCGATCGTGGCATCAATGTAATCGCGGAGGACTTCCTTATCCTTATGGAGCAAAGGTTCGCATTCGGCCGCGTTGAGCAGCACGGTATCGGCCTTGCCGGCGAGCTTGACGTGGGTAGGGAACCCGGCCCCGCCCGCGCCCACGACGCCTGCCTCGGCAATCATTTCAAGGGTGACATTCGGCATGGAAAAACCTGTATCCGCGTATCCTTCGCAATATGTGTGGAACAGGATAGTATACAATAGGCAAACGGTTGTTGCAAACCCTTGCTGCAAAAGGGGTTGCGTTTGCGAGGGTCCGCCAGATGCCGACAGTCGTCGCCCCGACGTGTTATAATGGGGGCGAAAGGAACTCAAGCATGGGCCTTACCGTTCTGGATGTTGAAGTTGCCAATCCGTCCGCGCCGGAGAAGACGCGGTTAGTCCAATTCCTCATAGACTCGGGTGCGGTCTACTCCGTCGTACCGGCGACGATCTTGGAAGAGCTCGGCATCACGCCGCTGGCGGAGAAATCGTTTCGCCTGGCCGACGGATCGAAGATTCTCCGCAAGAAAGGCGGGGCCGTATTCAAGTACAAAGGCGAAGTCGGTGTAGCGGACGTGATCTTCGGCGAGCCCGGCGACAGCACGCTGCTCGGCGCGTTCACGTTGGAGGCCCTGGGTATGGCGCTCGATCCATTGCGAAGGGAATTACTGCCGTTGCCTTTGGTGCTGGGCCAACTTACGACGGTTCGTAAGAATACGGAATCGTGCTGACACATCGGTGCCCTGGTGGGCTGTGCTGGCCTGGGAGTGTTGATTGGTGTTCGTGTGGTTCCCAGCCAGAGAAAGGTGGGCGGCACGGGGCCAAAGGCGATTTTCCACCCTGGACGAGCGCCGTAAATAGGCTATACTAGTGGTTTTGCGCATTCCGATATCGTTGCGTGCGGTCGTACTGGGTACACGGTACCGAGTGGTGGCGACTGAGTAAGACTAGAGACTATTCCTTCCCGTTTCCCGGAGATTCCCGACATGGAAAAACGCGTCTACAATTTCTCGCCCGGTCCGGCCGTGCTTCCCTTGCCTGCCTTGGAAGAGGCCCAACGCGACTTGCTGGCCCTGCCGGGCACGGGCATCTCGATCCTGGAAATCAGCCACCGCTCCAAGAAGTTCGAGCAGATCCTGGGCCAGGCCGAAGCGAACCTCCGCACGCTTCTGGGCATTCCGAGCAACTACCAGATCCTCTTTCTCCAGGGCGGGGCCTTGTTGCAGTTCGGCATGATCCCCATGAGCTTCCTGCGGAACACGGGCAAGCCGGCCGACTATATCGTCACCGGCACCTGGTCGAAGAAGGCGTCCGAAGAGGCCAAGACACAAGGTAAGGTGCAGATTGCCTTCGACGGCAAAGCGGGCAACTACAACCGCACGCCGCAGACCGGCGAATTGAAACTCGATCCCAATGCGGCCTATGCCTACTTCACGTCGAACGAAACGATCCAAGGCGTGCAATTTCCGACCGAGCCCGAAGTCGGTGGTGTGCCGTTGGTCTGCGACGCTTCCAGCGACATTCTCTCGCGGCCGGTCCCGGTGCAGCGCTATGGCATCCTCTTCGCCTGCTCGCAGAAGAATGCGGGTCCGGCGGGCGTGACCATTGTCATCATCCGCGACGATCTGCTGGCAAAGGCGCCCAAGGATCTGCCGTCGTTGTTGAACTATCCCGTGCTGGCTGAAAACAAATCGTTGCTCAACACGCCGCCGACATTTGCCATTTACATGGTCAAACTGGTCACGGACTGGCTATTGCGCGACGTGGGCGGGTTGGAAAAGATGTACGAGATCAACCGCCGCAAGTCGGGTATGCTCTACGAGGTGATCGACCAATCGGGCGGCTTCTATCTGCCGCACGCGGAGAAGGCCAGCCGTTCGATCATGAACGTGCCCTTCAAGGTGGCTGACACGGGACTGGAAGACGCCTTTCTCAAGGGCGCGGCCGCTTGCGGGTTGATGGAACTCAAGGGGCACCGTAGCGTGGGCGGATTCCGCGCGTCGATTTACAACGCCATGCCGGAGGCCGGCGTCGCGATGCTGCGGGACTATATGCTCGACTTCGCGAAGAAAAACGCGAAGTAGCGGGGGCGTCACGCGGAGCGTGACGAGTACATTAGACCTCGATGTGCAGCGGCTCGATCGTCATGTTGGGCGGCACCACGGGCGTTGGGTACTTGCCCTCGTGCATGAAGGTGCGGTTATGTCCATAGCGCTTTGCCTCGCGAAGCGCCGATTCGACGCGGACGAGTACCGAGGACGGGCTGTCGTCGTTCATGGCGCGGGTCAAGGCGCAACTGATCGTGATGCGGATATCGAAGTCCTTGTGCTCAAAGTGCGCGCTGTCGATCGTCTGCCGGCAGCGCTCGATCGTGTTGATGGCCGTCTCCGGGTCGACGTCCGAGAACATGATCAGGAATCGCTGGCCGGAGAAGCGGGCCACGCGTACGATGTCCGACTGATTGGCCTCCAGCAACCGGGCGATGGCCTTGAGAATCTCGTTGCCCACGCGGTAGCCGAACTGTTCGTTGGTCTCGGCCAGGCGGTCAATGTCGATCATGGCCACGCACAGCCGGGTGTGGTTGGCCACGCCGGCCCACCAGGTATTGAGATCATGTTCGATGCCGGCGCGGTTGAGGCAACCGGTGAGCGGGTCGCTGCAATCGGCCTCTTCGGGCGGGTTGTTTTCCTGCTGCACGACTTCCGCGATAGCCGTCTGCATCGCGTCGCGGAAGAGGTCGTTGGAATTCAGCAAGCGGTGCGTGCAGCCGACGATCTTCTGGCATCCGCTGGCAAGGTCCTTTTCATAATCGAAGTTGGCGATTTCTAGGCAGGTCGCTTTGATCTCGGCGTCCTCCATCTGGGCGGCCACGGCCAGTTCGTTGTTGATGTCTTCCCAGGGGCCTTCGCCGCGGGTAAGGTCGGCCAACCGCTGCTGGGCCGACTCGCGCGACTCGGCAAAGTTGCGGGCCGTGGCCTCGATGTCGCCCAAGACGGTTTCGATCGTTCCCAGATCGGGCAAAGCGGCACATTGCCGCAGCCGTTCGTCGGCCTCGGTGAGTTGATCGCTGAACTCCGAAACGTGGTTTTGCAGGTCGTCGATAGCCAGATGCCCGGGACTTTTGGGTGCCGGCGGCGGCGGATCGGCTGGGACCAGGTCGGGTTGCGGCACGGGCATGACGGTTACGGGGGAATCGCTGGGTGCTACGGCCGGCAGGTTGATCGCCAGCGAGGCCCAGAGGCGGCGGGCCGCAATCTTGCGATAGCGCCGGCCCAACGCCGTCGCCAGGCCGAAACCCGCGCCAATATTGGCGATCGACAGCAAGCACAAATGGATAACCAACGGCGACCTCCACGACGGTAGACCACGAAAGTGTCTGGTGAAGTGTAGGTTATTCGGCGGCTTGAGGCGTCATAGTCCGAAGGCGCCGACTTTGACGGTCGCGCCGGTCACCAGTTCATTTCGCTGGCTTCGTCCCAGTGCTCGTAAAGCTTCTTCAAGGCCGATTGCTGCTCGGTCAGTTCCTGTTTGATGGCGCGGATGCGGTTGCCGTCGCTGAATGTGGCCCGGTCGCCCATCTCCTCGTTGAGCTGCTCGATTCGCGACTCGCGCTGGAAAATGTCGGCCTCGATGTCGGAGAGCTTGCGATAAGGAAAGCGGCGATTCTTGCTGCGTTGGACGGCGGCCGCCGTGCCGCCTTTGTCGCCCGCGTGATCCTGTTTTCCAGTCTTGCCCGACGAGTGTTTTTGGGTGGCGTGTGCGGGGGTTGTTTTGGCCTGCTGTCTTGACTGCGCCTTACCGTGGCTCTTTGCCGCCGGCGGTTTGCTCCGCGCGGCGGCCCTTTCGGCCTCGGGCTCGGTCTTGCTCTTCAAAAATAGCTGATAAGCCTCGTAGTTGCCTTCGATGACGCGAACCAAGCCTGGCTCGAAGATGATCAGGTGGTCGGCCACGCGATTGACGAAGTAGCGGTCGTGGCTGACGAAAAGCACGGTGCCGTCGAAGGCGGTAAGGGCCTGTTCCAAGGCGTCGCGGGCCCAGAGGTCAAGATGGTTGGTCGGTTCGTCCAGGACGAGAAAGTTGGCGTCGGCCGCTGCCAGGCGGGCCAGGGCCACGCGGTTCCGCTCACCTCCGCTGAGCTTGCCGACTTTTTGCAGGGCCGTGTCGCCCGTGACGCCGAAACGCGCCAGCAGGTCGCGACGTTGTTGGGTCAAAAACTGCTTGTGCTTGGGCCGGATCGAATCGACCACGTCGTCATCGTCCGACAGGCCGGAAAGAAGCTGATCGAAGTAGCCGATGCTGACGCCCGTACCGATCTGCACCGTGCCCGCGTCCGGCGGCTGCTCGCCCAGCAGGCAGCGGAGAAGGGTCGACTTGCCGCAGCCGTTGGGGCCGATCAGGCCCCAGCGGTCGCCGCGAACGATCTGCAGATCGATGCCGGCAAACAACGGGCGCTCGAAGCCCTTGGCCAGCCCTTGGGCGCGGACGATAATGTCGCCGCTCCGCGAGGCCGGCGGAAAACCCATGAGTGGCAGCACGATCGTCCGCGGCACGGCCACGAGTTCGATCCGTTCGAGCTTTTTGCGGCGGTCCTCGGCCTGCTGGTGCTTCTGGCCGTAATGGTTGCGGCGGATGAACTCCTTCGCCTTCTCAATCTCGATCTGCTGTTTCTCGTACGTCCGCTCCGAGACCAATAATCGCTCGGCCTTCTGCGTCCAGTAGGCGGAAAAGTTTCCCGTGTAGCTATCGACCGTTCCCTGGAAGAGTTCCAGGGTCCGGTTGGTTACGCGGTCCAGGAAGTAGCGGTCGTGGCTGACCAGGAGCATGGCCGCGGCGCTCTCGGCCAGGAACGATTCGAGCCATTCGGTGGCTTCAATGTCGAGGTGGTTCGAGGGCTCGTCCAAGAGCATCACGTTGGGCTCGGCCAGCAACAGCTTGGCGAGCATCAGGCGGTTTTGCTCGCCCCCGCTGAGCAGTTCGACGGGCTGCTGGAACGACTCGCGGCAGAAGCGAAGACCGTCCAGCACGCGCTCGATCTTGTGGTCGAGGTTGTAGGCGTCGCGGCTAAGCATCTCGTGCTGGAGATGGTCGTAGCGGTCAGCTAGGCGCTTGTGCTCCAGTGGATCGTCGCAGTGGCCCAGTTCCTCGGCCACCGCGACCAGTTCCTCTTGCATCGCCACCAAGGCGGCCAGGGCACTCTTGGCCTCTTCGATGAGAGTGCGGCCCGGTTGCCACTGGGGTTGCTGTTCGAGATAGCCGATGTGCAGCGAGGGATGGGCGATGATGGAGCCGGCGTCGGCTTCTTCCCTGCCTGCAAGGATCTTCAGCAGCGTGGTCTTGCCGGTGCCGTTGGGTCCGACCAGTCCCACTCGCTCGCCGGGGCGAAGGTCGAACGTCACCCCGTCGAGAACCGGCTCGGGACCATAGTGTTTTTGGACGCCTTCAACCTGGAGGAGAATCATCTACACCTCCGCCATGCTCGCCTTTTCCTTGCGGCTGGCGATGATCTCCCGCTCGAGGGCCGCCGGGAGGCGGCGATACTTGGCAAATTCCATCGTAAAGGTGCCTTGGCCTTGGGTCATGCTCCGAAGATCGGTCGAATAACCGAAGGTTTCCGACAGCGGCACTTCGCCCTCGATGCGGCAGAGCGGCCCGCTGGCCTCGGTGGCCACGACCATGCCGCGGCGCGAGGTCAGATTGCCCACCACCGAACCCTGGGTGTCGACCGGACATTCGATCTCGATCTTCATGACCGGCTCCAGCAGCACGGGCCGGGTGGCGGGGAAATTCTCCCGCATGCAGGTCCGGGCGCAAATCTGGAAAGCCATGTCGGAACTATCAACATCGTGATAAGAGCCGTCCTCCAGGGTGACCTTCAGGCCGACGACCGGGTAACCGGCCACGGGACCCTTGTGGACCATCTGGCGAAACCCTTTCTCAACGGCCGGAATGAAGTTCTTGGGAATCCGTCCGCCTACGACCTTCTCCTCGAACTCGAAGGCCTCCGGCGCGTCTTCGGGCAAGGGTTCCATGCGGCCCACAATGTGGGCGTACTGGCCGGACCCGCCGGTCTGCTTCTTGTGCTTGGTGTTGAAGCGGCAGGACTGCGTGGGCGCCTCGCGGTAATTGACCTTGGGCGGGCCGACTTCAACTTCCACGCCGTATTCCCGGCGAATTCGCTCGATGTAGATTTCCAGGTGCAATTCGCCCATGCCGGCCATGATGGTCTCGGCGGTCTCTTCGTCGGTGAAGATGTGCAGCGTGGGGTCTTCGCGGCGGAAACGGTGCAGGGCCTTGCTGAGCTTGTCGGCCCCCTCGCGCTTGGCAGGCGCCACGGCCACCTTGATCACGGGCTCGGGCACGAACATGCTTTCCAGCGTGCAGTACGGGTATTGCGAGCAATAAGTGTCGCCGCTGGCCGAGTCGATGCCCAGGACGGCCACGATATCGCCGGCCTCAGCCGAGTCGATGTCCTCACGCTGATCGGCATGCATCCGCACGATACGGCTATAGCGTTCCTTGCGGCCGGTACGCTGGTTGTAATAGCTGTCGCCCTTATTGATCGTACCCTGGTAGACGCGCATGAAAGTCAGCGTACCGTAGGGGTCCTCGACGATCTTAAAGGCCATGCCCACCATAGGCTGGGCCGGATCGGGGTGCAGTGGCACGATCGTATGTGGGTCATCGTGTGCCAGGGCCTTAATGGGACTTTCCAGCGGCGAAGGCATGTACCTTGTAACGGCGTCCAACAACGGCTGCACACCCTTGTTCTTGTAGGCCGAACCGATAAAGACCGGAGTCAACTGTTGGCCCAACACGGCCTCGCGAATCACGCGATCGACCAGTTCCAGCGGCAAATGCTCCTCCGCCAGCAGGAGTTCCATCATCTCGTCGCTGTACATCGAGATGGTTTCCAACATATGCTGCCGGGCTGCCTTGACGTCGTTGACCATGTCAGTGGGGATGGGCTCGCGGCGGACGTCCTCGCCGTTGGGGCCGTCGAAGAACAGGGCCTCCTCGCGAAGTAGATCCACAACGCCCTCGAAGTTGTGTTCCAGCCCGATGGGAAGCTGCATCAACACCGCGTCACAATTAAGCTTGGTGCGGAGTTGTTCCACGACTTTGTGGGGGTTACCGCCCGTGCGGTCCATCTTGTTGATGAAGGCCAGTCGCGGCACGTGATAGCGCCGCATCTGACGGTCGATGGTCAGCGATTGGGCCTGCACGCCGCCCACGGCACAAAGGACCAGAATAGCCCCGTCCAACACGCGCAGGCTGCGCTCCACCTCGACGGTGAAATCGACGTGGCCCGGCGTATCGATCAGGTTGATGTTGTAGCCATCCCACTCCACGGAGGTGGCGGCGCTGGTGATCGTGATGCCGCGCTCCCGCTCAAGATCCATATGGTCCATAGTGGCGCCGGCACCGCCTCCTTTGACTTCCTGGATGCGGTGTATTCGGCCGGAATAGAACAATATCCGCTCGCTGAGGGTGGTCTTACCCGAGTCGATGTGGGCGGAAATACCGATATTGCGTAGTTTTGTCAGGTCCATTGTCGTTCGTTTGCATCACTTGAGCGGCGGGAATACGCCAGTTTACGAATGCAAATTATACAGCATATCGTCCGGATCGGCAACCCGTGCCTATGTTATGCGTACGTAAGGACTTGCGGCAAAACGAGTTCGCGCCGCCGTGCTCTATCGACGGGGCAGGACCAATACCAATCGGGCATGGAAAGAGAAGGTAGATCCCGACAGTCTCCTTGAGACGTTATGCGACCCGTTTGCGAGAATCCCCAGCCCTTCTCAAGGATCGCGCCGCCTTAATGCGTCGAATAGCGGTCGTCGTCGTCCGGGTTATGCTCGGCTTGCTGGAGGGAGGCGTCAAAGACGGTCCAGACAGGGAACTTCTCCTGAAGCGTTTTGACATACTCCTTATACCGCTTGTCGAACTGTTCTTTCTCGATCTTCTCCTTGACCTCTTTTTGAGCGTCGAGAAAGCTCTTCTTGGTCAGATCGCGACGCTCTAGGACGCGGATTATGTAGAAGCCGTCCTGGCACTCCAAAATCGGGCTGAGTTGTCCTACCGGGAGGGCGAACAGCGCCTTGTTGAGCGTCTCGGAGTTTAAGCTGTCCTTATGGATCCAATCGCGCTGC
>Ga0302320_10026513_pt1 | contig 11218 bp, 12 predicted proteins | sample Bog_T0_3_FD_202130 | JGI IMG/M metagenome (GOLD analysis project Ga0302320, IMG submission 202130) | Peat permafrost microbial communities from Stordalen Mire near Abisko, Sweden - Bog_T0_3 | ecosystem: Environmental > Terrestrial > Soil > Wetlands > Peat | place: Sweden: Abisko, Stordalen Mire... | reverse complement strand
TAGCCTCTGACGCCGGCACGGAATCTGAAAGCTGAATCTCGCCCCCCAGATCAAACCATTGCACGATCTGCTTTACGTCCGCTCCGGTGAAATATTCGTCGTAAGTTTTAGCGATGGCGGCGCGAATGAGTTCGCGACCGACAAAGTCGGCGCCCTTCATCTCGCCTTCGTATTCCAGTTCCAGCTTGCCGGTAATTGCAGGCAAAGCGGCGTAAACGTCGCTAACGCGTGGGACAACCAGCTTTTCGTCGTTGCGCAAGGCCCGGCGTTCTGCATTCGAAATGACGTTCTCCATCGCCGAAATCGGAAGGCGTTGGCTTACCCCTGATCGTTTGTCGATCTTTTTATCTTCGCGCGCGGCGAAAGCGACGCGCTCAATCACTTGCTGGATATAAAGCGGCAACTGCATCGCGTGGCCGCCGCGACTGGTCCAGGCTTCCTGCGCGGTAATGGCGATTCCTTCATCGACCGTCGCGGGATAATGCGTTCGAATCTCAGAACCGATGCGGTCCTTCAGCGGCGTGATGATCTTTCCCCGGGCCGTATAGTCTTCGGGATTCGCGCTGAAGACGATGGCGACGTCGAGCGGGAGCCGAATCGGATAACCCTTAATCTGTACGTCGCCTTCCTGCATGATGTTGAACAATCCCACCTGAATCTTGCCTGCGAGGTCGGGAAGTTCGTTGATGGCGAAGATGCCGCGATTAGCGCGCGGCAGCAGTCCGTAATGCACCGTCAACTCGCTGGAAAGTTCGTGACCCCCGCGGGCGGCTTTGATGGGATCGATATCGCCGATGAGATCGGCGATGGTGACGTCCGGCGTGGCAAGTTTTTCAACATAGCGGTCTTCCGGAGTTAAATATGCGACCGGCGTGCTGTCCCCGAGCCGCGCGACTTCTTCGCGGCAGCGGCGGCAGATCGGATCGTAGGGATTATCGCGGATCTCGCATCCCGCGAGATACGGCATGTTGGCATCGAGCAGGGTCGTCAAGGCGCGCAGGATGCGGCTTTTGGCTTGGCCGCGAAGCCCGAGCAAAATAAAATTATGACGTGAAAGGACGGCGTTTACGATCTGCGGCACAACCGTGTCATCGTAGCCCACGACGCCCGGAAAGATGCTGGCATCGTCGTGCTGGCGCAAACGTGCCATCAGATTGTCGCGAAGTTCGTCTTTCACACGGCGAATGCGCAAACGTTCCGGGGAAAATTCACTGCGGCGCAATTCGCCCAGCGTGCGAGGAAGACTCATGAAGGGAACCCCCAAATACTTTTCTGAATTATACGCGGAAGAGAGGGCTTCGGGCTTCGGCTACCGGGCTTCGGCGACTCCCGTGTTCCGAAATCGTGATGCCAGCAAAGCCTCGGAGGCCGAAGCCCGAAGCCCGACAGCCGAAGCCCGCGTCTAGTGCACGTGCCCGTTTCCGCCAGCTTTTTCGCGAGCGTTAGCCGTGCGCCGAAGTCTTGGAATCACTATTTCAAAATATGAAATCAGCAGCAACAATCGCTCATGCTCGGACCGAAGCGAGAGCAGTTTCTGTTTGAAATCCAAATCGAGCGGTACGGAACCAGCCAGATAGAAAGAGATGGTGGAAGGATTTGCTGCCGACAGATCTTGCCTGGCGCCAGCGATCGCCAGCAACTCGGCATGCAGTTGAACGGCCCGCGCAGCATCTTTCTGCGGCGCGCCGCCCGCTTCGTCTTCGATCATTATGACTTCGCCCTGCAAAAATGAACGCTCCTCATGCACGCGCACGAGCTCGAAACGCTGGCGTCCTTCTGTAACCAGATCGAGACGTCCATCGGGATATTCTTTGACGACTGTCACAATCTCCGCAGTGCATCCGATCTCGGCCAGGCCCTGCTCCAGAGTTCGCACTACGCCGAAGACTCGCTGTTGCGAAAGGCACTCCCCGATCATTTCTTTGTAACGGGGCTCGAAAATGTGCAAAGGCAGTGGAGTGCCGGGAAACAGAACGGCGTCGAGCGGAAACAAAGGAATGAGGGCGTCCAAGAAGTCTCCAGTGCGGGCGGGGAGGTGCGCGCAAAGCCAGTTGTGCAGCTATTGTAACCCAGCAGGTGATTTCAGAGTTTGATCTCGAACGTTCACCCCAACTCTGCCAGCATGGCTTCCATCTCACTCTGCGCGTGCAGATTTCCAGTGCGGCAAGCGGACGCGATTCCCTCGATGAGCATTGCTTTGGCTTCAGGGATGCGGTCGGCACGAGCCAGAGTTTGCGCAGCCATAAAGTAGCCGGCAGTGTAGTCCGGACTTGCTTTGAGAAGAATAGAAAACTCTGCCAGGGCCCGATCGAGGTCACCCTGCTTGGCGTATTCCATTGCCAGACCGTAACGCGCAAAAGCGTCACTGGGATTTTGCGTGAGCACGTCGTTGAGTGCGGCAATGCGGTCCATAAGGCAGTGGCCAGTAGTCGGTGGTCTGTGGCCAGTAAGACGAGATTACTACAAGTCGCTGAAATCAGGCTGACGTTTCCAGTGAGATTGCATTAGGCGGCGGAGTAGAATAGCAATTCTTAAATATCTTTGCCGGAGAGTACTGAGTGGCGTGTCCGTTTTTTCTGCCGATAGAGAAGATTGAGAACGGAGCGTGGCTGCATGCGTTGCGCCTCCCGTTGGGAGGCGGTTGGACGGGTCGATGTACATCGCCGGGACATGAGAATGAGATTCCCTCCCCGGACGAGTTGCGGGATTTTTGCAACCTGGGCTATGCGGAAACCTGCGGACGCTTGCCCAAAGACCGAGCCTGGGATTCGGTGCGATTTGGGGCCAAGATCGTGAGTTACACCCCGAGTGGGACACCGCAACGTATTCAAATCCGTTATATCTGCGAGCGCGCTCACTATCCTGCGGGGCACGGTATGCTCGAGTTTGATCTTGCGCAATCGCGCTGGCTGGATCGACACCCCGATACGAGAGTGCAGCGCATGGCGGAGTGTTTTCTCGAGTCGTACCTCGAGAAGAAAGCGCGGCGCAAGGAATCGGCGGCCGCGAGTTAGCCGAGGCGATTGATCCCGCATTTCGACCACAGAGGAAACAAAGAGATGAACGAAGAAGAGATGCTTACGCCGCGGCCCGTGCGCGATTCGCAATCGGAGATGACGGAAATCGTTCTGCCCAACGATGCCAACCCGCTGGCCGCGCTGCTCGGCGGCCGGCTGATGCACTGGATCGATTTGGCGGGAGCGATGGCTGCGCATCGCCATTCGCGAAGCCATGTGGTAACGGCCTCGGTGGATCACATTGATTTCCTGGTGCCGGTGAGAGTGGGCGACCTGGTAATTCTGCGCTCGTCCGTGAACCGTGTGTTTCAGACATCGATGGAAGTAGGCGTGAAGGTCTTTGTGGAGAACTATATCGCCGATACCTCGCAGCACGTCGCTTCCGCCCATCTCACGTTTGTGGCGATCGACGCCCAAAAAAACCGGCTAAAAGTCGCTCCCGTGATCCCAGAAACCGAGGAACAACAACGGCGTTACGACGATGCCGGACGCCGCCGCGAAATTCGCAGGGCGGAATTTGAACGCCGCCGCAAGAGTAAGCACTAAGCGAGCGCGCACTTACGAGAAAATCGGTGATCCAGATCACATCCCGTCCGCCAGCGAACCCGGTACTCTACACTTTGCCCGAGGATATTCATGGATAGTGCTCTGCTGGTTCATCGCATTCATTTCGCCTTTACCGTTACCTTTCACTATCTCTTCCCGCAACTCACCATGGGATTGGCGCCCCTCATCGTCATCCTTAAGACGCTCGGCTTGCGCCGTAACGATGAGACCTATCATCAGGCCGCTCGATTCTGGACGAAGATTTTTGCGGTCAACTTTCTGATGGGGGTCGTCACCGGCATTCCGATGGAATTTCAGTTCGGCACCAACTGGTCGCACTTCTCCCGCTTCGCTGGGGGCGTCATCGGCCAGACCCTGGCCATGGAAGGCATGTTCGCGTTCTTTCTGGAGTCGGCGTTCCTGGGTTTATTTCTTTACGGAGAAAAGCGACTGAGCCCGCGGGCGCACTGGTGGTCGGCGGTCGCTGTCTTTTTGGGATCATGGCTCTCGGGTTATTTCATCGTGGCCACCGACGCATGGATGCAGCATCCGGTCGGATACGAGAAGGCGGCAGATGGGTCCGTGCAGTTAACCAGCTTCTGGGAACTGCTGCTCAATCCGTGGGCACTCTGGCAATATGCTCATAATATGAGCGGTGCGGTGATCACTGGCGCGATCGTAATGGCCGCAGTAGGCGCGTTCTATTTGCTGTGGGGAAAATTCGAGGCCCACGGCAGAATTTTTGTGAGGGTTGGCGTGATCGCAGGATTGATTTTCAGCGTGCTGCAGCTGTTTCCGACCGGCGACGGCCAGGGAAAATTGATTGCGCAGAATCAACCCGTCACCCTCGCTGCCATGGAAGCTCTCTTTGTCAGCCAGCCCGGCGCTCCACTCATCATTCTGGGGCAGCCCAATGTGGAGGAGCGCAAAATCGACAATGCGCTCGAAGTCCCGGATGCGCTCAGCTTCCTCACTTATCGCGCCTGGAAGGCCAACGTAAAAGGATTGGATGCATTTCCTCCCGACCTATGGCCGCAAAACGTGGCGCTGCTCTATTACAGCTACCACATCATGGTCGGGCTGGGGACAATCTTCATCGCGATTATGCTGGTCGCGGTCTATTTGCTGTGGCGGGGAAAATTATTCTCCGCGCGCTGGATGCTTTGGATACTGATGCTAGCCCTGCCTTTTCCTTACATCGCCAATACGGCCGGCTGGATCACTGCGGAGCTCGGGCGGCAGCCCTGGCTGGTTTACGGCCTGATGCGTACCGCGGATGGATATTCAAAGATGGTCTCTGCGGGCAACGGCATGTTCACATTGCTCGGCTTTCTTGGGATGTACACGGTGCTGGGCATCTTATTTTTGTTTCTCCTGCGGCGCGAGATTGAACACGGTCCCGCACCGGAAGAAAAACTTATCGATATAAAAGCAGCGGTGGTTTAGGAGCGCAATGGAAACTTTATGGTTCATGATCGTGGCCGTGATGGTGGCGGCTTACGTGGTGCTTGACGGCTTTGACCTCGGCGCCGGCGCAATCTACCTGGGGGCGGGCAAGACGATCGAAGACCGGCGAAAGATTCTGCGCGCCATCGGTCCAGTGTGGGACGGCAATGAAGTCTGGTTGCTGGCCGCCGGCGGAACTTTATATTTTGCCTTCCCTCTGCTTTATGCATCCAGCTTCAGCGGCTTCTATCTTCCCCTAATGATGGTGCTGTGGTTGCTGATGCTGCGCGGCATCGGCATCGAACTGCGCGCGCACATGGAGAATGCCGTCTGGGTCGGATTCTTCGATCTAATCTTCTGCGTTTCCAGCGTGCTGCTGGCGATCTTCTTCGGCGCGGCTTTAGGCAACGTGGTGCGCGGCGTTCCGTTGGGCGCGGACGGATATTTCTTCGAGCCGCTGTGGACCAACTTTCGCGCCAGCGGCAATACAGGAATCCTCGATTGGTATACCGTGCTCACGGGCGTGATCGCGCTCGTGACTCTGACGGCGCACGGGTCTTTGTATATCGCAGTCAAAACCGATGGCGAGTTGAATCGGCGCACGCGCGGCATTGCGTTGTGGGCATGGCCGGCGCAATTAATCTTGACTATCGTCGGTTTGATTGCGACTTGCTACGTGCAACCGACCGTTCTCGGCAACTACAAGCAACATGCCATCGGATTTCTCATCCCATTCATCGTGCTGGGAAGCCTGGGCGTGATGATTTATGGAATCCGCAAAGGCCAAGACAAACTGGCATTTGTCGCTTCAGCGTTTTATATCGTGGGAATGCTGGTGGGTGCGGCTTTCGCCTTATATCCCGTGGTGCTGCCGGCGAGTACTGATCCTGTGCATAGAAGTTTGACCATCTACAACACAGCCGCCGGTCATCACGGGCTCACCGTGGGCCTCATCTGGTGGATTCCGGCGATGATTCTCGCGCTCGCTTACTTCACGCTGCTGTTTCGCATGTTCAAAGGGAAGGTGCAGCTGGAGGGCGAAGGCTACTGAAAGCTAACGAGCTGTCTTTCGAGAATGAGTTCGGAAAGGGCACGATTTCAATCGTGCCGTTAAGTCGACGAAATGGGTCCGCGCTTCAGCGCCTGAGGTACGCCGTTTGCGTGCGTCACGAGTTTTCCCGCATTCTTCAGCCGTGCCTTGCCTTTCAATTTTCTCTGGACACAATCGTCGAGCAGCACTCTCATCGCAATCCGCTAGCCACCAACTCCTTGGCGTGTTCGAGCTCGTCGACCGCTGCTTCACGCGTCACTGCAGGGAAATCCTCAAGAAACTCGTCGAGGGTCTGCCCGTCCTCGATGGAGTCGAGCAGCGCCTGAAAGGGAACCCGCGTGCCACGAAACACCGGTGTACCGCCGAGGATGTCTGGATCGCGCGTTATGGTGCCATTTAGCGAAGCCATCGGATTCCCCTCCCACTACAGCTCAAAGCTTACTCCAATGGGCCTCAAGGAAAGATTTGCTCGATTCACGTGTCTAACAGAGGTGAACGGAGCCAGGTCTTGATCTGTATGGCTGTCCGCTCGCGTGTGGAAGCCTTTCGGTCTCTTGCTCTGTATAATCGAGACTTCATCATCCCGACGTTATCCTTTGGAGCGTATCCCTTGAACGCACATATGCCACATCAACCCGGACAAGCCGCACCGGGCCCTCAACCGTTACCCGGAGTCGATGCCATTATTGCCGTAGGTTCGGGCAAGGGCGGCGTGGGCAAGACCACACTGGCGGTGAATCTTGCCGTTGCATTAGCGAAGATGGGGCACAAGGTCGGCTTGCTCGATGCCGATGTGTACGGACCGAACGTGCCGCTGATGCTCGGCGTGAGCGGCCAGCCGAAGATGGTGGGAGAAAATCGCATCGAGCCGCTGGAAGCGCATGGTCTAAAAGTGATCTCCGTCGGATTTCTGAATCCTGGCGACAAGCCCATCATATGGCGCGGTCCAATGCTGCACCAGATCGTGAAGCAGTTTCTCAGCTTGGTGGAGTGGGGGCATCTCGATTACATGGTCGTCGATCTTCCGCCGGGGACGGGCGACATCGCTCTGTCGCTGGTGCAATCGGTGCCGCTAACAGGCGCGGTGGTGGTTTCGACTCCCTCCGACGTTTCGTTGCAGGATGCGCGTAAAGCCATCGAGATGTTTAGGCAAATGAAGGTTGATCTGGTCGGAGTGGTTGAGAACATGAGCTTCTTCACCTGCCCGCACTGCAACCACGAGATCGATATTTTTTCGCGCGGGGGCGCGGAGAAAATGTCAGCGCAATTCAGTGTTCCGTTTCTCGGCAATATTGAACTCGACCCCGAAGTGCGCAAGTCTGGGGACGGCGGCAAGCCGGTCGTCTTAGAAGGTGAGAATTCGCCGCACGCCAAGTCGATCTTTGCGTTTGCGCGGAAAGTTGTCGCGCGCGTGGGCGAAATTAAGGCCGGGGAAACGGCGAGTGTAATTTCCATTCAGTAGCGAAAAATCTCTAACCACGGAGATCACGGGTAAGACCCTGTGAAACCCTGTGTCCTCTGTGTTTAGGTTTTGGTCGTTGTTTCGAGAGTCGCGACACCAGCCAAACGGGTTGCGCTTCGCCATCTTTCAAAAGCAGATCCGCCATCATCTGCCCCAGCGCAGGCCCGTGCTTAAATCCATGCCCCGAGCCGCCGCCGAGCAGCCAGACGTTCTCCATGTGCGGATGGCGATCCATGACAAAGTGGCTGTCGGGAGTTTGTTCGTACTGGCAGACCCGCGTTTCGATCAACGGAGCATCTTTCATCGCTGGAAAACGGAAAGCAAGATATTCTCGGACACGCTTTAAAGTGGATGGACTTACGCTCCGCTCGCCATCCGTAGGATCGAAGGCCTCTCCGCGTGTGTCATCGGCGACTTTGAATCCGCGCCGATCGCTTCCAGGTATGCCATAGAAAAATCGCTTGCCGTGATCGCCCCACACCGGAAGCTGCGCGTCGCTAAAGCGGACGTCCCCGGCGGGAGTTCCGAAGAAAAAAATATCCTGCTTCGTCGGACGAATCACATTTTCCAAAAGTTCGGGAAACAGTTTCCCCATCCAAGGTCCGCAAGCGAATACGTGGTAATCGGCTTGGAGACGTGAGCCGTCAGAGAGGTGCAGTTGCGCCATCCGCGAATGTTTCTCCGAGAGCTGCAAGCCATCTGGAAGAACCGCAAGTTGCCGATACTGTCCGCCTCCGCTCACGAAAGCTTCCACCACTGCCTGGCAACTGGTCCGCGCGTCGAGGTATCCGCACTCCGGTTCGAAGATCCCCCACCCTACGCCGGCAAAACCCACCTGTGGCCAGCGCCGTTGCATCTCTCGAGTTGAAAGTTCCTGAAATTCAATCCCAGCTTCGCGCAGCAGTGGCAGCGATCCGCGCTCGAACGAATCGTCACGGGTACCGGCCATCCAGAGAACGCCGGTTCGATGCAGAAACTGCTTCTTCCAGCGCCGTTCATACTTTGCCCACAACTTGAGAGCACGGGCTGCTAATTCCGTATAGGGTTGGTCAGGGCCGTAGGTGCCGCGCATGATTCGCGTTTCGCCGCCCGAAGATGACCGCGAATTGCCAGGTCCCCAGCCGTCGAGCAAAGTGACGCGGGCTCCGCGTTCGAGAAGTTGCAGAGCAGTCCAGCCGCCGAAGGCTCCGGCTCCGACGACAGCGATGTGAGGCTTGGATTTCATTCGTTTCAAAACGGGCTCACTTTTATCTCTCAGAAAGAATTTGAGTCCTAATTCGAAAGAAGCCAACTTTCATCCAAAAGGTAAGCATTTGCATCTAATATGAAGAGTGAATAGGCTGACTTTTCCCGGCGAGAGCCGCGTCGTTTCAAGATAAACTAAGTCTAGTGCCCGATGCCATCTGACCCCAATATCGGTAAGCGCGAACGCGAAGTTCTGACCGCGATCGTGGAGACCTTCATTTCCACGGGCGAGCCTGTCGGCTCGCGCACCTTGTCGCGAACCAGCCGCGAAGGCTTGAGTCCGGCGACCATCCGCAACGTGATGGCGGATTTATCGGAAGCGGGATTTCTAGAGCAGACGCATTCCTCCTCGGGGCGCATCCCGACCACCGACGCCTACCGTTATTACGTAGAACAGATCAGCGGTTCGGCGAAGCTGGCGCCGCAAGAAGAAAGCATGATTTCTGACTCGCTGGCGGGCATCAGCGACGTGCAGGAATTCATGGAGCGGACGTCGCGTGTGCTGTCCCTGATTTCCCGCAACGTCGGGGTCACAGTGGCTACCAGCGGCGCGAAGAATGCGCTGGAGCATGTGTACTTCTCGCGGCTTGGCGACCAGAAGGTGTTGGCCGTACTGGTCACGCGTTCGGGCCTGGTGCGCGATCGTGTTTTGCGGCTCGATCTGCAGCAGTCGGAACTGGATCTTGCGGCCCGCTATATCAACGAGAATTTCCGCGGCTGGACCATGGAGTCGATGCGCGTCGAGCTGGGGCGCAGAATTGAGCAGGAACGCAGCGAGTACGATCGCCTGATGAACTCCATTGAGCGGCTCTATAAGCAAGGAGCCCTGGCCGCCGAAGACGGCACGCAAATGGTTTTCGTAGAAGGTGCGGCCAACCTGGTGACCGGGCAGGAAGATCGCAAACGGCTGCACGACATCATGAAAACTCTGGAGGAGAAGGAAAAAATCGCGAAACTCCTCGGCGCTTATCTCGATGTGAAACAGGAGGCTGTGCGGGTTGTCATCGGACTCGATGACGCCGTGCCCTCGATGCAGAACTTTGTTCTGATCGGTGCTCCAGCGCGTTCGGGGACGGACATGTTCGGATCGCTCGCGGTAATTGGTCCAACGCGTATGGACTACCAGCACACGATGACGGCGGTTTCTTATATCGCGCGCCTGTTCGATAAAATTTTGAACGAATCGGAGTAATGAAAGTCTAGTTATGAGCAAAGGCAACGGAAAATCGCAAGCGAACGATACAGGATTGGATTTGGAGCACGAGTTGCCCGCTGGTTCACGCGACGGGGATCATTCCACCCTCGAAGCCGCATCTGGGCAGTCGTCTTCTGCGGATTCGGAATTGCAGGCGGTGAAAGCGGAACGGGATTCTTTACTGGATCGTCTGGCCCGGGTGCAGGCGGAATTTAAGAATGCACGCCAGCGGGCCGATAAAGAGCAGCAGGACTATCGCGACTATGCCTTGGCCGATGCGATTAAATCTCTGCTGCCGGTGGTGGATAGCCTCGAACGCGCCGTACAGGTGAAATCGGATGCCTCCGACCTACGGAACGGCGTTGATCTCATCTACAAGCAACTGATGGCCGCTCTAGCCAAGCTGTCGGTGAATCCGATGGTGGCCAAGGGCGAACTATTCGACCCAAGGTTTCACGAAGCCATCGAAATGGTGGAGACCAACGACGCCCCTGACCACGAGGTGGTGGAGGAGTTGCGACGCGGGTATAAATTCAAGGACCGTTTGCTGCGCCCCGCAATGGTAAAAGTCGCAAAGAATTCCGGAAGATAAGTTTCTGTGCGCTCGATTCCCCTTTTAATTTCATAGACAGGAAGGGCATTTATTCTGGCCACAAACGCAAAACGCGATTATTACGAAGTTCTCGGCGTCACTCGAACTGCGACCGAAGTCGAACTTAAGAGCGCCTATCGCAAGCTCGCCATGCAACACCATCCGGATAGAAATCCAAATAATCCGGACGCGGAAGAGCGCTTCAAAGAAGTCACCGAAGCCTACGCGATTCTGGCTGACAGCGATAAGCGCTCTTTATATGATCGCTTCGGTCATGCGGGTGTAGGCAATGTTGGTGGGGCTGGTGGCGGATTTGATCCTTCTTCCTTCCAGGATTTCGGTGAAATCTTTGGCGAGTTCTTCGGATTCGGCGATGCCTTCGGTGGCGGCGGTGGCCGCCGTCGCAGCCGGGTTCAGCGCGGAGCTGACTTGCGCGAGGACCTCACCCTCGAATTTGAAGAAGCAGCTTTCGGCGTGGAAAAAAATGTCATGGTGCGCCGCCATGAAGCTTGCGAAGAGTGCCGCGGTTCGGGCAATGCTCCGGGCAAGGGTCCCTCCACTTGCCAGTCTTGCGCCGGACGCGGCCAAGTTCGTTATCAGCAGGGCTTCTTCAGCATTGCGCGCACTTGTCCCACCTGTCAGGGCACTGGCAACGTAATCACGG
>Ga0302320_10026511_pt1 | contig 11219 bp, 5 predicted proteins | sample Bog_T0_3_FD_202130 | JGI IMG/M metagenome (GOLD analysis project Ga0302320, IMG submission 202130) | Peat permafrost microbial communities from Stordalen Mire near Abisko, Sweden - Bog_T0_3 | ecosystem: Environmental > Terrestrial > Soil > Wetlands > Peat | place: Sweden: Abisko, Stordalen Mire... | reverse complement strand
AACTCCGCCGATTTTTCGTCGGAAGAGCCATCGGTTCACGAGGAGAACGTGCCGCGGCTTAAGTATTCGGAAGAGGATTGGTCTAACCGTCTGCGGAAATGGTCCGCCGAACTGATCAAGTATCAAGGCGTTCTGAACTCCGATATTTCGTTCGTTGTCCGGCGCGAAGTGAAGTACCTGGTGACCACCGAGGGCACGCGGCTGCAGGATGGCCGCACGTTCGCCAGCATCACCATCAGCGCCGAGGGCAAAGCAGTGGATGGGATGGACTTGCAGGCGTCGCAATATTTTCAAGCTCAGACGCTCGAAGGATTGCCCAAAGCGGACGCCATCGAAAAGGCCGTGAATGAAGCCGGATCGGATCTGACGAAGCTCCTGGCCGCGCCGGTGGTCGAGCCTTACGTCGGTCCGGCGATTTTGTCGGGGAGCGCGGCGGGCGTGTTCTTTCACGAAATTTTCGGGCATCGCATCGAAGGACATCGTCAAAAGGATGAGGGCGAGGGCCAGACCTTCACCGCCAGCGTCGGGTCCAGTGTGCTGCCGCCGTTTCTTTCCGTCGTCTTTGATCCTACCCGCGCCCGGATCGGATCGGTGGAGCTGAACGGCTACTACACCTACGACGATGAAGGCATCAAAGCGCGTCCGGTAACGCTGGTCGAAGACGGGATCCTGAAGACCTTTCTGATGTCCCGATCGCCGATCCAGGGGTTCGATCATTCGAATGGACATGGCCGCCGCCAGGCCGGCGCGGAAGTTGTTTCGCGGCAATCGAACCTGATTGTCGAATCGAAGAAGCAGGTTCCCGCTGCACAGCTTAGGGCCATGCTGATCGAGGAAGTGAAGAAGAGCAACAAGCCGTATGGACTCTACTTCCAGCAGGTCAGCAGCGGATTCACCTTGACCCAACGCCGCGGTCTGCAGGCTTTCAGCGTGGTTCCGCTGTTGGTGTATCGAGTCTATGCCGATGGCCGCCCGGACGAACTGGTGCGGGGAGCCGATATCGTCGGGACGCCGCTGGCCAGCTTTGCCAAGATTGAGGCTACCTCCGATAAAGCGGAGGTCTTTAACGGCTATTGCGGAGCGGAGTCGGGCAGCGTGCCGGTGTCCGCTGTGTCGCCCGCGCTGCTGGTTTCGGAAATCGAGATCCAGAAGAAGGATCAATCGCACGATCGCCTGCCTTTACTGCCGCGGCCGATGGAAACGGGGCACGAATAGATGCGGCGCTGGACCGCATTCGTTCTCGCCGCCGCCGCTCTGCTGCTGCCAGTGGCCATCGCGCAGCAGGATAACGACCCCATACTGCGCGCCATGCACGACGAACTGGAGCGCTCCAAGATGTTCAAGGTCGCCAGTTCCGATCCTCCTTATTACATCGAGTACGAAATCGAAGACGCGGATGTGGTGGTGGTGAGTGCTTCGCTTGGCGCGCTGATCGCGCAGAATCATTCGTCGATCAAGCTTCCCACGGTGCGAGTCCGATTGGGTAGCCCGGCGTTCGATAACGCCAACTACGCCTTCTCCGACTACTATTCAGGCTCGCGGCTGGATCCTGAGCAGCTGCCCATGGACGCCAACTATGGGGCTGTGCGGCAGATCCTGTGGCTGGCTACCGATCGCGCCTTCAAGACTGCGGAGGAAGGCATCGGGCGTAAGCGATCCGCCCTGAAGAACGTGAACCTGACGGAAAATCTGCCGGACTATTCTGCCGCTCCCGCGGTTCAATCCGTCAGCTCCTTGCGGCACACGCCGGTGGATGAAGCGGCCTGGAAAAACCGTGTGGTGAAGCTGTCGGCGATATTCGCCGGTTATCCGGCCATCAATTCGTCCGGTCTTGAATTTCAGACCATTCAGGCCACCACGTATATGGCGAACAACGAGGGAACTACGCTGCGCTACCCCGAAGACCTTACGTTCCTGCGGGTGCGCGCTTTTACCCAGGCTCCGGATGGGATGCCGCTGCGCGACGCCGAAGTCTTTCAGGCCGGCGATCTCTCGCTGTTCCCGTCGGAACTCGATTTGAAGCGCGGAATTACGGCCGTTGCGGAGGAGCTGACGGCTTTAACGAAGGCCCCTATAGGAGAAACCTACGATGGGCCGGTGATGTTCGAACCCCGCGCGGCGGCTCAGTTGTTCGCGCAGGTTTTGGGCGACAACTTGAAAATATCGAGGAAGCCTATCGGCGAGCCTGGACGCAATGTTCCCTATCTGCCCAGCGAACTGGAAACCAAAGCGGGCGCTCGCATTTTGCCCGAGTGGATGGATGTAGTAGACGATCCCGCCCAGACGGAATGGCAAGGCCAACCGTTGTTCGGGCACTACGGCTTTGACATGGAAGGCGTGCGTCCGCAACCGTTGAACCTGGTGGAAAAGGGCGTGCTCAAGGCCTTTCTACTCACTCGTACGCCGGTGATGAAGGGCTTCGAAGCGAGCAATGGCCACGCCCGAATGCGCGGCAACTTCGCCCAAATGGCTCCTGGATTCGGCAATCTGTTTATTCGAGCCTCGCAGGCGGTATCGTCCGAAGAGCTAAAGAAGAAGCTGGTCGATCTGGTCAAACAGCGCAATAAGCCGTATGGATTACTGGTGCGGAAACTCGACTTTCCCTCCGGTATGAGCCTGGAGGAATTGCGCCATACCATGTCCGCAATGGCCCAATCCGGTGGCGGCACTCGTCCCGTGGCGCTGCCGATGCTGGTCTATCGCGTTTATCCCGACGGCCGGGAAGAACTGGTGCGCGGATTGCGCTTTCGTGGCGTTTCCACGCGATCGTTCAAGGACATTGCGGCGGCAACCAACGATAGCTACGTGTTCAACTTTATGGATTCGCCAGTGCCGTTTGCCTCGATGGGCGCAGGACCTTTTGTGACCAATGCGTCGGTGATATCGCCGGGAATCCTGTTCGAGGAACTGGAACTGGAACGTATTCAAGAGGACTTGCCCAAACTGCCCATAGTTCCGCCGCCGGCCATGGGATTTTGACGGATGGGCATTCTTAGCCGGACCATTTTCGTAGAGGTCTTCTCCAGCGCAGTGTTAGGGGCGACGCTATTCACGTTCGTTCTGTTCCTGCAGCGGATTGGGAAGCTATTTGAGATCCTGGTCCGCAGTTCGGCTCCGCCGCTGACCGTCGCGCATTTATTTGCGCTGGCCATTCCGTTTACGCTCACCTTCACCATCCCGCTAGGCGTGCTGGTGGGCGTCCTGATTGCACTCAGCCGGATGTCGGCGGACGGCGAGATTACGGCGATCCGCGCCGCTGGTATCTCCAGCCGGAAAGTGGTGGCTCCGGTCCTCACGCTGGCCTTTATCGGCATGCTGGTCACGGCCACCGCCACGCTTTGGCTGACTCCTTATTCCATCTCGAAAACCACCCGCGTCCTTAACCAGTTGCTGGCCGCCGAGTTGACTTCCGAAGTATCGCCGCGCATTTTCGAAGAACAATTCCCGAATCGCGTGCTCTACGTCTGGGACGTCATTCCAGGCGCGCTCAGCCGCTGGCGAAACGTCTTCATTGCCGATTTGCGACCACCGGAGGAGCGCGGCGGATCGAACCAGGAGCGCGGCGACGCCCCCAGTATCCTAGTCGCGGCCGACGCCATTGCCGTCCCTGACGTGGCCCACAACCGGATTCAACTTTCGATGCTGAATAGCAGCACTTTCGACGTCGGCAAGGACAGCACACAATACGTTAGCACCGGAGGATCGCATCGCGAGGTGCTGCTGGAAGCCACCAAGCCCAACGAAGTCCACGTCAAAGAGTACACGGAGATGGACACCGTGCCGCTCTACCGCGAGGCGTACAAGAAACCGGGACTCGAATTAACCAAGAAAATAGGCGCGCGCATCGAACTGCACCAGCGTTTCGCGCTGCCGCCCGCGTGCATTCTATTAGCTCTGATCGGCATTCCCCTGGGAGTTTCAACCCGCAAGGGCGGTAAGTCGGCGGCGTTTGTAATGACGGTGGTGCTTGCATTTCTGTACTGGATGGGTCTGATTACGGCGAACGGATTGGCGCGCCAGCAAAAGCTCCCGGTGGGATTGGCGGTCTGGACTCCCAACGTGATCTTCGCCGTCATCGGCCTGATTCTGCTGGTCCGGATGGAACGGCCGAACCAGAAGGATTGGGTGGGCGCGGCGGTCGACTTCTTCGCCCGCACCTGGAAACGGTTGCGCGGCGTTCTCTCCGGCGCGACATCGATGCGAGCAGGCAGACAGCGCTTTCCGCTGGTGCCCCAGGTGGTGGACGCCTATGTCTTAACGAGCTTTCTGTTTTACTTCGTGTTATTGCTGGTCAGCTTCGTTGCCGTCTTTCACGTCTATACGTTTTTTGAATTGCTCAGCGACATCGTGAAGAATGAAATACCGATGTCGACGGTGATTCAGTATCACTTCTTTCTGACGCCTAAGCTGATTTACGATCTGACGCCGATCAGCGTTCTGGTGACCATCCTGATTACCTTCGGCGTGCTCAGCAAGCACAACGAAGTGACTGCATTCAAGGCTTGTGGAGTCAGCCTGTACCGCCTGGCGGTTCCGATTCTGCTGGCCAGCTTGTTTTTGAGCACCGGGTTGTTCGCTTTCGATCATTACTACGTGCCGGAGGCCAACCGCAAACAAGACGCGCTGCGCAATAAGATTAAAGGCCGGGCGGAGCAGACTTACTTGCGCCCCGACCGCAAGTGGATTCACGGCCAAAGCTCGCGGATTTTCTATTACAAGTACATCAACCCCATTCAGAAAGTGATGGCCGGAGTGAATGTCTACGAGCTGCAGCAGTCTCCTTTCCGGCTGACTAAACACATCTCGGCCGAGCGAGCGCGCTGGGAGCCGACGCTGCAAAAGTGGGTCTTCGAGAATGGCTGGAGCCGGACGTTTACCGGCGACGGCGGAGATGTGTTCCAGAACTTCACGGGCCAGGCTACCACGTTTCCCGAACTGACGGAACGTCCCGATTACTTCCTGAAGGAAGTTCTGCAGGACAAGCAGATGAATTTCGAACAGTTGTCGGCCTATATCAAGGAATTGCAGCAGAGCGGATTCGACACCATCGCGCTGCAAGTGCAGTTCTATCGCAAGTTCGCGGTGCCTTTGTTTGCGGCGATTATGGCGCTGATTTCCATCCCGTTCTCGTTCGCTATCGGACACAAGGGCGCCATGGCGGGCGTGGGAGTGAGCTTTGGGATTGCGATCGCTTATGTGGCGGTTGGCAACATATCGGAGCAGGTGGGCAACGTCAATCTGTTGCCGGCCGCGCTTGCCGCCTGGTCGCCGGACGTGATTTTTTCGCTGGTGGGATTATACTTCTTCAGCCGGATGCGTACTTAAGGCGCTACCGCAAAGCCGCGGTGTCAGTCACCGGGAGCACCGCTTCCAAGGTGTAGGAGTCGGGTCCGGCAATCTCTAGAGAGTTGTCACCCGCGGTAAGACCGCTGGGCACCACCAGGTTCACCTGATAGAGGCCCGCGAATCCAGGAGCAAGACCCGCGAACGTGACGGTGGCGTTCTGGCCACCCACCGCGGCGGAGATCGTATTGGTAGTCAGGCTCAGGGGGCTGGATGGGCCTGCGGCGCCATCCGGCACTGCCGGAACAACATCTCCTAAGCCAGTCAAGTACACCTGAATCGTTTCTCCGATTTGAGCGGGATTGACCGGAGTCACCAAGGAGAAATCGGCGTGGGAAGCGGCAGCCAGTCCGAGACCGTTCTGGGATTGCGAAAATACACCCGGGGCGGTCTTGTTTACAAACAACGTTACGGCGTTCGACGCTGCGCCATTGTTCTTTACCTGGATCGCAGCGATCGAATAAGTTGTCTCATAAGGCACGATCACGGAAACCTGGTTAGGACTGACGTAGTAAATCGGAGCGGGAACACTGTTGATCAGCACTTGGACGCCGTTCAAAGTGGTCGGGAAGGGTAGAGCGCCGGCCACTTGCTCGCTGGGGGCCAGACCAGTGCCATATAGCGTAATGAACTCGCCTGGCGCAACGCCCGCCGTAAAAGGAGCGGAACTGGCGGCGTTCTCTACACCCACCGGACTCAAGAATACGCCCGAGCCGGAGAACGCAGGGGCTTTTATGGCAACGCTGATCCCCAATAGGGGACCATCCCCCAAGCCGATACGAATCAAGCCTCCGTCCCCCACCGTATATTGCATGGATGTAGCGGTGTCGGTATAAGTGCCCGATCCGACGGTGTAAGTATCGTTGTAGGTGACGCCGAATACCTTGGTGCTATTGAGCACGGACGTGAAGCGCTCGTGCCCGACGATCAATCCATCACCGGCAAAGAACGAACCGTAGTAAGTATTAAGATCGGCGTAGCCGTTGGGATAGCTGGCCTCATTTTCCGCCAGCCCAGCGGTATAGTACAACCCGCCTAAACCTGCGCCGGCGCCTGTTTTTACTCCCACGAACATGTCGTAGTTGGCAGGCGATCCGCCGAAAATAAAATTGCCGTCGGGCGTGATATAAGCATATTCGTTGCCGGCGATAAAATTCGCAGTAGACGTGTCGGGAAACATGATGTTCGCGGCGCCATTACTGATAACGTATTTGACATTTGCCGAGGACTGCGTCAGCACGGTGGCTCCTCCCTGCCCTACGAATCCGCTCAGATTGATGGTTCCAAGATTACCCGCGCCATTGGGGTTGAGTTGGAACATGGCGTCCGCCGAATCCGCGATTGTGCCGCTGGGCACGAAGTAGGCAGTGGCATAGCTTCCGTTGAAGACAGAAGAAGCCGTCGCCGTCGAGGCCATAGGAGCGGCGATGAACAAATCGCTGAAAGTGGTCTGTTCGGTGCTGCTGCCAACGAAAATGCCATTGGAAACCAGGCCGTAAATGCTGACGCCGGTGGTGGCGATCGGATTACTGAGGTAGCCGTATCCGCTGGCTGAAATCGTATAGGTTCCGGTCAGAGAAGCGTTTTGTACCACTCCGTTACCGGTGTCGAGTTCCTGACCGGTAATCGTGTAGTTCCCATTGCCGTCGAAAGTAATGCCGCCATAGAGAGTTATCGCTGAGTCTATGTCTCCAGCGGTGTCGCCGACCTCATAGCCGACATAGCGAAAGTAATGGCTGCCGCTGAGTAGCTTATTCCCGCTGGTATCGAAGGTGGGCGCTTGCGCCGCAGCTAAGGCTGCCACCAGCAGCGCCATCGCAAACAGCTTCATTTAGATCCCGTGATGAGTCTTAGCGTGGCTAATGTCGGCCGGAGCTTGGAATCCGAACACAAATGCGCTGGACAGTCCGTCACCCTTGGCGTTCGGCACGCCTCCGAGGGCGTGAAAAAGGTCGCCGGATGTATAGCCGGCTACGTAGACCGTGCCTTTGCTGTCGAAATCGATCCCAGTGGCGATTTGAACGCCTCCGCCGCTTCCGAGGAAGGTGGAGAAGATCGGCCCGGACGCCGCCTTCTGAGTGGGATTAAAGATAAGCACGAAGCCATCGAGGCTGTTGTCATAGGTTCCCTCCAAGGCGTTCGAACTCACCGGCATGTCGGGCGACATGGTGAAACCCGTGATGTACAAGTTGCCGGAGGAATCTTCTTTCAGGCTATAAGGGACGTCGCCGTAGCTGCCACCGAAGTAGGTGGAGTAAACCAGTTGATCGGAGCGGTTCGCGGTCTGAATGGAGGGGTCCAGAATCTCCACGAAGACATCCGTATTGCCGCCATATTGAGACTGCAGGGCATTGGAGGTAACAGGAAGGTCGATCGACAGGGTGTAGCCGGTCAATATCACACGGCCTTTAGAATCCACTAGCACCTTCTTAGCTTCGTCCTGGCCGCTGCCGCCCAGAAAGGTTCCATAAAGCAGGGACTTGGCCCCGAGCGAAGGATTGAGGCGGACTGCGAATGCGTCTCCCCCGGAGATGTATGAGTAGCGGTAGCAGTAGCCGGCGATCGGAAAATCGCTCGAGAACGTGCCTCCCACAACCCAGACCGTGCCATCCGGCGCAAGCGCCACGCCTTGACCCGAATTCTCCGACGTTCCGCCAATGAACGTTGAATACACCAGCGTGGCGGTCAGCGATTGAGAAGGATCGATCACCGATAAAAACGCATCCTGCGTGCCGGCCAAAGACGTTTCGAACCCGTTCACCATCGGATAGTCGGTACCCTGCGTAGTTCCGACAACGTAGATTTTTCCCGCGGAATCGACTGTAATTCCAGTCCCTTCATCCGCCGACGCGCCGCCAAGATACGAAGCATAGTACAAGCCCGACGTACCCTGCGAGGGAATTAGCTTTAACACGAAGGCGTCGGTCACCCCGCCCAGCGTTGACTGGTAGGCATTGGCGGTAGGCAGATCGTCGGAATCGGTAGTTCCGGTGGCAAAAACAACGCCATTACCCGAGACCACCATGTCGAGAAGATGCTCCTCGCCAGTTCCGCCGAAATAGGTGGTATAGACGACCTGGCTGCCCGGAGCGGCCGTAGGGTCCAGAACGGCGATAAAGGCGTCGTCTTCGCCGCCGGTGGCAGCTTGGTAGGAGGATCCCGACAGTGGGAAGTCACTGGATGAAGTGGTTCCGCCAATGTAGATCAAGCCATTGCTATCGTGACCGATGGCCGCCGCTTGGTCATTGGATGTTCCTGAAAGATACAGAGACATGGTGAGCACCGGATCGATGACCAGTTCCCGGTCACGATCGTACTGGCCGAGCGTGAATCCGAACGAGCCATCGGCGTTCTGGTGATAACGGCTAGCCACCATGACTTTCTCGCCGCTTTTTGAAATTTGGTAAGCGACCGGATCCTTCTGGTTCAGCGCAGGTCCTTCGAATTGCAGCCGGATACGCCGCGGATCGGCGCCGGGTCTTACACGCAGATCGTACTCCAGTTCTCGCGCCGTTCCGTAGTAGATCAGGTCGATGCCAGGATACAAACTGGACGCTTCCAGACGTCCGAAATTGGGGATATCGCCACGCCATTGTGAGCGGTCGTTACCCTTGAAGCTGGTGGTCTTGGAACGGAGTTCGTTGGTTCCGTGCAGCACCGTCCGGGGGCTGGCGCCTACGAAACTTAAACTAGCTGTTACGTTGCCGGCGTATAGGAAAGCCTGGTTTTTCTCGAAGTCGAAGCGATAACGCAGACCGCGCGCCACATATCGGCCCGATCCACCGGAGCCAGCGGGCTCAAACCTCACAGGTGCCGCCGAAAACGCACGGATCGCATCACGATCGCCGGCTGCGCACAAGATTGCTCCCATGCCGAATGCTACAAATATCGCTCTTGTCAAATTCATATCTACGAATGGTTCCTGACGCAAACAGTTCCGATCGGGTTTCGTCGCAAGCTTATGGCCGTGCTTACCTGGGCCCGCGAGCGGCTACCATTTCCTCAACCTGCACTAACTCGGTCGGATAATCGCCAGTGTAACAGGCGTAGCAGTAGTGGCGGCGGTCGTCGGCCACCGCATCCCGCAGATTTGATAGCGACAGATAGGCCAGAGTGTCGGCTTCCACGAATTCGCGAATCGCCTCCACCGAATTGTTAGCTGCGATCAATTCGTTGAGCGAAGGCGTGTCTACCCCGTAAAAACAGGGCGACACCGTGGGCGGGCACGAAATCCGCAGATGGACTTCCTTGGCGCCCGCATTCCGCACCATCCGCACGATCTTCTTGCTGGTGGTTCCGCGCACGATCGAATCGTCCACCAGGATGACTCTTCTGCCTTCCAGGAGTTTCCTGATGGGATTGAGCTTCAGCTTTACACCGAAATCGCGAATCGCCTGCGACGGCTCGATGAACGTCCGGCCGACGTAGTGATTGCGGATCAAGGCTTGGCGGAAGGGAATACCGGACTCCGTGGAATAGCCCAGCGCAGCCGCCACGCCGGAGTCGGGCACAGGCACGACAACATCCGCTTCGACCGGCGACTGGCGCGCCAGCAATCGGCCCATGTTCTCGCGCGATTCCTGCACCGACCGTCCGAAAACGATAGAATCCGGCCGTGAAAAATACACATGCTCGAACACGCACTGCGATCGCTTCTGCGCCGGCGTGTAGCGCTCCCGGGTAATGCCTTCAGGCCCGACGCAAACCATTTCGCCCGGCTCCACGTCATTCAGATATTCGGCGTTAATGAGGTCGAACGCGCAGGTTTCGGAGGCGAAGACGTAGGCGGTCCGGCCATCGTCCTGGGTGATGCGGCCAACCGCCAGCGGACGGAATCCGTAGGGATCGCGAGCGACGATCACCCGATCCTGCGCGAGAAACACCAGCGAGAACGCCCCTTCCAGTTGCAGCAGAGCCTCGCGCAAAGCTCCCGATAGCGTGCGCTCGCGCGAGCGCGCAACCAAGTGCAGAATCACTTCCGTATCGCTGGACGCCTGGAAAATCGATCCATCGCTTTCCAATTCCTGCCGCAGTTCGATGGCATTGGTGATGTTACCGTTGTGCGCGACCGCGATATTTCCTTTGTTGCAGGCCACCGAAAACGGCTGCGCGTTCAGTAGAACGGTGTCGCCGGCGGTGGAGTAGCGCGTGTGGCCGATCGCCATGTGCCCGGGCAGACTGCCGATGCGCTCCGGCGTGAAGATGTCCGCCACGTGGCCCATGCTTTTAAAGCAGTGAATCTGGCGGCCGTTGCTGGAGGCAATGCCGGCGCTCTCCTGCCCGCGATGTTGCAAAGCATAAAGGCCTAAGTAGGTGAGGTTCGAGGCTTCCGGATGTCCGTAGATGGCGAAAACGCCACACTCATCGTGGAAGCCGTCGGTGCCTGAACCTACAACATCAATCATGTGGTGCGAAGAAGTTGTGCTAAGGAGTTTTGCCAAGGTTCCCAGAGTACCGTCAACTCGGAATCGACCAAAACATTTAAGCGGTTCGTGATTCGCAACCGCTCCTTCATTGTAGCGCCGATCACCACCGCTTCGACACCGCATTCGCCGGCTAAGGCGCGAATCTTGTCCGGCTCGGTAGTTGAGACCAGGATTCTCGAAGGGCCTTCGTGGAACAGCAGGAAATCCTGCCTTATATCGGAATTGAGTTCGATCTCGGCTCCCACGTTTGCGGTTCCGAACGAGCTTTCGGCCAAAGCGACCGCGAGACCGCCATCGCTCAGATCGTGAGCGGATTCGACGAGTCCTTCGTTTACGATCTTGCGAATAGCCTCGTGTACGCGCCTTTCTGTATCCATATCTAGCGCGGGAGGCAGCCCCCACAAGCCTTTGATGATCACTTTGGCGTATTCAGTGCCGCCCAAATGTACC
>Ga0302320_10026510_pt1 | contig 11219 bp, 10 predicted proteins | sample Bog_T0_3_FD_202130 | JGI IMG/M metagenome (GOLD analysis project Ga0302320, IMG submission 202130) | Peat permafrost microbial communities from Stordalen Mire near Abisko, Sweden - Bog_T0_3 | ecosystem: Environmental > Terrestrial > Soil > Wetlands > Peat | place: Sweden: Abisko, Stordalen Mire... | reverse complement strand
CTGCGTTGCTCGAGCTCACGGCCGTCGACATCGAGCGCATCGGGTCCGCCTTTCCACGCGGCAAGGCGCGACGGTTACCGATGATTTAGCCCGGCCCCTGGGCCGGGTCACTCATAATCCTTGCGGGTGACCGGCCGCTGATCTTTCGGGGGAGGCGCCTGGCTCGCATCCTGCGCAGGATCGTTGACCGACTCGTCCACCGGCACGCCGGCGCGTTGGTAACGGCCCTCGCGCCATTCCCGCGGACGCCCGATCGCTTCGTCGGTCGATCCGGCGCTCGAATTGGTTTCTTTTTGTTCCGGCTCATGACTCATGGCTGCCCCTGTGTTGATCCGATGTCTTGCTAGCGTTGGCCCGCCGCTTGGAGAAACCTACCGGGCGATGACTACAAAGCGCGTAGGCGAATCGGCCGCGGCGTGGTTATAGGCGCCCTCTGACGCCGTGATTCATCCCCAAGGACTTGTGAACAATGCCGCGCGGCCTGATCCTCACTCTGCGGCGCATCCAAACGTCACACCCGGGGCGCGTATGCCGAAGCGACTGAGATTTTACTTGAACCTTGCCCTTCTCGGCTTTACCGCGGGGCGCGCCTATTGCGCCTTTCAACGCCGCCTCGCGCGCGACAACAGGCTTCGATCATGGCATTGACACATCCGGCGAATGAACCCGGCTTGATCTCGTACATGCAGCGGCTCGGTGCCGCCGGCGGCTCGATCGCCTGAAGGAGACCCTCGGGGGAGCGGTCGGCATCAAGCGAAGGATCATCCAAGCGAAGGATCATCGAGGAGCTGCGCCCCATCCTGCTCGACACGAGACGCTGGGCGGCGGCGTCCGCTACGCGTGCGAAAACGGCCTCGTCAAGCTCGATGCATGGCTCCCGATCGAGAAGGCCCTCACCTGTTGAGGGCCGTGGCGCTCTGCAAACCCACCGTGCGCCTATGCTACGATCGGCCTGGCCGGCCCTCATTTCGCCGGCGAAGGAGTGCAGATGAGAGTCAGCGTCGCCTTCGGCATTGCGGCTGTACTGGCATCGATCGGAATCGCCGGCGCGCAGGAATTCAAGCCGCCGCCCATGAAAGACGGGTTTTGGGAAACCCATAGCATCGAGTCCAAACAAGGGAAGACCCTGTTCGAGACGACGGTGAAGATGTGTCAGTCGAAAGACATCGCCAATTCGATGCAGGCGAACGCGGACGAGTTGCGCAAGAAAAACGGCTGCACTTCGACCGTATCGCAGCCATCCGCCAACACCTATGTGGAGGAGAGCCGCTGCTCGAAGGGTCCGAACGCCGGTTCCGTCACGAAGGTGATCTACACCTATCAGGCGGACGTGTCATCGCATACCGAAATGCACGTCAATGCCGGCGCAGATGAGACGGTGATGATCATGGATACCAAATATGTGGGAAGCTGCCCGGCCGACGTGAAGCCCGGCGACATGGTGATGTCGGACGGCAAGAAGATCTCCGCCTCGCACTGATTGCGCGCGATTTTCCGTGACCGATGTGCCGTCGGTCACCGCAGCATCTGACGCCCTGCCGCATCCACGCCGGTGGTGCCCGTCAGCGACAGCGTCACGCGCAATTCATTGCGGATGATCTCGAGCGCCCGGGTGACGCCCGCCTCGCCATGCGCGGCCAGCGCGAACAGGAATGTCTTGCCGATGAGCCCGGCGCGGGCACCCAGGGCCAGCGCCTTTGCCAAATCCTGGCCCGAGCGGATACCCCCGTCGAACAGCACTTCGCAGCGGCCGTCGATCGCCGAGACGATCTCGGGCAACACCGAAATGGAAGACGGCGCGCCGTCGAGCTGGCGTCCGCCGTGATTGGACACGACCACGGCATCGGCGCCCGCCGCGAGCGCGAAGCGCGCGTCCTCGGCATCCATGACCCCTTTCAATATGAGCTTTCCGGGCCAGCGGCTTCTGACCCACTCGACATCCCGCCAGTTGGCGGAAGGGTCGAACTGCGAATTGGTCCACGCGGCCAGTGTCTTCAATCCCGACCCGCCCAAGTGACCGACCAAATTCCCGAAGGTGCGGCGCTTGCCGAACAGCACCTTGAGCGCCCAGGCGGGCCGCATCGCCGTCTCCCAGGCGTTGCGCAGGGTGAGCCGCGGCGGGATCGACAGGCCGTTGCGCGGATCGCGGCGGCGCTCGGCCAAAATCTGCAAGTCGAGCGTCAGCATCAGCGCCGAGCATTTCGCGGCCATCGCACGCTCGATGAGCTCCTGATTGAATCCCCGGTCGCGCATCAGGTATTGCTGGAACCAGAACGGCTGTTCCGTCGATGCGCGGACGTCTTCGATCGAGCAGATGGACATGGTGCTCAGGCAAAACGGGATGCCGAATCTGGCGGCCGCCCGCGCGCCGAGGATTTCCCCGTCCGCGTGAAACAGCCCGCAAAGGCCGGTGGGCGCGATGGCGAGCGGCAGGGAGATCGCCTGGCCGAGCACGGTGGTCGAGAGCGCCACCTGCGACACGTCGATCATGACCCGTTGCCGGAAGCTGAGCGCGTCGAGATCCGCCGTGTTCGCGCGCAGCGTCCGCTCATCGTACGAACCGCCGTCCGCATAGTCGAAGATCGCGCGCGGAATGCGCTTCCTCGCAAGCCGCCGCAGATCCTCGGTGCTCAGGATCATGCGCGGGCTACGGCGGCGCGGACGTCCTGCCCGGTATCCACGATGTCCCCGCGAGGGGCACGCCCGCCATGGCAGCCGCCTCCACGGTCAGGGCGACCAGATCCTCTTTTTCCAGGTGGTGCACGTCCTGCTTGCCGCAGGCGCGGGCGATGGTGGTCAATTCCATGTTAACGGTCTTCAAATAATTCCTGAGCCGTTTGGCGCCCACCGCCGGCTCGAGGCGCAGCTCGAGCGCCGGATCCTGGGTGGTGATTCCCACCGGGCATTTGCCGGTGTGGCAATGATGACAGAACCCGGGCGCCGTGCCGAGGCGCGCGTAGTCCTCCGCCGCGGGCAAATGCTGCCCGCCTTGAACGTAAGTGTCGCTGTTGCAGCCGAGCGCCACCAGGACGCCTTGACCGATCGCCACCGCATCGGCGCCCATGGCAAGCGCCTTCGCGACGTCCGCGCCGCTGCGGATGCCGCCGGAGATGACCAGTTGCACCGTGCCGCGCATGTTGAGGTCATCGAGCGCATCGACGGCTTGGCGCAGGGCCGCGAGCGTCGGGATGCCGACGTGCTCGATGAACACCGTCTGTGTCGCCGCGGTGCCGCCTTGCATGCCGTCGACCACCACCACATCCGCACCCGCATGCACCGCGAGTTTCACGTCGTTGAACACGCGAGTCGCGCCGACTTTCACGTAAATCGGCTTCTCCCAATCGGTGATCTCGCGCAGCTCCTTGATCTTGATGACCAGATCATCCGGCCCGGTCCAGTCCGGGTGACGCGAAGCGGAGCGTTGGTCCACGCCTTCCGGCAGCGTGCGCATGCGCGCGACGCGCGGATTGACCTTTTGACCGAGCAGCATGCCGCCGCCGCCCGGCTTTGCGCCCTGCCCGATCACGATCTCGATGGCATCGGCGCGGCGCACATCGTCGGGATTGAAGCCGTAGCGCGACGGCAGGCATTGGTAGATGAGCGTCTTTGAGGAAGTCCGCTCTTCCGAGGTCATGCCGCCGTCGCCTGTCGTGGTCGACGTGCCGACCTCCGTCGCCGCGCGCCCCAACGCATCCTTGACTCGCGCGGACAAGGCGCCGAAACTCATGCCGGCGACGGTGATGGGAATCGCGAGTTCGACGGGACGCGACGCAAAGCGCGTGCCGAGGACCGTCTTGGTCGCACAGCGCTCGCGATAGCCTTCGAGCGGGTAGCGCGACAACGACGCCGCGAGAAACAGCAAATCATCGAAGCCCGGCACACGCCGCTTGGCGCCGAGACCGCGGATTTCGTAAAGGCCGCTCGCCGCCGCGCGCTGAATGTAGTCGATGGTCTGGCGGTCGAAGCCGGCAGATTCTTCGCGCTGAATGCCGCTCATAGGCTCAGTACTCCTGGTTGGCATCGGCGTGCCAGTGATACAAACTCTTCGCGGACGCCACGCGCTTGAATTCGCCCGGCTCGTGCCCAAGGCCGGCCGCCGAGAGCAGTCCCTTCACCGCGGCCCGGTCTTTGTCCGTCATGGGTTCGAAGCGCGCGTCCGCGCCGAGCGATCGCACCTCGCCGCGCACATAGATCACCGCTTCGTAGAGCGAGTCGCCGAGCGCGTCGCCCGCGTCTCCGCAGATGACGATGCGCCCCGCCTGCGCCATGAACGCGGAGAAGCTGCCGACGCTTCCGCCGACGACGATGTCGGCGCCCTTGAGCGAAATGCCGCAGCGAAGCGAGGCGTCGCCGTCGATGACCAGCAAGCCGCCGTGCGCCGATGCGCCGGCCGCCGTCGAGGCGAATCCCTTGACATGCACGCGCCCGGACATCATGTTTTCCGCCGCACCCGGTCCCGCGTTGCCGTGGATGGTGACCGAGGCTTGGCTGTTCATGCCGGCCGCGTAGTAGCCGACGTGGCCGTGCACGTGCACGTCGAGATCCGCATTGAGTCCGCAGGCGACCGAATGGGCGCCGTCCGGATTCCGCACCCGAATCTGCGAGACGCCGTCCGCCACCGCATGCCGGTGCAGGTACAGATTGAGGTCGCGCAGCGTGTCGCTGGCAAGGTCGAACTCGCGCGTCGACGGCACCGGCTTCAGATTCGCCATGTGTAGATTTCCTCGGGCTTGGGCTCGAATATCTCGGCGTGGGCAATGTGCGGCAAATGCGCCAGCGAGCGGAACTCCGACGCGATGGCGACGTAGTCGTCGGTTTCGGCGACCACCGCGGGCTTGCAGGCGAACGCATCGCGCACGATCAGCAATTCCTTGTCCGTGCCCATCAGGAAGGTATAGAAGCCGTCGAGCACGCTGAAGCCGCGCGCGACGGCCGTCTTGAGGTCGTCGCCCTCGCGCAGCCGCCATTCGAAGAACCGGCAGGCGGCCTCGGTGTCGTTGTCGGTCTCGAATTCGATCCCGAGCGGCTCCAGGTGCTTGCGCACCAAATGCGGGTTCGACAACGAGCCGTTGTGCACCAGGCAGAAATCCCGGCCCGCCGTGAACGGATGCGCGTGCGCCGGCGTCACCGCGGACTCGGTGGCCATGCGGGTATGCCCCACGAGGTGCGTGCCGTTCAATTCGCTGAACCGGTAGCGCTTGGCAATCTCCGCCGGCGCACCGACATCCTTGTACAAATCGATCGAGTGTCCGACGGAGAGCACCGCCACGTGGGGCGCGTGCCCGGCCAGCCAGCCGGACACGAGGTCCGGATCCGCACCGGTGGTCAGCACCGCATGATTGCCGTGGGTCGCAATGTCCTGCGGGTGTTTGTACGCCTCGCGCAGCTCATCGGCGAGCTTCGGCCAATCGACCGCGTGCTCGCCGCTGTACAAGCTCAACTTGTGCTTGCGGTCGGAAACCGGCTCGGTGTAGACGGCGAGTCCCGCGGAATCGGGACCGCGCTCGGTCATCCCCACCAGCATCGGCACCATGAGGGCGCCGAGTTGATTGCGCATTTCCGCTCTCTTGACCAGCAGACCGACTATTCCACACATGCGGACTCCTAGAAAAACTCCAGATATCGCTTCGACTCCCACTCCGAGACGTGGCGCGAGTACTCGGTCCACTCCATGCGCTTCAGGCGGATGAACTCGCGCGCGAGCCCCTCCCCGAGCCCGCTGCAAATCACCGGATCGCGCTCGAGCGCGTCGACCGCCTCCTTCAAGGACTGCGGCAGCAGCTTGATGCCCTTTGCCGCCAGATCCTCGAGCGACAATTCGTACAGATTGATGTTTTGGGCGGGGCCCGGGTCGAGTTTGCGGTCGATGCCGTCGAGTCCGGCGGCGATCAGCGCCGCGGAGACCAGATACGGGTTGCAGCCCGAATCCGGCAGCCTCACCTCGAGGCGGCCGTACGGCACGCGCACGCACGCGGTGCGGTTGTTGTTGCCGTAGGCGATGTAGGCGGGCGCCCAGGTGGCGCCGGACAGCGACCGGCCCACCACCAGGCGCTTGTAGGAATTGACGGTCGGCGCCGCTATCGCGCAGAACGCCGGAGCGTGAGCGAGAACGCCCGCGAGAAACTGATAGGCCAGTGTGGAGAGGCCCATCCCGGATTTGTCGGCCGGATCGTGGAACGCGTTCTTCTGGGACGCCGAGCCCAGGGAGACGTGGAAGTGCGCCCCGCTGCCGGTGCGGTTGGAGAAGGGCTTCGGCATGAAGGTCGCGATCATCCCGTGCTTGTGTGCGATTTCGCTCGCGGCCATTTTCACGAACGTGAAATTGTCCGCTGACTTGAGCGCGTCGGCGTAGGTGAAGTTGATCTCGAATTGACCGTTGCCGTCCTCGTGATCGATCTGATAGACGTCGATCCCGACGGCGCGAAGGCCCGCCACCATTTCATCGAGCGCCTCGCGCGTGCGGTAAAGGCCCTTGTAGTCGTAGCACGGCTTGTCCAGATCGTCGGTGGGATCGGCGGGTCCGAGACTGCCGTCCGGCCGCCGCGACAACAGCATGAACTCCGGTTCGATGCCGGTGAACAGGGTGAGGCCGCGCTCCTTGAGCCTGGCGACTTGCGCGTTCAGCGTCACCCGCGAGCAATAAGGATACGATTTGCCGTTGACCACCCCGTTGCAGATGAGGCGCGCATAGCCCGGCATCCAGGGGATTTCGGTGAGCGTGGACAGATCCCCGACCGCCATGTAATCCGGACCTTCCGGTCCCATGCCGAAGCCCCACAGGGCAAAGCCCGCGAAACCCGCGCCGTCCGTCAGCACCATGTCGAGATGCTCGACCGGCACCGCCTTCGCCTTCGCCGAGCCGTGGATATCGACGAACTGCGCCAGCACATAGCGGATCTTGTGTTCCGCGCAAAACTTCTGAGCCTGCTCCCGATTCATTCCGATACTCCTCTTATGATTCCGCCCGACTCGACGATCACCGCCCCGAGGGTTTCGCTCAGGGAAGGACCGAAGGTGGGATCGCACCAAACCCGATATCGTCGCGCGCCGGCAATCTCCTCCGGCACCACCAGCACCGCAACGCCGATCATCAGCGTCATGATCACGGGCTGCGGACCCAACTCGAGCGCCGCGAAGTTGACATTGCACACCTGAGCGAGCGCCTCGTGAACGGCGGCGCCTCCCAGCATGAACGCGAAATCCTCGCGCAGCACCGGATAAACCCCGGACGGGCTTTGCGCCAGCGCGGATGAGAGTCCGCGAAACGCGCTTCCCGCCACATCGAATTGCAGAAAGAACTCGGATTGGCCGAGCCTCGCCACCAAGACGTGCTCGCGGCCCGCGCCCGGCGAGTGCGACCAGGTGTTCGGTGCCACCGGCAACACCAGATCCTGCGAGGTGAGCCACTCGGCCGCGCGCGGGCCCTTCATTCCCAGGCGCGCGCCGTTGTCCGCGACATTGAGCTCGAGGGCTGTCACGAACTGCCCCCCGGCCGCTGGCGCAGGTTCTCCGGGTCGTAGAACGGCGTGCCCACGACGCGCGCCGGGACGAGCCCGCCATGATCCACCCGAATTTGGATCTCGGCGCCGGCCTCGGCGAGCCGGGGGGCCAGCATGGCGAGCCCGATGGTCTTGTTCAGAGTCTTCGAACGGACCACGCTGGTGATGCGGCCCGCGATGGCGCCTTGATCGATGATCAAATGGGATTCCTTGGGCATGCGTCCAGCTTCCGGAATCTCGATGCCGACCAGACTTTGCCGCGGGCCCCGCGCCTCGAGGATCTTCAAGCTGCGCTGCCCGACGAAGAACGGCTTTTTCATGCTCACCGACCAACGCGCATTGGCCTCGAACGGATCGGTGAGTCCGTCCGTGTCCTGGCCCACGATGAGATGCCCCTTCTCCAGGCGAAGCACGCGCTGCGCCTCGACTCCGAACGGGCGCAAGCCGCGCGGCAGGCCGGCGTCATACAACGACTGCCACACCGTGGTCGCACCGTTCGCGGGCACGTGGATCTCGTAGCCAAGCTCGCCCACGAACCCGACACGCATCAGGCGCGCGGGTACGCCGGCAACCAGGCCCAAGCGTACGCCGAGGAACGGAAACGCCGCATCGCTCAAATCGACGTCGGTCAAACCCTTCAGCACCTCGCGGCTCACGGGGCCGGCGAAATTGAATGCCGCGCGGTGCCCGGTCACGTTCACCAGGGCGCAATCCAATCCCCACAGGGCATTCAGCCGCAGCAGCTCGCGGAACACCGTCGCGGAGCCGCCCGTCGTGGTCGTGAAGTAATACGTCTCCGGCGCCAGCCGCGCGATCACGCCGTCGTCGATCACCACCCCCGATTCGTCCAGCATCAGCCCGTAGCGCGTCATTCCGACCCGAAGGTCGGAGTACCTGCCGGCATACGCGCGGTCCAGAAAGAGCCCGGCTTGAGGTCCGTAGATCTCGATCTTGCCGAGGGTGCCCACGTCGATGAGCCCGACGGCCGAGCGCACGGCGCGAACCTCCGCCTCGATGCTCTGCTCGCGGCTCTCCCCCGCCACCGCATAATATTCGGGACGCCGCCAGTTTCCCGCCGGCATCCACACCGCGCCGAGTGCGCGGTGGCGCGCATCGATCGGCGTGCGCCGCTCGATGTTGAAGCTCCGTCCCGCGAGCAGCTTGAGCGGGACCGGATGGTACATGGGACGAAACGTGGTCAGCCCCAGCTCTTCCACACCCACACCGCGCACCCGGGCCAAGATGCGCACGGCATTCATGTGGGAGTGTTTACCTTGGGAAGGGCCCATGCCCACGGTGCTGTAGCGCTTCAAGAGCTCGCTCGAATCGAACCCCTCCTGCGCCGCGTTCTCGAGGTCTTTCACCTGCAAATCCTCGTCGAAGTCGACGAAGTTCTTGGCGAGGGGATGATCGACGATGGGAAACGGATGCGAGGGGCGCCGGGTGCCGCGTGCGGCCGCCGCGTCGGAGGCCTCCCGGCCGGCCGCGCTGAAACCTGCGTGAGCCGCCGCCGCCGAACCCGCCCGCTTGCCGTCGGCCAGCCGGGCGGCGAAATCGAACACCCCGTTCATGCGGCCGGCCGCGAATACGCCCGCCGGCAGGTCCTTCGGCACGAATTGCTGCAGATCCTTGCAAAACCGGGTCGTCGCGCCCGACTGCACGAGGAGTTGCGTGGCCGCCGCCCAGCCGACGCTCATCAGCACCGCATCGCATTCGATGCGCTGCGCCTGGGCGGCATCGACCCGGCCCGCGGCATCGAGCGGCGCGACCGCCAAGGCGGCGACCCTGCCGTCGCCGCCGGCGAATGCCTCGTACGGCGCAAACCCCTGCAGGAGACGGATACCGAGCGATGCGCACTCCGCCGCCGCGGCATCCTGTTCGGGCTCGGTCCGCAAATCGACGATGGCGGTCACGTTCACGCCCTCGCTCTTCATGTCGCGGCAGACCAAATACGCTTCGGCGTTGGCGGCGATCATGACGACTGCCCGCCCCGGCGCCACGCGGTATCTTCGCTGCAGCCGCCAGGCGCCCGCCGCCAACATGACCCCCGGCAGGTCGTTGTGGCGGAAAACCGCCGGCTGTGCGATGACGCCGGTTGCGAACACCACGGATCGCGCACGCATTTTGGTCATGCGGTGCCCTTCCGCGAGCGCCAGCCACAGATCGGCATAGCAGCCCGCGGCGACGGTCGCGCCGAGCACGGTGATGCGCGGCGATTCACCGACGGCATCGATCAGTGCACGGACTTGTTCCTCCTCGCCGATCGATGCACCGCCGCCCAGGCGTTGCGCCTCGTCGATCAAGGCGACCGTCGCGCCCGCGGAGGCCGCCTCGAGCGCCGCCGCGAGGCCGCTCGGGCCTGCACCGACGACCGCCACGTCGCAGAAGCCGTAGCGCTTCGGGGTCGTGCGCCGTTCCGCATCGAGCGACACCGTGCCCAGCCCGGTGAGCATCCGGAACATGCGCTCCCAGCGCGGGAACCAGCGTTTGGAGTGAAAAGCCTTGTAGTAGAAGCCCACGGGCAAAAAGCGCGCGCAGCGATCCAGCCATCGCGCCCGATCGCGCACGAGACCCCCGAAGGTGTTGGCCGCCCATACCTTCATGCCCTCGCGCAGCAAGGTCACGTCGCCGCGCACGTTGGGAGTTCCATCGACCTGAAACATCGCGTTGCTGTCGTGGTTGGCAAAGGAGAGGATGCCGCGCGGCCGGTGATATTTGAAGCTGCGGCCGAGGTAGGGCACCGCCGATGCGAGCGCCGAGGAAATCGTATCGCCCGAGAACCCCCGGCAACTCTTGCCTTCGAACTCGAAGCGCAGCACGCAGGAGCGGTCGATCCATTCCTGGGGGCAGGCATCCAAACGGTACATCACGGCGGGGAGCCCTGGGGCTTCAAGCCCCGGCGCACCGTCTCGGCGGGATAGGTCGCGATCACCACGTCGCGCGTCGTGTCGCGCAGAGCGATGAACCAGAAGCCCGAGGCGATGTGGCACCACCATTCGTATTTGATGCCGGGCGAGCCGGATCGATTGAAAACGTACTCGCTCCATTCGGCGTCGCTGCAGACATCCGGATCCGGCGCGTGGCGGACTTCTCCGCCATAGACGAATTCCGATACCGGGCGGGGACCGTTCAGCGGGCAGATCATGATCTTCATCAGTGGCCCACCGACGCGGCGCCCTTTTCACCCGTCAATTGATAGCGCGCAAATCGATCCAGCGTGAATCCCTCGATCAACGGATGATTGCGTCCGGTTGCCAGCGTATGGCTCATGGTCTTGCCGCACACCGGTGTCGCTTTGAACCCCCAGGTTCCCCAGCCCGAATCGAGATAGAAACCCTCGATCGGGGTCACTCCCATGATGGGTGCGAAGTCGGGGGTCATGTCCGCGAGGCCGGCCCATTGCCGGTTCACCTTCACCTCGGAGAGAAACGGGAACATGTCGAGCATGTGCGCGCTCAAGTTCTCCGCGAAATCGAGTGTCGAGCGCGTGTTGTGCAATTCGTACGGGTCGAGCGAGGCACCCATGACGAGTTCTCCGCGGGCGGTCTGCGACACGTAGACATGCAAAGAGCCCGACACGATGATGGGATCGAGCCAGGGCTTCACGGGCTCGGAGACCATGGCCTGCAGCGGATGCACGTAGATGGGAGTGTGCAGATCCACCATGTCGAGCAACCGCGGGGTAAAGCCGGCGACTGCGCACAAGATGCGCGGCGTCGC
>Ga0302320_10026509_pt1 | contig 11220 bp, 9 predicted proteins | sample Bog_T0_3_FD_202130 | JGI IMG/M metagenome (GOLD analysis project Ga0302320, IMG submission 202130) | Peat permafrost microbial communities from Stordalen Mire near Abisko, Sweden - Bog_T0_3 | ecosystem: Environmental > Terrestrial > Soil > Wetlands > Peat | place: Sweden: Abisko, Stordalen Mire... | reverse complement strand
TGCGGCCCGAGCCACAGGATTTCATCGTCGACAAGAACCGCCCGAGTTCATTCTACGCCACTGGCCTCGAACCTATCCTGTCGGGACTGGCGGTGACGACTCTGGTGGTGTGTGGCGTCACCACCAATTGCTGCGTCGAAAGCACAGTGCGCGATGCCAGCCAGCGCGATCTGCTGCCGCTGGTGGTGGGCGACGCCACCGGCGAACTCGACGTCGAGCGGCATCACGCCGCACTCAAGACCATGGGAATTCTGTTCGGCAAGGTGGTCAGCGTCGCCGATGTCGCGGCAGCCTGGAGCTGAAACTAACGCATGTCGACGCAGGTCAGCAGCGGGCGCCGCTCGATCTGCAGGCGCAACACGTCGGGCCGGGCATAATGGCCGCTGCTATCGACCCACAGCTTCACGTCCTTGATGTCATCAAGGTCGACCTTGGCGAAGACCAATTGTTCCTCGGTGCCGCTGACCGGGCCGGCCAGGGTGGCAGCGAACGGATGCAGCACGGCGCTCCAGCCGCCGCCCACACCGAGCAGGCTTTGCGGCCCGAGTTCCGCCGTCATGAAATCCAGCATCGCCTGGGTGACCGGATTGGCGGCCGCGACCACGAAGCACTGGCCGGTCAAGGCATGGTTGCGCATCATCGCCTCGATCTGGATGTTGGCGATCTGGTCGAACCCCGGCATGGTCGACAGCGACGGCCACAGCGCGGCGTGGATTTCCTCACCATCCTCGATCAAGGCCTGGCGGGCCAGATTCATCGTGTGTTCCCAACAGGCCAGCGCGCCGATTCGGCCGACCGCGCTGGCGACCACCACCAGGGACGAACCGTCGCCCTGACCCCAGATATAGCGTTCGGCATAGGTCGGCTTCAGTTTGCGGTGCACCGCCAGCAAGCTGCCATCGCGATCGATGATGAAGCTGCTGTTGTAACAGGTACGGCTGCCGGACCCTCGCTCGCTGGCGCCCATCACCACGGCGACCCCATGTTTCGCCGCGGCCTCGCGGACCATGGCGATTTCTGCACCATCCGCTTCCACTGATCGGTCCTGGTAACGGCGGTTGAGCCCGGCCTGGATCAGCGGCGGGTAAAGGTTGATCCAATAGGGGAAGCCCGGCAGGAACACTTCCGGGAATACAACCAGGTCGATCTTGTCCGCCGCCGCCCGGGCGATCCAATCGACCGCCTTGGCGGCGCTGGCCGCGGCGTCCATGAACACCGGCGCCACATGCGCCGCGGCAAGGGTCAGGCTACGCGGCATGGCCGAGTCCGCTCAGAAGGCATAGCTGACCCTTACATCCCACGAGCCCGGCGTGTTGAGATAATTGTAGTTGAACACGTAAGTGGTGGCGTAGTTGGTCATCGTACAGTTCTTGCATTCGGCAGTGATATGCCAGGGCTGATTGTCGGGTTGCAAAGTCACCCCCACATCCATCTGCGCATAGGTGTTCTGCACCCCGGCCACCGCGCCGAAGGTCGACACCTGGTGCCGCCCGACCATCTGGCCGCCGATGCTGGAGATCAGCGAAAAGCCGTCGAGATGCGATGTGTAGGTGGCCGACAGCGACGCATTGATCGGCGCCGTCTGCGCCAGCGGCGCCAGTTGCCCGGCCGCGGTGACGATGCCGGTGGCGCAATTGCCATTGAGCGGCCCCGGCGCCGCCTGACAGGCTTTTTCCTGCGCTTGGATCGACGCCACCGGATTGCTGTAATAGCCGTTTTCCAATCCGAGTGTGGCGTTGATGGTCAAGGGATCGATCGGACGCCAGGTCAGCTGGCTTTCCAGGCCATAGGCGATCACATCGGCGGAGTTTGTCGTCGAGAAATTGGCCGAGCTCGACAGCGATGCCAGCAGCTGATAATGCTGAATGTCCTCATAGAAGAAATTGCTGTTGAATCTCAGTTTCTTATCCGCCGTCTCGAATTTCGTTCCGGCTTCATAGCTCCAGATCGTTTCCGGATTGAAATTATTGAAGGTGGCGGCGCCGGCGGTGCTGAGGCCGTTCCAGCCGCCGCCCTGGAAGCCGCGGGTGGCGGAGGCGTAGACCATCAGCTCGGGGTTGACCTGGTATTGTGCCGAGAAGTGCGGCGTGAACTGGTCGGTGGTCAGTTGGGTTTTCCAGCCGTCGGCAAGAATCTCGGCATCGGTGTAGCCGCTCGGTCCCGAGGTCAGCGGTACATTGTGGACATTCTTGGTTTCATTGGTATAGCGGCCGCCGGCCGTCACCGAAAAGTCATCGGTGAAGGCATAATCGGCCTGGACATAGCCGGCTTTGGAATCGGTGGTGTTACGGGTGAATTCGTCGTTCAGCACGACAGGCAAGCTGTTGAACGGGAATCCGGGGATCACGCCGGCCAGATTTGCGACGTCGCCCCAATTGTCGCGGTTGGTCTCGGACAGGTAGTAGAGACCAGCGGTATAGGTCAGATTCTTGCCGATCTTGCCCGACCATTTCAATTCCTGGGTGTATTCATAGCTGAAAAGATCCTGCGCCAGTCCGAATTGGCCGTAGGGCACGGTGTCATAGGGCACCAGCGGACCGATCTGTCCGTCCGGGAAGTCGATGTTCAGTTCCTGATGCAGGCCGCGCATGCCGGTGATGATATTGAGGGTGCCGGCATCGAAGGCGACGGCTATGTTGGACATCGCGCCCCAGCTCTGCACGTCGACGCCTTCGCCGCGCTGTCCCTTTTTCCCGGTCAGATAGGGCGCCAGCCCGCCTGGCGTGTTGCTGTAGCCGGAATAGGAGATGCGCCTGCCATTCGGCCCGAGGAAGTTGTCATTGTTGGCAGAATTGCTGTTGGAATAGTCGGCGGTGATGTCCCAGGTCAGGTTATCCATCGCGGCCGGCAGAATGCGGACGCCTTCCCGCACGCCATAGTTATGAACCGCATTCTCATTTTGACCGGTGGTCAGATTCTTCACATAGCCGTCATCGTGGATGCCGTAGAACGAGGTCTTGGTGAGGAATTGCGGATTGATCGGGATGTCGACCGAGCCGCGACCGGACAAGCGGTTCCACGAGCCATAGCCGCCTTCGACAGTGCCGCCGAAGCTGCTGGACGGCTTGTTGAGGTTGACCACCACGGCGCCGCCGGTCGAGTTGCGGCCGAACAGCGTACCCTGCGGTCCGCGCAGGACCTCGAGCTGGTCGACATCGAACAGCGCAAAATTGTTGGCGTTCTGCCGGCCGATATAAATGTCGTCGATATAAGTGCCGACCTGCGGCTCGAAGGTGGGGAAGGATTCGGTCTGCCCCATGCCGCGGATGTAATAAACATTGGCGGAGCCCTGCCCGACATTGTTTTCCGATTCGAAGTTGGGCACCAGCTTGGCGACCTCCACCGTGCTGGTAATCTGGCCGGCCTCAAGGTCCTTCCCGGAGAAGGCGGTCACCGCCACCGGCACGTTCTGGATGTTCTCGACACGACGCTGCGCGGTGACGGTAATCTCATCGAGACCGCCGGAACTGCTCGACGCGGCCTGCTGCGCCGAGGCGGCGCTGGACAAGGCCAAGGCTGAAACGGTTATGAGCAGAATGCGCTGAAACATCTGAACCCCCCTGACGCTGACTGATTGCGACAAATCTAGCCGACGCCCCCAATGATGACAACATGGTTACACAGAAAAATAAGATATGTTACCGAGAAACACCCCCTCAAATGACCGATTCCAATGTACAAAAAAAATACACAACTGTAGATCGCTAGTTTCCGAGTCGACTCCTGAGCTCGCGCTTGTTGACTTTTGCTGCCGGGTTCCTCGGCAATGCATCAATTAGGTGTATTTTCTTTGGTACCTTGAAGTGGGCAAGCTGCGTGCTGCAAAAACTGATCAATGCATCCGCATCAATCGGTTCGTGCTGCACGACGAAGGCGATCACCGCTTCGCCCCAATATGGGTCGGGTGCGCCAACCACCGCGGCTTCGATCACGGCCGGGTGGCTGCACAGCACTTCCTCGATTTCGCGCGGGTATATATTGATGCCGCCGGAGATGATCATGTCCTTCTTGCGGTCGACGATATAGAAAAATCCTTCGTCGTCCTGGCGGGCCAAGTCGCCGGCGGAAAAGAAGCCATCCCGCAGGCCCGGTTCGTCCGCCAAGGATTTGCCCCAATAGCCGTTGAACAGGCAGGCCGAGCGGCTGAACAGCTCGCCGACCTCGCCTGTTGCCGTTGGACTGCCATCCTCGCCCAGCAGGCGGATTTCCGTGGCCGGAAAGGGCAGGCCGACGCAACGCTGCTTGCCCAGCTGATGCTGGGGACGCAGATTGGTGACGATACCGCCTTCGGTCGAACCGTAAGTCTCGTGCAGCAGTCCGTCACCGAACCAGCCGACGACTCTTTCCTTGGTTGCCTGGGGCAAGGGGGCCGCATTGGAGATGATGGTCTTGAGCGCAGTTCGCCTTGCCAGCGCCAGCATGCTGTCTGGCAGGGCAAACAGCGCGTTGAAATGCGTCGGCACCAGAAAAACGCCGGTCGGCCGCCGCTCGGCGAGCAGCCGCAAGGTCGCCTCGGGATCGAATTTTGCCGCCAGTTGGCAGGTGCCGCCGAAAAACAGGATGCCGGCGGCAAACACGAAACCGGCACCGTGATACAAGGGGGCGATGGCAAGAAAGTGATCGTCAGGCCCGTAGCAACCATATTCCGCCGCCATGGCGCAGATGGTCTGCACCCGCGAGCGCTGCGACAGCATGACTCCCTTGGCCCGCCCGGTGGTGCCCGAGGTGTAGGGCAAGGCGAAGGTTTCCCATTCTTGCGGCCGGCTGGCCTCGGCCGGACGACGGTCGGACGCCGACGCCAGAATGGCTTCGTAGGCATCGCCGAGCGCGATGACGCGGCGCAAGGACGGCACGCCCAGATCCTGCAAGTGGGTGGCCCAATTGCTGTCGGCGATCGCCACGCTGGGCTGGCAATCCTGACAGATTTCGGCAATTTCCCGCAGGCTGAGGCGTGGACTGGGCGTCGCCACGATGACGCCGATTTGTGCGGCGCCGACCACGATCTCGATATATTCCGGACAATTGCCGGCCAGCAGCAGCAGGCGGTCGCCCGGTCCCAGCCCCAGCCCATGCCGACATAGATTGGCGAGCCGATCGATGCGGGCGATCAGGGCACGATAGCTCAGGCTGCCCTTCTCGCTGGCGATGGCAATCTTGTCCGGACGCGCCAGTGCGGCACTGCGGATGCCGTCGGCCAGCAGGATGGCGCGATAGGTCGGCGGCGGTGCAGAATTCGTCACCCGGTCCCTGCATCGACAAGGCGAAACACCGACAGCGCGTTATCCCGCATCAGGGCCTGCCGCGACTCCGCACGCAGGCCGAGATCCTCGATTTCGCGCACCGCGCGCAGCGGATCGATCACCGGCCAGTCGGTGCCGAACAACACCTTGCTGCGGCCATAGCTGTTGAGATAGTGCACCAGCTGCGGCGGCCAATGTTTGGGGGCATAGGCGTCGACACCGATGAATAGATTCTCATGTTTCCAGGCCATGGCGATCATTTCGTCGGTCCAGGGCACGCCGATGTGAATGCCGATCAGCTTGAGCTCGGGGAAGTCGATCGCCACCTGGTCGAGGCAGATCGGCCTGCCCACCGACGGCAGGCGCCGGTCGCGCTGATAGATCAGATTTTGCCCGACCTGCATCATGATCGGAATCTCGAGCTCGCAGCATTTGGCATAATAGGGGTAATATTTGGCATCATCGGGCGCCAACCCGAACCAGTGCGGGTAGAGATGCGCGCCGACAAAGCCATGGCCGCGCACCGCCTGTTCGAGGTCACGCAGCCCCTGCATGCCGCGGAACGGATCGACGCCAGCCAGCCCGGAGAACCGCGTCGGATGCGCGCGGCACACCTCCTCGACCCTTTGATAGGGGATTTCGAAGGAACCGCGCATGCGCAGATCACCGGCGCGAACTGCAATCAACAGCGACCGCTCGATGCCGGCCTGATCCATCTTGTCGAGATAGCGGCTGATCGACACGCCGTTCCGCATGTCCTCGGGCATACGGATCTGCTGCTTGAAGGCGTCATCAAGGCCGGTCTGGCCATTTTCCACTTCGGTTTCGGTGTAGAGATTGCAGACAATGTCGATGGCGCCCTTCATGCCGGCTGCTCCGCCGCGACCTGTCCGGTGCGCCCGCGCAGGCAGGCCCGCGCGGCGGCGAATTGGCGTTGCGCCTTCGGGCTCAGTTCGCTCTCGGTCCATAACGGATCCCAAACCGGCGTCAGCGCCACATCGGCAAAGCCGGCCTGCCGCAGAGCGCTTTCCACCGCGACGACGACATGATGGGTGAACGGGCAGCCGGGTTCGGTGAATGTCATGGTCAGCGTCACCCTGGCGCCGGTCGCCGTGACCCCGCGCACCAGTCCAAGATCGACGATCGACAGATCGAAGCCGGCCGCCACCAGACAAGGGTCCTTGACCGTCGCCAGTGCCGACCAGGCCTTGTCGAGTGCGGCGCCTGTCATGCGGTAACCCCCTGCTTTATGCTGGAAAACGGTGCCCGCAAACCGTGCTGGCGCCTGAACCGGGAAAATTCGTCGGACTCCAGACGCTGCCGGCGGGCGGCGATGTCGATACCGTGTAGCCGTGCCAGAGTTCCGCCCAGGATCATGGCGCGGATTTCGTCGCTGAGCGGAAACGGACTGTCGGCCGGCATGGAGAAGGCGGCGAAGGCGTCGAGCACCACCTGCGGATGCGGGTTGACCGCCGCCGATGAATAGATGATTTTGCCGGGGCCGGCATAAATCAGGAATTCGGTCAGCAACTCGGCGAATTTCTTGGGGTACAATTTGCAGAACAGGAAAGACGCTTCCATCGTGGCATAGATGTTGGCGTGGTTGGAAATCAGGAACTTGGTTTCGTCGACGAACATGAAGCCGGCATGGACGATCTGGAAATTGATGTCCGGAAAGAAATTGGCAGCGGCCGAGATATCGTCGACCACCATCGATTCGCCAGTGACCGGGCCGATCGGCAGCGCCTTGTGGATCGCCACATTATGGATGCCCTGGCTGCGCGCCAGTTCGAGCAGCGGAAACACCAGCGGTTCATCGTCCATCCGCCAGCTTTGCGTGCGGCCGTCGACATATTTGGCCGGGTAAAGTTTGAGACCGTCGGCGCCCTCGCCGATCGCCCGCTTGGCGTGCTCCAGCACCGCGTCGCGAGCGAACATGTCGAGGCCGGCATACCACAGCACGCGGTCCGGATGCGCCCGCTTGATCGCCGACACCACTTCGGTCGAGGCACCGCCGTCCTTATAGGCATCGAAGATCGGCAGCGAATGCACGCAGATCATGTCGGTGTCGCTTTCCAGCAGCATGGTCTCAACGAATTCGCGCGGCTGCCAGTGTCGTGACCAGGCTTGGCGGCTCAGCGCGACGCCGGGCGGGTTGATCGCCGGATGATAGCTGTACAGCACGTCGTTGAAGATCTTGCCGAATCGGCCGTTTTCATTGTCCGGCGCGAAATTGTAGGGATGGCAAACGCCATCGATGATGAATGGCTTGCTCATGACGGGGCCCGAGTGGCGTGGCCTTCGTCGGTCACGGTGACCTGGAACAGACTGTGAAAGGTGCGCACAGCGGTGGTCATGCTCGGGTCCTCAGCGAGAAATCGGCGCGATCCGCCGGCTGGTGTCGGATATAAATCGATGCCATCTTCTCTTGTTGCCGCGGTGTCGGCAAGCTTTTCGCCGCCCTGGTCCGGCGGCTGTTTGCCGCTGCGCGGCAGGCGGCCGAGGGTGCCGAGTGAAAGCCGGACGATCTGCCTGCAAATTGCCAAACGCGCACAAACCCTCGGTTTTTCAACCGATTCTAGAATTTAAATTATAAAAAAGTACATTTTTTTAATCTAATATTACTGAAAATGCTTCATACAAGACATAATATTACAATTCTTGACCCCCGGAGAGAATCGCTTGACGGGGCAGGGGCCTGTTCCTATGATCCGGCCCTCTCGCGAACCTGGTGGTAGGGGTTCAACCTAGACGCTGGTGTCGCGATGACTTTGATCGACATTCGAACGCCGTTCGGGTCGGCGCTAAAACAACCGGTCATTCTGCGGAGTCCGTCTGGAACTCCGCCGGTTGTTTTTGTGGCTGTGCCCGTTTTGGCAAAAGGAACGCTGTATGCCGACGATTAACCAATTGATCCGCAAGCCGCGCGAACCGGTGGTGGCGCGCAACAAGGTGCCGGCATTGCAGGAATGCCCGCAGAAGCGCGGTGTCTGCACCCGCGTCTATACCACCACGCCGAAGAAGCCGAATTCGGCGCTGCGCAAGGTGGCACGCGTCCGCCTGACCAACGGCTTCGAAGTGACCAGCTATATCCCGGGCGAGGGCCACAATCTGCAGGAGCATTCGGTGGTGATGATCCGGGGCGGCCGCGTCAAGGATCTGCCCGGCGTCCGCTATCACATCATCCGCGGCACCTTGGACACCCAAGGCGTCAAGGACCGCCGCCAACGGCGCTCGAAATACGGCGCCAAGCGCCCGAAGTAAGGAAAACCCGAGATGTCACGACGCCATGCCGCGGAAAAACGCGAGGTCCAGCCGGACGCCAAATATGGCGATCTGGTGCTGACCAAATTCATGAATTGTCTGATGCTCGACGGCAAGAAGTCGGTGGCCGAGGCCATCGTCTATGGTGCGCTCGACAAAATGGCGAAGAAAAGCGGCCAGGAAGCCTTGACGCTGTTCCACACCGCGCTCGACAATGTGAAGCCCTCGCTCGAAGTGCGCTCGCGACGGGTCGGCGGCGCCACCTATCAGGTGCCGGTCGAAGTCCGCACCGACCGCCGCCAGGCGCTGGCGATCCGCTGGCTGATCGATCACGCCCGGAAGCGCGGCGAGACCACCATGGTCGACCGCCTGTCGGGGGAATTGCTGGACGCCTCGAACAATCGCGGCGCCGCCGTCAAGAAGCGCGAAGACACCCACCGCATGGCGGAGGCCAACAAGGCCTTTTCGCATTACCGCTGGTAAGGCACGCGCGCGGACCCGCATCATGACCCGGCAGACCCCCCTCACGGCTTATCGTAATATCGGCATCATGGCGCACATCGATGCCGGCAAGACGACGACGACCGAGCGGGTCCTCTATTACACCGGAAAATCCTACAAGATCGGTGAAGTGCATGAGGGCACCGCCACCATGGATTGGATGGAGCAGGAACAGGAACGCGGCATCACCATCACCTCGGCCGCCACCACCTGCTACTGGAAAGGCCATCGCATCAACATCATCGACACCCCCGGTCACGTCGATTTCACGATCGAGGTCGAGCGCAGCCTGCGTGTACTGGACGGCGCCGTGGCGGTATTCGACGGCGTCGCCGGGGTCGAACCGCAATCCGAAACGGTGTGGCGCCAGGCCGACAAGTTCGGCGTGCCGCGCCTTTGCTTCATCAACAAGATGGATCGCATCGGTGCCGATTTCGACCGCTGTGTGGCGATGATCGCCGATCAACTGGGCGCCCGTCCGCTGGTTCTACAACTGCCGGTTGGCACAGGCGCGGACTATATCGGCCTGGTCGATCTGGTGCGCAATATCGCAGTGCTGTGGCAGGATGGAGGGCGCGGTGCCGATTTCCGCGATGGACCGATCCCGGACGCGCTGCGCCAGCGCGCTGCCGCCGGACGCAAAGCCTTGATCGAGGCCGCTATTGAATTCGATGATGCCGCGTTGGTCGCCTATCTCAATGGCCAGGAACCCGATCTCGCCACGCTGAAGGCCTGCATCCGCAAGGCAACCATCGCCCGCGCGGTGGTGCCGGTGCTGTGCGGCTCGGCCTTCCGCAACAAGGGTGTGCAGCCTTTGCTCGATGCGGTGGTCGATTATTTGCCGGCGCCGGTCGATATTCCCGCTGTCAAGGGTGTGCGCGCCGGCAGCGGCGATCCGGTGGTCAAGCACGCCAATGACGACGAGCCGTTCGCCGGCCTTGCCTTCAAGATCATGAATGATCCGTTCGCCGGCAGCCTAGCCTTCGTGCGGGTCTATTCCGGACATCTGGCCTCCGGCGCCCATGTGCACAACACCGTCAAGGACAAGCCGGAACGCATCGGGCGCATGGTGCTGATGCATGCCAATTCGCGCGAAGACATCAAGGAAGCTTTCGCCGGCGATATCGTCGCCCTGGCCGGTCTGGAGGCCACCACCACCGGCGATACGCTCTGTGCGCCCGACGATCTGGTGGTGCTGGAATCTATCGAGTTTCCCGAACCGGTCATCGCCGTGACGCTGGAACCGAAAAGCGCGGCCGACTCCGAGAAAATGGCGCTGGCGCTGACGCGTCTGGCTGCCGAGGATCCCTCTTTCGTCGTCGCCAGCGATCCGGAATCCGGTCAGACCGTGATCAGAGGCATGGGCGAATTGCACCTCGAAATCATCGTCGAACGTCTCAAGCGCGAATTCAAAGTCGAAGCCAATGTCGGCGCGCCGCAGGTGGCCTATCGCGAGACCATCGGCAAGGCTGCCGAGATCCTGCACACGCACGACCGGCAGGTCGGCGGCAAAGGCCAGTTCGCACAGATTCGCCTGCGCCTGACACCGGGCGCCGCCGGCAGCGGCTTTTGCTTCCTGAGTGCGACGCCGGCCGGCAATTTGCCCAAGGAATATATCGCCGCCGCCGAGAAAGGCATCCGGCAGGCGGTCGATAGCGGCGTGCTGGCCGGTTTCCCGATGGTCGATTTCGGCGTCACCTTGCTGGGTGGGGCCTGGAACGACATCGATTCGAACGAACTTTCCTTCGAGATCGCCGCCCGCACTGCATTCCAGGCCGCGGTTGCCAAAGCCGGCCCGACGCTGCTGGAACCGATCATGCGCGTCGAGGTGCTGACGCCCGAGGAATTCATGGGCGACGTGATCGGCGACCTGAATGGCCGGCGCGGCCAGGTGACCACCATGGACAGCCGTGGCAAGGCGCGTCTGGTCGCTGCCCAGGCGCCACTCGCTGCCATGTTCGGCTATGTCAATAGCCTGCGCGGCATGAGCCGGGGGCGGGCGCAATATAGTATGCATTTCGACCATTATGCCGAAGTGCCGGTGAACCTGTCCGAGGAGATCCGTGCCAGATTGGCCGGCTGACACTCGCGAGATGGATTGGAAGACGGAGTAGACCATGGCTAAGGCGAAGTTTGAGCGGAACAAGCCGCACTGCAATGTTGGCACGATTGGTCACGTTGACCATGGCAAGACGTCGCTGACGGCTGCGATTAC
>Ga0302320_10026508_pt1 | contig 11220 bp, 7 predicted proteins | sample Bog_T0_3_FD_202130 | JGI IMG/M metagenome (GOLD analysis project Ga0302320, IMG submission 202130) | Peat permafrost microbial communities from Stordalen Mire near Abisko, Sweden - Bog_T0_3 | ecosystem: Environmental > Terrestrial > Soil > Wetlands > Peat | place: Sweden: Abisko, Stordalen Mire... | reverse complement strand
ACCGGCGATCTGCAAACCGAGAACGATGCCAAGCGGCTGGCCAAGTTCGGCTTTCCGGTCAAGCAGATCACCACCGGCGGGACGTGTCACCTCGACGCTCGCATGATCGAACGGCACCTGGAAGATTGGAAGCTCGAAGACCTTGATCTGCTGATCGTGGAGAATGTCGGCAACTTGGTGTGTCCCTCCAGCTACGATCTGGGCGAGGATGCGAAGATCGTTTTGCTGAGCGTCACCGAAGGCGAAGACAAGCCGTTGAAGTATCCCTCGATCTTTTTCAAGTCCGAACTGATGTTGCTGACCAAGATCGACCTGCTGCCCTACGTCCCCTTCAAGGCGGATGACGCGAAAGAGAATGCCCGCCGGGTCCATCCCGGCATGGAGATCATCGACGTGTCCAGCACCACAGGGGAAGGTCTGGATCGCTGGATGGAATGGCTGAAACTGCGGCAGGAGAAGACCAGGGCTAAACTGCAAGGCGTCGGCTTGTAGAGATTACGCCGACTGCGCTTCATCCAGTTTCGGCTCGTGACGCTTAGCTTCCTTGAGTCCTACCGACGTATGGCCTAACATGGGCCGCATCATGTCCGGACGCACGTCATTGTTTGCCGCCTCTGCGAATTCCGGAGGTACGGCGCTCCAAGCAGCGCCATCATCCCGTCTCAAACCCTTCGCTACGGCCCTGCTTTACGTCGGCTTGCTGTTCGCCAGTTCCGCCGCGCTGGCGGCGCAGCAGTTTCCACTTTCGTCGACTCAGGCTAGCGGCTATCCCGTCACCGTAGAAGGACACGAGGTCCTTCGCATCTACGAGGCGATCGGGACGCTTTCGGCACAAGATCGCGCGCAAGGCGCTTCCGACAGATTCAGCAAGCTGATCTATGCTCCGGATGCGGACATGGCCAAGATAACCACCGCCAGCTCTCCCTACGGAACCGAGATCGTGCTCGGCGATCAAATTCTGCTGGTCGTAACCGACGCTGATGCCCAGCACGCGCACGTGGCGCGCGATTTGCTCGCCCGCTACCTGGTTGGCCAGATTCGCGATGCGATCAATCTTGCCCGCCAGCAACATGGCAAGAAATTCCTGATCATGGCGGCGGTTTATGCCGTGATCACCCTGGCAATCTATCTGCTGCTCGTGTGGCTGCTCGTGATAGGTTCGCGACGACTTCTCAAAGCGCTGCAGCCGGACGCAACGCATCTCAAGGGAATTAAAATCCAGCAATCCGAAATCGTGGCCGGCAAGCGCCTGGCGGGATTGCTCGCAACCTGCGTCCAGTTGCTGCGGGTGGTCTTGATCTTCATCCTGACCTGGATATTTCTGGCGACTGAGTTCAACTACTTCCCGTGGACGCGCGAGCATGGCAAGCGTCTGCTAGGCTACATCATCACACCAGTAGAGTTTGTGGGCCATTCCTTTCTGAACTATCTGCCCAACCTCTTTTATATCGCCGTCATCGTTGCGGTGGTGTACTACATACTGAAGTTCATACGGATTCTGGCCGGCGAGTTCGAGCGCGGCAACATTCGCATACCAGGCTTTTATCCGGAATGGATCCAGCCTACCTACAAGATCGTCCGCTTCCTGCTGTTCTGCTTCACCGCCGTCGTCATCTATCCTTACTTGCCGGGAGAGAACTCGCCCGCTTTCAAAGGCGTGGGCCTCTTTATCGGAGTGCTGTTCTCGTTGGGATCTACATCTGCGGTGGCGAATGTGGTGGCTGGCGTCATCCTGACTTATACGCGCGGCTTCCGCGTTGGCGACTGGGTGAAGATTGGTGACAACACGGGAGAAGTCACCGCGCAAAGTACGCTGGCCACGCACATGCGGACCATCAAGAACGAGGAAGTCATCATCCCCAATTCTGTCGTCTTGAGTAGTCATGTCATTAACTACAGCATGCTGGCGCAAAGCGACGGACTCATTCTGCACACTTCCGTCACCATCGGGTATGACGTTCCCTGGCGCAAGGTACACGGCTTACTGATTGAAGCTGCGCTGAAAACCAGTCGCATTCTGGCCCAACCCGCGCCCTTCGTGTTGCAGAATTCTCTGGAGAACTCCTACGTGGAGTACGAAATCAATGCCTATACCAGACAGCCTTTAGAAATGGTCTACATTTATGCCGATTTGCTGGCCAATATTCAGGACTGCTTCTACGCCGGCGGCGTAGAAATTATGTCGCCGGTTTACTCCGCTCTGCGCGATGGAAACCGGACGGCTATTCCTGCCGAGTTTCTACCCGCGGACTATCGCCCGCAAGGTTTCCGCATCGCCAAGGACGACGCAGCCGCGGCAGCCGCGGGCGGAAAAGATTCAGACGGTCTCTATTAAGACGAGTAAGACGAGCGCCAACAGTCTTAATTAGTGACACGCTCTGTCCGATTAAGGCTGGCGCGGTACACTCAACTTGTCCCCTATTAGTTGCACCATACGAAGCAGCAAAACCTTGACACTTCGCAACCCGTACGGTATGGTTTTGTTATGTTCTCAACGACTCAACGAATGTACATGGCCATGTGCACCCTAGGCGGTGCCCTGTCCACATGCGGAGTCTGACAGCCCTACCAGATCGTCTCCAATCGTGAACAGCCGCCTAGGAAAACGGGCGGTTTTTGCGTTCTGGGTAATTTTCGATTGGAGAGTTCCATGAGTTTCTCGCCTGACCTGTACTCGACCACCGCAGTGCGCGGTGGGGTTACGCCCGATCCGGCCACCGGTGCCGTCCTCACCCCGATCTATCAATCCACCACTTACCATCAGCAGGCGGTGGGCGTTCATAAGGGATTCACTTACTCCCGCGCCGCCAACCCCACCGTGTCGGCCCTTGAAGCTGCGCTAGGCGCGCTGGAAGACACGCCCCCGGCCGTATGTTTCGCCACCGGCATGGCCGCCATCTCCACGCTCTTTCTGGCAATCCTGAAATCGGGCGATCACGTGGTCGTTTCCGACGTGGTATACGGCGGCACGGTAAGACTGTTTCAGCAGGTGCTCTCAAACTTTCAGGTTGAGGCCTGGTTTGTCGATACCTCGAATCCAAGTGCGGTCGAGCAGGCAATCAAAGCCAACACCCGCCTGGTCTTCATCGAGACGCCGGCCAATCCCACGCTCAAGCTGACCGACGTTGCCGCCATCGCCCAGATCGCGCACGCGGCTGGGACCAAGCTGGCCGTCGACAACACCTTCCTAACCCCGGTTCTGCAGCGGCCGCTCGATATTGGAGCCGACATTACTTTGCTTTCCACCACCAAGTACATCGAGGGCCACAACTCCACCGTGGGCGGATCGATTGCTACTCGTGATGAGGTATTGCTGGAGCGGCTCCGGCTCATCCGCAAAACCCTGGGCTGCATCCAGTCTCCGCAGGAGTCGTGGTTGACTTTGCGGGGACTGAAGACGCTTCCCTTGCGCCTGCAACAGCACTGCTCCAGCGCGCAGAAGATTGCCGAATGGCTGGAGCAGCATCCCCAGGTCGCACGCGTGCACTTTCCCGGTCTTGCGAGTTTCCCGCAGTTTGCCCTGGCGCAAGAGCAGCAAGGGCTGCCGGGAGGGATCATCGCCTTCGAACTGAAGGGAGGGGCCGACGCCGGCATTCAGCTGATGAACACGGTCCGGCTATGCATTCTGGCGGAGAACCTGGGTGCCGCGGAGACGCTGATCACGCATCCGGTTTCCATGACGCATGGAGATGTTCCGCGCGAAATTCGCGAGCGTACCGGCATCACCGATGGCCTGGTACGGCTTTCGGTCGGTCTGGAGAATCCGGCGGACATTATCGCCGATTTGGAGAGCGCGCTAGCTGCGATTGCGCTGACCGAAGAGAAGCAGGAGGTTGAGCCATGTCTCGCAAAGTAATCATCCTCAAGTTCGGAAGCTCAGTTCTGCAGTCGCGCGCCGACCTTCCCCACGCGGTGCATGAAATTTATCGCTGGATTCGGCGGCAATATAACGTGGTCGCGGTAGTCTCGGCCTTCGCCGGCGAAACCGACCGGCTGCTGGGGAGCGTCGACGAATATCGCGGCGCCAATCCCGAGGCCATCGCTCGCATTGTTGCTACCGGTGAAGAAGTCGCTACCGCATTTCTAACTCTCGAACTCGATCGCTTTGGCATTCCGGCACAGGTACTCGATCCCAGCCAGATTCAGCTCATCGCGGAAACGACTTCCAACGACACGGAACCGGTCAGCGCGGAGCTCGCTGCCATCGAAGGGGTGCTGAATCAAGGCAAAGTGGCCGTGATTCCGGGCTTCGTTGCCCGCGATCGCAGCGGCCGCGTCGCGTTGTTCGGGCGCGGAGGCTCCGATCTTTCCGCCCTGTTCCTGGCCAAGCAGCTCAACGCGCGATGTCGGCTTATCAAAGATGTGGACGGTATCTACAACAGCGATCCTGCAACCTGTCCCGGTGCCCAGCGCTTCGACGAGATCAAGTTCGGCGATGCTCTTGCCATCGCCGGAAAAGTGGTTCAGCGGAAGGCCATCGCCTTCGGCAAGAAGACCGGGGTGCGCTTCGAAGTTGCCGCTATCGGCAAGAACTATGCCACCACGGTGGGCAGCCATCGCTCCATCTTGTCGGTGCGAACCGGTTCCCAGACGCCGCTCAAGATTGGGCTGCTGGGCCTGGGCACAGTTGGGCTGGGAGTCTTCCAGGAGCTATGGAAGCACCCTGAGCTTTTTGAAGTGACCGGCATCGCCGTACGCAGACCGGAATTGCACGTCCATCACGCACCGGTCGATCTTTTGACGCGCGACTGTTGGGACGTGATCGACGACGTCGATGTGGTGGTTGAGCTGATCGGCGGAAGCTGTCCGGCCGGCGACTTGGTGCGCGCCGCACTGGCCGCGGGCAAGCCCGTGGTCACCGCCAACAAACTGTTGCTGGCCGAGGACGCGCAGCTGGAGACCTTTGACGATCTTCGCTACTCGGCTGCCGTTGGTGGCGCAGTTCCCGCACTCGAAGCGGTACGCGCGCAGGCCGACGATGGCCACATTGTTGCGCTGTCCGGAGTTCTGAACGGCACCTGCAACTACATTCTTGACCGCATCGCCACCGGATGCTCGTGGGAGCAGGCAGTCGCCGAGGCCCAAGCCAAAGGCTTTGCCGAGCAGGACCCCCGCGCCGACCTTTCCGGCTCGGATACGGTCTGCAAGTTGCGCCTGCTGGCGCGTTGCGCGTTCCCGGAAATAGAAACGCACTCTGTCAATACCCGGGGCATTGGCGCGATCGACTTGGAATGGGTGCAAGCCGCCGCCCGCAACGGCAGTCGGGCCCGGCTGGTGGGCACCGCTGTGCTCGCTGATGACGGGGTCCATCTCGAAGTCAAACCGACCCTGGTCGACGCCGGCCATCCTTTCGCGCAAATCAGGAACGAAGAGAACTGCCTGCTGATTGACACCCAGCCGTCCCCCGATTCGCCGCCACATGTTTGGACGGGTCGCGGCGCTGGCCGATGGCCCACGACCGCTGCAGTGATGGCCGATCTGTTCGACTTGTCGCGCGAGCGCCAAGCCGCCAAGCTGCCGGCCGAATATTCGCTAGTGGAAGCGCTGGAAGCGGGAGGTGCAGCGTGAAATTTGCAACCAGACTACTGACGTTCAATCCGGCGCCGGGTGATCGCCACACTCCCGCCAACACTCCCATCTACCAGACCGCAACGTTTCGCCAGTCGGACGCAACCGAGTTTGGCGAATACGATTATTCGCGCAGCGGAAATCCTACGCGCGCCGTGGTGGAGAAACACATTGCCGCGCTGGAAGGTGGAACCCGAGGTTTCTGCTTTAGTACCGGGCTGGCTGCCATCACCGCGGTTACCCGCCTGCTTGTGCCGGGAGATGAAATCCTCGCCTGCAACGATTTGTACGGCGGCAGCTACCGGCTGTTCTCGCGCATTCTGCCCAAGCGCGGCATCCAGGTTCGTTATGTCGACTTCAGCGACCTGGACGCGGTGGTGGCATCCATCAGCGATAACACCAAGCTGGTTTACCTGGAAACGCCAACCAATCCGCTGCTGCAGATCATCGATATCCGGGCGGCGGCTGAGATTGCCCATCATCGCGGAGCGTTACTGTGCGTGGACAACAGCACCATGTCGCCCTATCTGCAGCGGCCGCTGGAACTCGGCGCCGACATCGTGGTGCATTCGGCGACGAAATTTCTTTGCGGTCACAGCGACGTGATGGCGGGCGCGGCGGTGGTGAGCGATGAAGAGCTGGGCCAGGAGCTGTATCTCATCCAGAACGGCGAAGGCGCCGGGCTGGCCCCGTTCGACAGCTACCTGTTGCTCCGCGGAATGAAAACGCTGGCGCTGCGGCTCGACCGCCAGCAATCCAGCGCGAGAACTATCGCCGAATTGCTCGACGCTCATCCGGCGGTGGAGCGTGTCTACTTTCCCGGCTTCGCCGACGAGGAGCAGCTCCGCATTCATCGCTCGCAGGCCTCGGGAGACGGAGCGGTGATCAGCTTCGTGACCGGCGATCCGGAGCTTTCCCGCGCCGTGGTAGAGGCGACCAAACTGTTCGCCATTACCGTCAGCTTCGGCAGCGTGAATTCCACCATCAGCCTGCCCAACTACATGTCGCACGCCAGCATTCCGGCGAGCCTTCGCCAGTTGAAAAGCATTCCCGCTGACCTGGTGAGAATTTCCGTGGGCGCGGAAGATGTCGGGGACCTGGTCGACGACCTTGGCCAGGCCTTCGAGTTTGCCAGCCGGCTGAATGTTTCAGCGAAGGCGCTGGCAGCGGATTAGTAGGTCTAAGTAGCTGCGTTTTGGCAAGAGCGGCCCTCAAGCCCGTGACCGGCTCCTTTTTACAAGCTGGGCTTTCGGAGACTGGGTCGCAACCTACGATGCGGCTGTCGAACGGCCCATGCCGGGCCAAATCCGGTACAATCTGGGGTAGAATGACGCAGGATTGCCGTCCCTGAGAGCCGCTCATGCGGTGCGGCGGGGACAGCTTGATCGATTTCGGGGAGAGACTAGAGATGGGTTTCTTTAAGACCAGCGGTCAGCGCCTGGGAACCGCCGGACAGTTGTTTTCCTTCTTTTGGAGCAATAAGCGCTGGTGGCTAACCCCCATACTGATCACTCTGGCTATCTTTGGAGTTTTGCTGATTTTGGCCCAGAGTTCCGCCATCGCGCCGTTTATCTACTCGTTCTTCTAGGGGAAAACAAAGAATGTTGGCGCCGCTCCATTTCGTGAGACTCCATTGGCGGGCCGCCTCGGCCGTCGCCCTTCTCGCTGTTCTAGTCTGGGTGTGCTTACCTGCTCCGTTGAAGGCGAAGCTAACAGAAGGCTGGAAGAAGTTCGGCCACTTTATCGGCAACGTTAATGCCCGCATCATTCTTACCCTGCTTTACGCAACCGTGATAGCGCTGTTCGGCTTGGCGGTGCGGTTCTTCTCGGATTCTCTGCATAGCAAGAAACGTCCGGTGAAGTGGTTCGACCATCCTGCCATACCCAACACGCTCGATGAGGCCCGCCGCCAAGGCTGACATGAATATCCTGGGAATCTCCTGCTATTACCATGATGCCGCGGCCGCACTCTTGCAGGACGGCATGCTGATTGCCGCCGCCGAAGAAGAGCGGTTCAGCCGCATCAAGCATGACTTCGGATTTCCCCATCATGCCATCAAGTTTTGCCTGGAAAGTGGCGGCATCAAGGGGCAAGACCTCGACTACGCCGTGTTCTACGAGAAGCCGTTCCGCAAGTTCGATCGCATTTTGATGAGCGTGCTCCAGACCTATCCTCAGTCGTACAAGGTCTTCCGCGAGTCGATGATCACCTGGATGATAGACAAGCTTTGGGTCGGCTCCAAGATTTCGGCGGAGCTGGGTATTCCCACCGAGAAAATCCTCTATTGTGAACATCACATGTCGCATGCCGCCAGCGCGTTCTTGTGCTCGCCATTCGAAGAGGCAGCCGTGCTCACTGTCGATGGCGTCGGCGAATGGGTGACCGGGACTTGGGGTGTTGGACGCGGCAACCAGATCGATATTCGCAAGCAGATGATGTTCCCGCACTCGCTGGGGCTGCTCTACAGCGCGTTTACCGCTTTCTTGGGCTTCGAGGTCAACGAGGGCGAGTACAAAGTCATGGGGATGGCGCCGTATGGCCAGCCCCGCTACGTCGATAAGGTGTGGAAGTTGATCCGCCAGGAATCGGACGGCTCGTTCTCGCTCGACATGGATTACTTCAGCTTCCAGCACTCCACCGAGCGCACCTTCAACAATCGCTTTGTGCAGCTGTTTGGCGAGCCGCGGCCGCCCAAGATGTTGTTCTTCACCGCCGATTCCGGCTTCCCCGCGTATTTTGGCGAGGCGCCCGCGAACTTCAATGAGCTCTGCAAGCTGAACCAGTTTTACGCCGACATCGCCGCCAGCATCCAGCAGGTCACGGAAGAAGTATTGCTCTCGATGGCTCGGCAATTGCACAAAGAAACCGGCATGAAGAGGTTGTGCATCGCCGGCGGAGTGGGACTGAACAGCGTGGCCAATCATCGCCTGCTTTCCGAGACGCCCTTCGAGGAGATATTCATTCAGCCTGCCGCCGGAGACGGTGGAGGCGCGCTGGGAGCGGCGCTGTGGGCTGACAATATGCTTCTCGGCCATCCCCGGCGCTTTCGCATGGACCATGCCTACTGGGGCAAAGGCTATTCGGATTCCGCGGTCCACGAATTTCTGGAGCAGAATTCCATCCCCTTTCAGCGCGTCGACGATGACGACAAGCTACTGGACCTGGCGGTCGACCGCCTGCAACAGGGAAACGTGATTGGCTGGTTTCAGGGACGCTTCGAGTGGGGACCACGCGCGCTGGGCAATCGCAGTATCATCGCCGATGCGCGCAATCCTGCCATGAAGGACATCGTCAATACCAAGATCAAGTTCCGCGAGCCTTACCGGCCCTTCGCTCCCTCGGTGCTGGCAGAGCGCACGGAAGAATTCTTCCAGCTGCCGAACGCGATGCACCAGTACCCGGCGCGCTACATGCTTTACGTGGTGCCGGTGCGGCCCTCCAAGCATAGCGTGCTGCCGGCCATCACCCACGTGGATGGCACCGGCAGGTTGCAGACGGTTTTCCGTGACGCCAGTCCTCGCTATCATGGGCTGATCGAGCGGTTCGCGCAGGCGACCGGCGTGCCCGCGATCCTCAACACCTCGTTCAATCTGAAGGGCGAGCCCATCGTGAACACTCCGGCCAACGCCTTCAGCACTTTCTCGCGCAGCGAAATGGACATGTTGTTCTTGGGCAATTTCGTGGTTGAGAAAGACCGTCTGCCGCAGAACCTGCAGCAGCTACAGGCCGAGCCCGTCGCCGCGAAGTGATCCCCAAACAGTAGCCGCAGTTAGCAGGCGAACCGCGCCGCGTCACATCGATACTGAGAATCCGTGACGCTAGACTAGCCGCGCAGCGGCGGCTATGAAGTTAGTCCGGCGCGTGAGCGGGGTCCCCAACTCGCACCGTTTTTGAGCGAGTTGGGGTGGTTGAGCGCCGGGTAAAATGGGAGGTAATCACGAGCCGCGTAGTGGCGACAAGGGTCGCGACACAGTCTCTTGAGGCCGTCCGTAAATGCCGCAGAATCACTCCGGCTTCAGCGTCGCATAGTGTCGAAGGCTGCTCCACTCCCAGTCTTCCGGCTACTCTGCCAGCCCGCGCTTCACGGGATTGCGGCGCATGTAGCGCAGCCTCTCAATCCGCTGCTTGGCTTCATCGCGCCCAACATGCTGACGGTTCCGCCGCGCCCACCCCGGCGACGAACGGAACCGTAACTATCAACTGGAGGGCCCGCCGCCAGTGGGGCCGATCGCGGGGGCACGACAAAAGGCCTCCGCGAACAGCGTGCGGAGGCCCGGAGTGAGCAAGAAATCAGCGAGGCACAGGGCCTCGCCGGAATCAGTTACTTCTTTTTCTTCTTGGCGGCCTTCTTGGTAGCTTTCTTCTTCGTTGCCATTTGTAATTCCTCCTGTAATGGAACCTTCCCTTGAAGGTTGTTGAGCGTTTTGTTTTGGCCCAATTACATAGCTGCCCAAGATATTGCATGAGCAGTATGCCTATCGCAAGATATTGCGGTTACTTCTTAAGAATGTCAACAAAAATCTTGACAAATATCTTGCGCCAATCTCACTTTAGTGATTTGGGCCTTCCGCCGCGTCCCGGTTCGCAGGACAATTTCCTCCGTCTTCTTTGGAGTACACTGCCCCTCGTGCGCCCTGATCCCATCGAACTCGAAGTCTTCAAGCATCTCTTCCACTCCATCGCCGAAGAGATGGGCGCCGCCCTGCGCCGCACCGCCTTCTCCCCCAACATCAAAGAGCGTCGCGATTATTCCTGCGCGCTGTTTGACGCCGCCGCACAAACTCTCGCCATGGGCGATCACATGCCGGTGCATCTCGGCTCCATGCCCATGTCGGTTCGTGCGGCCATCGCCGAGCTCACTCTTGCTCCCGGCGACATCGCCATGTTGAACGATCCCTTTCGCGGCGGCACTCATCTGCCCGACATCACCGTGGTCGCGCCGGTCTTCATCGCTCCCGCAAGATCTGAAGCTACCGCTCCCGCAAGATCTGAAGCCACCGCCGCTCGCGCCAAGTCTCTCGCGACGACCACTCGCCTCGACCGCATCCCGCCGACCCAACCCCGGCATCCCGCCGCGCCCAGTTTCTTTGTTGCTGCCCGCGCCCATCACGCCGATGTCGGTGGCACCTACGCTGGCTCCATGGGTCCCTGCCGCGAAATCTACCAGGAGGGATTTCGGATTCCGCCGGTAAAGATTGTGCGCGGCGGCCACCTCGACCGTGACCTCCTCGCGCTCTTGCTGAACAACGTTCGTACTCCCCAGGAACGTGAGGGCGACTTGCGCGCGCAGCTCGCGGCCTGCCACACCGGCATCACTCGCTTGCAGCAACTCTGCCGGCGTTACGGATTTCCGCGGGTGCAGCGCGCCGGCCACGCCTTGCTCGATTACTCCGAGCAGATGATGCGCGCCTTCCTCGCTACCATCCCTCCTGGCACTTACGCTGCCGAGGATTTTCTCGACGACGATGGGGTTCGCGATGCTCCTGTTCGCATCGCCGTCCGCATCACCTTCCCGCGCAAGTCCTCCAATGCACCACCCATCGTCGTCGATTTCACCGGCAGCTCGCCGCAAGTTGCCGGCAGCGTCAACGCCGTCGAAGCCATCACCTATTCCGCCTGCTTCTATGTCTTCCGATGTCTGCTGCGCGACG
>Ga0302320_10026505_pt1 | contig 11221 bp, 9 predicted proteins | sample Bog_T0_3_FD_202130 | JGI IMG/M metagenome (GOLD analysis project Ga0302320, IMG submission 202130) | Peat permafrost microbial communities from Stordalen Mire near Abisko, Sweden - Bog_T0_3 | ecosystem: Environmental > Terrestrial > Soil > Wetlands > Peat | place: Sweden: Abisko, Stordalen Mire... | reverse complement strand
GCATAGACCAGCTGGGAGGCCGGCACATAGATGATCAGGTCCCCGTCGGTGTGGGCGGGCGCGGTGTGGATCAGCACCAGGCGCACGCCGTCGAGGGTGAGTTCCTCCCGCGCCTGGACGACGTGGGTCGGCGCGTAGTCCCTGATTTCGGGTGGCGGCGGCAAGCCGTTCGAGCTGGGGTCGGCGATCACGCCTTGAATCTCCGCCGCGGCGTTGGCCTGGGCGATGATGGTCATGCCCCGCGGAAAGGCGGGCAGGCCGTTGATGTGGTCCGGATCGCTGTGGGTGAGGATCATCGCGTTGACGGGCTTCGGCGTCAGCTTGGCGATCTCGGCGAGTTCGGCCCTGGCCAGGGGCACGGCGATCTCGGCGTCGATGGCGATCACCCCGTCGTCGCCGACGATGAAGCCGGCGTTGCTGATCCCGCCGGAGACCAGATAGTCCCCGGGCGCCAGTTGGGTGACGGTGAGCGGCGCGCTCGCCATCGCCGCCGCGGACGGCTGCGCAGCGGGCTGGGCGAACGCCGCACCGGCGATCATGCCGACGAGCACGATGGATAGAGCGCTCCGGTTGGCCATGTCCCGCTCCGCCCTAGAAGCTCGCGCTCGCCGTCACGCCGTAGGTGCGTGGCGCCTCGATGCCGTAGACGTTGAAGCCCGCCCCCTCGCCGTAGGTGTTGACCGCCGCGTTCTCGATATTCTTCACCCAGACCCGCACCGCGTACTTATCGTCCGACCAGTGGTAGGCGATGTTGGCGTCGGTCATCGTGTAGGCCTTCTGCGAGTCGGCGGGCACCTTCGAGCCGACCACCAGCAGGTACTTGGCCGAGAGCTTGCTGTTCACCCCGGCGGTGATCGTCGAGCCGTTGCCCAGCCGGAAGGTGTGCTCGTAGCCGAGCAGCGCCGACCAGTCGGGGTCGTTGACCAGCGGTGAGCCCGCCGGGACTACTACCGAGGTGGCCGTGGCCGGCGGGATGAACCCGGCATAGGCGATCTGGCCGAAGGTCGCGTGGGTCAGCGCCAGCGAGGCGTTGAACCGGTCGTCGGCCGTGGCGGCGAATTCGGCGCTGAACTCGGCCCCGTAGGCAGTCACCGAGGCGGCGTCCTGGATCTGCAAGCCGTGCACGCTGCCGCCACCCTGCACATAGGCCGGATAGAGGTACTGATAGTTGCTGAACTGGTAGTAGTAGAAGGCCGCGTTCAGCTGCAAACGATTGTCCAGGAAGCGGTTTTTCGAGCCGGCTTCGTAGGCGGTGATGGTCTCCGGCGCGAACGACGCGGGGGCCACGGTCGGAGTCAGCGGCGCGCTGGAACTGCCGCCGTTGACGCCGCTGGAGGCGTAGCCGGTGGAGATGTCGGCGTAGAGCAGGTGCTCCGGGGCCACGTCGTATTCGACCCCGACCTTGTAGGTGAACTTGGCGCTGGACGCCTTGGTCGTGCCGGTGACCGCCGGAGTCGGCACGGTGAACGTCGGCGGCAGATAGGCCGAGGAGCTGTAGCTGATGCCCTTGGCGTCGTTGGTGTAGCGGATGCCGCCGGTGACGCGCAGCTGATCGGTGACCCCGTAGGTCACCTGGGCGTAGCCGGCCTCTGAGGATTGCGGCACCGCGGTGAACTGCTGGGTGCCCGTCGGCGGCCGGTTCGATGTCGCCAACTGGGCGTGCTGGAAGTAGTCGCCGGTGCTGTTGAACAGATAGGCGCCGGCCTGCCAGGCGAGGCCGCCCTGATGGTTGGCGCTGTCGTGACCGCTGAAGCGAATTTCCTCGGAGTAGTCGTTGCTGTCCGAGAACACGGTGTTGGTGAAGTAGGACGCGTTCGGCAGCGTGTAGGCTTTCATGTGCGTGCCGACATAGCCGCTGATCGAGGTCAGCGTCGCCCAGCCGAGGTCATAGTCCAGGTGGAACTGGCCGGAGGCGACATAGCTGTTCTGATGCCCGCTCAGGGCCGCCGTGGCGGCGACGCCGGGCGCCAACGCGTCGCAGGACGCCGGCATGGCCAGAGACCAGGGCACGGCGTTGCCGCACGGATAGGCCTCGGTGATCGGGCCGTGGCCGCCGATATGGATGTAGTCGCCCTCGGCGTAGAGGGTCAGCTTGCTGGTCGGCGTCCAACGGGCCGAGAGCCGGCCGGTGTCCGTCATGGTGTCGTCGTAGAAGTTGCCGAGATAGCCGTTGCGGCGATCCCGCTCATAGGCGGCGCGCACCGCGAAGTCGTCGCCGATCGGCACGTTCAGCACGCCGACGAAGTCGTTCGCGCCCAGGTTCCCACCGGTGGCCTGGACCATGCCGCCGAAGGTCTGGGTCGGCTGGTTGGTGATAATGTTCAGCGCGCCGGCGGCGGAGTTGCGGCCGTAGAGGGTGCCCTGCGGTCCCTCCAGGTCTTCCACCCGGGAGACGTCGAGGAAGCCGAACCCGACCGGCAGCGGCCGGCTGTAGAACAGGCCGTTGATGCTGGTGGCCACGGCCGGGTCGGCGCGGGTGTCGATGAAGTTGTTGCCGATGCCGCGGATGATGATCTGCTGCTGCGGGCCGATCGGCACGATCTGGGTGTTGTTGAGGACGCTATTGAGATCCATCAGGTCGACAACGTGCTGCTTTTGCAGGGTTTCGACGCCGACCACCTCCACCGCAGCGGCGGTGTGCTGCAGCTTGGTCTCGTGCCGCTCGGCGGTGACCACGATTTCCTGCAGCTGCGCGCCGGAGTCGGCGCTGGCGGCCGTGGCCGTATCGGCGATGGCGCCGCTATGAACCGCGAGCGAGCCGATCACCAGCGCGCTGGACAGCAGCAGCTTCGCCCGCGTCGACGACTTCAAAAGCATCTTTTCCGAAACCCGCATCGTTCGCTCCCCCGGTTTTGGCGCCACGGCGCAAAAGCGCCGGTCGCTGTGGCTCGCCTGACGAGGCGGCCCCTATTGCTGCGGGGTATGCGGCGTCCCGGGGCGCCCAAGAAGATGGCAATTCGACGGGGTCGTTACCTAAACGATATAGCCCCTGTCGGGGCATCGGTCGGGAGCGCTCGACGATCAATCGCTGAGGCTGGCGCGTTTTTTCACATGGATCGCCGCGGCGCGGAACGCCAGGTCGTTCAGGTACTCGGTGGCGCGCGTGAGCGGGAAATTCGCCCGGCGCACGGCGCAGATGCGCGGGGCGTTCGGCACGTCCTGGATCTTGATCCGCTCGATGAAGTGCGTCGTGTCGATGAACTCCACCCACTGCTGCGGCAGCGGCGCCAACAGATCCGATGAGCGGATCATCGACAGCAGACTCATGCTCGAGGCGGCCTGCATGGCGATGTGCGGCGCCGGTAATCCGGCGGCCTCGAAGACGCTGTTCACCTCGCTGTCGGTGTCGATCGCGACCGGCGTGGTGACCCAGGACGCGCCGACCAGCTCCTTCAACTTGGTCGCGTCGCGCAGCGGATGGTCGGGCCGCGCGACGATGATCCGCCCGTTCTCGAACAAAAGCTCGACCACCAGCGCCGGATCGACGAACCCCTTCGACACCGGCCCGTAGTAGAGGTCGATCAGGCCGTCGCGGATGTCCGTCTCCAGCATCGGGAAGGCGCCCTCGATCACCTTCAGCCGCACATTCGGGAAGCGGCGGTGGAACGGCCCGATCATCCCCGGCAACAGCGCCAGCAGCCCCGCCGCGGAGAAGGCCACCGTGACGAAGCCGAGATCCTTGCCCTTGGCCTGCTCGATCTCGTCGATGGTCCGCTGAAACTCGACCAGCATACCCTTGGCGCGGCGGACGAAGATCTCGCCGACCGGGGTCACGGTCATGCCAAACTTGTTGCGCTGGAACAGGACCACATCCAGTTCCTGCTCCAACTCCTTGATGCTGCGCGACATCGCCGGCTGGGCCAGGCCCAGGTGTTTGGCCGCCGCGCGCAGGCTGCCGCGCTCGACAATGGCCACAACATTGCGCAAATGGTGGAGCTTCATGACCCCGATCGCCTCTCGACACCGCCGCGGGCGCCCGTCAGACGCATCGGGGCCGCGGCTCGCAACCTATACCGTTTCAGTAACACCCCCGCCTAAATCCCATCTAGCCCGGGCGGAGGCTGGTCCTCTAGCAGTCGCCGGGCCTTCGCGTGGCGAAACAGCGCGGTGAAAAAGAACAAGGGAGAGCAGCCGTGACGTCGCAAGGGGCGGACGACCTATCCAGCGCGGACGACGAGTTGTCGTCGGCGCTGCGCGATCGTCTGGAAATTCGCGAACTGCTCGAAAACTGGGTGATCTGGCGCGACGCCGGCGACTGGGAGCGCTTCGCCACTGTCTGGCATGCCGACGGCCGGATGAACGCCACCTGGTTCCAGGCCGGGGCCACCGAATTCATCGCAAGGTCAAGGCGGGCGTTCGAGGGCGGCATGGTCGGGCTGCATGCGCTGGGCGGCAGCACGATCGAGCTGCGTGGAAACCGCGCGGTGACGCAGACCAAGATGCAGATCCTGCAGCGTGCGAGCGTCCACGATGTGGTCGTCGACGTCACCTGCAACGGCCGCTTCGTCGATGCGCTGGAAAAGCGCGCCGGGCGCTGGGGCATGCTGCTGCGCCAGCCGGTCTATGAGCTGGACCGGATGCAGGTGATCGATCCGGCCGCGACGCTGACGCTCGACCAGGCCCTGCTGAACTCATTTCCCGAGGGCTATCGGCATCTGGCTTATCTGCAGACCCAGCTCGGCTTCGACGTCGCCAAAGACCTGCCGGGCACCCGCGGTCCGGAGATCGCGGCGCTGATGACCAACCTGCGTCGATGGCTGAACGGCGGCGAACTCGCCGGACTCAAGGCCTAGGGCGGCGACCGTGCGCCAGCCCGCCGAAGACGCCCTGCAGCCCCTCTTCGAGGCCGGCCGCACACACAACGTCTGGCTGGAGCGGGAGGTGCCCGACGCGCTGCTGCGCGCCCTCTACGAGCGCCTGCGCTGGGCGCCCACCAGCGCAAATTCCAATCCGGGGCGGTTCGTCTTCGTGCGCTCGCCGGAGGCCAAGGCACGCTTGAGGCCGCACCTGTCGGCGCAGAACGTCGAGAAGACCATGAGCGCGCCCGTCTGCGCCATCGTCGCCGCAGACAGCCGTTTTCACGATCACATGCCGACACTCGCCCCGCAGCGGGACTTCCGAAGCGTATTCGCCGCGGCCCCGGCCCTCGCCGACGAGACCGCGACCCGCAACGCCATCCTGCAAGGCGCCTATCTGATCCTGGCGGCGCGTTCGTTCGGCCTGGATTGCGGCCCGATGTCGGGCTTCGACCGCCAGGGCGTCGACGCCGAGTTCTTCCCGGACGGACGTTGGCAGTCGAACTTCCTGGTCAACCTCGGCTACGGCGACGACAGCAAACTCTGGCCGCGCAACCCGCGGCTGGCGTTCGACGATGCCTGCCAGATCCTCTGAATTGCGAAAAAACGGAAAGCCCTCGTCCATGGCCAACGAACAACTCCTGAACATCGTCGAGGCTTTCAGGGTCGCCTACAATGAGGTGGACATCGCGGCCCTGGAGCGACTCGTCGCCGAAGAACTTCACTGGGAGCACCACAACCGGTTCAGGGGCCACGGACGGGCCGGCTTCGTTCAGTCGGTTCGCGACTTCGCCGAAAAGACGCCGGGCCGCTACTTCGCCGAGCCGGCCCGCTTCGCTGTCAGCGGCGATACGGTCTATGTCGAGCACACGTGGCATGCCGTGCCCGCCCACTCCGATCCCGCCTGGGGATGGGAGAAGGGCGTGCCGACCTCAATGGACACTTGCAGCGTTTTCGTTGTCGACGACGGGAAGATTGTCGAGTTTAGCGACTACGGCTGAGCGAGGCCGAGCCCAGGAGCCACCGATGTCCAAACTTAGCGGCAAGATCGCCCTGATTTCCGGCGGCACGAGCGGCATCGGCGCGGCGACGGCGAAGCTGTTCCAATCCGAAGGCGCCACCGTCGTCGTCACCGGCTCGAGCGAGGCTTCGGCCGCCGCGGCACGGGCCGACATGCCCGGCGTCGAGGTTCTGGTCTCGAACGCCGCCGATATCGCCGCCACCCAGAGTCTGGTCGAAGCGGTGGAGGCCCGGCATGGTCGGATCGACGTGCTGTTCGTCAACGCCGGCATCGCCAAGATGGCGCCGGTCGAGCGGATCGATGAAGCCTTCTTCGACAGCCAGTTCGACGTCAATGTTAAGGGCGCTTTCTTCTTGATGAAGCATGCGCTGCGGCTGATGCCGGACGGCGGCGCGATCATCCTCACCGCCTCGGTGGCCGGCGCCGCCGGCGGTCTGCCGGGAAGCACCATCTACGGCGCGACCAAGGCGGCGCTCCGCTCCTTCGGCCGAACGTTCGCCAAGGAGCTGCTGCCCCGGCGCATTCGGGTGAACACCATCAGTCCCGGGCCGGTCGTCACCCCGGTGCTCGACAAAGGCGGTTTCACCCAGGCCCAGAAGGACGCCTTCATCGACGGCGCCAAGACCCGCGTTCCGCTCGGCCGGACCGGAACGGTCGAGGAAGTGGCCGCCGCCGCCCTCTATCTCGCCGCGGACGCCACCTTCACCACCGGCGCGGAGCTGTTCGTCGACGGCGGCCTCATCGATCTTTAGACGCAAACCCGCTGCACAGAGGGCATGATGGATTTTGAAGGCAAGACGGCGTGGGTGACGGGCGCGTCCTCGGGCATCGGCGAGGCGCTGGCGCTGGGGCTTGCCCAGCGGGGCGCGCGGCTGATCCTTTCCGGGCGACGAGTCGAAGCGCTTGAGGCCGTGGCGGCGCGGCTCGACGCGGAGAGCTTGGTGCTGCCCTTCGAGACCACCGACATGGACGCCCTGCCGGGCGTGGTGGCCCGAGCCATCGCCTGGCGCGCCGACGTCGACATGCTGATCAACAACGCCGGGATCAGCCAGCGCAGCCTGGCGCTGGATACCGACTTCTCGGTCTACCGGACGATCATGGAGGTCGACTATTTCGCGCCGGTGCGGCTGACCCAGCTGCTGCTGCCGCACATGGTCGCGCGCAGGTCCGGCCACCTGTCGGTGATCAGCTCCGTCGCCGGCAAGGTGGGCGTACCGCTGCGCACCGGCTACTGCTCGGCCAAGCACGCAGTGGTCGGCTACTTCGACTCGCTGCGCTCGGAGATCGAGACCGCCTACGGCATCGGCGTCAGCGTCATCACCCCGGGCTCGGTGGCGACCCAGGTGGCCTACAACGCCCTCTCCGGCAGCGGCGATCGGTTCGCCCAACACGACCCGAATATCGAAAACGGCATTCCGGCTCCGCGCGCGGCGCAGATCATCCTCGACGGCATCGCCGCGGGACAGCGGGAAATCCCGGTGGCCGAGGGCGGCGAACTGGCCATCCTCAAGCTGCGCGCCAGCGATCCCGACGCCGCCTTCGCCACCCTGGCGGCCGGCGGAGCGAGATTGGCTGCAACACGAGCAGCCGAGTGAGCTCGGCAGACCCACACGGCCTAGTTTGCGCCACGGCCGGCTAGAAATCACCAAGTCTCCAGCGGATTTCATGTCCGAAATCCCCGTGTGAATGCCGGCCGTCGCCATCCGGCCTCGGCGCCGAGTTTCGGAGCGATGCCGCTGACGTATCGCGTCGGCGTCTTTGCCATCCCGCCTGCGCTTCCGCTCGGCGCTAGCGTGCGAGCCTAGTGAGCCGCCGACAGGGAGACTTAGATGAGCGAGGCTGTCGGGGCCGTGCGCCACACAACCCACTTCATCGACGGGCGTTGGTCCGAGCCGGGGGGCCGGACCTTCCCCAATTACAATCCCTATGACGGCGCATTGGTCGCCCAGATCGCCGCCGGCGGGCGGGGCGAGGCCGAAGCGGCGGTGGCCGCCGCGCATGCAGCATTCCCGGCCTGGGCGGCGATGGCCCCTATAGACCGCCAGCGGCTGTTCCTGAAGGCCGCCGACGTGGTCGAGCAACGCCAATCCGACATCGTCCGGATCATGGCCATCGAGACCGGCGCCAGCGCCACCTTCTCGGTCTTCCAGATCCGCTGGTCGGCCAACCTGCTGCGCCAAGCCGCCGGCTGGGGCTACCTGCCCTACGGCGACGTGCTGCGCAGCGACACCCCCGGCCGCTTCGCCATGGCCACCCGCAAGCCGCTGGGCGTCGTCGCCGGCTTCACCCCCTGGAACGGCGCCTTCAACCTCGCGTGGCGGGCGGTGGTGCTGCCTATGGCCTTCGGCAACACGGTGGTGATCAAGCCCTCGGAAGAGGCGCCGATTTCGGCCGGTCTGCTGCAAGCGGAGATTCTGGAGGAAGCCGGTTTCCCAGCGGGCTCGATCAATGTGGTCACGCATGCGCCCGGCGAAGCCAGCACGGTGGCCGACGTGTTCTTCGAGAGCTCAGCGGTGCGCTCGATCAACTTCACCGGCTCGGAGACCACCGCCCGCATCCTCGGCGAGCGCGCCGGCCGGGCGCTGAAGCGCAGCGTGCTGGAACTGGGCGGCTACAATCCGCTGCTTGTGCTGCGCGACGCCGACATCGCCAACGCGGTCAACGCCACGGTGTTCGGCTCGTTCTTCCACCAGGGCCAGATCTGCATGAACACCCGCAAGGTGCTGATCGAGCAGCCGATCCATGACGCCTTCGTCGAGCAACTGGCGGCTAAGACGCTGACCCTTAAAGCCGGCGATCCGACCCGGCCGGAGACCATCATCGGCCCGCTGATCAACGACCGCGCCCTGGCCTCGGTGTCCGCGCGAGTGCGCGAAGCCACCGACCGCGGCGCCCGGCTAGTGACCGGCGGCACGGCCGAGGGCCGGGTCTATGCGCCGACCATCCTCACCCACGTGCCGCTGGACGCCACGGTGGCCAACGGCCATTACGAGACCTTCGGCCCAGTGGTGGTGGTCGAGGCGGTGGCCGACGCGGAGGAGGCGTTGGCCCGGGCCCAGGCGACGCCGTTCGGCCTCAGCGCCGGGATCATGACCGGCGACCAGGCCCGTGGCCTGGACCTGGCTCAGCACTTCGACACCGGCATCGTCCACGTCAACGCCTCGACCATGGCCGGCGAGCCGTCGCTGCCCAACGGCGGCGTCAAGGACAGCGGCTGGGGACGTTCGGGTCACTACGCGATCGAGGATTTCACCGAAATCCGCCTGACCACCCTGACCCACGGCGCCGCGCATTATCCGTTCTGAGGCCGCCGACCGAACCTGCCTGAACGAGGACGTCATGACGCCTTCCCTTGAGCCCGGCCCTGCCCGCCTGTCGCGCCGCCACGCCCTGGCCGGCGCGGTCGGCGGTCTTTGCTGCGCGACCTCGACGAGCGCCGGCGCCGGTGGTTCCGCACCGCACGATCACGACGCCGCGGCGCACGAGGCCGGCGGCGGCGCTCTCGCCACGCCGGCGTCGGCGGCTCGCAAGATCGACATCTACAATCACGTGCTGCCGCTGCCCTACCTGGAGCTGGTCAAGCAAAGCTACCAGGACCCCGGCATGGTCAAGCGGATGACCAGTATCCGCATGCTCTGGGACATGGACGCCCGAGTGGAGATGCTGAGCCAGTGGCCGGAGCTGCAGCAAGTCCTGACCCTCTCCAACCCGCCGCCGGAAGCCCTGTTCGGCCCGGACGACTCGCCCATGGCAGCCCGCGTCGCCAACGACGGCCTGGCGGCGATCTGCACGGCCAATTCAGCCAAGTTCCCGGCCTTCGTCGCCGCCCTGCCGATGAACAACGTGCCGGCGGCGCTGAAGGAGATGGACCGGGCGATAGGCGACCTCGGCGCCCAGGGCATCGAGATCAAGACCAACGTCAACGGGCGACCTTTGGACGATCCGGAGTTTCTGCCGATCTTCGAACGGGCCACCAGGGTCCACGGCGTGCCGATCTGGATGCACCCGATCCGCTCGGCAAGCTTCAGCGACTACGCTGCCGAGCCGAAGTCGCGCTACGAGATCTGGCAGGTGATGGGCTGGCCCTACGAGACCACAGCCGCGATGGCCCGGATCGTCTTTTCCGGAATGCTCGACCGGCTGCCGGCGATGCGCATCGTCACCCACCACTGCGGCGGCATGCTGCCGTTCTTCGGCGGCCGGGCCGAGACGCTGTGGGCCCAACTCGGCTCACGCACGGCGGACGAAGACTACAGCCGCATCCTGAAGGACCTGAAGAGGCCCTTCATGGACTATTTCCGCATGTTCTACGGCGACACCGTGCTCGGCGGCTCGTCATCGGCGTTGCGCTGCGGCCTGGACTTCTTCGGGCCGGACCATGTGGTGTTCGCGAGCGACTGCCCGTTCGATCCGGAGGGCGGACCGATGTTCATCCGCGAGGGCATCCGCTCGATCGAGGAGCTGCATCTGCCCGACAGCGTGCGGCAAAAGATCTACGTGGAGAACGCGCTTCAGCTGCTGAAGCCCCATCCGGCCACCGAGCAGATTGCCGGAGGCTAGACGTCAGAGGTCGTCGGGCGCCGGCAGAGCGGCGACCGCCGGCGTCTTCATCCGCTCCTCGGTGTGGGCGGCCAGGGCGTCGAGGTCGCTCCTCGAATAGTAGGTCCCGGCGCGGACCACGGCGAAGATCCGGTGCAGGTTCTGCACGCTGGCGATCGGATTGGCGTCCAGCAGCACCAGATTGGCGTCCTTGCCCGCCTCGACGCTGCCCATGGTCTTCTCCCGACCCAGGAATTCGGCGCCGTTCAAGGTGGTCATCTGCAGCACGGTCAGCGGCGACAGCCCGGCCTCGCCCAAGAGATCGAACTCGTGGTGTAGGCTGAACCCGCCGACCACATCCGAGCCGGCCATCATCCTGACCCCGGCCTGGTCGAATATCATGGTGGTCTTCAGCAGCACCAACCAGAGCTTGGTCAGGATCGCCCGGTCGCCGGGCGTCACCTGGTCCGCGAACTGCTGGTCGACGGTCTTCCATAGCTGCCGCGAGCCCGGCGGCAGGTAGCGCAGGTCCGGGTCGTTCACATATTGCGGATCGTCGCCGAACAGCATCCGCCGCAGCCGGATCAGCGTCGGGACCTGCCAGGTGTCGTGGGTGATGAACACCTTGGCCGCCTCTCGGCACTTGGCCTCGCTGAAGGTGTCGGCGACGTGCTCGATCCGCGGCAGCGCGGTCGGATCGGAGATGATCTCGCTCAGCACCGGATTGGCCACCGCCTGACGCCGATCCATGCCTTTGGGGAGGGCGTTGAGGTCCAGGCGCGCCACCGGCGGCGCGGCGGGGTGCGCTAAGGACGCCCAGATGGCGTCCTCGTCGGTGGAACAGTTGATCAGCAGCGTCTCGATC
>Ga0302320_10026501_pt1 | contig 11222 bp, 12 predicted proteins | sample Bog_T0_3_FD_202130 | JGI IMG/M metagenome (GOLD analysis project Ga0302320, IMG submission 202130) | Peat permafrost microbial communities from Stordalen Mire near Abisko, Sweden - Bog_T0_3 | ecosystem: Environmental > Terrestrial > Soil > Wetlands > Peat | place: Sweden: Abisko, Stordalen Mire... | reverse complement strand
GGCCAGCTGACGACCGACATCTCGCCCGGCTACGGCTTCACCGCGGTCATCGTCGCCTTCCTCGGCCGCCTGCATCCGATCGGCGCGATTTTCGCCGGCCTGCTGCTGGCGCTCTCCTATCTCGGCGGCGACGCGGCGCAGATCGACCTCGGCCTGCCCAACGCCGTCACCGGCATTTTCCAGGGCGTGCTGCTGTTCCTGCTGCTGGCCTGCGACATCCTGATCAATTTCCGCGTCCGCCTGCCGGCGCGGCGCAGCGAGACGGCGGGAGCGGCCTGATGATCTTCTTCCTCACCAGCTTCGTCGTCAGCGTCATGGCCGCCGCGACGCCGCTGCTGCTGGCGGCGACCGGCGAGCTCGTCACCGAGCGGTCCGGCGTGCTCAACCTCGGCGTCGAAGGGATGATGCTGGTCGGCGCGGTCACCGGCTTTATCGCCGGCTACTATACGGACAGCGCCGCGCTCGGCGTCGTCGCGGCGACCTTCGGCGGCGCCGCGCTCGCCGCGATCTTCGCCGTGCTGACGCTGATCCTGCTCAGCAACCAGACCGCCGCCGGCCTCGCGCTGACCATCTTCGGCCGCGGCTTCAGCTCGCTGGCCGGCGCGGCCTACGTCGGCATCAAGGGGCCGGTGCTGCCGAAGCTGACGATCCCCGGCCTGTCCGACCTTCCCTTCTTCGGGCCGACGCTGTTCGGCCAGGACGCGCTCGTCTACGGCTCGTTCGCCATTCTCGCCGCGGTCGCCTGGTTCCTCAATCGCACCCACGGCGGCCTGGTGCTGCGCGCGGTCGGCGATTCGCACGACGCCGCGCACGCGATCGGCTATTCGGTCAATCGCATCCGCTTCGGCGCGACCCTGTTCGGCGGGGCGATGGCCGGGCTCGCCGGCGGCTACATGTCGCTCGCCTACAGCCCGCTGTGGGCGGAGAACATGACCGCCGGCCGCGGCTGGATCGCGCTGGCGCTGGTGGTGTTCGCGACCTGGCGGCCGGGCTGGCTGGTCGGCGGCGCCTATCTGTTCGGCTCGATCATGTACCTGTCGCTCTACGTCCAGGGCGTCGGGGTGCCGATTCCCTCGCCGCTGATTTCGGCGCTGCCCTATGTCGTCACCGTGGTCGTGCTGGCGATCATCTCGCGCGACCGCCGCCGCATCCGCCTCAACCAGCCGGCGTGCCTGGGCAAGTCTTTCGCCGTCGGCGCCTGAGTCGCGTCGGCGAGGCGCCTGCTTTTTCTGCTTTGCGCCCATAGATTAGGCGCCGAGGCCTCGGCTATGTTCTCATTCCATGGCCTGCGGCTTGCTTGTTCGAACCGCAAGGCGGGGGCGGCAGGCGACGCCTGTCGTCGGGTCGGAACATGGACTAGCAGGAGTAACGCATGGATCGTCGGTCATTCAACAAGCTGCTCGGCGGCGGGCTGGTCGCCGCCGCTGCGGCCCCCTTCGCGCCGAGCGGGCTCGCCGCCGCGGAACCGCTCAAGGCCGGCTTCGTCTATCTCGGACCGGTCGGCGACTTCGGCTGGACCTACCAGCACGACGTCGCGCGCAAAGAGGCCGAGGACCACTTCGGCGGCGCGGTGAAGACGGTCTACGTCGAGAATGTTCCCGAAGGGCCGGATTCCGAGCACGTCATCGCCGATCTCGCCGCCAAAGGCTGCAAGATCGTCTTCACCACCTCGTTCGGCTACATGAACTACACGCTGTCGGTGGCGAAGAAATATCCGGCGGTGATGTTCGAGCATTGCACCGGCTACAAGCGCGCCGCCAACGTCTCGACCTACAACATCCGCTTTTACGAAGGCCGCTTCGTCCAGGGCGTGATCGCCGGCAAGCTGTCCAAGAGCGGCGTCGCCGGCTATGTCGGCTCGATCGCCGTGCCGGAAGTCGTGCAGGGCATGAACGCCTTCATGCTCGGCATGCAGAGCGTCAACCCCAAGGCGCGGTTGAAGTTCATCCTGATCAATTCCTGGTACGACCCGGGCAAGGAGGGCGACGCCGCCAAGGCGCTGATCGACCAGGGTTGCGACATCATCACCCAGCACACCGACTCGCCGACGCCGCTGCAGGTGGCGGAGAGCCGCGGCATTCTCGCCTTCGGCGAAGCCACCGACATGGCCAAGTTCGCGCCGCACACGGAGCTGACGGCCAACGTCAACGTCTGGGGTCCCTACTACACCAAGCGCATCCAGGCGGTGATCGACGGCGCCTGGAAGAGCGAGGACGTCTGGGGCGGCTTCGCCGCCGGCATGCTGAAGATGTCGCCGTTCGCCAACATGCCCGACGACGTCAAGGCGCTGGCGCAGCAGACGGTCGACGACATCACGTCGGGCAAGAACAAGATCTTCGTCGGCCCGCTGGTCGATCAAAGCGGCGCGGCCAAGCTGCCCGCCGGTCAGGTGATGGACGACGGCACGCTCGCCGGTCTGCAATGGCTGGTCCAAGGCATCGAAGGCAAGCTGGGCTGACGACAGCGACAATTCCCTCTCCCCGCGTGCGGGGAGAGGGCGAGGGGCTTGGCGATTAGCCGGTGCATTGCGGCTAGCCTCCCGGCCCCTCATCCTAACCTTCTCCCCGCAGGCGGGGAGAAGGGACGCGAAGCGCGGCTGACGGCCGCGCCTACATTTTCGCTCGCTCGTTCCAGAAATCGCGCTGCAACGCGGCGGACTCCTCTTCGAGCAGCGGGCCGACGATCTCGACTTTCCGCTGACCGGCGGCGAAGACGACGCGGCAGGGCAGGTCGAGCGTCGGGTTCTCTGCGTGCGCGCCGGTCGCCGCCTTGAGGTCCTTCTCGCTCTGGCCGTAGACGAGGCGGCCGATCCCCGCCCAGTAGATCGCGCCCGAACACATCGCGCAGGGCTCGGCCGAACTGTAGAGCGTGCAGCCGGCGAGGAAGTCGGCGCCGTAGGTTTTCGACGCCCAGGTCGCGAGCAGCCGCTCGGCATGGGCGGTCATGTCGCCGCCCTCGGCGGAAAATCCGTTGCCTTGCTCGCGCAGCACCGCGCCGTCGGGCCCGACCAGCAGCGACCCGAACGGATGGTCGCCGCCTTCGCGCGCGCGCTTAGCGATGTCGAACGACCGGCGCAGGAACGCCTCGTGATCGAGCTCGGGCGGCGGCGCGGCTTTTGACGTCTTCATGGGCGCGCATGTCTCCGGCGAAACGGGTCCGCTCACGCTAGGCGATGGATCGGCGGTCGGCAATGCCGCGAGCGCGTTAACGAATCGTCAACGACGCGCGCGTCGACCGACTGCGGGCGAGCGCGCGCGACTGCGGAAAATTTACCCATCCCGCCGCATGCTCGGCGCGCGCGCCGAGGTTCGGCCGCCTGCGGTCGGCCGAGGAAGGGCGAGGATGAGCGTCGAGTTGAAGAGCGCCCTGTTCGACGAACCCGACGCCGCTGATGCATCCGCGCCGCCGAAGCGGTTCAAGTTCGCCGCCACCTTCGTCATCGACCTCGTTGAGTCGCTGGTCTTCGTCGCCGTGGTTCTGCCGTGCTGGGCGGTGGACTTCGACCGCGGCCTGATCATGGCGCCGACCTTCCTTATCGGCGTGCTCATTCTCGTGAGCTACGCCGCCAAGGTGCTGGTCGTCGCCCATCTCGACCGACACGGCGGCGACGCGCGCACCTATGTGAAGTCGTCGGCGCTGGTCACCGACGGCCCCTACGCCTGGTCGCGCAATCCGACCTATGCGCTGGCGATGCTGCAGTTTCTGCTGTGGGCGGCGCTCGCGCTCTATCTGCTCGCGCTCGGGCCATGGCGCTGGACGCTCGCGCTCGCGGCGATCGGCCTGCCGGCTTTGTTCTTCCTCGTCAACGACCGCGTCGTCATGCCGACCGAAGAAGCGATGCTGCGCAACCTCCATCCCGGAGAATACGACGCCTACGCGGCGCGCGTGCGCCGCTGGTTCGGCCGCAAGGCGGGGTGAGGGACGCCTCAGTCCGAATAGCGGTTGGCGACGTCCTTGGCGATGTGGCTCGCCTCGTCGAGGAAGCGAGCGACGATTTCGCGCGCAGTCGGCGTGCAGGCGCGATAGGTCAGCTCATAGTCGCGAAAGCCCCGGTTGAAAGCGCCGGCGAGCGATTCCTTGCGCGCGTCGGTCGTGCCCTCCGTGTCGACGAGATCGGCGAACTTGGCGCGGAACGCCGCGCCGTCGCCGTCGCCGCATAGATCGCGCAGGTAGGCGAGCGCGCCGGTCAACTCGGCGAGGCGCAGGAGCTGCGGTTCATAGGGCGGCGGCGCTTCGGGTTGCGCCGGCGTCGGCGAGGCGGCGGGCGTCGGCTGGGCGGCGTTAACGGCTGGGTCGGGGGGGCGCGCCGTCGCCGCCGGCGCGCTGGTCGGCGTCGGCGTCGGAGCGGGGGTCGGCTCGGCGGCCGGAGCCGCCGGCCTGCCGGCGCGTCCCGCCTGCGCCAGCGCGGCGAGCGGCGCGACCGCGACGGCGAGCGCGGCGAAAGCAGCGAGGCCCGAGGCGACGAGGCGCTTCACGGCAGACTTCTCTCGATCGCCGCCGCCTTGGCGATGATCCACGGCAGCTCCGGCGTGGTGCGATAATCGCCGATCGCTTTCGGATCGATCCAGGCGACCGCGTCGGCCTCGGCGCTGAGATGCGGTTCGCCGCGCCGCCAGCGGCCGACGAAGGCGGCGATGACGAAATGCGCGCGCACGCCGTCGCCTTCGCGCACGATCGGCTCGACGTGGTCGATGAAGGCGAGAATGTCGGCCACGACGCCGACTTCTTCGGCGAGTTCGCGCGCCGCCGCTTCGCGCAGCGTCTCGCCGATCTCGACAACGCCGCCGGGCAACGAGTAGACGCCCGCCATCGGCGCGCGCGCCCGCCGCGCGATCAGCACCCGGCCGTCGCGGAACACCGCGGTCGAGGCGGCGAGGATCGGCCGGGTTGGGTAGAGACGGTCATCCACGCCGCTTCGCCCTGATCTGACGGTTGACGGTCATCGCCGCCGGTTAAGGTGGAACGGCCGCGCCGCAGGGACGGGCTTACGGATAGAGACGCTCGCGCCGCCACGGGTCGCCCGCGCGCGCGCGGGTGAAGACGACGCGGTCGTGCAGGCGGTACTGCCCGTCGTGCCAGAACTCGATCTGGATCGGCGTCAGTCGGAACCCGCCCCAATGGGGCGGCCGCGGAATGTCGCCGTCGCCGAACTTCACCGTGAGGTCGGCGACCGCCTGTTCGAGCTTGGCGCGCGATTCCAGCGGCCGCGACTGCTGGCTCGCCCAGGCGCCGATGCGGCTGACGCGAGGCCGGGTGACGAAATAGGCGTCCGATTCGGCGCCCGAAATCTTGGTCAGCGGGCCGCGGGCCCGCACTTGGCGGCGCAGCGACTTCCAATGGTACAGGATCGCCGCTTTCGGGTTGGCGGCGATCTCCCCGCCCTTGGCGCTTTGGCCGTTGGTGTAGAAGACAAAACCGCTTTCGTCGACCTGCTTGCACAGCATCGCGCGCGCGTCCGGCATGCCGGAGGCGTCGACCGTCGCCAGCGTGATCGCCTCGGGATCGTTGATTTCTTTTTCCGCCGCTTCGGCAAACCACTGGCGGAACAGCGCGAAGGGGTCGTCGGCCTGGGTGAAGTCACTCGAACTTAACGCATTCAAGGTGAAGATGCTCCAAATACGGATAAAACTCGCGGGGAGCGATGATAGACCTTCTGCTGGGCGAACGCGATGCGTTTTGGCGGCCGCGCCGCTTCGTCGCGCGCTCGACGGCCTTCGCTTTCGTCGCGGCGGCGCTGGCGCTCGCCGGCTGCTCGGTGTCGATTCCCCTGCCGGGATTCATCGATGATCAGCCGACCGGCGCGATCAAGCCGAAGGCGGCGCCGGCGGCGCTGTCGTCGGCCTACGATTCGCGCGACTGGCGTCTTGCCGAGCCGGTCTTGAGTTCAACCCTTCGCGCCAAGGACGGCGATCCGCCCGGCGCCTGGTCCAACCCCGAGACGGGGATGCATGGCGAGTTCCTCGCTGTCGCCGGCTCGTTCGAACGCGACGGGCGTCCCTGCCGCGCCTTTGTGGCGCGGGTGGTCGGCAAGGACGGCGCGCCGGTGAAGACCCTGCAGGGCGTCGGCTGTCCGCGCGAGGGCGAGGAAGCGGCGATCTATGACGTTTCTCCCTGGTCGGGCCTCTGAGCGACACTTGCGGGCGGTCGCCGCCAAGCCCAAATAGTTGACGAGACAAAGGCGTCTGCGCCTTCGGGGCGGACGCGCAGACCTGGGCTCATCATGCGCGACCCCTATGAAGTGCTGGGGCTGGCGAAGTCGGCCAGCGCCGCCGAGGTGAAATCGGCCTTCCGTAAGCTGGCCAAGAAGTTCCATCCCGACCAGAGCAAGGAGTCGCGGGCCAAGGAGCGATTCGCCGAGATCGGTTCGGCCTACGAGATCCTCGGCGACGAGAAGAAGCGCGCCGCCTTTGACCGCGGCGAGATCGACGCCGAAGGCAAGCCGCGCGCGCCGCAGTTCGAGGGCTTCGGTTTCGGCCGGCGGCCGGGCGCGGGCGCGGGCGGGGAGTTCCACGGCTTCAACTTCGACGTCGGCGGCGACCCGGCCGCCCGCGCCGGCTTCGAGGCCGACATCCTGTCCGAGCTGTTCGGCGGCCGCATGGGCGGGCGCGGCCGCGCGCCGAACCGGGGCGAGGACGTCGCCGTTTCGGTGAACGTGCCGTTGGCGGTTGCAGCGGGCGGCGGTTCGGCGCGCGTCGCCTTGCCGACCGGCAAGACGCTCGACGTCGCCATTCCCGCCGGCGTCGAGGACGGCAAGCAGATCCGTCTGCGCGGGCAAGGGCGGCCGGGCGCGCGCAACGCTGCGGCCGGCGACGCGATCGTCACCATCCATTACGCGCCCCACCCGCTGTTCAAGGTCGAAGGGCGCGACCTCAAGTTGGATCTGCCGATCACCCTCTACGAGGCGGTGCTGGGCGCCAAGGTCAGGACGCCGACGCTGTCGGGCGAGGTGGAGATCGCGATCCCGCCGGGGACCAGCAGCGGACGGGTGTTGCGGCTGCGCGGCAAGGGCTTGCCGGCGTCTGGCGACGCGCCCGCCGGCGACTTGCTGGCGACGCTGCGCATCGCCATGCCGGCGCAAGAGGACGCCGACCTGGCGGCGCTGATGCGGCGTTGGCGCGACGAGAAGCCCTACGACCCGCGCGCCGGCCTCGGCGCCTGACGGTCTGCGGCGCCGCGCGCCGTCAACCCCAAAAACAAAAGCTTCCGGGCGACCGATCGCCGGCCCGGAAGCTTGTCGCGGTCAAAGCAGCCGTTTCGGCCGCAGCGAGGCTCAGGCCTTCGGCTTCACGTGGTGATGATGGTGATGATGGTGGTGGACCGGGGGCTTCGCCATGTGGTGGTGATGATGGTGATGGCGGTGGTGGTGGATCGGGTGGTGCATCATATGGTGGTGGTGGTGATGGTGGATCGGCGCGGTGGCGGGCGCGGCGGCCAACGCCGGGACCGCAGCGAGTCCGACAACCATCGCCGCGGCGATCAGCAGTTTCTTAAGCATTCGTTAAGTCCTTGATTCGTTGGAGACTCCGTATTCGGAGCCGCGGCGCTTGTGTGACGAAGGGCCGATGAACCGGACATGAATTGCCGCTGCCGCCGCGCCGCCCGCGGACGATCGTCGGCGACTGTTGCAATTATGTCGCTTCCCTCAGATCGCCGCTTCGCGGAAGACCGGCTCGACCGAGCCCCGCCAGGGGCCGTTGAAGCGGTCGATCCAGACCTCCGCCGGGGTGCGCCCTTCGGCGGCGATGCGCTCCAGCGGCGCGAGATAGAGGGTCTCGTCGCGTCCGGCGGCGTCGCGCCGCGCGCGGCGCGCGAGCCCGCCGCGGGCGATCGCGACCGCTTCGCGCGCGATCTCGACCAGCGGTCGCCCACCGATCCGCGCCTTGAGGCCGAGGCGCGGGACGTCGTCGCGCAGGCGCTGCAGATCGCCGGCGGTCCAGCCGCGCCCGAGCGCGGCCGCCGCGGCGAGCGCGTCTTTGTCGTAGAACAGACCGAAGCACAAGGCGGCGAGCGCGAGGATACGCTCGGGCGAGCCGACGTCGGCGCCGCGCATTTCGAGGTAGCGCTTCAGCCGCACCTCGGGAAAGATCGTCGACAGGTGGTTGGCCCAATCGGAGACGGTGGCGCGCTCGCCCGGCAGCGCAGCGAGCCGGCCCTCGAGCAGGTCGCGGAAGCTCGCGCCGGCGACGTCGTGATAGACCTCGCCGCGCTTGACGAAATAGAGCGGCACGTCGAGCGCGTAGTCGACGTAGCGCTCGAACCCCATGCCCGGCGCGAAGGCGAAAGCAAGCATGCCGGTGCGCGCCGCGTCGGTGTGGCGCCAGATTTCCGAGCGGGCGGAAAGAAAGCCGTTGAGCGCGCCGTCGGTGAACGGCGAGTTGGCGAACAGCGCGGTGATCGTCGGCTGCAGCGCCAAGCCGACCCTGAGCTTGACGACCATGTCGGCTTCGTCGGCGAAATCGAGATTGGCCTGCGCCGTCGAGGTGCGGAACATCATGTCGAGGCCGCGCGTTCCCACCTTGGGCATGTAACGCGCCATGATGCGGTAGCGGCTCTTGGGCATGACCGGCGTTTCGGCGAGCGTCCATTTCGGACTTAAGCCGAGCGCAAAGAAACCGATCCCGAGCGACTCGCCGACCGCATGCATGCAATTCAGATGCGCGTCGAGTTCGGCGGCGATGGCGTGGACGGTCGGCTGCGGCGCGCCGGAAAGCTCGAACTGGCCGCCCGGCTCGAGCGAGATCGCGCCGCCGCCCACCGGATCGTAGAGGCCGATCAGCGCGCCCTCGTCCTCGATCGGCGCCCAGCCGAGGCGCGCCTTGGCGCCTTCGAGCAAGGCCCTGACGCCGCGGTCGCCCCCGTAGGGGACGGGCCCCAGATTGGCCGTGTAGAACGGGAACTTCTCGTGCTCGACGCCGATGCGGGACGCTTCGGCGGGCTTGCCGCCCGCCGCCAGCCACGCCACCAGATCGTCGCGGGATTCGATGATCTCAGCGTCGACGACGTCGCGGGCCATGCAGGATTCCGGATGAAAATGGCCAAAAGGCCAGCGCGCGACCCGTAAATAGGCGCCCCGGCCGCACAATTCAATAAACGGCGCGCCAGCGGCCAAATGCCGCCGCCGGCGCGTTTCGATCGAGCCTCAGCTCCGCCCGCCGCCGGTCAGCGACTGGAGGATGCCGTTGATCCCCTGCTGGCGCGCCGCCGACGTCTGCACGCCGGACTCGAGCATGCCGGTCAGCGCGCTCAGGCCCGCCTGGGCGAGGCCCGACCCGGCCGGTCCCGATTGGCCGCCGCCGCCGAACAGATTGCCGACCAGCGAGGCGACCAGTCCGCCGAGCCCGCCGCCCTGACCCGCCGCGCCTTGGCCCGCCGTCGACTCGACGGCGCTGGTCAATTGCCCGAGCACGCCGCCCAACCCTTGCGCGGTCAGCGTATGGGCGAGACCGCCGAGCAGCATCGAGGCGAGAGCCGGCATCATCTGTTGGATCGTCTGCGCGTCGACGCCGCTCGCGCTCGATGCGTGGGCGGCGATTTGCGAAGCGATCTGCGACGAGCCGAAGATCTGGCTCAGCGCGGCGCCGCCGTTCGTCGCCGCGGCGGCCGGGTCGGCGCCGGTGAACGAACCCTGGTGGACGCCGCTCGCCAGATGCGAGACGATTCCAGCGAGGCCGGACGGGTCGGCGGTGACGCGCTGCAGCGCGGTCGAAAACGCCGGCATCAGCGCCTGCACCGCCGACTGCGTCTGCTCCGGCGTCAGGCCGAACTGGGCGCCGAGATTGGCGACGCCCTGTCCGCCCTGCGCAGCCTGGATGATGTCGTTGAGATTCATGGCGCGTCCTCCTCCTTAGATCGCGACGAAATTTTGCATAAAACCCTACTTGGATTTGATTGCGTTTGCGAGACGCGCGACGATGCCGAAGGCGAGCGCGGTGGCGACGATTCCGAACGCCGCCGCGCCGACGCCGATGCCGACGATCGCGCCTTCGACGCCGCCCCGGCGCGCGCCGATGACGACGAAGGGGATCGTGCCGAGCGTCGCGCGGCCCCAGTTGAACAGCATCGCCAGCAGCGGGTAGCCGAGGTTGTTGAAGACGGTGTTGGCGACGAACAGGCAGGTGATGAACACCCAGGCGGCGACGCCGTAGCGGCAGAAGAAGACGATAAACGTCGCCCCTTCGCCGTCGACGTCGAACATGGCGGCGATCGCCGGGCCGGCGAAGGCGAGCATAGCCCAAGCGAGGAGCGCGTAGCCGACCGACAGCGTCAAGGCGTCGGACATTGTGCGGCGCACCCGGTCCATCAGCCGCGCGCCGTAGTTCTGGCCGAGGATCGGCCCTACCGAGCCGGTCAGCGCGAACACGACGCCGAAAGCGAGCGGGATGACGCGATCGACCACCGCGCCGCCGGCGACCGCCGCGACGCCGAAGTCCGACCAGACGCGGGTGACGTAGAGCGCGGCGACCGGCATGGCGAGATTGGCGAGGATCGCCGGCGCGCCGATCCCCATGATCGGGGCAAGATCGCGACGAATCGCCTCCACGCGCGTCCGACTGACGAGATCGTGGACGCGGATTGCGCCGTAGAGGCCGAAGCCGAGCATGACCAGACGCGACAGCACGATCGCCCACGCCGCGCCGTAGACGCCGAGACCGAAGCCGAAGATCAGCAGCGGATCGGTGAAGACGGTGGCGACGGCGCCAGCCAGCGTCACGTACATCGCGCGCCGCGCGTCGCCGACCGCGCGCAGCACGCCCGACAGCGCCATGGCGATCGAGAACGCGATATTGGCCGGCACGGCGATGGCGAGAAAGCGGCTGGCGACCGCCGCCGGCTCCCCGTGCGCGTGCAGCAACAGATCGAGCGCGGGGTCGCGCAGCAGCAACATGACGATCGACAGCAGGGTCGCTACGACGCCGGTGATCGCCAGACCGGAAGCGGCGAGGCGGCGCGCCCGCTGCCGGTCCCCGGCGCCCAGCGCGCGCGACACGGTCGCCGAAATGGCGATGGTGAGGCCGATCGCGACCGACAGCGCGACGAACTGCAATTGGCTGGCGTAGCCGACGGCCGCCTTCAAGTCCTGCGAGCCGAGCCGCGCGACCCAGAACAGCGACAGGAAGTCGACGGCGAACACCGCCACCAGGCCGATCGAGCCGGTCGCGGTCATCACCGCGACGTGGCGCATGGTCGAGCCGCGGGTGAACACGGGCGCGTCGTCGCGGGCG
>Ga0302320_10026500_pt1 | contig 11222 bp, 10 predicted proteins | sample Bog_T0_3_FD_202130 | JGI IMG/M metagenome (GOLD analysis project Ga0302320, IMG submission 202130) | Peat permafrost microbial communities from Stordalen Mire near Abisko, Sweden - Bog_T0_3 | ecosystem: Environmental > Terrestrial > Soil > Wetlands > Peat | place: Sweden: Abisko, Stordalen Mire... | reverse complement strand
CCGACGATTGGTGGACATAGTTGCACGATCGACTGGAAAGGAACGCCGGTCGATACCGGATTCATCGTCTACAACGAAGGCACCTATCCCAACCTCACCGCCTTGTTTCGGCATCTGAACGTTCCTACGATGACCAGCAATATGTCGTTCGCGGTCTCCATGGACGATGGCCGGCTCGAATATTCCGGGTCAGACTTGTTCGCGCTTTTCGCGCAGCGTCGAAATTTATTCCGACCTCGTTTCTGGTCGATGCTGAAGGAAATTCTGCGTTTCTTCAAGGAAGCGCCGCGCGACCTCGGCTCGATCGGCGCGATCACGCTGGATGAGTACCTCGACCGGGCAGGCTACGGAGCCGCGCTCCGCGAGGATTATCTCTATCCCATGGGCGCGGCGATTTGGTCGACGCCCGCTGCGGAAGTCGGCGCCTACCCCGCCGAATCCTTCATTCGTTTCTTTCACAACCATGGGCTTCTCAAAGCCGTGGGGCAGCCGATTTGGCGCACGGTCTCCGGCGGGTCCCGCGCCTATGTCGCCAAGCTGGCCGCCGCGATCTCGGGCGACATCCGAACAGGGCGGTCGATCCGCGCGCTGACGCGCTCGGACGAGGGCGTCACCGTCATCGACGCGAGCGGAGAGGCCGAGAGCTTCGACCATGTCGTCATCGCCGCGCACGCGGATCAAGCGCTGCGGATGCTCGACGACCCTTCGCCGCGAGAACGCGAGTGCCTCGGAGCCTTTCGCTACGGCGCCAATCGGGCTATCCTGCATACGGATGTCTCGGTGATGCCCAAGCGTAAGCGAGCATGGTCGAGTTGGAACTATACGACCTTGCAAGACGGCGATGCGCGACGGCTTTCCGTGACCTATTGGATGAACAGATTGCAGAATATCGACGAGCGGAAGCCGATCTTCGTCACGCTCAACCCGGTGCGCGAGATTCCCGTCGCCCATGTCGTTCACGAGCAAACCTATGATCACCCGCTTTTCGACGGCGCCGCATTGAAGATGCAGCGGCAACTCTGGTCGTTGCAAGGCGCGCGCCGGACTTGGTATTGCGGCGCCTATTTCGGTTCGGGTTTCCATGAGGATGGTCTGCAGGCGGGGCTCGCGGTCGCCGAGGCGTTGGGCGGAGGCCGAAGGCCGTGGACGGTCAAAGGCGAATCCGACCGCGTCTTTCTGCCGCAGGTCGTTGGGGAGCTCGCGCTCGCATGACCTCGTTCGCCTCCGCGATCTACGTCGGCCGCGTCATGCACCAGCGGCTTCGACCCCGGCGGCATAAGTTCGAATATCGCGGATTTTGGTTCGTCCTCGACATCGATGAAATCGACGACCTCGCGAGAAGGCTGTGGGTTTTCTCCCACAATCGCTTCAACCTTTTCGCGTTCAGGGATCGCGATTATGGCGACAGGACGGGCGCGCCGCTGCGCGCGCAAATCGAGCGACATCTCGCCTCGGCCGGAATGGAGCCGGACGGCGGCGCCATTCAGCTGCTCACGCTGCCTCGCATTCTCGGGTATGTCTTCAATCCACTGAGCGTCTATTTCATCCGCCGCGCCGACGGCGGGCTGCGCGCGATTCTGTGGGAGGTCTCGAACACCTTTGGCGGCCGCCATTCTTATCTGATCCCTGTCGCCTATCCCATGGCGACGACGATACGCCAAGGCTGCGCCAAGGAGATGCATGTCTCGCCCTTTCTCGACATGGATATGAACTACGCATTTCGCGTCACGCCGCCCGCCGAGCGCGCCCTGGTGTCGATCATCGCTTCCGACGCCGAAGGCGCGCTGCTTGTCGCGGCGATGAACGGCGAACGCCGCGCCCTCGATGATCTCGCGCTGGTCAAGGCTTTCGCGAGCGTCCCGTTCATGACCCTCAAGGTGATCGTCACGATCCACTGGGAAGCGTTGCGGCTTTGGCTGAAGGGCGCCGGTTTTCGAAGCAGTCCGCCTCCGCCGCCCACGCCCGTCACCTATCTGCCGCCGCCGGTTTCCCGGACGTCCCATGCGTGAGAGCCCCCGATGAAATTGCCGGGGCACGGCCGTTACGACTACAGCGGCATCCCCGAGCGGCCGGTCTACGACTGGCCGGGAGGCAAACGATTGGCGGTCTATCTCGGACTCAATCTCGAGACCTTCGCCTTCGGCGAAGGGCTGGGCGCCCGCCTCGCGCCGTCCGCCGGCGAACCGGACGTGCTGAACTATTCCTGGCGCGACTACGGCAACCGCGTCGGCGCTTGGCGGTTGCGCGACCTCTTCGCAGCCGAGGGCTTTCCCGCTTCGGTGCTCGTCAATTCCGCGCTCTATGACGAAGCGCCTGAACTGATCGCCGCGTTCCGCGCGCGGGGTGACGATATCGTCGGGCACGGGCGCACCAATTCGGAGCGGCAGGCGAGCCTCGCCGAGGCGGACGAGCGCGCGCTCATCGCCGAAGCCACGCGGCGGCTGAGCGTGGCCGAGGGCCGCGCGCCCGCGGGATGGTTGGGACCCTGGATATCCGAAAGCGCGACGACGCCCGATTTGCTGGCCGAGGCCGGATATCGTTATGTCCTCGACTGGGCGATGGACGATCAGCCGATCTTCCTGCGCGTGCGCGGCGGCGGTCGTCTGCTCGCGCTGCCTTATCCACAGGAGCTGAACGATATCCCCGCGATCGTCGCGCGTCAGGCGAGCGGCGCCGAGTTCGCCGACATGATCGTGGACGCCTTCGAGGAAATGCTCGAGCAATCGCGCGACGCGCCGCTGGTGATGGGCGTCGCGTTGCACGCCTATATCGTCGGCCAACCGCATCGGCTGCGCCCCTTACGGCGCGCGCTTCGGCACATCGCGGCGCAGCGCGACGCGGTCTGGATCACCACCGCCGGCGCTATCGCCGATCATTGCCTCGCTCTGCCCGTCGGCGTGGTTCCCGGCGGATGATTGCCTAACGGCCCCGCCCAAGCGACATTCAAGCATGTCTCGCGCCGAACGCCTGCTGTCCTTGATCGAAATTCTCCGCCGCCACCGTGCGCCGGTCAGCGGCGCGCGACTGGCGGAAAAACTCGGCGTCAGTGTGCGATCACTCTACCGCGACATAGCGACGCTGCAGGGCCAGGGCGCGTCGATAGAGGGGGAAGCCGGCGTCGGCTATGTCCTGAAGCCGGGCTTCTTGCTCCCGCCGCTGATGTTCTCGCCGAACGAGATCGAAGCGATTGTTCTGGGTTCGCGTTGGGTCGCGCAACGCGCGGATGGCGAACTCGCCGTCGCCGCGCGCACCGCGCTGGCCAAAATCCTTACCGTGCTGCCGCCGGACCTGCGTGACGAGGCGGAATTGTCCTCGCTGCTGGTGGGTCCCGGCGAGGCGCTCGTGGTGGGGGAACGCGAAATCGGCGTGATACGCCAAGCGATCCGGCGCGAACGCAAACTCGCGGTCGCGTATCGCGACGGCGACCGGCGCGCGAGCCGTCGAGTCGTCTGGCCTTTCGCGCTAGCCTATTTCGATCGCGTGAGGGTCCTGGTCGCATGGTGCGAGTTGCGTGAAGGATTTCGCCATTTTCGCACCGACCGGATCGACGCGCTCGAAGTCGTCGAGGAGCGCTATCCGCGACGGCGGGCGGCCCTACTCAAGGCCTGGCGAGAGGCCGAGGGCGTTCCGCCGCAGTGAGCGCCGGACTTCACTTCGGCGCCCACGCCTCCACGCGCAGCTTGGCTTCGGCGATCTCGGCGGGCGTCATCTCGGCGGCGACGAGACCGAGATTCTTGACAGCCTGTTGTCGCGTTTCGTCGTCGCTCGCGTTGGCGGCTGCGAGGCTGAACCACAAATAAGCCTGCGCATGATCCTTGGGCGCGCCCTGCCCCATGGCGAACATGGAGCCGAGATTGTATTGCGCGGCGGCCGCGCCTTGATCGGCGGCCATCAGGAACCAAACGAACGCCTGCGCGAAATCCTGAGGCACGCCGCCGCCCAGCCGATACATCATGCCGAGGTCGTTTCGCGCGCGCGCGGAACCCTGCTGGGCGGCCTTTCGGTACCATTCGACGGCTTGCCCATAGTCGAGCGTCACGCCCTGACCCAGGCGATACATCGTGCCTAGATCGTCCTGCGCGCCGGGATCGCCCTGGTCGGCCGCCTTGCGCGTCCAAATGAGGGCTTGGTCAAAATCTTGTGGCGCGCCCAGGCCTAGGCGAAACAATGAGCCGAGCTTCGCCTGCGCCAGCGCATGGCCCTGGCTGGCCGCCTTCCGGTACCAATTCAGGGCTTGCGCGAAATCTTGTGGCGCTCCCAGCCCCTTCTCATGGACCCAGCCGAGATTGTATTGCGCGGCGGCGTTGCCCTTTTCCGCCGCCTTCCGATACCAGAGCAGCGCTTGCGCATAGCTCTGGGGGGCGCCGTCGCCCGTCAGATAAAGCGATCCGAGAAAGACCTGCGCCAGAGGGTTCCCCTGCTCCGCGTAGGGACGCCAGAGTTCGAAAGCCCGTTCAAACTTGCCCCGCTGATAGGCCGCGAACCCCTCCTCGACGGGTCCCGCGATGGCGGCGGCGAATGGTAGGAACGCCCACACGCCGAATACGACCGCAAATCTCACCCACGTCATGCTTCGCCCACTCACGAGGCGTGACTAGAGCCCTCCCGCGCCGCGATCGTCAACACGCGTCACGAGATAACTCGCGGAACTCGCATTGACGCGCCCGCGATGCGATGCTCATTTCAAAACCGCCCATCGGGGGCGGGCAGAGGAATATCCGTGAAGGGCAAGACCATCGTAGCGACCGGCGCCACGTCCGGTATCGGCGCCTGCGCGGTCGAAGCGCTCGCCAAACAGGGCGCTCGGATCGTCTTCGTCGCGCGCGACGCCGGACGCGCTGAAGCCACGCGAGCCAAACTCGAATCGCTCGCCCCTGGCCTCGGCCATCGCGCGCATTTGGGGGACCTCTCGCTGATCGCGGACACGAAGCGAATCGGCGCCGAGATCGCGGCGAGCGAACCCCGCGTCGATGTGCTCGTCAACAATGCGGGGGCCATGTTCTCAAATCGGCGCGTGACCGCCGAAGGTTTGGAAATGACCTTCGCGCTCAACCACATGTCCTATTTCGTCTTGACCCGCCTTCTGGTCGATCGGCTGAAGGCGGCCGGTTCCGCGAGGATCGTCTCGACTTCTTCGATGGTGCACGCAGGCGCCAGCCTGGATTTCGACGATTTGCAAGGCGAGAAACGTTTCAGCGGTTGGAAGGCCTATCAGCGCTCGAAACTCGCCAACATCCTTTTCACGCGCGAACTCGCGCGCCGGCTCGCGGGAACGGGCGTCATCGGTAATTGTCTACACCCCGGCGTCGTTGCGTCCCGATTCGGCGACGAAGCGGGAGGATGGCTGACGCCCGGGTTTTCACTCCTCAAACGATTCGCGATCTCGCCCGAAAAAGCGGCGGAAACGATTGTCTATCTCGCGTCCTCCGACGAGGTCTCCAACGTCTCTGGCGAATATTTCATCAAACGCAAGATCGTCAAACCGTCGACGCAAGCGCGTGACGACGCGGCGGCGGCGAAACTCTGGAGCGTCAGCGAGGCGCTCGCGGGGGACTGAGGGACAGATGGCTGCCTCCCTTTCCTCCGCCGCCTCCTCACTTTGGGCGGCCACCGCGCCGCCGGCGCCTCCGACGCCGCCGCTCGATGCGTCTACTCGCGCCGACGTTTGCGTGATCGGCGGCGGCTATTGTGGTCTCAGCGCGGCGCTGCATTTGGCCGAACAGGGCGCGAACGTGGTCTTGCTGGAGGCGCGAGAACCCGGCTGGGGCGCCTCGGGACGCAACGGCGGCCAAGTCATTCCCGGCCTCAAATACGATCCCGCCGAATTGCTGAGCATGTGCGGTCCCGAGCGCGGCCGCGCGTTGGTGGAATTCGCCGGACGAACGGCGGACAGCGTCTTCGGTCTGATCGATCGCCGCGCGATGGACGTGCCCCATGTTCGAGCGGGCTGGATTCAGGGCGCGCACACCGGATCCGGCCTACGCGCCGCCGAACAGCGGTCGACGCAATGGGCGGCATTGGGCGCGCGGACCGAATCGCTCGATCGCGACGAAATCGCGCGCAAGCTCGGCACGTCGGCCTATTTGGGCGGATGGGTCGATCGACGCGGCGGCGCCATTCAACCGCTCGCCTTCGCTCGCGGCCTCGCCCGCGCCGCGCAAGCCGCCGGCGCCCGGGTTCATGGCCAAACGCGAGCGATCGACATGGAGCCGTACGGCGCGCGATGGCGCATCGCGACGAATCGAAATTTCAGCGTGGACGCGGGCCGCGTGCTCGTCGCCACCAACGGTTATACCGGCGATCTCGTGCCGGGATTGCGCAAAACGATCGTCGCGGTGAACTCGTTTCAGATCGCGACGGACCCGCTGAGCGACAACTTGCTAAAGACGATCTTGCCCGAGGGCCACGTCTGTTCCGATACGCGCAAGATGTTGTTGTATTTCCGGCTCGACGATCAGGGACGACTGCTGATGGGCGGGCGCGGCTCGTTCGGCGAACCGACTCGCCCGGAGGATTGGGCGCACCTCGAACGGGTGCTCGGCAAGCTCTTTCCCCAGATCAAAGGCGCGCCGATCGCCCATCGATGGGCGGGAAGGGTCGCCGTCACGCGCGATTTCCTCCCGCACCTGCACGAACCCGCCAAGGGCCTTCTGGTCGATATCGGCTGCATGGGTCGCGGCGTAGGATTGCAGACGCTGCTGGGCAAGGCGCTGGCGAATTACCTCGGCTCAGGCCGGTCGAGCGATCTGCCGTTGCCGATAATCCCTATCGAGCCGATCCCGCTTCACGCGCTCAATCGGCTCTATCTCGCCGCGGTCATCGCTTGGTGCCGAATGACCGACGGCGGGGTGAAGTAGCCGCGCGGATAGGCGGCTTATCAAGGGGTCGGAAACATATCCGACAGCGCGACCTCGAAGCCCGGCGGGTCCAACAGAAGCATCCCGTCACCCAAGATGCGCGTCTCGATTACGTCGCCTCGGCCGCGCTTATGATGAACCGCCTTCCGGTTATCGGGGTCGAGAATGAGATAGTGGATGATGCTCGGCAAGGAGAAATAGCCTTCGAGCTTGGCTCCCCGGTCCCGAGCTTCCGTGCCGGGCGAAAGCACCTCGACGACGATCAAGGGGTCGGGAATTTCGATCGCGTCGGGCGGCAATTCGCCGCCACATCGAACCAGAGCGTCGGGCTCGAATGCCGTGCGCGAGTTGATCCGCACGGTCGCGCCATCGGGAAGGACCGAACAGGGCAATTTCGCCTTATCGACGGCGTTCTTGAGCGCCATCGCCGCGGAGAACTTCGTCTTTAGATGAGAAAGGCGCTCCGGGGACATCGCCACGAGTTCGCCGTCGTGCAATTCCCAACGATCTTCCCGCCCCTCGCCCCAAGCGAGGAACTCTTCGACCGTCATTCGGGGTTTGGCGACAGCGGACATGGGAGCATCATACCCCAACGTCCGCGGGCGCCAATAGACTTCACCCCATCGTCGGAATGCTGAACTGCGCGCCATCCTTGACGCCCGAGGGCCAGCGCGAGGTGACGGTCTTGGTCTTTGTGTAGAACCGGAACGCGTCGGGGCCGTGCTGGTTGAGATCGCCGAAGCCGGAGCGCTTCCAACCGCCGAAGGTGTAATAGGCGACCGGCACCGGGATCGGCACATTCACGCCGACCATGCCGACCTGCACCTTGGAGGCGAAATCACGCGCGGCGTCGCCGTCGCGGGTAAAGATCGCGACGCCGTTGCCGTATTCGTGATCGTTGCAAAGCTCAAGCGCCTCTTGGTAGGTGCCCGCGCGAAGCACGCAGAGCACCGGTCCGAAGATCTCTTCCTTATAGATGCGCATGTCCTTGGTGACGTTGTCGAACAGACTGCCGCCGAGATAATAGCCGTTCTCGTACCCCTGCAATTTGAAGCCGCGGCCGTCCACCGCGAGACGAGCGCCTTCCTCGACGCCCAGATCGATGTAGGACTTCACTTTCTCCATATGCGCCTTGGTCACCAGCGGACCGTAATCGGCCGAACCGTCGGTCGACGGGCCAACCTTGAGCGACTCCACGCGCGGAATCAGCCGACGCACCAGTTCGTCCGCCGTCTTCTGACCGACGGGGACCGCGACCGAAATCGCCATGCAGCGCTCGCCCGCGGCGCCGTAGCCAGCGCCGATCAGGGCGTCGACCGTCTGATCCATGTCGGCGTCGGGCATGATGACCATATGGTTCTTGGCGCCGCCGAAGCATTGCACGCGCTTGCCCGCCGCCGTGCCGCGCGAATAGATATATTCGGCGATGGGGGTCGAGCCGACGAAACCGACGGCTTGAATGTCACGATCGTCCAGAATGGCGTCGACCGAGACCTTGTCGCCGTTGACGACATTCAGGATGCCGGGAGGTCCGCCGGCCTCGATGAACAATTCGCCCAGACGCATCGGCACGCCGGGATCGCGCTCGGACGGCTTCAAGATGAAGGCGTTGCCGCAGGCGATCGCGGGAGAAAGCTTCCACAGCGGGATCATCGCGGGGAAGTTGAACGGAGTGATGCCGGAGACGACGCCGAGCGGCTGCCGCATCGAGTAGAGATCGATTCCGGGGCCCGCGCCGTCGGTATATTCGCCCTTCAACATGTGCGCCGCGCCGAAGCAGACTTCGAGCACCTCGATGCCGCGTTGGATGTCGCCCTTGGCGTCGGGAATCGTCTTGCCGTGCTCGCGCGCCAGAATGTCGGCGAGTTCGTCGGTGTTCTTGACGATGAGATCGTAGAATTTCATCAGCACGCGGACGCGGCGTTGCGGATTGGTCGCGGCCCAAGCGGGCTGCGCGGCCTTCGCGTTCTCGACGGCGGCGCGGACTTCGGCGGTCGAGGCGAGCGCGACCGTGCCGCGCACCGTGCCGTCCATGGGTTGAAAGACTTCGGCGGTGCGGCCCGACGTTCCCGCGACATGCTTGCCGCCGATGAAATGCCCATACTGGATCATGGTTCGCTCCCTTGAATGATGCGTTGGACGCTCTTATGCCTCACGCGTTCCTGCACAACAATCGCCGGAAACGCGCATCCATTGCGCAATTTTGTGCTAAAGGCTCGGCATGGACTGGGACAACGTCAGGGTCTTTCTCGCTGTCGCGCGCGCGGGGCAATTTGTCGCGGGAGCGCGGCGTCTCCATCTCGACCACGCCACCGCGAGCCGGCGCGTCGCGGCGCTGGAGGCGGCGCTCGGCGCCAAGCTCTTCGACCGGCGCACCACGGGCGCGCGACTGACCACCGCCGGCGAGCGTTTCCTCGGCGCGGCGGAGCAGATGGAAAGCGCGTTCTTGCATGCGCAAGCCGAGGTCTCGGACATCGACGTGGAATTGACGGGCGAGGTGCGCATCGGCGCGCCCGACGGCTTCTCCACCTACTACCTCGCCGGAGCGCTGCGCGACTTCGTCGAGAAGAACCCCGGTTTGCGCGTTCAACTGGCCCCGTTGCCGCAGCTCACGCCCTTGGCGCGCCGCGAGATCGACATCGTCGTCGGCCTCGACAAGCCGGAGGCCGGACGTTTCGTCGCGCGCAAGCTGACGGATTATTCGCTCGGCATTTACGCGAGCGCGGCCTATCTCGAGGGACGAAAGTCGCCAGCGGACGTCGGCGACCTCACGCAGCACCGCCTGATCGGCTATGTCGAGGAATACGCGTTTTCGAGCGCGCTCGATTATGTCCGCGACCTCTATGGCGGCGCGCCGACGCATTTCGAATGCGCGAGCGCGGTCACCCAACTCGAGGCCTTGCGCGCCGGGGTCGGCCTCGGCGTCGCCCACGATTACATCGCTCGCCGTTTTACAGACTTGGTGCGTGTATTGCCGGAGCGACGCGCTTCACGCGCTTACTGGATCGTCACCCACGAGGACACGCGCGGCCTCGGACGCATCCGCGCGGTGCACGAACATCTGGTGGCGAGCGTCGAGCGGGACCGGGCCATTTTCGTTTGAACGTAGAGAGCCGCTACCACTTGAGCCGCAAACTCGCCCATCCCTCCAGATCGATTCGCTCCACGAGATAAAGGCCTTGCGCGCGCCAAGCCGCGAGCACGCCCGGAACGTCGGCATAGAGAAGGCCGGAGACGATCGCATCGCCGTCGGGCGCCATGACGGCTGCGAGCGAGGGGGCGAGCAGACGCAGCGGCTTGGCGAGAATATTGGCGAAGACGACATCGAAAGGACCGCCCGACCGCAGGTTTCGGTCTTCGACGCCGCGAGAGACGATGGCCTTAGCGTGAACGGCGACGCCGTTCAGCTGCGCATTTTCGTTGGCGACGTCCACCGCGACGGGATCGATATCGCCTAGCCAGACCTTGCGCCGCAACACCTTGGCCGCCGCGATCGCCAGCACCCCGGCGCCGCAGCCGACGTCGAGCACGTTTCGCGGCCGGCGGCGTTTCAGCAGGCGATCGAAATGCAACAGGCAGCCGCGCGTGGTGCCGTGATGCCCGGTTCCGAAGGCGAGACCCGCCTCGATCTCGACCCCGATGTCGCTGACGCCGACCCTCGCGCGGTCATGCGCGCCATGGACGAGAAAGCGTCCGGCGCGCACCGGGGCCAGCCCCGCCAACGCGTTCGCGACCCAGTCGCGCTTCTCGGTGATTCCGAACTCGACGATACGCGCCGCCTCGTCGCCCGCCGCCGCCGCGACGAGTTCCCTCAAGCCCTCCTCGTCGGGTTCGAAGCCGAAATACACCTCGACTTGCCAAGCTTTGCCGCCACCGGGCCACGGCGTTTCAGTTTCGAAGGCGGTCGACGCCGCTTCGGCCGGTTCGAAGCTCTCGACGATCAGATCGGCCACGGCGCGCGCCCGCCGCTCGTCGATCGTCAGGCGCATCACATGCGCGGCGTTGTTGGGCGGCAGGCCTTCAAGCATGGCGGAGGTTTCCGATGGGCGCGTTTCGCTTCTGTACGACACAAGACGGCGCGAAAGTCAGCCCCATTTTTGAGTTCGCGCGCTCCGTTTCGCGAGCGCGAAGGCGCCCGGCCCGACAAAGAAGATTGACTTGGCGACTCGTCTTTCTAGTGTGCGCGGCTCAATCGGCGCCCCAGACCGCGCCTTTTTCGTGCATTTTACCGGTGTTGAGGAAGTTTTATGTCCAGCGAAGCCCTGCGCGCGGCGGCCGATGTTTCGAAGGCTTGGCCCTTCGAGGAAGCGCGCAAACTCGTCGAGCGCGTCGAGCGCACGGGACAGAAAGAAGTGCTGTTCGAGA
>Ga0302320_10026499_pt1 | contig 11222 bp, 12 predicted proteins | sample Bog_T0_3_FD_202130 | JGI IMG/M metagenome (GOLD analysis project Ga0302320, IMG submission 202130) | Peat permafrost microbial communities from Stordalen Mire near Abisko, Sweden - Bog_T0_3 | ecosystem: Environmental > Terrestrial > Soil > Wetlands > Peat | place: Sweden: Abisko, Stordalen Mire... | reverse complement strand
GTAGCTCGCCGCCCCCAGGTGCCAGGCGAGGCCCTGCGCACAGAGATTCCACGCGCCGTCAGACAGCGAGTTGACCGCGTTGCTCTGGCCGATCACCAGCAGGTTCACGCCGCGCCGCGCACCGCACAGCCACCGCGCCGAGGCGGTAATCAGCGTGGTCACCTCCGCCGACGAAAGCGCCCGCTCCCAGGTCGCCGCCTCGTTGAACCAGCATTGCGCCGATCCGGTCGAAGTCGTGTCCGATAGGAAGGTGAGGGTTCCGGCGTCGCTGCCGGGCAGAGGATTCGCGACGGCGCTCGCCACCTTTACGCCGTCGAGCCAGGCATCGACTCCGGTCCCGGCGGTGTAGCGCAGGATGACGTTGTGCGTGTGCCGCCGCTCCATCGTGACGGACAGCACGGTCTGCGACGCGCCCGGGAACAGCACCAGGCGCCCGGCGACGACGCTGTCCAGCGCCAGCACCACGGTTGAGGCGATGGTCAGCAGCGTCACCGGATCGGCGTCATAAGCCGTCGCAGCCCGCAGGTTCGGGCGGGTCCAGACCAGATACCGGGTCCAGGAACTGCCCGACCCCATCGACAGCCCGTTCACCGCGAAGCCGACGCGCGGATCGAGCAGCGGCGCCAGCCCGGCGCCGGCAGGCATCGCGGTCGGAAGGCCGGCCCCGCCCAGCAGGACGTTGATGCGCGGTGCGGCCTGCACGGGCAGGCCGGGCACCATCGCACGGCTTGACCCCGACAGGTCCGTCAGGGCGGCCACAGAGCCGCCTGACAGGCTCGCCAGCGGCACGCCGCCAGCGTTCACCATGTTGGCAGCGGCGCCCGCGTCCCACCAGCCGGAAAGGCCCGTGATGCTCCCCGGCGTCGCCGAGGTGACCAGAGGCGGCGGCGGTGGCGCGACGGTGCCGGCCAGCGGCGCGGCCAGCAATATCTGGCCCGCGCCGAGGCCCTGTGACGCGCCCGGCTTTGCCTGGAAAACGCTCATGTCGCAGTGACGCCCGGCGTGATCGCCGTGCCGTTCTGCATCGTCTGGCCGGTCGTCGCGATCACGGCGAACACCGCGTCGCCGCCACTGTCGTAGAAGATCATCCAGCCGTACCAGGTGCCGGCCGATGCGGGCATGTTTCCCGAGTAGGAGCCATAGACCAGGGGGTTTCCGTTGAAGAGCGTCATCGCCTGCAACGTCGCCGGCGGATCGACCTGGGTTGCCGACCATCCGAAGCTCGCCGTGGCGACCGACGAACTGACGGTGAAGGTGGCAATCGCCCCCGTCGTGCCATGCGTCACCGGAGCGTTCGGGTAGCCTCCCGTGCCCCAATAGGTGAAGGTGCCCAGCGCCGGCCCCGGCGTGCCGGTCGTCGTGGTGCCGGAACCGCTGCCGGCGGCGTTCACCCCGAACACGTTGAACTGGTATTCCAGCCCGGCGATCAGGCCCGTCACGGTGTAGTAGGCGGTCGCAATCCCGCTCGCCGCAGTCGCCCAATTCGTAGAGCCGTTGATACGGTACTGGATCGTGTAGGTTGCGGCCGCTCCGTGCGAACCGTCGATCGCCGGCGCCGTCCACGACAGCGGCACCGTGAAGTTGGTCACCGTGCCGGCGGCGAGCGCGGTCACCGCGTTCGGACCCGCGATCGTGGTGGTGGATGCGGTCACCGTGCCCGATGAGGTGCTGCCGCTGCCGGCCGAGTTCGCCGCCACATAGAAATCGTAGGACGTGCCGGACGCGAGACCGGTCACCGTGTAGCTGGTCGCGGACGCAGCCAGGCCCGCCGTCGCCAGCGACCAGGTGCTGCCCGAGTGCACCTTGAAATAGGCCGAGTAGCCCGAGACGGTGCCCCCGCTCCCCGGCGCACTCCAGGTCAGCTCCATCGTGCTGCTGGTCGCCTCGCTGGCCGCAAGGTTCGTCGGGGCGCCGGGCGCGGCGGTGGCCGCACCCGTCGAGGCGGTGACCGTCGATGACGCCATGCCGCTGCCGCCGCTGTTGGTGGCGATGACCTCGAACTCATACGAGGTCGAGGCCGAGAGGCCGGTCACCGTGAAGGGCGATCCGCTGGCGCTGGTCGTCGCCGAAGTCCACGAACCCGCGCCGGTGACCTGGTAGTTCACCGTGTAGGCCGTGGGCGTTCCGCCGCTGCTCGGCGCCGTCCAGGACAGCGTCATGGTCGAGGACGTGGCGCCGGAAGCGGCAAGCCCGGTGACCTGGCCAGGGGTGGCTGGCGCCGCGCCGCCGCTGCCGGCTGACAGCGTGGCGAAATTCACCGTGCCGCCGCTATAGGTGGCCGAGACGATGCGCGCGGATTCGCCGGTCGGCAGGACATTGCCGGCGTTGCTGGTGGTGATTCCTGCGCCAAGGGTCACATTCGACCCGCTCACGTTCACTACGTCGCAAACGAAGCCGCTGCCCATCGTCCCGGTCGGCGTGATCGTGATTCCTTGGCTACAGATCAGCAGCCGATTGTTGTGCGTCGATCCATCCAGGTTGGTGTTCGCGGTCAGCTCCACTACGGGCTGATGATAGTCGGGCAGGTGCGACGCCATCAGCGACCAAACGGCCGCCAAGGTCTGCCGCAGCAGCACGTTGCTCCCCTGACCGCTCGGGAAAGTGTCGGTGTCCGCGGCGGGGTTAGCCGTCGCCAGCAGATCGATCGTCTCCGGGTTGAGCAAGGTCTGTAGAGTCACGGCAACCGTGCTGCCGCTCTGCCCGATCGGCACGGTGTTGTTCGATGCCACCGACGAAACCACCGGCAGCGCCGGTACCGACAGCGCGACAGCCGCGAGTGCCGCAGCCGCCGCAGCCGAGGCCTCCGCCGCGACAGAGTTCGAAAGTGCGGTCGCCGAGTTCGCAAGCGCCGTTCCCGCCGCGGTCAGAGCCGATGCCGCCGTTGTCTGAACCGCCAGGACATCAGCGGCGAGCGCCTCGTCGCCGGTCGCAATCGTCATGCCCACTCGTCTCCCTGATCCCAGACGAACCCGCCCCAGACAGCGACCGTCCCGCCGACCGCCTGCCCGGCTACGATCGGCGCTGCGAGTCTGATCGGATCGTCAGGCTGAATTGTCTCTGTGACGTTGGTCAGCGGATCGCCGCTCGGCGCAAGGCCGTCCGCATCGCTGACCGTCGCCTCGAAGCTCATCCGGAACATCCAGAACAGGCGGGCACGATCGAAGGTCAGCAGCTCGCCGCCGGCGTAAAACAGCCCGCGCGCGCCCCGCTGCGGGTCGATTACCCAGCCCAGCAACGCGCGGAACAGCGCGTACTTCATCGCCTCGACCTGACTGACGCCGGCCTGGCCCCGGCGGTCGGCCGAGGCATCGAACTCGACAATCACGCCGATGGTCTCGGTGACGATCTGGAGGTTGCCGTCCAACACGTCGTTGCTTCCGACCTCATCCTCCAGCGGGATGACGACGGCCGCGGGATAGACGAACTTGCCGGTCACCGGATCGGTTATCGCGATGACGGATTCCACGCCGGTTTCAAAATCGGCTGCACCGCCGACGCGTCTGCCCAGCTCCGGGCAGTAGCGCCGGAGTTGCTCGATCACCAACGAGATGTCCATCAGCCGGGCGCGTCGCGCCTGGCATCATCGGGCGCCGGATGCAAGCCGCTCATGTTTTCTTGCCGCGTTGAAACTTCAGCCCGCTCATCACCGCAACCCGCACGCGGTCGGCCAGGCCGTTCGCGATGGCCTGGTCGAGCGCCGGCCCCAGGAACGGCCGCGGCAGCAGGATGCGTTTCTTCGAGATGGCGCCGCGCTTCATGCGGCGAGGTCCGGCCAGGTTCGACGGGACGAAGTTCGCCGGGTTGTGCGTGTCGCCGCCGCCAGCCTTCGCGCCTCGCGACAGGAACAGGGCGTAGAACTCAGTCGCGCGGATGGTGACGCCCTCGCCGTCCTTCCAGACCTGAGAACGGATCGACCGCGCCAGCTTGCCCGAGACACTGCGCGGCGGCTCACCAGGGGCAGACGGGTGTTTGCGGCTGCCGGCTCGGATAAGGGCGCGGGCGCGTGCCGCGACCTCGGCGCCGACGCCGCGCATGACGGCGCGCACCTGCTGTTTGCCGGCAACGACCGTCCAGCCGCCCGGCACCGTGATTTGTAGGAGCGCCATCAGGTTCGCCTCTCCAGTTCGCAATCGAGCCGCAGGAACCGTTGCCGCCCGTCGATCGACATCACGCGCCGCACCCGGAACCATTCGACCATGTCGCTCTGATCCGGCCGCTTGGTGACGCGGATAATGACGTGCGTCGTGTCCACCCAATCGAGCCACCGCATGACGATGCGATGGGTGACCGGCGTACTCACCTGCTCGGCCGCGTAGAACGTCACCGGCCCGATCGGCTGCACATCGGCGCACACGGTTTGCATCTTCGCGAGGTTTTCGAGCAGCCCCGGACTGTCCGGGTCCGCCACCTGCTCGCGCGTGGCGATCACCACGCTCCATCGCAGCGAGCCGATCCGGACCGCGTTCGGGTCCGGCCTCAGCTCAGACCCTGGCAGTGCCATGCTACCCGCCCAGGAACTGCAAGCGGTGCCGGTCGAGCAGCCAGATCGCCGCGTCCGGCATCGTCCCCACCGAGTCACCGCGATGTTCGTACAGAAACGCCGTGGTCATCATGATCGCCAGAGTCACCGCCTGCGGCACGTCCTCGGCCGTGTCGAAGCCCGCGGCCATCGAGACTTGCAGGTGTTGCAACCTGGTGCAGGAAAGCGCGAACCCTCCGCTCAGCACGGTTTCGGGGCCGATCCAGAGCGTCGCCGGCTCCAGCGTCAGGTCGGCGACGTAACCCAAGATCACCGCCGGCGGCGTGACCGGCAGCGAAGCGGGCGAGATCGTCGTGGCGTTGCCCCATTCATCGAGCGTCGTCACCGACAGGATCGACTGCACCGGCGCGCGCGGCAGCTCCAGCGTGCCGTGCAGCCGGAGACGGCCGCGCGGCAGATCGGATGACGGCCGCAGGGTCCACAGCAGCGTCTGTGTCAGCAGCACGCGGCTAAGGTAGCCCTCCGCCATCACCCGCGCCGCGGTCAGGTAGCCCGCCAGCAGATCGTCGTCCGCGTTGCTGTCGATCCGGCAATGTCGCTTGACCTGCTCGATCGACACCGGCTCCCCGGTCGGCTGCTCGGTCACCGTCAGCGTGGTTCGCACCGTTCGCCCCCTCCCTGCGAACCGGCGCCGAAAAGGCGCGGTCGCGATATCCGCTGCGTTCCATCATCATGTTGCGTCCTTCACAGCATTTCCGAGCGGGTGGCGATGTTCACCACGGCAGCGGCGATCTGGTTGACCGGAGATCCCGCCGTCCCGCTGCGCACCTGAATCATGTTGATGCCGCGCCAGAGATACGAAGGATCGAGCAGCGGAATGATGAACTGACCCGCCGCGGCGGTGATCGTCACCTCGTTGCCCGAGCCATCGTAAAGCTCCTGCCAGGTCGTACCGCCGTCCGGACTGACCTGAAACGTCAGGACGGCCGCGGTCCAGGTCGCCGGCATCGAGATGCCGACCAGGGTCAGCGCACCGAGAGCAACCGGCCCGGATAACGACGTGCCCGCGGCGATCGTCGCAGGGTAGAGGGTAATCGCTGCTGACAGCATGGCTTACACCCGATCGGTTGCAGCCTGGATCATGTCCACTTGCAGCGTGCCGACACCGGTCCCCGACGCCTTGTAGACCGACGTGTAGGGTTGCAGCACTACGCTCGCGCCTGTCGCCGCGAACTGAAACTGCCCGGTCGTGGAGGTCTCGACGCCGTCGATGAAAAACCGGATGTTCGTCACGCTGGAAGCGTCGATGCGAAACACATGGAAGGCACCGGCAACCAGGGTCACGCCGGATGTTGCCGACGTGGTGGTCGTTCCGTCATAGGTCTGCATGTTGACCTGACCGCTCGCCGACGCCTGGAACCGCACGTACGCGGCCGAGTTGTCCGGCCCGTCGATCCAGGCCGCTTGCAGCCCAAACACCATTTCCACCAAGTTTGTCGGCAGTGTGGCGAACGCAGCCCGCGTCTCGAAGCTCAGGTTCTTCGTAACGTCCCAATTTCGCTGGTCGTTGGCGTAGAGCGTCGCCTCCTGCTTTTCCGCCGTCGCATCGAGCGCCAGCGCCACGATCCCTGCGGCGCTGTTGGCGATCACCGCGACCGAAGGCGAGCCGGCCGTCTTGACCAGCTTCTGCACCCAGGGATAGCCCGTCGCCGGCGAACCGGACGCCGGGATCGAGGCATGACCTGCGCCGAGAAAGTCCTCGTCCAGCAAACAGGGCTGGAACCGCGCGACGGTTTCCTGGGTCGCCAGATCGTAGAACGTGCGAAGATGGCCGGTGCCGTCGTTTAGCGATTTGACTTGCGTGGTCATGCTCGCTCTCCCTCAGACCAGGGTCGAAGGCGCCGACGTACCCTGGTAACTTTCGTAGAGGAACAGCGCCGCCTCGGTGATGTTCGCGGCGTTCGACGCGCTGGTCTGCACCGCGATGGTGTGGAACCCGTTGACCAGATCGAGGCACGCCTCGGGCAGGATCTCGAAGACGACGATCTTGTCCGCCACGGTAACCGAAGTCTGGAAGGTCGCGCCGGGGATCTGCGCCGCGAGCGCGTCGCTGGTGGCGGTCGCCGCGCAAAGCCAGGTCGGCAGCACGTTCACCGCCTTCGCACCGGTGCCGTTCACATCCTGACCTTGCAGAATCGAAAGGGTCACCTGCGCCGCATTGCCCTGGTTCACATGCACGACAATCCAGGCTTTGAGTGCGTTCGCGAGGTCGCGGTATGAACTGGTTCGACCGCCTCCGTCTGCCGCAGGCGGCAGCAGGCAAACCGGCGGAAATTGATACGGCATAGAAATTTGGCGTGCCATCGAAAGCTCCTGGACCGCCCCCCAAAGCGGCATGAAAAAGCTGCGCGCGGACCTTGGGCCCGCGCGGCGGTGGGGAGCCGCAGCTCTTGAAAATCAGCGGTTAGCGAGACGCCAGCGCGATGAACGGGCTCTTGGTGTTGACGCCCTTGAACGGGGTCAGCGGCACCGACCACATCGGCTTGCCATCCACGCGGTAGGTGATGCGGAACACCATCTCGTCGGTCAGAAACGCGACGTGCATGCTGGTCGCTGCCTGCACGCCATTCTTGTCCACCAGCATGTACTGGCTGAGGTCCGCCAGCGTGATGTCGCCAGTGGTGCCAACGGTCGAGTTGTATTCCGTCCACACCACCTCGCGGCCGTAGAGGGTCGAGAATGGCGTGGCGGACAGACCGCCCGGTGGCAGATAGACGAGCTGGCCGCCGGTGCCGACCGCCTGGTTCATCGCCATAAGCTGCGGCAGGCAATCCTGGTTGATGAACCACACCGCGTTCTTCGCCGACCGCGCCCAGAGGCGCGCCCACATCTGGTCGATGTTTTCCTTGACGATGGTCGCCGCGGCCTGCCCGGTCACCTTGGGTATCGTAATCAGGCAGGGGCTTTTCATATATCCGAACGGCATGCCCGCGCCGGTGCCCTCCACGATGGCGTCCTCGGTCATGAACATGACTTCTTCCGAGAACGCCTGCGCAGCGATCGAGGTCAGTGCCGTCGAATCCTGCAACAGCTCATCGGTGGTGTACATCACCGACATCAGCTTTTTCAGGTCGAACTCGATGGTGCGGAACTTCGGCTTTGACGGGGCGACCGCCGTCCCTTCCCCTACCCAGTTCGACGCCACGCCACCCCAGCGGCTTCCAGTCGCGCGGCTGGTTTCGTCCACGCCCGGGATTTTGATGCCGTTCGCGTTGGCGCTGATCGGCAGCTTGTTCACGCGACTGAGGATCTCGCCCATGTCGTGCGCGAGCATGAAGATCGAGGCGGCGAAATCGACCTGGACCAAGAAGCCGCCGCCGGTCGGATCGACCTCGCCCGCGCCGGTCGGCGCGCGCACCAGGCGGCGGTCGGTGTCGCTGCCCTTCGAGCTGTAGTGCTTGAACACCGCCTGGAGCTGCTCGCCCAACGTCCGGTATTGCTCGCCCGCACGCGGCGTGAAATCCAGCCCCTTCCGGGCAAGGCTGAGATAGTCGTCAAAGCCGCGCAGCTTGCCCTGGCGCGGGTCCATGCCGCGGATTTGCGACAGGGTGCGCTGCGACGGGTTGATCTCCATCACATCGTCGCCCGGACCGGCGCCGATCGGCCGGGCCAGCTTGGCGGCGAGTTTCTCCGCCTTGTCCAGCTCGCCGATCGTGCGTTCGAGCTGCGCAACCTCCGCCTCCTTCGCAGCGAAAGCCGCAGTCCCGGCCAGCGGCGCGAGTTCATCCACCGCCGTGCCCAGGGCGCGACGGAGCGACAGCAGTGTGCTCATTGTGTGTTTGGTTCCATCCTGTGGTTGCGTAATTTCCCGATCCCGAGTCAGGTGCCCGCGGGTCGGCTCTGCGCCGGGACAGTTGACAAAACTACGGGTAAACAGTATCTATGATTGGCTTCGAGTGGGACCCGAAGAAAGCCGCCAGCAACCTCACCGATCACAAGGTGAGCTTTGAACAAGCAGCCATCGCCTGCCGTGATCCCTTTGCCGTCGAGTGGATCGACGCCCGGGAGGATTACGACGAGGAACGGTCTGGCCTGCTCGGCTTATATGGACGCGAGGTGCTCTACGTGGCTTACACCGAGCGCGGCGACAACATTCGGATCATAATGGCTCGACCGGCGGAAAAGCATGAGCAACACAGATACTATCGTCAGAATGCACCGTGACGGCACACTGCATCGCGTGATGCCGGACGGAACCGAAGTGCCGATGCCCGACCCCGGACCTCTTGCTCCGAGGACAGAGGCCGAGATTCACGCAGCGGCGATGCGTGACCCCGACGCCCGACCCATGACGGACGAGGAATTTGCCCGCATGAAGCGGGTGCCACGCGCCAAGACACTGCGCCGCGCGCTCGGACTGACGCAGGAAGAATTCGCGGCACGGTTTCAGATCCCGCTCGGCACGTTGCGCGATTGGGAGCAGGGACGGGCGGAACCGGATCAACCGGCCCGCGCGTATCTCAAGGTCATCGCTTTTGACGCACCGGCCGTACAACGGGCTCTGGCAGCTACACCACCACTGCCGAGCTGATCTTGTGATGATCCAGGGTCAGGCCGGTTTGTGCCTGGCCCGTAGTTCGGCTGCGCGCGCCAGTTGGGCAGTTTTCTCCGGGTTGGCATCAGGGTCAGGGGCGGCGGGCGGATCGGCATCCAGCGCATCGACCACGCCGTCAAGCAGGCTCAGCGCCTTCGCGTGGTGCGTCATCCCCTCGGCCATGTATGCCTTTGCGGTGCGCATGGATTTGTGGGCGAGCCGAATCGCGTCCTCGTGCGCCACCGGCAGGTCGTCATCGCCTGATGTGCCGTCCCCCTTCTGGCGTCCCAAAAGCCGGCGCAGGGACGCCAGCAGCTTGTCGTCGGCCTCCGGCGCCGCCGCGGTGCCACCGTGGACCGAGCATTCGGACGGGTCGCTCAGCCCGCATTCGTCGTCGGCGCTACGCCCGCAGGTGCAGACGGTCGGGTCGTCTTCGCTCGCGCCACCAGCGCGTCGCGCGTTTGAAGGCCGCCCCGAGCTTGCGGATCGAGGGGGCGTGCGTGCTGTCATAGCCGGTTCCTTTGCTGCCCTGCGTAGGCGTTCCAGTTCGCCAAGCGGGAGGCTTGCCCTGCCCTCGCCGTCGAGCGTCCGCTCCGCCCATTCCACCAACGGTCGCGTGTCGATGCCCTTGCGCCGCGCCTCTTGCAGCGCGTTTGGATTGGCCGGCACCGGGCACACGCTGATTTCGAGCAGGCTCTGTTCCAGGAAGTCGATGCCGAACCCACGCTCCGGGTCGTTTTCGACAAAGGCGTAGCGGGTCGGCATGAAGCCGACGCTGACCGCGCGCAGGAACTTGCCGAGCACCAAGCGGTAGATCGTGTCGGCGAACGCATAGGTTTCGGCTGGCGCGAACTCGATGTCGCCCAACAGCCGGTCGCCATCGACCCCGACGTTGCGCGCGCCGCCGATCGGCGGGGCGGAGCTGTCGTGCGCCCAGAGCGCCACGGGATTTGCCAGGAAGTCGCTGATGTCCCAGCCGGCCGCAGCGATCGTGTCGTTCATTCGATCGACGCTGTTGTCCGAGAAGCAAAACCGCAGCGTCCGCTCCGCGCCGTCCACCGGCAGCGGCGGGGCGACGTTCACGCGGAAGACGCCGCCGGTCGGCTTACGGTGTGCCCTCAGCTCCCCGCGGAACTGGTCTGCGCTCATCAATAATGTCATGGAATTATCAACCTCCGACGATAAGCAGGCCGCGGCCGTCGCCATAGATGCCTGACGGTTCCGCCATCGAGCGGCCCACCGCCATGATCACCGCGACGATCGGGTCGATGCGCTCGATCGAGCGTTCCTTGTCCGGCTTCACGTTGCCGGCGGGGTCAGTTCGGATCGACACATTCGAGGCGCACCAGTCCGCCACCGGATCGGCGCCATGCTGCAGTTCGCGCGCCAGCACGCGGCGCATGAATTCCGCCGCCGCCGGCCCCATGCTGAGGAAGCCCTGGCCGAACTCGACCAGGGTCATGCCTTCGTCCGCCAGGTTGCGGATGATCTCACCGGCAAAGGTGCGATCGAACGCCAGCTCCTGAATGTCGTAGATGCCGGCGAGTTTAAGAATCTCGGTCTCGACGAATTTGAAATCCGTCGTGTTGCCTTCGGTCGCGATCAAATGGCCCTGGTCGCGCCAGACGGTGTAAGGCGCGCGGTCGCGCCTCGACCGCTCTTCGATGTTGTCGGCCGGGCACCAGTGGCGCCACAGCACCTTCCACCGCTCACCGTCACTCACCGGCGGGAACAGCAGCGCCAGCGACGACAGGTCGTTGATCCGCGCCAGGTCGAGCGCGGCGACGCATTTGCGGCCCCGCAGCGCCTCGGGGTCGATCGGCGTGGCCCCGTCCGCCCAGACCTCCATGGGCATCCAGCGCACGAGCTGCTGTGTCCACTGATTGAGGCGCAGGCGCCGGATGGCGTTCTGCCGCGACGGCATCTCCCGGGCGAGCGCCACCTCGGCGCGGAGGTCCTCCATCTTGAGGACCGAACCGAGCGAGGGATTGGCCTTGCGCCACGCCAGCTCATCCTGCCAGTCGTCGCCTTCGTCGACGGTCGCGATGTAGGCAAACCAGCGGTCGGCGGTGATGGCGGGTATCACGCCCTCCAGCACCTTCGCCGAGAAATCCCAATGCTGGTAACAGACCGACGTCCGGCTGACCC
>Ga0302320_10026495_pt1 | contig 11223 bp, 11 predicted proteins | sample Bog_T0_3_FD_202130 | JGI IMG/M metagenome (GOLD analysis project Ga0302320, IMG submission 202130) | Peat permafrost microbial communities from Stordalen Mire near Abisko, Sweden - Bog_T0_3 | ecosystem: Environmental > Terrestrial > Soil > Wetlands > Peat | place: Sweden: Abisko, Stordalen Mire... | reverse complement strand
GCCCGCGCGCATCAGCGCCATCTTGTAGGCCTGAATCACGATCGGATTGTCATCAACGAACAGGATTTTCTTCATGCTTGTTTAATTGAGCGTCAACGGCGCGCCGGTCTCAAGCCTAATCTGGATATCCGGCCGGATTTTTTTTGTGCCATGCCCAGGCGGTGGCGACGATGTCCTCCAGTTTTGGGAACTTCGGTTTCCAGCCGAGTTCGCGGATCGCCTTGTCGGCGGCGGCCACGAGCCGGGGCGGATCGCCGGGGCGGCGCGGCTTTTCAACCGCCGGGATTTTTGTGCCGGTGACTTTTTCGCACATCTCGATGACCTGTTTCACGGAATAGCCGTCGCCGTTGCCCAGGTTGTAAAATCCGGTCTTGCCCGGCTGCAATCCGAGCATGTGAGCCTGCGCCAAATCCTTGATGTGGATGTAATCGCGGATGCAGGTGCCGTCGGGCGTGGGATAATCCGTGCCGAAAATCTCCACCTGCGGCTTCCGGCCCTGCGCGACGAACAGGACGTTCGGAATCAAATGCGTCTCGATGCGGTGATGTTCGCCGAATTTCTCGCTCGCGCCTGCGGCGTTGAAATAGCGGAATGCGATGAACTCCAGCTTGTAAATCTGCGAATACCAGATGAGGACTTTCTCGAACATCAGCTTGGCCTCGCCGTAAGGATTGATCGGGCGCTGCGGCAAATCCTCGGTCATCGGAATTTTGTCCGGCGGCCCGTAGGTGGCGCAGGTGGAGCTGAAGACGAATTTCTTCACGCCGCATTCCACGGCGGCGTCGGCAAGCTTGAGGGCGTTGACGAGGTTGTTGTGAAAATATTTTTTCGGATTCGTCATGGATTCGCCGACGAGCGCGCTGGCGGCGAAGTGCATGATGGCGTCGGGCTTGGCGGATTTGACGGCGCCGAGGATGTCGCCTTCGACTTCCGGCCTGCCGAAGATGAATTTCGCGCGCGGATCCACCGCCAAGCGATGGCCCTCGGTAATATTGTCATAAACCGTGACCTGATGGCCGGCGTTCAGCAATTCCTCCGTGCAAACCGAGCCGATGTAGCCCGCGCCGCCGGTGACAAAAACGTTCATGGTTTCGATTGTAAAAAAATTAAACGGGTTTTCAAAGTTGAAATTGCGGATGCGCCTGCAATCGTTTCCAGCTTTCCGCGCTAAGCGGCTCGGTACGATAAACCGGTTCGATCATCGGCTCGGCGCTGTGCGAGCGACGGGCGCGATCAAGCCAACTGCGGCCAAGCGGCTCGGCGATCAAACTCAAATCGTTCGCGGCAATCGTGGTTTCCTCCTTCTCGCCGATGGCATGGCCGACGCCGACATAAAATCCGGCGAGAAGCAGCGTCACGCGCAGAATCGTGCTGCGCGAATATGTCGGAAGCGCGCACGGACGCCGCAGGTCGAGAAGTTGAAACAGGTTCGTGAACAGCGGCAGCGTCCACATGGCGGGGTTTCTGGCCGGCGAATAGGCGTCGAACAGAATCACGTGCGGGGCAGGAACGATTTTTGAATCTTTAGTTTTCAGTTTCGAGTTAGAAAGAAAAGTCGGGAAGTCGCCGAGATGAAACTCCCAGTTCACCGATTGTTTGCCGTCTTGAAACTCCACTTGATGACCGTGGAGAAGTTTTTGCAGATGAATTTCGTAGCCGCCGAAGTAGCCAAGTTCGGCGGCGTGCTGCATCGCGAATTCCAGCGGTTCGAGCGTATGGTCAAAGCTGGCAAAGCGGATGTTGCATGCGATGTCCCGCGTGGCGCGCAGGACGGTGAGCGCGTTGGCGGCCGCGCCGAGGCCGACATCCCAGATTACAAATTCGCCGGAATGATTTTTGAGGCGTTCGCGGAGCCGAAGCTGGTTGACATAAAGCGCCTCCGCCTCTGCGACCGGGCCGACAACAGGATGAAACGTCTCGGCGTCCACGAGCGAGCGCACGGAACAAATGCCGTTGTTCAGGCGGACGAGCTGATAGCGTGCGTTTGAAGTCACGGCGAATTTGAAACCATTTACGGGCTGCGGCCAAGACGGAAAATGATTCGCCGTCATGGCCCGACACAACTCCCATTCATATTTACCGGAGGGGGCGCACGGTTTCGAGCCGGGTGATGAGCCAGCCGTCCTCCGTTTTTTGAAACGAGATTTTCAGTTCCTGCACGATGGCATCGCGCTCCCCGGAAACCGCCGCATCCACGGTGACGTCCGCAACCGCCGATAATTTGTCCGGTGCCAGCGTGACATCGGCGTCGGGAAATTTCACCGATAGAGATTTGATTTTTTCGCGGGCACCGAGAGCGGCCTGGGTGATTTCCGCGCGGCTGGCGAATGTGGCCTGTTCTTGTCCGGGCACATTGATGGTGATCTCAACATTCGTTGAAAAAAATCCTGCGACACTTTCGCCGCCGGCAAGGCGCGATAAACTCCCCTGATCGCTGTCAAAGGAAACATCCTCGGCAAGTTTGGCAAGACGATGTCGAATGACTTTCTCAGGCGCGGGAAAAAAGACTGTCCACAACCAGACACTGAGCGAAATCACCGCCGCGCAAAGGACCAGTCGCCAAAATATTTTCATAACAAAACTTTTCCGAGAATGCGCGCGCGTTCCACCCGGCCGAAAACATGGTCGTGCGCAGGCATGTCGCGATTGTCGCCGACGACAAAGTATTCATCCTGTCCGATCATTTCAGGCGGCAAAGTCCAGTCCGATGGATTCTTTTTGTAAGGTTCGGCGAGTGGCGAGCCGTTGATGAAAACGGTTCCGTGGATGAATTCGATTGTTTCACCGGGCAGGCCGACGATGCGTTTCATCAAGACGACGTGCGGTCCGGCATAACGGATGCTGACCACATCGCCGCGTCGCGGTTCGTGCGTCAGGTATGCAAGGCGGTTGAGAAAATTGATGGAACGATCCTTGTAAGTCGGCTCCATGCTGATGCCCGTGACGCGCAACGGCAGCATGATGAACTTGAAAACGACGAAGCATCCCGCCACCAAAATCAAAATGCGGACGACCGTGTTGCGCGGATTGCGGCCAATGGCCATGACCCTCAACCAGCCGTGACGTGGCGGCGAAGTCGTTTCAGTTTGCGCTGACATGCAGAAACATTCAGCGAATTCCCGAAATTGCGCAACTCAGAGTTGCGCCATGGACTTGTCGAGCGCGGCGAAAAGCTGGTTCATCGTCGCCTCGGTTTCGTCGCCCATGTTGGAAATGCGGAACGTGGTGCCTTTGATTTTGCCGTAACCGCCGTCAATCAGAAAGCCCTGGTCTTTAGTAAGCTTTTGCAATTTCGCCACGTCCACCGTGCGACCGCCCGGGCGTGCGCCGTTGCTGATGCAGGTAAGCGTGATGGATTCAAAACCTTTTTCCGGGAACAAATTGAAGCCATGTTTCGCCGCCCAGTCGCGGGTGAGCTGGTTGGTTTTCTTGTGGCGCGCATAGCGGTTTTCCAGACCTTCGGCGAAAAAGTCGTCAAGCTTGGACGATAGCGCGAAAATATGGCCGATGCTCGGCGTGCTGGGCGTCATGCTCTGTTCGGCATTTTTCTGGAACTCGACAAAGTCGAAATAATAGCCGCGATCCTTGGCAAGCGCCGCTTTTGCCAGCGCCGCCGGCGAGCAGACGAAAACCGCCGTGCCGGGCGGCAGCGCGAACGCCTTCTGCGTTCCGGCGAGCAGAACGTCAATACCAAGTTCGTCAAACTTGATGGGCACCGCACTCATCGAGCTGACGGCGTCCACGATGAACGTCACGTCGGGATATTTTTTCTTGAGCGCCGCGATTTCCACGAGCGGTGACATGACGCCAGTTGAAGTTTCATTGTGAATCAACGTCAGCGCGTCGAACTGGCCGGTGGCGAGCTTCGCGTCAACCTGCTCGGCGCGGATCGGCGAACCCCAATCCACCTGCAACGCCTCAGCCTGCTTGCCGCATTTTTTTGAAACGTCGAACCACTTGTCCGAAAACGCGCCGCACATGCAGTTCAGGACTTTTTTCTGCACAACATTGCGTATGGCACCTTCCATCACGCCCCACGCACTGGATGTGGAAAGATAAACCAATTGCTTGGTGTAAAGCAGTTGCTGGAGTTGCGGCTGGATTTTCGCGTAGAGGTCTTTGAAACCCTGGCCGCGATGGCCAATCATCGGCGAGCAAAACGCCTTGAAGGTTTTTTCGCTGACCTCAACCGGACCGGGAATGTGAAGTTTTAGGTGTGCCATAGTTTGTGAAATGTTTCACAAGGGGAGCGCGAGTGCAAGGAAAGTTTTTTGAAAACGCTGAAATTATTTTTCGGCGTAGCCATTCTTGCGAAACCATGCGACGGCGTCGGCAAAGGCCTGCTTGGGCGGCGTCTGCGGCAGGCCAAGTTCGCGGATGGCCTTGGCGGGATTGAACCACATTTTTTCCTTCGCCATGCGCACTCCGGCGAGAGGCGCCTTGGGCGGATTTTTTGTGAAGAAGGAAGTGCCTTCGTTGACGTGCGCGGCGGCAAGGGCGACCCAGTGCGGAATTTTTGTCTTCGGCGCGGCGATGCCGGTGATTTCTTCGAGGGTGGCGAGAGTTTCTTCCATCGTCCAGTTGCCCTGGGCATTTCCCAAAATGTAGCGCTCTCCGATGGCTCCCTTTTGCGCCGCGAGGATGTGTCCGGCGGCAACGTCGCGGACGTGAACCCAGTTCAATCCGGTTTCCAGATAGGCGGGAAGTTTTTTGTTCAAAAAATCCACGATGATCTGCCCAGTCGGCGTCGGCTTCGTATCGCGCGGGCCGATGGGGGCGGACGGATTAACGATGACGATAGGCAGCCCTTTTTTGCGGAACAAATCAATCGCCACACCTTCCGCCCGGAACTTCGAGCGTTTGTAATCATTTGCCATGTCCTCGTCCGAAACTTTTTCCCCTTCGTTGGCCGGGACTATTTTTCCGTCCACTTCTTTCGGCAAACCGATGCAGCCGACGGTGCTGGTATACACGGTGCGAATGCAGCCGACTTTGCCGGCGCTTTCGAGGACATTGCGCGTGCCTTCGACGTTGACTTCGTACATCGGCGAGTAATCAGGCATCCACAACTGGTAAATCGCCGCCGTGTGGAAACACCAGTCGCAGCCATCAATCTCGCGCTCAAGCAGGCGGCGGTCGAGGATATCGCCCGTGACAAGCTCGGCTTTCGTGCCGTCAAGCCCGCTCAAATTGCTTCTCTCCCTCACCAGCGCCTTGACGCTGTGACCCTGAGCGACAAGCTCGTGGACAAGGTTGGAGCCGACAAAGCCGGAGGCGCCTGTGACAAAACATTTCATAATACGGCGAAAGCCACCCATATTTTTGTAGCAACCAGGGCAAAAACGCCACAAAAAGTTTTTCACATTCCGCTGCTTGACTTGGCCGCCAAGGTTGTCCAACTTCGCCGCGTCGTATGCCGTTAAAAAACAGCGCCAGAAGGAAAACGAGCCGTGCAACACAGCGCGACCTCGACACGCGGATTGAATTCATGGAAGGAATCGTCCGCCGCGATCCAGATTATGTGGACGCGCTCCAGCTTCTCGGTGACCACTACACGCAGCGCGGCCGATTCAATGAAGGTCTGAAAGTGGACGAGCGCCTCGCGCGCCTCGACCCGGAAAATGCGCTGGTTTTTTACAACCTCGCATGCAGCTATTCTCTCACCGAGCAATTCGACCGCGCCGCGCTCGCGCTGGAAAAAGCATTGAGACTCGGCTACCGCGATTTTGCGTGGCTCGCCAAAGACCCGGACTTGAAGAAATTCCGGGGGCAACCGGCCTATAATGAAATTAAAGCAATTATCCAGCGGATGAAAAACAAAGCCCGATGATTCTTTCAACTGCGGATTTACGCGAATGGAAAACCTGCTGAAATTTTCCGTTTCAAAAATATTCGTGTAAATTCGCACCCATTCGTGGTTTTATCTTTTCATGAACGTCACCATTCACGGGCGCACGCAGCATTATCGCACCGTCACATTTGACCGCGCGCGCAATTCCGTCCTGCTCATCGAGCAGCGATTGCTTCCGCACGAATTCAAAATTGTCGCCGCAAAAAATTTCCGCGAAACCGCCGCCGCCATCCGCGACATGATTGTTCGCGGCGCAGGCGCTATCGGCGCAACGGCGGCCTACGGCCTCTCGCAAGGCGCGCTTGCCTTTCGCGGAAATGATTTGAAAAAATTCTCCGCGCACGTCGAAATCGTTTATCAAACTTTGAAATCCGCGCGGCCGACGGCGGTTGACCCCGTGAACGCCACGAACGGCGTGCGGCACGAAATGGCGCGCGGCAAAACCGTCGCCGAAAAACAAGCCCTCGCGCTCGCCGCCGCCGAGGAATTTGCGAACGAAGACGTTCACCATTGCGAAGAAATCGGCAAATACGGCGCAAAGCTGGTCCGCAGCGGCATGAAAATTTTGACGCACTGCAACGCAGGCTGGCTGGCCTTCGTGGATGTTGGAACTGCAACTGCGCCGATGTATTCCGCGCAAAAACTTGGAAAGAAATTCCATGTCTTCTGCGACGAGACCCGCCCGCGCTCGCAAGGCGCAACTTTGACGGCCTGGGAACTTGCGCAGCAAAAAATTTCGCATCAAATCATCGCCGACAACGCCGCCGGACATTTGATGCAACGCGGCGAGATTGATCTGGTCATCGTCGGCAGCGACCGCACGCTTGGACGCACGGGCGAAGTCGCCAATAAAATCGGCACCTACACAAAAGCCGTTCTGGCAAATCGTCACGGAATTCCATTTTACGTCGCCATTCCACTTTCGACGATTGACTGGAATTTGAGGCGCGGCTTTGACATCCCGATTGAGGAAAGGAGTGAAAATGAAGTTCTTGGCGCTTGGGGGAATAATGCACACGGCAAACGCGAATTTGTTCGCGTGGCAAATCCGACGAGCAGCGCATACAATCCCGGGTTCGACGTAACGCCGCCGGAATTGATCACCGGCATCATAACGCCCGTCGGAATTTACAAGCCGCACGAACTTTGGAAGCGGCGCAGCGAACTCGGTTTTACTGGTTGAACAATTCTGGTAAAACTTAAACTTGCATCAGGCGCAAAACGAAATTAGCTTCACGTTTCCCATGGCGGGGTAGCCAAGTGGTAAGGCACGGCTCTGCAAAAGCTGCATTCGTCGGTTCGATTCCGACCCTCGCCTCCAAACCTAACCAGTTGGAACTGTAGGGTTTTGGAAACTTCCACAGACGAGTGCCAGCGGAAGTGCCAGCAGGATTTAACCCTGGCCTGCCCTGCGTAACTCCCACCTGCTCCCTACCGGAGTCGAGATCAACCGTCGTAACCTCATCACTGTAAACACAGTTATGAGAAAACGATTCAGACTCTATAAAAGAAAAAAAGGCGGACGGTATTACGTTCACGACGACGTGACGGGCAAACAGGACAGCCTCCATACGAGCGACCGCGCCACCGCCGTTCGCTTATTCCACTCGCGGCAGGAGGCCGAGCAGCAGCCTGCCGTGAACCTGCAAATTGCCCGCGCCTATCTGGCCGCGAGCGACCCGCAAATCGCCACCCGCGACTGGCAGTTTGTCATGGACGAACTGGTGAAGCTGAAAAAATACCAGACCCAACACCGCTGGCAGACCGCCATCAAGGACAAAGCCTTTGACAGCATCCGATACATGCCGATTCTGGAAACCCGGCCCGAACATTTCTTGCGCGTGCTGGAAGCGGGAAAAGTTTCGACCAACGTCTATCTGCGGCGCATCCATAACTTCGCCTTGGACATGACCTGGCTGCCGTGGCCGGTGCTGCCCAAGAAACGCTGGCCAGCCGTCGTGTTCAAAGAAAAGCGCGGCATCACGCTGGCCGAACATCTGGCCATTGTCGCCCGCGAAACCAATCCCGAACGTAAGGCGTTCTACAAACTGGCGTGGCACCTGGGTGCGTCACAATCTGACTTGGCATTTCTTGAGGCGGAGAATGTTGATTGGGACAACCACGTCATCAGCTATAAGCGGATGAAAACCGACACGGTGGCCATCATGCGTTTTGATGAAGACATGGCGGAAATCCTGCGCGACCTGCCGGGCAGCGGCCCATTATTTCCGTATCTGCGGAGCGTCCGCGCGGGCGACCGGGCGACGGAATTTCACCAACGCTGCGTTGGTTTGGGCATCACCGGCGTCTCGCTGCATAGCTACCGATACGCGTGGGCCGAACGGGCAAAAACGGCGGGCTATCCCGAACGGTATGCGCAAGTGAACTTGGGCCACAACAGCAAAGCCATGACGCGGGCCTATTCGCGCAAGGCCGAGGTGGAAATGCCTTCGTTGAGCGAATACGAGCGGCAACAGAAGGCCATCACAGCAGGCCATGAAACCGAACCAGTGACGCAGAGCGTCGCGGCATAAGGAGGACATCATGCAACCTTGGCAAATAAAAGCACTCGAACTGGAAGCGTCGGCCTTGAAACACCTTGACGGATTCATTCACGAACACGCGCTCTATTTTTTCATTGGTGCCGTCTATCTATTGCTGGCTCTTTTGGCGTGGGTATTGAGGGGTGCCTTGCGACGAAAAGGAGGAAAATCCAAGCACCACGTCCGGCCAGCCATTTTCATTGATCTGACTGGACGGTCACCAACGCCCCGGACACATTTGACCCATTCCCGCCATATCGGGAATCATCGCATTGCGACTGCGATGACCATTATCACGACTGACCCAGGCCAGCGAGCGGCGGCGCGGAGCTTTCGAGCCAATCGGCTCGCCGCGCCGCCGGTCGCTGCTGCGTAACGGACTCGCCCGGTCTCATGCCGTTTGGAATTGCCGTGCCCGCTTGCGCGCATTTTTATTGCGCCAATGCCGGTGAATGGCGGCCACCACCTTGTCGAGCCAGTTCACATCGGCAAGTTGTTGTGCAAGCATGTCACGGGAATAATGTTTCACACAATAACGCTGCGGACGGCCCAATGGCTTAATCAAGCCCGCCCGCGACAGTGGCGGGATGATATGCGTGGCAACACCCAGCGCCTCGGCAACTTCCTCTTTGGTCATGGTGGCATGATATTTTTCCAGCGTCTGAATTTTTAATGGCGAATCAGGAGTCATACATTTTCCTTGGTTAAAGTGAGGGTGACGGCGGCAATGTGCGTGCTCAACGTCGCGGCCAAACGGCGATCCGCCGACTTCACAAATTTTAATTCGGATTTCTGAATCCCCTGTTCCAGCCGTTTGAGGCCGCTGCCTAAAACGACGACCTCGGCCGTGGCGAAACGAATCAGCATTTTTTCCGGCGGCGCGTCCGGCTCCTTTTCCAAAGCCGGGTTGGACATCTTTTCCGCATACAAGAATTGTGCGTAAGGCAGCAGATAGCTGATGCCGTCATCGGCAAACACATCGAGTGCGGCGACGGTGGGATCATTGCCGAGGCAGGGATTGTCGCGCGGGCTAGACGCTGATGTGCTGGACGGATTTTCGTTGTTCAGTTGGCTTGATTTCATGGCTGCTCCTTTCGGTTGTTTCGATTGAAAGTGATTTTGCAATGCGCTGGCGGAACTGTTTTAGGAAACGGTTGCCCCGCCGCAAAATGGTTTGGAGGAAGTCACGTTGCGGCATGGCTTCAATTGCCGCCAGCCTGGCGCTGGAACGGGTGACGTGCGAACGAAGCAAGTCACTGTCATCGGTGAAAATCTGGCAACGCTCGCGCCCGCGCGAGATGCTGACGTAAAATTGTTCCTGATTGATGGCGGGCAGCGAGCGTGACGAGGCAACGACCAGCACTTCATCCACGGTCTTGCCCTGGGCGGCGTGCGACGTGACGGCGTAGCCATGCGTGAACGTGCGATAATCGTCCGGTATCGTTCTGCCGTCGGTCAAAATTATGGCCTCGCCTGCAAGGCGTTTGACCTCTACCAATTCACCGTTCACGAAGTTCTTCTGCCAATTTGATTGCAACAACAGCTTGTCACCGGCAGCCACTTTCAATTTCCGTTTCTCCCCAACATCACAGGCGATGCCTGCACCCAAAGGAAAAAAGGTTTCAGTGCCATCAGAGCGTTGCACTTTCAGCGAATCGTTTTCCACGGCGACCACCTGCACCGTTTCAGCTTTGTCAAAACCATGTCCTCGCCGATGAAAATAAATTGCCATGCCGGGACGGTATTGCCGCGCATCCCGCTTTTGCGCTTCCGTCCATGACAACGAATCAAAAACTTGAAACTCTTTTTCCTCACCGGCCAGACGGCCAGATGATTTCGACGCAGCCCGGACTCTTTCCGTCACCGCCTCGATTTCCGCCCAAGCGGGCGCGACCAGCAGCACGGATTTATTTTCCGCCAATGCTTTCAAATACGATTTCGCCGCCGAATCGTGAAGTGTGCCGTCTGAAAATTCGGCCACCGCGCCCATGCGTTCCAGTTGCGCGAATGCCTCGTTGGTGTTCTTTTGCGCAGCCAGTTCCACGGCCTTGCGATAATCGGCTTTGCGTTGCCGCCGGATGGCCGTCAACTGGCCGGACTTGAAATCGGAATGCCGTTCCAAAATCCGCATCGCATCGCCACGCGCCACTGAAGCGTGCTGCCCGGTGTCGCCGGACAAAATGATTCGCGCATCGCGCGCGCCATCAAACAGCCGCTTCATATCATCCATCCCCACCGCCCCGGCTTCATCCAGCACGACCAGCTTATCCTTGGACAATGGTTGCTTGGACAACAGCAAACTTTGCAGTGTCACCGCCTCGAACCCTTCTTTTCTTAACACATCGGTTGCCGCCGCCGTTGGCGCGCAAAACAGCGGTTCAATGTTCGCCTCTTTGCAGGCGGCGACCAGCTCGCGCAACGCCGTGGTTTTGCCACTGCCTGCCAATCCTTTGAGTCCCGTAATCCGGTCACTGGTGCGAAGCACATGATAAATCGCGCGGCGTTGATCTTCGCCGAGCCAGTCGGCAGGCCGGTAACCGGGATGCAACGGCGCGACCGAATCGCAGCCCGTGTTGACCGTCTGGATTAAATCCAATTCCGCCGCCACAATTTCCTTGGTGGAAAATCCGCGTTCCGTTTTCACCAAGTCTGGCAAGTGTTTCACCGCCGCTTTCAAATGGTTCAAATCCACCGCGCCTAAACGATGCGACAACGCCACGCTCAACAGTTCATGTTCCGGCACCACCGATTTGCGCTCGAAGACATGGGCAACTGCATGATTCAAAACTTGGTTTTCCACCAAGGCAATCTGTGGCAAGCGGGTTGAAT
>Ga0302320_10026494_pt1 | contig 11223 bp, 9 predicted proteins | sample Bog_T0_3_FD_202130 | JGI IMG/M metagenome (GOLD analysis project Ga0302320, IMG submission 202130) | Peat permafrost microbial communities from Stordalen Mire near Abisko, Sweden - Bog_T0_3 | ecosystem: Environmental > Terrestrial > Soil > Wetlands > Peat | place: Sweden: Abisko, Stordalen Mire... | reverse complement strand
ATTGCCCGCGTCTTAAAGGGCGAGCCCGAGGTGGATACTCCGAATGAAGGTTTCAGTGCAGCGAATTCGGATCGGGGTATGTCTTCTGGCGTAGAGTAGGCCGCCGTGGGTCGATTCGCGCTTTAGGGAAGCTCTGACTAAGTCCGAAAAAGGGCCAAGCAGGTTTCTCGACTCCGTAGAATTGCCCCCAACGGGGCAATTCTGCTGCGCTCGAAATGACAGATTGGAACTTAATCAGAGCTTCCTTAGGCGCGGCACGTATCCAACTCAATTCTCCAACTAAATTCTCAAGCGAAAAAAAGGACGACAATGCCGACAAAAGATCCCAACGATAAACAACTTCGGGAACACCTGATTTTTCTTCTCGACGGCGGCGGCGCGCACGCCAAATTTAACGACGCGGTAAAAGATATGCCGGAGCAATTGACCGGCGAGAAGCCCGACCGGTTCCCGCATTCGCCCTGGATGCTGCTGGAACATCTTCGCATCGCGCAAGAGGACATCCTGGAATTCTGCCGCAATCCGAAATACAAAGCGCCGAAATGGCCGGATGATTACTGGCCAAAGAATCCCGCTCCGCCGAGTGCAGGGGCATGGGATAAAAGCGTCAAGCAGTTTCGAAAAGATTTGAAGGCCACGCAGGATTTGGTCGCGAACCCCAAGACGGATTTGTTTGCGAAGATCCCGTGGGGAGATGGGCAGACGATTCTACGCGAAACTTTGCTGGTCGCGGACCACAATGCTTATCACATCGCGCAGTTGATTGACGTGCGCAGGCTGCTGGGGGCGTGGAAAGGATAGTAGCGCCGCCATCCTGGGCGACCGTCGATACACAAAGCCGGCGAGACGCCGGCGCTACAAAAAGAGCCAGCCCTTGCGGGCCGGCTCTTTTTTCCTAACGAACTACTCGGTTCAAGGCGCAACCGTAATGGTCACGGGCGTCTGGTTGGTGAGCGAACCGGATGTGCCGATCAGCTCGATGGTTGTGGTCCCGGTTGGCGCGCGCCTGGTAGCGCTCCACGTGAGGGTCACATTCACGCTGCCATTGGCCGGAGGCGTTACGGGGTTGGCCGAAGCCGTCGCCGAGACGCCGCTGGGGAATTCATTTACGCTCAACGTTACAGCGGAATGGAACCCATTCACGCTGGTGACGGTCAGGGTGGTTGACTTGCTGCCGCTGTCATCGACTGTGAACGAGGAAGGCGACAGGGACAGGGTGAAGTTCGGCGTTCCCGACGAAGCATTCACCGTCAGTGCGATGGTCGTGCTGTGACTGGTTGAACCGGAGGTTCCGGTGATCGTAACCGTAGCCGTGCCGACCGTGGCGGTTGAAGAAGCCGTCAGTGTAAGCGTTGAGCTCGCGCTGCCGTTTGCTGGAGGAGTTACAGGGTTCGTCGAGAACGCAGCCGTCACGCCCGAAGGCAGGCCGGACGCGCTCAATGTAGTTGCCGAGTTGAAACCGCCCGTGCTGGTCACGGTGATGGTGCTGGTTCCGCTCGCGCCCTGAGTTACGGTCACAGAGGTCGGCGAAGCGCTGACGCTGAACGCGGGCGTCGCCGACGAATTCACCGTGAGCGCAAGAGTAGTGCTTGCAGTCAGACTGCCGGAAGTTCCGGTAATCGTAACAGTGGAGGTTCCGGTCGTAGCCGTGCCGCTCGCCGTCAGTGTCAGCACGCTGGTCCCGGTGGTGGGATTGGTGCCGAACGCTGCGGTTACTCCGCTGGGCAATCCGGATGCAGCCAGGGTTACGCTGCCGCTGAATCCGTTCAGATCGGTGACAGTGATGGTGCTGGTGCCGCTGCCACCTTGCGTGATGGTCAGGCTGCTCGGCGAATCCGAAAGTGTGAAGCTCGGAGTCGCGGACCCAGCCAACAGGTTGATGATCCCAGTGGTATTCGGACTGCCCCAGCCGGTGCACAGGTCGTAGCCGGTGATTCCGGAATAGGTGCCGCAACTGCCGCTAGTAGTGTCGTGGAAGTATGTTCCGTAGCTTGAGGTCAACGCAGCCGGGTAGATGATCGGATTAATGAAGCCGATCGATTCCCCGCTGCTCGCTGCCTGTTGATTAGCCAGAGCCAGGTAGCCGGCCCACATGGGCGCGGCAAAGCTGGTTCCGCCGTAGTCGTTCGCGGTGCAAGTGGTTTGGTCAGCGCAAACGTAAAAGGTAAAATTCGCGTTAGCCGCAACGTCTGGGCCGTTCCGTAGGGTCGTCGATCCCTTATTGGTGGAGGTGATTACGCCAGCGAGCTTCTGCCAGGAAGGGATTGGAATCGAATCCGGCGAGATGCCGCCGCCGCTGTCAGCCCAGGCGGTTTCCGATTTCCACGGACCAGCCGCGCTGGCGGTTGTCAGGTCCGTACCGCCGACCGAAACGATGTTGGCATCGTCCGCCGGCCAGGCCTCATTTGAGGCAGACCAGGCTGAACTGTCGCCGGCCGCTACGAAGAAGTTCTGTCCTTGCGACGCCATCTGCTCGAAGTAGGGATCCAGAGTGCTGGGATCCGCCGGTGTCCATCCCCACGAACAGCCGATCTGTTTGGACAACGGGGCGGAGGCAGTCGAAACCATCGCGCTGATGCAGGCCGTATCGCTGATATTGCCCGATCCGCTTGCCAGTACGTCGCCGCAGACATACATGTAGAGCATTTTGGATCCTGGCGCCATACCCATCGCCTGCGTCATGTCGAGAGTTTGCTCGGTGTCGTCGCAGGCGCTACCGCCGCTATCGACGCAAGCCGTGCCGTACCCGCCGGTGGAAATGAGCGTGGGAGTGTAAGGCTCGGTCTGTCCGACGTTCTTGTAGTAGGTGGAAAGATCGGTCAAATCGGTGCCCGCATATTCGAACAGGGCGATGTTCTGGCCGGTGCCGGTGAGCGCCGTTCCGCCGTAGTAGGCCGCGCGCATGTCGCTGCCCAGGAACGATGCCGACGGACCGGACCCGGTGGTGGCGTTTCGCACGACTTGGTTGGGATCGATGCCGTGCGCCTTCGCGTAGTCACTCTTCTTGACATACATCGGATGCGGCCTGGAATCGTTATCCAAACCGGTGATGTGCCAAAGCTGGATAGGAAGATCCACGGTGGGCTCGCGGTCTATGGCAAAGAATGTGCGGTCCTCCGTGAGATCTTTATACGACCCCACGGTCACATGGAAGGCCTTCTCGATGTTCGCCACCGTGCCGGTGAGGCGTAGGTCGCGTTCTTCTCGCGATCCGTTGATGATCTCAAAGCCGCTGGCTTTCGCGAAAGCAACCAAGGCGTCCCAATCTTGCTGGCTGGGGCCGAAGCGCTCAGTAAACTCCTGCGGGGTAAGGAACTTGCGATAAGACAGGCTGGTGGGGTCTTGGACTTCCTGCACAAAATCCTGCAGCCCAGCGCGATCGCGCAGCGGCAAAACGATATCGAAGCGCAAGGTCTGGGTCGAGGGGAGTTCTCCGACAAACCGAGCCTGTCCATTGGCAACTTCGTCACGCACGTGACGCGTCAAGAGTTGCTGAGGCTGGGCTTGTCCTGGGATGGTGAACAATAGGAGCATCGTCGCGTATGCGAGCGCAAGCAATGCCGAAAAGGGGGAGGCATTCTTTTTCATTTTATTGTCCTCGTTGATTGTGTTCGTTGATTGTCAGTTCGAAGGTTGTCAGTTCAGAACAATCGGCGGTGAAGCCGATCCACAGATGCGGGGCATCTTATCCCACAATTCGTCAAGCCATCCAGAATTTAATTTGTTGTTACGAAAACCGGATACCACGATGGGAGCAGTGGTTAGGCCGAGAGCGCAGTAACGATATTGCGGACTGCTTGGGGACGTTTTCGGAACACGACTCTCACTCCTTCCCGCCAACGCTCGTCGATGCCGACGAATTCCCATTCGATGTCGGGAGAAAGATACTTTAATAGCGTGTCGGTCGAGGGATGCACGCGAAATGCTGGCGCTACAAGAAAGAGCAGCGGTTTCTCGTCCGACAACTCTCGCCCTTCGAAATAGCCATAGCGCTGAAACTCGCCCCGCGCATGGTGCCATTCCACGCGCGACCAATAGTCCAGCCCTTGCAGCGGCAGGTGGATATCCTCGTCTGCCTTCAGTTCCACCACAGCGAGCCGGCCGGTTTGCGTGGCCGTCAGAACATCGATCATGGCGCGATCGGAGGCAGAAAACGCAGGAACTTGCGAGTATTGCAGGGATGCATCCAGGCGATCATCGACCAGGCTGACATCGCCGACCACCAGGGACTCCAGCCATCGTTCGGGACGCATGCGCCACAAGGGATGCTGGCGCGGTCCATACGGATGGCGAGCGTCGCGGAGCGCCTGTGCAAGCTGCGCGAATTCGTCCTGGTTCGGAATTCCGAGAGCGCGCTCTTCGGCCCCCACGCCAAACACAATGATTTCCGTGCTGCGGAACGAACCTGGATCGCATCCCACTCGAGCCTTGGCAAACTCGAGACCACGCCATCGGAAAGCAATCTCGGCGCCAGAAAGCACAGCAACCTCACAATTCGGCAAAGTGCCGCGCACCTGCGTAATCGAATATTTGAAGCGTTCGAGCGCCGCCTCGGTGTCCGGAGCATGCAGCAGGCGGGTTGCCACATTGCCACGGTCGCCGCAATCGATTTCTGCCAGCGCGTGGTCGCGTTCGTTAAGCTCGAATAGCTGCCACTTGGCGGCATCGCGGTTCAGATTCGCCATGCGCTCGCGGACCAACCCTGAAGTTCCAAGCGGAACAAACATCTTGAGGCCTTCGACGAGAATGTTCGCGGCCTGCGAACGGCGGCAGACATCGAGCCAGAGGATTCCAAAAGTCAGCGAAGCATCGATCGAGGCTTGCGTCTCCTGTGCATTTACGCCGATCACGGCAAAGGCAGATCGTCCGCGAACGATGAGGCCTCGCGTGTTGACGGGGCCGAAAGATTTTTCCAGATCCATTCCCGTTGTCAGCTTGGCGACCTTAAATTCACAAAAGTGCCGGTCCAGAGTTCGCCGCAACTTCTCTTCGTAGGCGACGCGGGCGACGCGGCGAGCAGTGGGAGTACGCCGGTCGCGCTCGCGGCAAATCTCCAGTTTGGACGGACGCGCCTGTCCCAGGCGCTGCACCGCTAATCTCAGGGTGCCATTTTTTACTTCGGCCTCCAAAACGCGGCGCACAGAATTTCGCTCCGCTGACCACAAATGCAGCAGGCAGCGGTTGTACTCCCCGGAAATGGAATACTTGGATTGCGCCAGATCAAAAGCAACGCAGCCATTTTCGAGCACTACCGCGCCCGCGGATTCGCTCAGAAAGTCCTGTACGGTTTGGGTTAGGGCTTGCGGGGTCACACTCGACACAGAAACTCTCCGTTGCGGATTCTGCGACTTTGGACACGCTGCTGTCTGTGACATGTGACCATCGTCACTTTTTACCTGTGGAATTTTCGCCGGTTCCGTTTTGCGCTGTGTGGGATAATGAACCCATCCGCCCAACTGAGTCTGCCTCCGTCCCGGCGGCATCTAAATTCTGTGAGCACACACTTGGACAAGCCATCGCTGGATAGGCAACGCTTCTTCTTCGACCACTACGGCGTAACCGAAAACGACCTGGAAAAGTATCTGTCGGCTGCGCTTTCCGCGGGCGGCGACTATGCCGATCTTTACTTCGAATATCTCTCGTCGACCTCGCTTTCGATGGACGAGTCAATGGTGAAGTCGGCGTCGCAGGGAATTTCCGCAGGCTGCGGCGTGCGCGTTGTTTCCGGTGAGCGCACCGGCTATGCCTACACTGATGATCTTTCTTCCGGCCGCATTCTGCACGCGGCGCGCACGGCGGCGTTGATCGCCAGCACTCCGGCGAAGACTTCGGTTGCGGGCTTCCAGCAAACGGCGGCGCGCAGTCTCTATCCCGTCGCGTTGCCTTCGGTCGATGCTGAAATCACCGCCAAAGTTGAGTTAGTGATGCGCGCGGATAAAGCTGCGCGAGCCTACGATCCTCGTATTCAGGAAGTTCGGGCCAGCTACTCGGATGAGCTGAGAAATATTTTGGTCGTTGCTTCCGACGGAACCTTCGCTGAAGATTCTCAACCGCTGGCCCGCATGAACGTTTCTTGTATCGCAAAGACCGAAAAGACTTCGGCGCGGGGTGGATCGGGCGGAGGTGGACGGGTTGCTCTCGATTTCTTCTTCGGGGACAAGAATCCGGAACACTTTGCGAAAGAAGCGGCACGTCAGGCGATTTTGCAACTCGATGCCCGTGAAGCTCCCGCAGGAGAAATGGAAGTTGTTCTTGGTCCGGGATGGCCTGGAGTTTTGTTGCACGAAGCCGTAGGTCACGGACTCGAAGCCGACTTCAATCGCAAGAAAACTTCCGCGTTCGCTGGGCTCATTGGCAAGCGCGTCGCCAGCGAAGGTTGCACGGTCATCGATAACGGGACGATGCCTTGGCGTCGCGGGTCGCTGAATGTGGATGATGAAGGCAATTCCACGCAGGAAACTGTGCTGATCGAAAAAGGAATTCTGAAGGGTTATCTCAGCGATAAGCTTTCTGCGCGACTGATGGGCATGGCGAACACCGGCAACGGACGCCGCGAGAGCTACGAACACATCCCCATGCCGCGCATGACGAACACCTACATGCTAGCGGGGCAGGATAATCCTGAAGACATTATTCGCTCGGTGAAGCACGGCATCTACGCCGTGAATTTCGGCGGAGGGCAGGTCGATATCACCAACGGCAAGTTTGTGTTTGGGGCTTCGGAAGCGTACATGATTGAAGACGGGCAGATCACGGCGCCCATCAAGGGCGCAACCCTGATCGGCAATGGACCGGATGTTCTGACGCGCGTTTCGATGGTCGGCAACGATTTGAAACTAGACGAAGGCGTCGGCACCTGCGGCAAAGATGGGCAGGCCGTCCCGGTGGGCGTGGGTATACCGACGATTAAGATCGATCGGCTGACGGTGGGCGGGACCGCGAAGAAGGATCCCGGCGGGTTCATGCAGTAAATTTTGGCCACGGATTAACACGAATAATTCGAGACCCTGTCATCCTGAGCGGAGTGAGATCTTCGCGCCTAAGCGCGAAGGTCTCACGGAGTCGAAGGATCCCTTGCAGTGACGCAGCACTCGCGGCCCTTCATGAAGTTTCCGATTGTCTTTGACCTTCGGGCTTGCGGAAAAGCACTACACCGGCAAGCGCAATCGATAAAGGGATAGAGATTAGCAAACTGAAAAAGAGATATGGCAGGATCACAAATCCGTCGCCGGGTGCTGCATGTCCGCCGTTTGCAACAAAATTCGGATCGGGACGTAAAGCGAACGATCCCAGAAGCAGGGCTACCACGACTCCAACTACCGGGCCGAATACCAGTATCGCCGCGACTTTCAGCAACTTCATAATTCAGCCTTGTCTTTTCCTCATTAAGGGCAATCAGCCTAGTCGCTCATCGGTGGAGACTAAGTCTAACTACAAGACCTTCGCCGATATCCCCTGCGCCGCGAGCGCCGCCACCGCCTTCTTATCGAACGAAACAAACGTCTCCGCACCGAGCCATCTGCCTTCGTAGGCAATCACGCCGTCGGCAAAATCCCCTCCAGCGTCGAGCATGGACAATCCGGCTTCGGCCACCTGGCGGTCTGTCTCCACATTCTCCGCCGCCAGCAGAAGGCGGATTGCCCTTGCTATGCTTGGCGCGCGATAGCCGTAAACGCTGCGCAGCACCCAGGCAAATTCGCACAGGCAAGACACCGCAATCGCAACCATTTCCGCCCGGGCCATGATTCTCATCGCCGCCCGCGTCTGCTCCTGGTCATCGCGCACGGCTGCGCGAACCAGGACGTTTGTATCGACGGCGACCTTCATTTCCCGCCCATTTTAACCAAGCCTGCCCAGCCGTCGGCCGCTGCCTGATTGATTTCTTCGAGGGTAGCTACTTTGTTTGTTTTTCCAGCTAACACCCCAAAGAAATCTTCAATCTTGCCCGAGCGTCTGGCTGCTTTGATCATGCCCCGTCCATCCGGCAGAAGCTCCAACTCGATCTTTCCTCCGGGCTTGATCCCGAGGTGGTGCATCACGCTTTTGCGGAAGGTCACCTGTCCTCGCGCGGTCACGGTAAGTGTGCTCATAAAAGCATTGTAAGGTAAAAAAGCATTACTAGCAAGTACAGCTTGCGAATCCAGCCGCAGCAGGTATCGAGGCGCGAGATCCGGAAACTTGGGATAATAGCCTATGCCCTCTACCCAACTCGAAACTCCCGCACTCTCCACCGACCTCCGCTCCCTTGCCCAGGATATCGTCCGCCGCGCCATGAAGGGGGGCGCAACTGCCGCTGAATGCGTGGTGCGAGAAGGCGATGAATTCTCCACGCTGGTACGCCTCGGCCAGGTCGAGACGCTAAAAGAATCGGGATCGCGATCTATTGGAGTGCGGGTCTTTCGCGGACAACGCGCTGCCAGCACCTACTCCAGCGACTTCTCTTCGGCGAGTCTCGACCGCATGGTGAAGTCCGCGCTGGAGCTTTCGAAGATAACTTCGGAGGATCCCTTCGGCGGAATTCCTGAAGCTTCGCAACTTGGCCAACTCACCAGCGATCTCGATCTTTATCACGAAGACGTTTACTCTTTGCCCGGCCCGGACCGCATCGACTACGCCCGGCGCGCGGAAAAGGCCGCGCTCGATTTCGATCCGCGCATCAAGAACTCCGAAGGCGGATCGTTCGACGCCGCCACCGGCCACAAAGTCTTGGCTAACTCGCATGGCTTCGTCGGAGAGTATCGCCGGTCTTATTGTTCAGTGTCCGCGGTTCCCATCGCCCAGAGTGAAGACGGAGCGATGCAGCGCGATTATTGGTACTCGGTCGCGCGCACGCTGCCCAAGCTTGAGTCGCCGGAGCAAGTCGGCGAAGTGGCTGCCCAGCGCACGTTGCGGCGCCTAGGCGCGCGTAAAGCGAAGACTGCCCAAGTTCCGATCATCTTCGATCCCATGGTGGCAACGTCGATCCTCGAACATATTTTCGAAGGCATTAATGGCGATTCGGTCTACCGCGGCGCTTCATTTCTCGCCGGCAAGCTGGGCCAGAAAATCGCAGGTGACAACGTCACGATTATCGACGATGGCACGATTCCCGGCGGCTTCGGCACCAGTCCGTTCGATGGTGAAGGCGTGCCGACGCGGCGCACGGTGGTGATCGAAAACGGAGTGCTGACTTCCTATTTGATGAATACCTACACGGCGAAAAAACTGGGATTAAAAACTACAGGGAACGCGTCGCGCGGGCTGGCTGGAACTCCAGGCATCGGTCCGGGGAATTATTTCCTGCAGGCGGGGTCGCGTACGCCGAAGCAACTGATCGGCGACATCAAAGAAGGCCTGTACGTCACCGAGTTCCTTGGTCACGGCGCAAATCTGGTTACGGGAGATTATTCGCGCGGGGCATCGGGGATGTGGATCTCCGGTGGAGAGTTCGCTTATCCGGTAGAAGAAATCACTGTGGCAGGAAACTTGAAAGAGATTTTCTTCAACATCTCAGAGATCGCCAACGATCTTGAGTTCCGCGGATCGGTTGCTTCGCCCACGTTGCGCATCGATGGTCTCACCGTCGGCGGAGAGTGAAACAAGTTAGCGGCAAGGGATTCGCAACATCCGGTTGACTGCCGCTGCCTTCTCACATATAGTGTTTTTGCCGGACGCCAGACTCCTTCGCTGTTCTCCCCTCTTAGGTTGTCGGCAGCAAGCCTCGTTCGTCGGTGTGCGAACTTAATCTCTCAGGAGGATTCTATGCAGAAAATACGTATCCAGAAGGTCCGTGCCCAGAAGTTTGCTTGCAACCTTGTTCTTCTCGTGATTGCCCTGGCTGTCTCGGCCTCGGCGCAACTGACAACCCTTGCCAGTTTTGACTCGAGCAATGGATACATTCCCATCGGACCGATCGCCCGGGATTCTGCCGGCAACATCTACGGCAGCACGGCATACGGCGGAGGAGAAGATAACCCCGGACGAGTTTTCAAAATCGCCTCCGACGGCACGATCACCGATCTCTACACGTTCTGCTCATTGCCCGGCTGTGCGGATGGCGACCAGCCGTTGAGTGGCGTTATTCTTGCCACTGACGGAAATATCTACGGCACCACTTTCGAAACGGTTTACAAGCTGACGACCTCGGGGACCCTCACCACGCTCCACACCTTCTGCTCTCTCACTCTCTGTGAAGACGGCGATTACGCTTACGGTCACCTGGTCCAGGGCAGCGACGGCAACTTCTATGGCACTACGGCGTACGGAGGAGCTACGCAGCACGAGGCGTGCGAAGGCGGTTGCGGAACGGTTTACAAGATAACGCCCGCGGGTGTTCTCACGACGCTCCACACCTTCACCGGGAAGGATGGCTATATTCCGGAAACCGGCCTGGTTGAGGGTTCTGATGGGAGCTTCTATGGCACGACAAATTACCTTGGATTGTACGGGTATGGCACGATTTTCAAGGTGAGTGCAACGGGTGCATTCACTCTGTTGCACAGCTTTTCGCTGGCAGACGGTACCGGTGGAAATATCAATCTCGAGGGCACCGACGGAAACTACTACGGGACGGCATTTTTCAACGGCCCGCAAGACCGCGGCACGGCCTTCAAAATTACGCCATCAGGACACTTCACTCTCATTCGGAGCTTCAGCAAAGCGACGGGCGAAAATCCGGAGAACCTGATTCTGGGCCCCAAAGGAAACTTCCTTGGCAGTGCTGCGGGAGGGGGAGCGAATAACGGAGGGACCATCTTTGAAATGACGCCCACCGGGGATATGACCATCCTTTATCAATTCTGCTCCTTGTCCAACTGTGCCGACGGCAGTGACCCCTCGGCGATTATGCAAACCGCCAACGGGACGCTGTATGGCGCTACCTCGCTCGGCGGCGAGAATGGCTGCAACGAGGCCGGGACACCGGCCTCCTGCGGAACGGTCTTCAGCTTCAAGCCCTAGTTTGGGCTTTGAAGGTGGAGCTCGATCCAACTTAAGATACGGCGGGGCGAGGACCAGGAAGCGGCGAGTCGTTCGAAAACGCCGGTTTGCTGGTCCATGCCTTGCCCTTGTATCTGAGGAAATAATTCGCCAAAATCTTTTTCTGGATCGCTGCCTTTGTACTCCCATCCGCATCACAAGTTTGTTACTGAATTGTTGGGATAGAATCAGCAGGCGGCGACACGATCAAGAACAGGAGATTCAATGGCTGAAGAGATTATTCCGAAAGAACGCAGACCGGATCCG